>ENA-OQRC01000001-OQRC01000001.1-human-gut-metagenome-genome-assembly--contig:-NODE-1-length-347079-cov-12.384832_pt1 | contig 347079 bp, 298 predicted proteins | sample MGYA00243236_ERZ505102 | MGnify/ENA primary metagenome ERZ505102 (study PRJEB26097, sample SAMN02712089) | human gut metagenome | biome: Gut microbiome | host: Homo sapiens | place: Denmark... | reverse complement strand
TGTTTGTCTTGTCAACTACAATTTTGGAGCTTCCTATGCTCTTTTTCAATATTTACTTTTGATTATCCCACATTTTTCCGTGATGAGGGACAAAATTCCTGCGGCTTTTATGTATTTTAAGCCGCAGGATACACATAATGATACTGGCAGCCGGAGCTGATATTATTTCGGGCGCTTTTAAGTGAAGAAGCTATTGTTTATTGTCTTTTCAACAGCGCATTTCAGCATTTGCTGCCTTTGACGGAGCCGGAGCTCTGCGGGTGTGGTTGACAGCCTGCAGACCCGGCTCTTTCGCGTATATAATAAGAGGAGCTTCAAAAGCTCCTCTTATTTTTGTGCATATTCGGCATCGCTGCTGTTAGCAACGGTTGCAGAAATGTCATTTTCTTTTGCGCGTTCGAATGTTATATTTTCTGAATCGCTTATCGTTCCGTCGGTGTTTTCATAACTTTTATCAATATTTATTGAGGCAAATTTTGCCGTCTGTTTTGTTCTGAAATTACTTCTGATTTTCTGAATCCTTTCATCGGTCTGTCTTACAGATTTGAAAAGCAAAAGAGAAGCTATAGCAACAGAAGACTTTATATTTGAAAGCTTTTCGATATCACAATAAAGCGCCCAATGATACTTTATCAGCTCGCGCTTTTTGGCTGATGAAACGGAGCCCGAGCGAACGCGGTAGCTCGCAAGGACTTCGTTGAGTCCGTAAGCGCGGTCGCTGTCGTGCATTATTTTAAGCCAAAGTGCAAAGTCGTTGCGTTTTTTTATATCGGGGACATAAAATATCCCGAGCTTTTCTGTGTTGTAGACAACAGTCAGATTGCCTATCGGGTCGCCCTGATAAAGCATTGAAGAATAATTTACGCTTTTCGGCGCGGAAATGACGACGCCCATATGCTCGCCGCGCTCGTCTATTTTTTCATACGCGGTGTATGTAAAATCATATCCCATTTGCTCCATGAAGCTTATCTGCCGGCTCAGCTTGTCCGGAAACCAGATATCGTCGCTGTCAAGGAATGCGATATAATTACCCTGCGCCGAATTTATCGCTCTGTTGCGCGCCGCCGCAGGGCCGAGATTAATATCGGTTTCAAGCAGGTGTATTCTGTTGTCGTCTGCTGCCATACTGCGCACCGTATCAACTGTACCGTCCGTGGAATTGTCATCGGCAACGATGAGTTCCCAGTTACGGTAAGACTGATTCTGCACGGATCTTATGCTCTCTGCTATGTAATCCACGCAATTATACGCCGGCATTATGATTGAAACCAGCTTCTCCACCACTAAATGCCCCCATTTTCTTTTCCACGCATGTTAATGCATAAAATATTTTAACACACTCATCACCACTATTCAACCGACAAAATAAAACAAAACATAAATTTTATAAAGAGTAATGTCGTTTGTTCATTGATGTACTTATAACGCGGAACAGATTTCTAATTTAAAACCAAGCCGCCTGATTTTACATGTAGATAAGTGCCAGCACGATATTGAAAAGCTTATGTCCATAGCGTATAATTGAATAAACCTATGTCAACGGAGGAGAAGATATGAAAAATCCGGCAAAAGCAAGCGATTTAAGTCTCATTGAGCCTGTCATAAACAAATATAAAAACACCGTCGGCTCGCTTATAACCGTCCTGCAGGAGATTCAGGATATTTACGGTTATCTGCCGGAAGACGCGCTTTGTCATGCAGCAATCGGGCTGGGCATTGCCCCGGCAACCGCTTTCGGCGTTGCAACATTCTATGCCCAATTTCGTTTCACGCCGGTCGGCAGATATTTTATAATGCTTTGTCAGGGTACGGCGTGCCATGTCAACGGCTCCGAGATGATAGAAAAAGCTGTGTTTGAAACGCTTGGCATACATAACGGAGAGACAACTTCCGACGGGCTTTTTACGCTGAAAACCGTCGCCTGCCTCGGCTGCTGCTCACTCTCCCCTGTTATGATGATAAATTCCGAGACCTACGGCAGCCTGACTCCACATAGGGTCAAAGAAATAATTGCCGAAAAGACAAAGGAGGCGGGCGCTGATGTATAAGATAAAAATCGGAGAAGGCAGCTGCGGCATCTCGGCGGGAGCCGGAAAGATACATAAACTGCTCGACGAAAAGAACAGCGGAAATTATACGGTTCGCGCAGTTGGATGCATCGGAATGTGCTTTCTCGAGCCCATTGTCGATATATATGATGGCGATACGCTCATAGCAAGGCTCGTTAAGGTAAGCACCGATGATGTGGATAAAATCATAAGCTTCACAGAAAGCGGCGACATGTCGCAGATAAACTCTCTCGTCATATCCAACGATGACAGAAGCTTTCTCGAAAAGCAGACTAGAATAGCTCTGCGCGGGTGCGGAATAACCGAGCCGGAGAGCATTGAAGATTATGAAAAGCACGGCGGATATACGGCGCTTTCAAAAGTTCTGAAAACAATGGCTCCCGAACAGGTAATCGAAAAGATAAAAACTTCAGGACTTGCCGGACGCGGAGGCGCGGGCTTCCCGACCTGGTTCAAGTGGAACGCCGCAAGGCAGAGCGCAGGAGATGAGAAATATCTGATATGCAACGCTGACGAGGGCGATCCGGGTGCATTTATGGACAGAGCTGTTATTGAAAGCGACCCGCACGCGCTGATAGAAGGTATGCTAATTGCGGCGTATGCTATAGGCGCAAAAGAGGCAATAGTCTATGTCCGCGCCGAGTATCCTCTGGCTATAAAAAGACTTCGAAACGCAATTGAATAAGCCGAAGAAAAAGGCTATATAGGTGAAAATATTCTCTCTTCAGGATTCTCATGCAGATTCAGAATCAAGGCAGGTGCTGGCGCATTTGTCTGCGGCGAAGAGACGGCTCTCATCGAATCTCTTGAGGGTCAGCGCGGTATGCCGCGCCTCAAGCCGCCGTTCCCCGCGCAGTCGGGATATATGAACAAGCCGTCGAACATAAACAATGTCGAGACATTCGCGAATGTAACATGGATAATCAACAACGGCGGAGAGGCGTTCGCCGCCATCGGCACTGAGACCAGCAAAGGTACGAAAGTTTTTGCGCTGACAGGCAAGATTAAGCGCGGCGGACTCGTTGAAATACCGATGGGCAAGACGCTCAGAGATGTTATTTTTGATATCGGCGGCGGAATACGCGGCGGCAAAGAGTTCAAGGGCGTTCAGCTCGGCGGCCCGTCCGGCGGATGCATCCCCGCGCGGCTTGCCGACACGGTTATAGACTACAAGGCTCTTTCGGCAACGGGCGCGATAATGGGCTCGGGCGGAATGGTCGTTATGGACGAGAGCACCTGCATGGTGCGCATGGCGAAATTCTTTCTCGATTTCACGACAAACGAGTCGTGCGGGAAGTGCGTCCCCTGCCGCATCGGCACTATGCGCCTGAGAGAAACTCTTGAGCGGATATGCCAAGGCAATGGCAGAGACGGAGATATCGAGCTGCTCGAAGAGCTGTGCGCTCAGATAAAGGACGGCTCGCTCTGCGGACTCGGTCAGACGGCTCCGAATCCCGTTCTCACCACGCTCAGATATTTCCGCGACGAATACGAGGCTCACATAAAAGAACACCGCTGTCCCGCCGGAGAATGCCCGGAGCTTATAAGCTATCATATAGACGCGGACAAATGCCGCGGCTGTACGCTGTGCGGCAAAAAATGCCCCGTGGGTGCAATATCCGGCGAGGTTAAGAAGCCTCATATAATAGACGGCGAAAAGTGCATAAAGTGCGGCAGCTGCAAAGCCGTTTGCCGCTTTGACGCTATATTCGTGAAGTGAGGAGGTGTGACGATGAAAGAGTATATTACCCTGAAGATTGACGGAAAAACCGTTAAAACAGAAAAGGGCTCGACCGTGCTTGAAGCCGCGAGAAAGGCGGGCGCGGATATCCCGACTCTCTGCCATGACGAGCGGGTCAAGCCATACGGAGCATGTGGAATGTGCGTTGTAGAGTGCAAGGGCAGCCCGAAGCTGATGCGTTCCTGCGCTATCGAAGCCGCCGACGGAATGGATATTATAACAGAGTCAGACAGAATAAACAGGGCGAGAAGATTTTCGCTCGAAATGCTGCTTTCGGATCACACCGGAGACTGCAAAGCCCCCTGCTCTCTCGCCTGCCCTGCGGGCACCGACTGTCAAGGCTATGTCGGGCTTATCGCAAACGGCGAAAACGCACAGGCTCTGTCGGTAATAAAAGGCAGGATTCCACTGCCCGCATCCATAGGCAGAGTATGTCCGCATCCGTGCGAGAAAAAGTGCAGACGCGGACTCGTTGAAGAGCCTGTATCTATCGCCGCGCTCAAAGCTTATGCGGCAGACCGCGACCTTGAAAGCGGCAATATATTCATGCCCGAAGTTGCCGAATCAACGGGCAAAAAGGTCGCGATTATAGGCGGCGGTCCGGGCGGAATATCGGCGGCATATTATCTTGCAATAAAAGGACACGGCGTCACTGTTTTCGACATGATGCCGAAGATGGGCGGCATGCTCCGCTACGGCATACCGCAATACAGACTGCCGAAAGAAGTGCTTGACAAGGAATTGGCGCTTGTTGAAAAACTCGGCGTCGAGTTCAGGAATAATATAAAAATCGGCAGAGATATTTCTCTTAATACGCTAAGGCAAGAATACGATGCAGTAATCGCCGCACCCGGCGCATGGTCGAGCACAAAAATGCGGGTTGACGGCGAGGACGCCGAAGGAGTATTCGGAGGAATAGATTTCCTGCGTTCCGTGATACTTGGCTCACCCGTTGATATCGGAAAGCGCGTAGCCGTATGCGGCGGAGGCAACACGGCGATGGATGCCTGCCGCACGGCAGTCCGCCTAGGCGCGGAGAAAGTTTATATCATATACCGCCGCACCCGCGATGAGATGCCCGCAGATGCGCTCGAAATCGATGAGGCGCAGGAAGAGGGCGTGGATTTCAGATTTCTCACAAATCCCGATAAAATGTTAACACGAGACGGCAAGGCCTGCGGAATAAAGCTTCAGATAATGGAGCTCGGCGAACCCGATGCGAGCGGCAGAAGAAAGCCTGTTCCGATAGAGGGAAAATTCGAAACTCTTGAAGTTGACAGCGTAATAATGGCTATCGGTCAGAAGCCGGAGCTCAGCGGATTTGAAGAGCTTGACAGGACCTCTCGCGGCACGATAAGCGCAGACGAGAGCACATTCAGGACGAACATAAGCGGCATTTTTGCAATCGGCGACGCTACAAACAAGGGTGCAGACATAGCCATATCCGCTATAGGCGAAGCGCAGAAGATCGCGGCTGTTGTTGACAGTTATCTTCGCGGCAATATTATCGGCTATAAAAAGCCGATACTTGTCGAGCGTGAAATAACCAAGAGTGACCTTGCGGACAGAGAACATATCGCGCGCGAAAAGATGCGCGTTCTCCCGGCAAAAGAACGGAAGCACAGCTTTGACGAGGTCGCACTCGGACTCACTGACGAGCAGGCGCGGCGCGAGGCTTCGCGATGCCTTGAATGCGGCTGTCTCGACTATTACAGGTGCAAGCTCATAAACTATGCGAATAAATACAATGCTGAATTCGAGCGCTTTGCGGGTCAGAAATCACCTGCAAAGAAGGACACAGGGCACAAATACATTCTGCGCGACTCGGGCAAATGCATTCTCTGCGGACTTTGCGTGCGTGTGTGCTCGCAGATCATAGGAGTCGGTGCGATAGGTCTTGCCGGAAGAGGCTTCACGACTGTTGTCTCGCCGGAATTCTATAAATCGCTCGGAGATTCGCAGTGCATCTCATGCGGACAGTGCGTATCTCTCTGCCCGACGGGCGCACTTGTTGAAAAAGTTCCGTTCAAAAAGAATGTTCCGCTCCGCGAAATTTGCACCGCGACGCACTGCACCGGCTGCGCCGCAAAATGCGCGATAAATGTTTTTTCGAGCGGCAGTTCGATAACACGGTGCAAGCCGGCAAACGGAAATATCATCTGCACATACGGCAAGTTCGGCTTGAGCAAGCTCGCTAACGCAGACAGGCTGAAAGTCTGCAAATCGGGTGGAGAGTCTATTTCTCTTGAACGCGCCGCAGAGGTAATATCAAAGAAAGCAGCTCACTTCTTCCCCTCTGAGATTGCCGTCACGGTGTGTGAAAGCATGACAGACAACGAGCTTGAAAAAGCCGCAGAACTCAGTAAAAAGCTCGGCTGCGCTCTTGTTGACATGGGCAATATTGACCGGGATATCAACGCAGCGGGCTGCGCCAGATTTGAAAAAATCTTCGGCACGGATTTTTATATCGGTGCAAACCGTGAAAAGACTGTTTCTCTCGGCGCAGTTGATTCGGATGCGATTGATTTTTCAAAAATCAAGGCTGTTATCTCATTTGGCGGCAAGACTTCCGAGGGTAATTTTGATTTCGCCGCCGTGCAGTCGGCAAAAGAAACAGGCGATGTTTCTTTACCGTTTGCGTTGTCCGTTGAATGCGTAGGTACAATCGGCGAAGCAGATATTTCACCCGCGCTGAATCCGACATACAGCAACGAAGAGATAATCGAAGCGATAACAGCAAAGATAAAATAACTACAAACGGAGCCGCTATATTGCAGCGGCTCCGTTTTTGCATAAATACATACATAAATTCATAGGATAACACCGAGGTGATATTATGAAATCATCGCGGCTCAAGCCCTTGATATTCTTGGCTATTCCACTCGCGGTCGGCGGTCTTGCGGCACTGTTTTCAGCGGGCAGCATGGACAAATTTTCCGCATTGAATCAGCCGCCGCTCTCCCCGCCCGGATGGCTGTTTCCAATAGTCTGGGGCATATTATATATTCTCATGGGCACGGCATCGTATATAGTCTACAGCTCGGATGCGCCGGAGATAAGCAAGAAGAAAGCACTCGGACTTTATCTCGTCCAGCTCGGGTTCAATTTTCTTTGGCCGATACTGTTTTTCACTTTCGGGCTCTGTACCACTGCGGCGGTTCTTATCGTTATTCTCTGGGTTCTCATTCTTTTGACGCTTCTGTATTTTTACAGGATATCAAAAACCGCAGGCTATCTGATTATCCCGTATCTTTTATGGGTGACATTCGCGGCGTATCTCAACATCGCGATATGCATTATAAACTAAAAACAAACCTCCCGCAGACTTTTGTAAGTCACGCGGGAGGTGTTGATTTTATCAGAAATATTTCGGCAGATAATCACCGTGAGCCTCGATGAGATCATCGCACAGGTGAACGATTTCATCTATTGACAGCTCGGACGAAGTATGTGGGTCGAGCATGGCCGCCTGATAGATATAATCTTTCTTCTGAGTCACAGCAGCCTCGATAGTGAGGAGCTGAACATTTATCATCAGATTATTCATTGCAGCAAGCTGAAGCGGCAGCGGCTCCTGACGGCAGGGCTGAATTCCGCATTTGTTCACGAGGCACGCGACCTCGACGCAGGCATCGTCCGGAAGATTGGGAATGAGTCCCCTGTTTATAACATTGCCGCCTATCTTATACGGAACGTCTGTAACGATGGCTTCCATAATATAAGATGCATATTCCTTTGTGCGCTCATGCGAGACTTTGTCATGAATATAATTATCCTTCTCGTTCTTCCAGTTCTTTATCTGCTCGACGCAGCGTCTCGGATATTCATCGAGCGGGATATTATATCTCTCGATAAGCTCGGGATACTTTGCCTTGATAAAAAAGTTATTATATTCGGCGTTGTGCTCGCTCGACTCGGTGCAGTAATAGCCGAAACGTCTTATGTATTCGAATCTCACGAGGTCGTTATGGTCTGTAACGCCACTTTCGAGCACTGCTGCAGCTCTTTTTCTTATCTCGGGATAGAGATCCGTGCCATCCGCATCCTCTATTTCAAGCAGCCAGCCCATATGATTTATTCCTGCGATGCGCTCGCGGATAGGCTCGCTGTATTTGATATCAAGCTTATCGAGAAGTCCTCTCGAGCAGGTCTGCACGGAATGGCAGAGTCCGACCGACTTCACGCCGGAATATCTGCCGAGCCAGCCAGCAAGCTGAGCCATAGGATTGGTGTAGTTGAGGAAATATGCGTTCGGGCAGACTTCTTTCATATCGTCGGTGAAATCCTTAAGAACGGGAATAGTGCGCAGGGCTCTGAAAATTCCGCCGATGCCGTTTGAATCCGCGATAGTCTGGCGAAGCCCGTATTTTTTCGGCACTTCGAAGTCGATTATCGTGCACGGATCGTATAGACCGACCTGAATGGCGTTTATAACGAAATCAGCCCCGCGAAGCGCGTCCTTGCGCTCTTCGACGCCGAGATATTTGCTGACCGACGCGCGGTTCTCGTTTATATTCCTATTGAGTGCCGTGACCATTAGATAGGACTCTTCGAGTCTCTCGGGGTCGATGTCATACAGCGCGATATCGCACTCGCGCAAAGCGGGAGTAAGCATAATATCGCCAAGGACATTCTTTGCGAACACGGTGCTTCCGGCACCCATAAAAGTTACTTTCATAAAGGACCTCTTTTCTGTTGTTTTTTATCAGCTTTTATTATAACTGCTGTTTTTCCCGATGTCTACATATATTTAAACTCCGCCGCAAATTTGCACGATCTGCGGCGGAGTTTTTGTTCAGTTGAAAATCACCTTGCGATTTTATTTGTCATCGTAAGGACTGCCTTTTGTTACGCCCGTTGTTCCGAACACAACGAGCACGACCGCCAGAGTCACGGTTATCACCCACGGTCTGATATCATCACCGTTGAAAGCCAGAACAAAGAAAGCCACTATCGCCGCAACGCCTATCAAAAGCTGAGCGGCAGATGCTATCTTGTACCAGTTAATCTTCATAATTATCCCCCCAACTGAATTTCCGGGGTTCAGTATAGCACAGTGATGAAGCGGTTTCAACGAGTTAAAAGGCAAAAACGGCAAAAAAATTTAAAAAATGATAATTTATTCATCAATATATGTATTTCCGGTCATTAAAATTATCTACAATATATCTTACCACTGCATCGTGAAACTCGTCCGGTGCGGACTTATTTTTCCATATGTTTTTATTCGCTTTATTGACACTTTCATACATCTGCTCAAGCTGCTCATCGTTTAGAGGTAGTTGAACTCCCGAAAAATACTTTTCAATAATATCAGAAATAACATCCGCTATCTTATCGGAGCCGATTTCGCGCAGGGAATCGATTATCTTATATACTCGTTCAGATGCAAGAAGCTCCTGAACATCATCAACAATGTCGTTCCAAAATTCGAGGCAAAGCGCCAATGTCTGTTCATTGTGGGGCAACCGTTCAATATTTTCATTAAAAATCGCGTCAAAAAGCTTGTCGAAATGAAATGACGGCAACTGCTGCATTTGAGCATCTGCGCAAATATAAAATTCGCAATGCGCTTCTGTTCTCCAACCGCCTCGAGTTCTTAACACAAGATTATATTCTGCTTTGTTTTCGTTGCGAATAACTGCATTTTGTTCAAAAGATCCACCGTCTATATAATATATCTCAGCCCTCGGAACTTCTGCAGAAATGGTCCTGCCGTTTTTTAACGCACCTACACACTGACCGTTGATATAAATTTTATATGGCAAAAGACTATCTGCAAGGGCGGGTTTTCTTTGTATGTTGAAACGCACAGTTTTTTCTAAAAAATTTTTTGCCATTTTATTCTCTCCATTTGTTTTTTCACTAATGAGGAAAAATTGTGATAGTTTCTTTTCGGAGTTTACACGATTCACTCCGCCATAACATTTCATGATTTCCATTTTTTGAGGTTTACATGATTTCCATTTATTTTCCTTTCTCTAATTTGATTGGAGAAAAAGAAAAGCCGAAAGCCCTTATGTATCAAGGCTTTCGGCTTTGGCGGAGAGCAAGGGATTCGAACCCTCGAAACGCTTTTGACGTTTACACGATTTCCAATCGTGCTCCTTCGACCAGCTCGGACAACTCTCCGTATCTGCAATCAAATGCTCGTATATTATATATGACCGCGCCGCAAAAATCAAGTCTTTTTTCAAAAATCCTGAACTTTTTATTTTTGCACTCCCCGCTTATCGAATAAACCTGTGTTTGCGTGGAATCAATATAATATGTAAATCAGCAAATTTTACCTGTTTTTTACTCTACTGTATTGAACCCGGAGATGAAATATAATATAATGGATTTGATTAATATAAAATGGAATGAAGGGATATCCATGAGAAAGACGAAGATAGTATGCACGATAGGACCCGCCAGCAGCGACCCGAAAGTATTCACCAAGATGTGCAAAGCAGGTCTTAATGTTGCGAGGCTCAACTTCTCCCACGGCACCCATTCGGAGCAGCTCGAAAAGCTCAATATGGTAAAAAAAGTCCGCGAGGAGCTCAATCTTCCGATAGCGATAATGCTCGACACAAAGGGTCCGGAATACAGAATCAAGACCTTTGAAAACGGCAAGATAATGCTCAACGACGGCGACGAGTTCTCGTTCACCACAGAAGACATAGTCGGCAATCAGAACCGCGTCAGCGTGACCTATGCGGGACTTGTCGACGATATTTCAATCGGCGACCGCATACTCGTCAACAACGGACTGGTGATTTTCGAGGTAATCGGAAAGACCGATACAGATGTAAAGTGCAAAGTAATAGCCGGCGGCGAGCTTTCAAACAGAAAGAGCATGAGTTTCCCGAACAAGGTGCTCAATCAGGTTTATCTCAGCGAGCAGGACAAGGACGATCTGCTGTTCGGCATTCAGAACAATGTCGACTACATCGCGGCATCGTTTGTTTCATGCAGGCAGGATCTCATAGACCTCAAGGAGTTTCTCCACGCAAACGGCGGCGACGGCATAGACATAATCGCAAAAATCGAGAACCGCACGGGAATAGACAACATCGAAGATATATGTGAAGAGTGCGACGGAATAATGATAGGCCGCGGCGATCTCGGCGTCGAAGTCCCCTTCACTGAGCTTCCCGCGCTGCAGAAATATATAATCACAAAGTGCCGTCTGCTCGGCAAGCGCGTTATCACGGCGACCGAGATGCTCGAATCAATGATAACCAATCCCCGCCCGACAAGAGCGGAAATTTCCGACGTTGCGAATGCTGTCTACGACGGCACGAGCGCGGTCATGCTCTCCGGCGAATCAGCTGCGGGCAAATATCCTGTCGAGACAGTCCGCACGATGGCAGAGATAGTCGAAGAGACGGAGAAGCACATCCATTACGCCAAGCGTTTCCGCAACAATGATTTCAAGATAAAGAACCGCGTCGACGCAATATCGCACGCGACTTGCGGAATGGCTATCGACATAAATGCAAAAGCGATAGTTGTTGCATCTATATCCGGCATGACGGTGCGCATGGTGTCGCGCTTCAGAGCACCTACAGATATAATCGGAATGGCAACAAACAGAGCCGTTTGGTATAAGCTCGCGCTCTCCTGGGGCGTTATGCCCGTACTCAGCGAGAAGTTCGACTCGACCGATGTTTTGTTCTATCACGCGCAGAAAGTTGCAAAAGACGCGCTCAACCTCAAGCCCGGCGACAATATCATAATGACCGGCGGCGCGATAAACGGGAAGTCGGGCAACACCAATCTGATAAAGATAGAGACAATAGAATAAAGACAAAAATAATCTCCCCTGCTTCGGCAAGGGAGATTTTTTACTGCAAAAAGCACCTGTACCAATTACGATACAGGTGCTTCTGTATTTTTTTAGAAATCCGCAGAACCGGTAGTTCTCGGGAACGGGAGCACGTCACGGATGTTCGAGATACCCGTGAGGTACATGACCAGTCTCTCGAAGCCGAGGCCGAAGCCGCTGTGCTTGACTCCACCGTAGCGGCGAAGGTCGAGATACCACCAATAATTCTTGGGGTCGAGTCCGAGTTCTTCGATACGCTCGGTGAGCACATCCAGTCTCTCTTCACGCTGGCTGCCGCCGATTATCTCGCCGATGCCCATAACAAGCAGGTCGACTGCCGCAACGGTCTTACCGTCGTCGTTCAGGCGCATATAGAAAGCCTTAATCTCCTTGGGATAATCTGTAACGAAAACGGGGCGCTTGAAAATGCGCTCGGTCAGGCAGCGCTCGTGCTCTGTCTGGAGGTCGCAGCCCCAATAGACTTTGTAGTCGAACTCGTCGTTGTACTTCTCAAGCTCCTTGACGGCGTCGGTATAAGTGACACGCGCAAAATCGGAGCTGACAACGGAATGAAGTCTCTCGAGCAAACCCTTATCAACAAACTTGTTGAGGAACTCAAGCTCAGACTTGCAGCTCTCCATAACATAGGAGATGACATACTTTATCATCGCCTCTGCGAGCTCCATATCATCCTCAAGATCGGCAAAAGCAATCTCGGGCTCGATCATCCAGAACTCCGCAGCGTGGCGCTGAGTATAGGACTTCTCGGCTCTGAAAGTAGGACCGAAAGTATATATCTTGCCGAAAGCGAGAGCCATCGCCTCACCCTCGAGCTGACCGGAGACGGTAAGATAAGCGGGCTTCTCAAAGAAATCCTGCTTGAAATCGACTGTGCCGTCCTCGTTCTTCGGCGGGTTTGCGATATCAAGAGTCGTCACCTTGAACATCTCGCCTGCGCCCTCACAGTCGCTGCACGAAATGAGCGGAGTGTGGGCATAGATGAATCCGCGCTCATTGAAGAACTTGTGGATAGCATAAGCGGCGGTCGAGCGAACGCGGAAAGCCGCGGAATAAATATTCGCTCTCGGGCGCAGATGCGCTATCGTTCTCATATATTCGAGAGTGTGGCGCTTTTTCTGAAGCGGATAATCGGGAGTCGACTGACCCTCGACCTCAACTGAAGAAGCGTTGAGCTCGAACGGCTGATTCGCCTGGGGAGTCAGGATAAAAGTACCCGTAACTCTGACAGCCGCGCCGACATTCAGCTTGACTATATCCTTATAGTTTTCGACCTTTGTGCTCTCGAAAACAACCTGCAGGCTCTTGAAGCAGCTGCCGTCGTTTATCTCCATAAAGCCTATCGCCTTTGAGTCACGGAGGGTCTTGATCCATCCGCAGACTGTTATCTCCTTGCCGCCGAGCTCTTCGTATGAGCTGAACAGCTTTGAAATTTCAAGCCTTTCCATTTATATGTCTCCTTTGCTTATGACTCATAATTATAAATGATATCAAAAGCGGAATTGAAAATCAATAGCGAAGGCTCTATTTATTCAAAATTTTCCGGCGCAGGGTCGGGTTCGATGTCTATGGGATCCGCCGAACCTCTGTCTTTATCTATATTATAGACAAACTGCGTGATGATAACTGTCAGCGCGACGCCGACGGTCATGACTATGAGATACATATTTTTGATGTTCAAAGCCGTCTGTGCAGGCTGGTCTGCACCGAGGCTTTCAACATATCCGCAGGCCGCGAGCATAACTGCGGAGAACGCTGAGCCAAGACCCTGAGCGAGTTTACGGAAGAACGAGAACAGCGCATAGAGCGAACCCTCATCGCGGCTTCCGGTCTTTTCATACTGATAGTCGATGCAGTCAACAACCATAGCCCAGAGGATAATTGTGAACACTGCGTTGCTCGTATAGAGAAGCATAAGCGCGCCTATATAGAGGAACAGTGAACTCTTTGCCTCGGGCGCCATGGGAAGCAGGCACGAAACTATACCCGCGACAACGCTTATCGACGAAGATATGACGACCAGCCTTTTCTTGCCGATTTTTCTTGTTATTCTGCCGATGAAAGGCATGATGACAACAAGAGGCAGATAGGAAACGATATTGACAGCCGCCAATATCTGAGTGTTATGGAAATAGGACTGGAATATAATGCTGTTGACCGAGGTCATTGACATGAAGCAGATGACCTGGACGAACGAAACAGCGGTTATTGCGAGCAGCGGACGGTTTGTGAAGAAGCCCTTGACTGCTTTGAGATAGCTCATCTTTTCTGTCTTGTCGTGTGCTTCGACAACGACACGCTCGGTCACGAGCAGACGCACGAGCATGAAGCCGATGAAGCCTATTGCCGAGCAGACGAGCGCAACATAAACCATTCTCGAGCCGATGAGGTTGTTGTCCTTATCATAGACGATAAGAGGCAGGAGCATGGAGAGAACCTGCGCAAGACCCGCGCCTATTGATCTGAAGGTAGAGAGATTCGTGCGCTTCGAAGGGTCATTGGTAATGCACGAATGGAGCGCGCCGTAAGGCACGTTTGCCATTGTATAAGCGACCGACCAGACGCAATAAATCGCAAGGCAGTAGATGACCTTGAAGATATAGCTCATAGAGGCTATCGGCATAAACGAGAGCGTGGTGAAAATTATCAGCGCGCTGCCGCCTATGGTTATCCACGGCATGAACTTGCTGCCCTTGCCTATGCGGACATTATCGACCATGCCGCCTATCAGCGGGTCGTTTATAGCGTCCCATACTTTGCCGACAACGATTATCCAAGCCCAGTCGCTGAGCCTGAGTCCGATATACTGGGTATAGAACAGCATGAGATAATTCGTTATCAGCGCAAAGCTCATATTGCAGCCGAAATCGCCCATCGCATAGCCGAAATAATCCCGCATACCGAACGGTCTTGTTTTGTTTTGTGCAGCCATGATATAAATATCCTTTCGCAAGATATATTTTTAGTCAATTATAATATAAGAGCATATCGAAAATCAATATTCAAAATGTATTTTACCGTAAAATTTTGAAAAAATACTGCGGCAGGCATTGACTTTTAAACGGCGGCATAGTAGAATTATTGACTGTTAAAGGCTATGAAGAGGAAAAGTAGGTTTTTATGCCGGCAGAGAGATGAGACGGTTGGTGCAAGTCTCAGCGGCAGAGACTCCGAACCCGCCCCGGAGCCGCAGTGTCAAATGCGCTGACGCATTCCGGCGTTATCGGAAAAGACGGTTTTCGTCGCTTTGAGAGCGGACAATATTTGTCCGAACTTGGGTGGTACCGCAGACTTTATAGTTTGTCCCAGGCTTTTGAGCCCGGGACTTATTTTTTTGAAAGGATGAAAAGAAAGATGAAACTTGACAAGCTTGTCGGCGAAAGATTCAAAGAGAAGCCCTCCGACTGCGTTATCGACAGCCACGCGCTCATGCTGCGCGGCGGCTATATGAAAAATGTTGCCAACGGCATCTATTCGCAGTATATGCCCCTGCGCCGCATAACGAAGAAAATCGAGGATATAATCCGCGACGAGATGGACAAGATCGGCGGACAGGAGGTGCTGTTCCCGGTAGCTCTCCCCGCTTCACTCTGGGACGAGTCCGGCAGATATGAGAGCGTCGGCAGCGAGCTTCTTCGCTTCACCGACCGAAACAATGCGCGCATGGTGCTCGGCATGACCCATGAGGAAGCGGCGGTTCAGCTTGTGCGCGACTACGCCAACAGCTACACCAAGTATCCGTTCATGATATATCAGATTCAGACCAAGTTCCGCGACGAGGGGCGCCCGCGCGGCGGACTTATCCGCGTTCGTGAATTCACGATGAAGGACGCATATTCGTTCCACACCTCGCAGGAAGATCTTGAAAAGTACTATCAGGAATGCTACGACGCATACAACCGCATATTTGCGCGTGCAGGCATTCCCGAGGTCATAACGGTCAAGTCCGACTCCGGCATGATGGGCGGCAGCATCTCCCACGAGTATATGCTTCTGACCCCCGTCGGCGAGGATTCGATAGCCGTCTGCTCCGAGTGCGACTACCGCGCGAACATGGAAGCGGCGCAGAGCATTGTCGAAAATAAAGCTGACGATGTACTCGAAGAGCTCAAGAAAGAATACACGCCGAATATTCACACCATCGAGGACATCTGCGAGTTTCTCCACTCCCCGCTTGAAAAGTCCTGCAAGGCTGTTGTATATCAGAAGAACGCGACGGACGAATATGTTGTTATCTTTGTCCGCGGCGATCTTGACATAAACGAAACGAAGCTCACAAACCTGCTCGGCGAGGCGGTTCATCCCGCAGTTATCACCGAGGAATGCGGACTTCACGCAGGCTTTATAGGCCCTGTCGGTCTGCCTGAGAACATGACGGTTCTGTTCGACAACTCTCTCAAGGGTGCCACGAACCTCTCATGCGGCGCGAACGAAGAGAACCACCACTATGTCGGTCTCAACATTCCGCGCGATGTCGGCGAGGTTGAATACAACGACCTTGCGAAGATAGTTGACGGCGGTATCTGCCCGCAGTGCGGCAAGCACACGATAAAGATATCCCGCGGCATCGAGGTCGGCAACATATTCCAGCTTGGCACGAAATACACAAAGTCGATGCACATGACCTATCTTGACAAGGAGGGCAACGAGCAGTACCCGATAATGGGCTGCTACGGCATCGGCGTCGGCAGACTCGCCGCCTCCGTCTGCGAAGTTCGCCACGACGATTACGGTCCGATCTGGCCGATAACGATAGCTCCGTGGCAGGTACATCTGTGCTGCCTGAGGGCGGACGATGCAGAGGCGAAAGCGCTTGCGGACAAGCTCTATGACGAGATGCAGAAAGACGGCATCGAGGTTATTTACGACGACAGAAATGTGCGCCCGGGCGTTATGTTCTCAGACGCAGACCTGCTCGGCTGCCCGGTCAGAGTTGTTGTCAGCCCGAGAAACCTTGCCGAGGGCTGCTGCGAGGTCATGACCCGCACAAAGAGCATCAACGAAAAGGTTGCCGTTGACGATGTTATCCCGCAGGTCAAGAAGATGATCAAGGATATGTTCGACGAGCTGAACAAGTAAGATAAAATGAAGCAAATCCCCGAAAGCCGTTGTGGTTTCCGGGGATTGTTGTTTTTTATTTTTCAGATCAGAATGCGAAGTACTTTTTGAGCATCTTTTTCATTCTGCCGTTCATTACGGTCAGGGTGTTTATGGCATCCTGCCTTTCATCTTCGGTGCCGTATATCGCCTGTTTCATGAGTCTGCCCTCTTCAAAGCAGGCATCGTCATGGATGGGAAAATAATTCTTGAGCAGGAAACAGCCGTAGCGGACATATCTCATCTCGCCGACGAGCCTGAACTCCTTGCTTATCGTGTCGACGGCAACGCTTCTGAAATTCCTTATCGAATCGATAAGTGCTTTTCGCTCGTTTTCTGGCGAGAACACTATTGTCGAGCAGATATATGCGCCCTTGTTTTCGGGAGTGCAGGAGTGGCTGTCCGTGCTGCCGACAACGGGATATTTGAATCCGCGTGCTCTGTCCTCATAATATCTCACGGTCTGATAGCCGTTTTGTTCAAAATATCGCTCGCCGCCGAGCACTTCAAAGGCATCGAAAATCTTATTTTCGACGAGCCAGTCGTTGAGCGCATCTGACACATGGAACGCTTCGCCGGTTATCCATGTCGGATGCGGGAATATTCCGAGTCCGCCCGCCTTTCTTATCTCGTCATAGAGCCATTTGAGCACCGCCGCCGTCATTGCATCGACATTGTCGGGAACTTTTATATCCTTGGCGAGTGCGGTCATCTTAGCGGCGAACTCCTCCTGAGTCATGACATCAGGGCAGTCGTCTCTTATTGCACGGACTTTTTTATCCTTGCCGACTTCTTTGACCGCCACATCCTCGACAAGCGAGTTGATGCTGTATTCGCCGCCGAAATTTATTGTATGCGGGTCTACTCTGAAGCCGTTTATCGCGGGAAGATGCACTTCCTCACCGGGCACGAGATTGAACTCTGTCGGGATATTTTTAAATGCCTCTATAGCTCTGAGCGACGGATAATAGCGGTGGTGGTCGGTTATGGCAAGAAAATCATAGCCGTGGGAACGATAGGTTGCGGCAACATTCTCGGGGTCATGCGCTCCGTCGGAAAAATTCGTGTGCATATGCAGGTCGCCGATAAACGGATACATACCGACGAGATCACCGGAGACGGCATAGACACAGAAAGTGAAGCTTTTCTTGTCCCCGTCGGGAGTCTCGCCCTCAATGCGGATGCGATATTCGCCCTCATGCGGAAATGTTATAGAAATATCAAGTCCGTTTTCTTCGTTTGCGGTCACATCGAGTTCTTTTCTGAAAGCGGACGCCGGGGCGTGTTCGATATGTCCGCCGTCGAGCCATGTTATCGCTGCCTCATGCACGCTGCCTGCGGGGAAAAAGTTATCGCCGCCGAAGGGGCGGATATGTATAGTGCTCTCCTTTTCGGTCCCGATGACCTTCGGGAACACATCGTAAGTCCAAAGTTCGCTTCTTCTGACAAAATCTGCCATCTCATACTCTCCTTTACGAAAAATATTATCAATTTATGATAGCATAAAGCAGCCGAAAAAACAATCAAAAGAACAGAAAATATTAAAAGGGTCTGTCACATCCGAACAGACCCTTTTCTTTAATATCCGCTGTCGTCGTAGACATAGCCCTTCGATTCGAAATACGAAATCGATTCGTTGCCGTCCTTAATTGTGAATACATATGTGCAGTCGCCCGCAAAATATATATTTTCCGCCCCGAAAAGCGCGGTCAGATACCGTATATTATCGCAGAACCTGGTCATTACGGTAAATCTGCCCTGTGGCGCCAAGAGCTTCTCGGCTCGGATATTGGCATAGATGCTTCTGTCATCGTTTATCAGATGGTGCGCGCCCTGCAGATACTTGCAAGAGAGCAGATTCTTTCCGTAGAGTGCTATAAGCGCTTCGCCGTTGGATTCCTCCGCATCGCCGAGGAAAATCACGGACGCGTCGTCGAATATTATCTGAAACACGGTGGTGGTCTCGTTCATGCCGCGATATGCGCCGCCGTCCCTTGCCCGGATAGACAGCGGGAGTATATCCTCGTGCGTTGTAAGCACCTCAAGATACGAGTCCGGAAAATGTACCGTCTGCCCCGTGTGCAGCTTCAAATATTTTGCGTTAGGCGCATATTTCTTGAGTCTCTCGCGGAGCCTGTCCGTACAGCCGCTGCTATAATCCAAAAGCGTTCTTGACGGGAAGTTGAACATAACCCTCTCGACGCAGAGAACGTCCTTCTCGCGCTTGAGCAGCTTCGTAAACACATCCATATGGTCATCGTGGTTATGGGTGCAGATCCATGCGGCAACGCGGATTTTCCCGCCCTTTTCGGTATTTGTTAAATCCTCAAGACGGCGCACAAACTCGTCGCAGGCCTCCTCTGTTGCCTGTTCTATCTCGCCGCCGTCGATTATTATAACCGAGTTGTCGCGCAGTCTCAGCACATAGAGCATTCCGCAGTCGCAGCTGTGATAGCGAACCATTGAGCCGTATTTTAGCGAAAACTGCATGAGTGCCGTATCTCCGCGCACATCCGGCTCGTTGTCGTTCATCTCGGAAAGCGGACAGCTTGCGTTATCGATTATCACCCTCGCCTGCTCCGCTTCGCGGGTAAAATAGGTGTATATGATTCTGTTTTCTTCGGCAAACTCCGAAAAGATATTGCCGTTTACTTCGCGGTGGAATGTCTCCTTGCGGCCGCTTGATGCCAGAGATGCGAGAAAATCGCGAAACATTTTCGGCGTGACATCGCCGATGACGACCATATACGAATCGTCCGCGCCGCCGCTTATTCCGTCCTCAATCGCAAGTCCCGCGCCGCAGTTTACGGGCTCGCACACCTTTGTTCCGAACGCCGGAACACCGATAGATTCAAAAAATTCGCTGAAATTCATCTTATTCTCCTCATGATAAAATTTATCCGATGACAATTATATATGCCTGAAGACGCAGTGTCAAACATTATTGAAAAAAAGCCGAAAATGACTGTAAAAAGAGAGAAATATATGATAATATAAAGGCGTATTAATCCGGCTCGGACGCCGGAAATATTGAGCCGGAGGTAAATAAAAATGCTGAAAGTCGCACTCGTCGGCGTTGGCGGAATAAGCGGAGCGCACATCCCCGCATGGGAAAGCATGGACGACGCCGAGCTTGTCGCAATATGCGACATCCGTCCCGAGAGAATGGAAAACTATCCAGACAAACGCCATTACACCGATTTTGATGAAATGCTTGAAAAAGAGGATGTTGATATTCTCGACATCTGCCTGCCGACATTTCTGCATGCAGATTTTGCGGTCAAGGCGATGGAGAAAGGCATCAATGTCATATGCGAGAAGCCCATATCGCTCAAGCGCGAGGATGTTCAGAGAGTATATTCGACCGCTAAAAAGAACAATGTCTGCTTCATGATAGCGCAGGTGCTCAGATTTTGGCCGGAATACGAAGTTGTCAAAAGCATATACGACAGCGGCAAATACGGCAAGCTGCTCTCCGCGTCAATGCACAGGCTCAGCGGGATACCCAAGTGGAGCTGGGACGATTGGATGAGAGACGAGAAGCGCAGCGGTCTCGTGCCGTTTGATCTTCATATACACGATCTCGATTTTATTGTATACGCTTTCGGCAAGCCGGAGAAGTGCACCACGAGAAGAATAAAGAGACCCGAGCAGGACTACATAACCGCGACATATGATTTCGGTGATTTCTTTATTTCAACCGAAGCCGCTTGGTTTGCGGGACGCTACCCGTTCTCGGCGCGCTTCATGTTCCAGTTCGAGGATGCCGTTGTGACCTGGGAGAACGACGAGATGACAATATATGAGTCCGACGGCGCGGAACTCCACCCCGTAACTCAGGACGGAGAAGACACCGGAGACATTGGACTGCCCAAAAGCAACGCCTATGCAAACGAGATTCGCTACTTTGCGGACTGCGTAAAGAGCGGTGTTTTCCCGGACAAGGTTAAGCCCGAGGAGCTTGAAACGGTAATTGACATACTCAAAGCTATCTAAATTAAGCTGAAAGCCGCCGGATAAACCGACGGCTTTTTAATATACTCAATGTATTCTGTTTGTTCTGTAGACTATCTTATTCCCGTTGTCGTTCTGTGTCTTTGCAGGCGGCGTGGGAATATTTTTATTCCGCCGACTGTTTATTTGCAAATCTGTGTGACGGACGATAAATAAGGAGCGCTATGAATATCAACAGCGCCGTTGCGGCGAGGCTTATGGGATAGACCGTCATTATCGTTTCGAAGTTGTGATTTTTCGGGAACACAAGCTCTATCCAGGCTATTCTTATTCCGCAGACGCCGATCATTGTCAGCACAGCCGGGACGAGTGAGACGCCGAAGCCGCGCAGATAGCCTGACATTATCTCATAGAGCATACTGAAAGTATATGCCGAGAAGACTATCACGAGGCGCGTATAGCCGATTTCTATAACCTGCGGGTCGCTGTTGAATATCGAGAGCAGAAAGCGACCGACAAGCAGGACTATTCCGATGGCTGCGCCGGAGGCTATCGTATCTTCTATCAGCGTCAGCCACAGCGTGCGCTTGCAGCGCTTTATCTGACCCGCGCCGTAATTCTGCCCGACGAATGTCGTGCATGCCTGGCTGAACGAGTTCATGACATCGTAAGCTATAACTTCAATATTGAACGCCGCGCTCGACGCCGCTATAACGACGGTTCCGAGGCTGTTTATCGCCGACTGGATGACAATATTCGAAATCGAGAACACCGCGCTCTGAATACCTGCCGGGAGCCCTATTTTCATTATCACTCTGAAGCTGTTCCAGCTGAAGCGCATCTTTTTGGGCTCGATTTTTATGTACTTATCCGACTTTACAAGGCGCACAAAAAGTATAATCGAGCTGACCGCATTGGAGATAACCGTCGCCGTCGCAACACCGCTGACGGTCATTTTGAGCACTATAACAAAGAAGAGATTTAGTACAACATTCAGAACTCCGGATACGGCGAGCGCTATAAGCGGCACCTTTGTATCGCCCACGCTCCTGAAAATCGCCGCTTCGAAGTTATAGAGCAATATCACCGGCAGTCCGATGAGGTATATTCTGAAATATATGATTGCAAGCGGCAAAACGTCCTCGGGAACATTCAGGGAGCTGAGCATCCTGCCAACAAAAAATTCGGCTATCACTGCGACTATTGTTCCGCCGACGAGTGCGAATATTATCGAAGTATGTACGGCACGCTGAACGGATTCTTTATTGTTCCTGCCCATGGCGTTTGCGATAACGACATTTGCGCCGAGTGAGATGCCGATAAGAAAGTTCACTATAAGTCCTATAACGGGACCGTTTGCGCCGACCGCAGCGACTGCCGCAGTGCTCTTGTCGCCCGCAAAGTTGCCGACGACGGCGAGATCGGACGCATTAAATAACTGTTCGAGTATCGCCGTTGCCGCGACCGGGAGCGCGAACAGCGGCAGCTTGTTCCAGATAGAGCCGTTGAGCATATCTATTTTCTTTGCTCCTGAGCGTTTCATTTCGTTCCCAGCTTTCTTTGAGAAATTATGTTAGAGAAGTATTAGAAAACACCTGTTTTGCAAAAGTAGAGCACAAAAAGAGAAAGACTCGACAATCACGAAAACCGTTGATTATCAAGCCTTCTGCGCTGGTGCGGATAACAGGAGTTGAACCTGCACCGAGTTGCCCCGACTAGAACCTGAATCTAGCGCGTCTGCCAATTCCGCCATATCCGCATTTGTACTTCCCAAATTTTACACGGCGGAAGTTACCGAGGGTGAAGCTGAACGCTTTGATCACCGATAAGTTTGGCGGGCACCCTAAGGAACCCGCCATGGTGCGAGAGACGGGACTTGAACCCGTACGGGATTACCACACGCCCCTCAAACGTGCGCGTCTGCCGATTCCGCCACTCTCGCAGGTCTGTTCTGAATCGTTGTCTTTGTTCCCTCAGAACGTTGACTATTATAGCAAAAGGGGTTGTTTATGTCAAGCCTTTTTTCAAAGTTTTTTCAATATTTTTTCCTTTATTTTTGAGCGACGTTTGACGCCTGATTATTCGCTTTCTAAAGCCGTTATTTTGTCGGCGATAGCCTTGAACACCGGGGCGCAGTCGGACGCGCCTCCGCTTCCCCTCTCTTTGAAAACCGTTATGACATAGCGAGGATTTTCAACCGGGAACCAGCCCGAAAACCATGTGTTGTATAACTCCTCTCCGTTTTCAAACTTTCCGGTCTGCGCGGTTGCTGTCTTGCCGGCGGCGGTAGTGTTTTCAGGCTTTGCTCCCCTGCCGTTTCCGTTTTCGACTGCGCTTTTGAGATATTTTGAAAGTATCGACGCGGTATTACCGCTCATAACATACTCGCCCGCACGCTTTTCATGTTCAAAGACAATGTTTGTCCCGTCGATTGCTTTTTCGACAAGGTACGGAATGTTGTATGCGCCGCCGTTTGCTATACAGGACATATATGCGCAGACGGTGAGCGGAGATGCGGTAAGCGTGCCCTGACCGAACGCGAGATTGGCAACAGCCGCCTTTGAGTCGAGCTCGGAGACTTTCGGCAAATATCCCGATACAGAAGTTATGCCATCGCACAAATCTATAGATTTGCCGAAGCCGAGATCGGAGAGAGTCGATATCATCTTTTCTCTGTCGAGCTTCTGCGCAAGATGAATAAAATAGGCGTTGCAAGAGCGCTCAAGCGCACCACACATATCAACAACTCCGTGAGCCTTATGCTCATAGCAGCCGAATTCAACGTCGCCGACTTTCGTCACGCCCGTGCAGTCATATTTTATTGACGGAGATATCCCCTGTTCGAGCGCGGCAGCGGCGACGGCAGGTTTGAACACGGAGCCTACCGCAAAGGCGCAAAAAGCGCGGTTGATAAACGGAGAATTGCTGTCCGAAAGGCTCTTCGCCGGGTCGTTTGAATCGAACACCGGTCGGCTCGCGCAGGCTTTTATTGCTCCGCTTTTCGGGTCAAGTATAACAACTGCGCCGATGTCCACTCCGCACTCGTTCATACAGTCTTCGACTATCTGCTGAATCTCAAGATCGAGCGTTAAATATACGCCCGACTCGCCGTATCCTCCGTCGGTGCGAGCGGTTATATCCGCTCCCGATATGACCCGCCCATAGGCATCGACCGGGAACACAGCGCTGATGCTCCGGCGGTTATTTTTAAATATGCTTTCAAATGACTTTTCTATTCCGCAGACCCCGCCGCCGTCTGAGTTCGTATAGCCGACGATATGCGCCGCAGGCTGGCGCGGAAAATATCGCCTTTCGACACCGATTATTTTCACATCTTCGCATCCGCTCTCGCCGGACGGCACCCTGACAGCCACAGGACGGCCTTTTGAGAGCTTTTCGCGAACCTGTTCAAAATCATCGTCATCAAGCATTTTGCGAAGCTCGGAAAGAGCTGCGGCAGTCGGTCTCGCGGCGGCAAAATATTCTGTATAACCGTTTGTTATGAGCCGACCGTTACAGTCATATATCGGCGCGCCCAAATCAGACAGTTCTATGCTTCGGGTATTTTTCACCGCTCCTGCGGCGGTATCGAGCCCGGTTGAAACGCTTATCAATTGGAGGCAGACCACACCCATGAGCAGGCAGAATATAAAAAACACAACGACTGCGCGTTTAGGCATAATATCATCTCCGACGGTTGATAAATTTATCATTGACCGTTCGGCGCGATAAAATGCAGACGCACAGCCGCTTAAAATTAAGTTTTATTTTTCGTCGGTGCTTCGGCGGATAAACGCGCCCGCCGAAACATCGGCATCGCAGTCAAAAGTGAACTCCGCCATGGGATTCGGGGCATTGTCAACGCTCTCTCCGAGGGAATTTTTGAGATTCCTGACGGTGATAACCGTCGGCTCTTTTCCCCTGTTCATTATTTCAAGCTCATCGCCCTCAAAGAACCTGTTGCGCTGGCTGACGGTAAGAGTTCCGTTTTCGCTCTTCACGGCAATCGCCGCCACTTCCCAGCTGCGGACATAGCCGCCTTTATAATATATCTGGGCATCGTCGCGCGGAGAGCCGAAAAAGAAGCCTGTGCAGTAGTCTCTATGACTTATTTTATAGACTTCGTCCACCATCCACTGCGCGGGTTTGAAATCATTTGAGGGCGCGGCGAGATAGGCATCGACAGCGCTTCTGTATGCGTTAGTCACAACTGCGGTGTAATATTCGGTCTTTGCCCTGCCCTCGATTTTGAAGCTTGAAACACCGGCTTCGATAAGTTCCGGGATATGCTCGATCATGCACATATCCTTTGAGTTCATTATATATGTGCCGCTTGCAGTTTCTTCAACGGGGAAATATTCGCCCTGACGGGTGCGCTCCATGAGGCTGTATTCCCAGCGGCATGGCTGAGAGCACTCGCCTTTATTTGAGTGCCTGTCGGTAAGATAGTTCGAGAGCAGACAGCGTCCTGAATATGAGACGCACATTGCGCCGTGGACGAAACATTCGAGCTCCATTTCTTTTGGCATTCCGGCTCGGAGGTCAGCGAGCTCATCGAGCGTGAGTTCTCGCGCAGATACCACTCTTTCCGCACCAAGGTCAAAGAGCATACGCGCGCTCTCGGCATTGGCGACACCTGTCTGCGTGGATATATGAATCGGCACTTTGGGCGCGTATTTTTTTGCATAAGAGAGCACGCCGAGGTCGGTTATTATCAGCGCATCGACTCCGGCAGCCGAAGCTGCTTCAAGAAATTCCGGCAGTTCTTTGAGCTGGGCAGTATTTGGAATAATATTGCAGGTAAGATAAACTTTAACGCCGTTTTCATGGGCAAACGACACGGCTTTTGCAAGCTCATCGTCCGAAAAATTCTTCGGCGCAGCACGCATACCGAAGCGCGTTCCGCCCATATAGACCGCATCCGCGCCGTAATATACGGCGGCTTTCAGGCGTTCTGCATCTCCTGCAGGCGCGAGGACTTCAGGTCTTATTATATCCATTGCGGCACTCCTTTTCATAGATAAGGGAGCAAGCGTTTTGCCTGCTCCCTGTGATTCAGTTCTGGCTGAAAGCCTTGAGCACATTGGCGTCGTGCTCGCTCTTCGTCCTCGCCATATAGATATTTCCAAACTTATCGTGGCAGAAATAATAGTATTTGGTATTTGACGGATAGAGCGCCGCCTTTATTGCCGCCACACCGGGGTTACATATTGGTCCGGGCGGGAGTCCCTGCGCAGAATAGGTGTTGTATGCATCGGCATACTTGTTGACGAGATTGACATCGGTTATAGGCGTGACATACTTCTTGATATAATCTTTAGTAGAATCACACTCGAGTCTACCGGCAGTCTGAGACGGGTTCTTCAGACGGTTGTGGATAACAGAAGAGATGAGCTTCATCTGGGTATCGTCCGCCGCCTCGCGCTGGATTATCGAGGCTATAGTCAGAATCTCATCGACGGAATAGCCGAGCTCCTTGGCGCGTTTGTCATAAGCGTCAGTCCAGACATCAGAGAAAGCGTCGAGGAATCTGCGAATTGCTATATTTGCGCTCTCACCCTGGAAGAAATCATAAGTGGATGGGAAGAGGTAGCCCTCAAGGCGATAAGTTCTGTTTTCGCTGTTCTTTATCGATGAGAGGAACGAATAATCGAACTGCGACTCGCTGATAGCCTTGATGAAATAAGCGGAAGTACAGACGCCGTATTCCTCGAGTCTTGCGGCTATCTGCGGGATAGACCAGCCCTCGGGGAACAGCAAAGTTACAGTATTGGGTCCCGCCTGAACGGCGCGGCACTCATAGAGCATACCCTCAACGCCCATACTCGGTTGAAGATAATAGACACCGCTTATATATTCGGGCTCGGGAGGGCCGACAAAGAGAACTTTTATCTTATATCCGAGCTTCTGTATTTTATTGAGTCCGCTCTTCATTCCCGTACCCTTGGCTGCGGAAGATACTTTGTAGAACATCTTGCAGAAAGCTTTGTTGGAAATGAGATCGTTATCGTCGAGAATATCGATTATCTGGTTCGTAGTAGCGTTCTGCGGGATATTGACCGTGACTATATCATTGCCGCGGTTTATCGCGAGGACATCGTTTATGCACGAGATGGCTATAAACGAAAGCACGACGGATATGGCGACAATAACAAGTATAAAAGCGGTCAGTACAAGTGCGTCCGCAGTCTTATCGTTTTTTGTCTTGGTCTTTGCGGACGCTCCGCCGGAGGATGAGCGAGAACCTGCCGAGCGTTTTTTAGCGGGGCGGCTCGAGAAATATACCTCACCCTTATAGACGGGCACATCGTCCTGCGGCTGAGTCGATGCATTGTCGTCCTCATCGATATGGACAACGAAGTTCTTGACTTTTTCGCGTCTGTCCGGCGTACCGGGCGTTCCGCCCTGGTCGCCGCTGTAAAGTTTAAGCGTTCTTTTCATATGTAGCTCCTCTCAGCCGTTTGAAATTACCCTTTTTTCCGTCACTACGACATCGGCGCATCTGTCAAATCTTCCGCGCGGAAGCCGATTGCTTATACAGCACTCATAGCATATCCCCGCCGTATCCCCTTTGAAGCGGGACAGAAATCTGTCGTAGTATCCCTTGCCGAAGCCGAGGCGATAGCCCTGTTCATCAAATGTGAGCGCGGGTATAATGCACAGTCCCTCGTTAAGATTCACGAGCTTCTCACATTTTGACTTTATCGGTTCGAGTATCCCGTAAGCACCCTTTTGCAGGTCGTCAAACGAGGTTATATAATAAAACTCCATCTCATGAAGTCCCGGTATACAGCGCGGAACGGCGACTCGCTTCGAGCGCTTCAGCGCGTCTTCGATAAGGGCGTGAGTATCGACTTCTATATCATTCGAGACATAGGTCAGAAGCGTACCGCACTCCCTGTACCGCCAGAGATTCGTCAGGCGGTTGAAAATACGCGCGTCGAGGCTTTTCTTCTCCTCTGCGGTGAACTGCGAGCGCAGAAGCCTGCACTTGCTTCTGATCGCCGCCTTTTCTTCTCGTATATCTCTCAGGAGCATTGGAGCGACTCCTCGATTTTCTTCATCTTCGCTTCGCCGACAAAAGCCGCGCCTATTGCGATTCCGAATTTCACGGCGCTGCCCATACCTTTGGCGGTTATTATATTGCCGTCCGTCACAACAAACGAATCTGAAAGCTCTGCGCCTTCAAGTTCGCTTTCAAAGCCCGGGAAGCAGACAGCTTTTTTGCCTTTGAGCATGCCCTTGTGGCCGAGTATCGACGGGGCGGCGCATATAGCACAGACAAGCTTTTGGTTTTCATATGCATAGTCAACAAAGGCGTTGACTTTAGCAGAACGTTCGAGATTCAGCGTACCGGGCATTCCGCCGGGCAGAATAACGGCTTCTATATCGTCGCCGGGTGTCAAGTCGCTGTCCACAGCGTCGCACACAGTGCTTATCCCGTGCGCTCCGGTTATGACGTCGGAACCGACGCCGACTATTTTCACATTGAGATCGGCTCTGCGCAGAACATCTACCGTCGCGAGAGCCTCGACCTCTTCAAAGCCGTTTGCAAGAAATATATATATCATATCTTTTCCCTCCGTTTAACCGAGAGTAAGTCCCATATAGGCGTTTTTTATATCTCCTAGCGCCGACTCCGAATCTGCGTTAAGCGGCAGGAGCATGGCGTTGTTGCGGGTCGTGAATGAATCCGCAGAGAGCGGAAAATCAAGCGGAAGTCTGAACGAAAACTCGCTGCATTTGCTCACCGAGAGCAATGCATGCGTGAGCAAGGGAACGCATCCGCGTCTTGCGGCACACTCTCTGATTATCGCTGTTTCGCCTTCTTCGTCAAATAGTGCATAGGCAGAGCTCCTGCCTGATGAAGATGCGGCAACGCTCTTGCAGCCGGCGTTGGCGTTTTCATCTATTGCGTATTGCAGAGCATCGATATCCCAAACAAAGCAATCAATGCCGCAGAGGCAGGCGTTTCTGACCGTCTGCATATTTTCAGCGGTGAGCTCTTCAATCTCAGCGTTACCGTCCGCGATAAGTTCAAGATGGCTGCGGTCGATTTTCAGAAGTTTTTCTTCAAAAGCCGGGCGGTAGCCGAAGCGGGAATAGTAATCAAACAGGCTGTCCTCCGCCGGAACGAGGCAGATATAATCAAGCCCAGAATCGCGGCACAGCGACTCGGCAAAGCGAAGCAGTTCGCCCATATATCCGCGCGAGCGAAAATCCGGATGGGTGCAGGCGGCATATAAATACGCCGCATCAAACGCCTCCCCGGCTATTCTCACTTTACCGTCAAGCAGATAGAGCGCCGAACATATCTTCCCGTCCTCGCGCCCGATGAGCGTGTGTTCTGGGACGAAGCGGCTGCGCATAAACGCGCCGACATAATCGTCGTCATCGCCAAAGCAAGTCTGCCACAGGTCGGTAAGTTCGCCGATATCTTCTTTTAAAGCAGTTGAAATGATCATTTCTTGACCCTTGCCATATATTTTTCGAGCAGGATATCCGGGCAATAAGAGAGCTTTGCTTTGCGCAGTCCCTCGGAACCGGTATCATCCTCGCGGTTGATGTATTTATACTGCGAGAGTGCGTTTGCGGCAAACTCGCGGTTTATCATCGGATATGCTCCGCGAACATCGGCATAGGCTTTTTCAATATGGGTGCAGAAAACCTCGGGGTTCATCTCCTCGCCGAAGGTGAACGCTACAACTTCGCCGTTCGCTCTGAGCAGTCCGCCGACAAAGCCCAAATCAAAGTAGTTTTCAAAGCTTATATTTATCGCATCGAGCTCATCGTCCATCGCCTCGGGGTCTTTTTCCCTGTTTCTGCGCTCCCACTCGGCGTTCATCGCTCTGCACTCATCAAGGTTGTCCGCGGTTATGGGCTCATAGCTCCACTCATTTTCGCGCATAAATGCGGCGATATGATTTCTCTTGCCGTGGAACTTCTTGCCGGGCAGGTTAATAAGATTCTCGGTAAGATATATATAATCAAAACTGTCTCTGAGCGGTTCAAAATCGAACTTGTCAGGAAACAGCTCCTCGACCTTTTTCACACACTCGTTGTTGAGGCCGAACATCTCGAGTCCGTAGCCTCTTTTGGCTGAATCTTCTTCGATAAGTTCAATCGCCGCTTTCAAATCCCCCTCGCCGACGGGAAAACCGTAAGTCGGTCTTTTGACGCCGTTGTCGTCATCGGTGCCGTTGATTGAAAAGAGAAATCCTTCCTGCGACGCGATTCTGATGTTATAGACATGCTGCCAGATAAACATATCGCCGAAGCTGTAGTCACAGCCAAAGCGTTTTGCGTGGCTGATAATGGGAGCCACCCACTTTCTGTCCTCGGTTACCGGAGGGCGGAAATCCAACATAAATAACAATCTCCCTGTTTTCAGTCTGCGCTGAGCAAACTTCCCGAATTTAGGATTCAAATAATTATAACAAAATCATACAAATTTTTCAAGAGTCCGAAACGCCAACTGAAAATTGCATTGAAGAGCATTTTTAGTACGAAATGCAGAGAACAAAGATATTCTTGACAGTCACGCACATTTTATACTTCACATAAAGCCAAAAGGGAGCGCGCCCGAGTACCCGCACCAAAAGTTTTGGTGTTACAGGATATGAGGCACGCCCCCATATATCAAACCGCGGACGGAGCAAGCAGCAGAGGTTCAAGCTGCACACCCGAGAGCGCGGTAACGGCTGCATCGTAAGTTTTTGAAAAATCGGCGACAATAGAATTCGGCTTTTTTATATGATCGTCCTGCCGCATCGGGACGAAATATATATGCTTTGTGTTGAGCAGTCTGCCTATATTGGCGGCCGCCGCGCCGAGAGCGTCGTTTGTAGAGACGGCGAGCAGCACCGCTCCACCGTTTCTGATATGCGATTTTGCCGCAAGAGTCACCGGTGTATCATTTATTCCGTTTGCGAGCTTTGCAAGGGTATTCCCCGTACACGGTTCAATGATAAGAATATCTATCATTTTTTTAGGTCCTATCGGCTCGGCATCGGTTATGGTATGGATAACGGGTTTTCCGCAGATATTTTCTATCTCGCGAACAATTTCCTCCGCTTTTCCGAATCGGGTATCAACAGAATATGCGTTTGCGGACATTATCGGAAGAATATCCGCGCCCTTTGCTTTTAGCTCCCGCATCTCGGCTATCGCCTTTGAAAGCGTGCAGAACGAGCCGCAAAGGGCAAAGCCCACGCGCAACTGTTTCATCAACTCCCCTCCTTTATAATATTGAGTATAGCATCCGCTATTATTTCTCCTGCCGTTTTGGGCGCCGTCTTGCCTGGCAGAGAACCGGGAACTATAACATTGAGTCCGAGTTCACGCGCGCAGGCAAAGTCGGTTCCGTAAGGGGCTGAGGCGATATCTATCACAAGGCAGTCGCGGCGGAGCGCGGAGAGCGTTTTGCAATCAAGCACGAGGCTCGGAACGGTATTGACAAGCAAATCGAGCTCCGGCGCCGTTTTCATGAGTTCGGAGATATTCACGGCATCGAGCCCGCCGGTTCTCGCCCAGGCAAGATCGCTGCACTTCCTCGCCGCGACCGTCACGCGGGCGCCCAAAGCCGCGAGCATATCGGCAAGCACTTTAGCTGTTCTGCCGTAGCCCGTGACGGCACACCGCGCACCGTGCAGGGTTATCTTCATATTTTCCATGGCTATTTTTATAACGCCCTGCGCCGTCGGCACGGCGTTGTTGACGGCAAGCTCCTCGCGCTCAAAATAGTCAAACACGCGGATACCTTTTTTGAAAAAGCTCGATTTGAGCGCGCCGTCCATCATTCCTGCAAAAACGGTCTGACCGCGTTCGAGGGTGTCGGAGAGCTCGTTCAATGTAAGCGGGCTTGAGTTGAGGTGAACGCCGTCGCGGCTGACGGGCAGAGGCAGAATGACCGCATCGGCACGCGCGGCAGCCGAATCTATACTTTTGTCACCCGTCGGGCGCATATGTTCAAAGTCTGCGGGCGGCGAAGGCGCGAATATTTCAACATCGAACCCTTTTTCCGCAAGGCTCTGAGAGGTATAGAGCATACGCTCATCCCCGCCGACGGTCAGAAGTTTTCTGATATTCATCATAGGCTTTCCTCCTTTGCCTCATCCCAGTATATGAACCGCCGCTCGGCTATGTCATAGCTTTGTAACAAAATATTTATAAAAATATATTATATTTTTCTTGTCAGCGTATTATAATACAAATCGAGCATTTATAATTTATATGTATATATATCATGAAGCGTATTCTGATTTTGGCTCGTTTTTGAATATGCTGACAAACTCGGAGGCTTGTTAATTATGAAAGAAATAGACGAGGTGCTCAAGAAAGTAAAGAGGGTTCATTTCATCGGCATCGGCGGCTCGGGAATGTGTCCGCTCGTTGAGATACTTCATTCAAAAGGATATGAAATAACCGGCTCGGACAACAACGAGAGCGACACGCTCAACCGCGTCCGTGCGCTCGGTATACCCGTAACGCTCGGGCAGAGAGCCGAGAATATTGAGGGCGCGGAGATGATAGTCTACACCGCCGCTCTTCTCCCCGACAATCCGGAGCTCTGCGCGGCAAAGGCATCGGGAATCCCGACCTTTGAGCGCAAGGAGATGCTCGGCGCTATAACAAGAATGTTTGACGACTGCATCTGCGTCTGCGGCACTCACGGTAAGACCACTACGACATCGATGCTCACCCAGATATTCATCCAGGCGGGCGAAGATCCGTCGGCTGTTATCGGCGGAAAGCTTCCGCTCACGGGCACAAACGGTCTCGTCGGCAAGAGTGAGCATATGCTCTGCGAGGCGTGCGAATTTGTTGACACGTTTCTTTCGCTCTCGCCCGACGTCTGCGTTCTGCTCAATATAGACGAGGATCACCTCGACTACTTCAAGACGCTCGACAACCTCATCGCTTCGTTCACGAAGTTTGCTTCGATGACCCGCAAAGAGGTCATATATAACGGCGACGACGCAAACACGCTGCGTGCCATCGCGGGGGTCAAGGACAAAAAGTTCATCACCTTCGGCCTCAAAGAAGGCAACGATTTCAGAGCCGACAACATCGTGCTTGAGCACGAGTTTGCAAGTTTTGACATAATCAAATACGGCGAGAATGTCGGCAGAATAAGCCTCGGCATCCCCGGCGAACACAATGTATACAACGCTCTTGCGGCTATCGCTGCGGCGGACAATGCGGGCATACCGATGGATAAGATAATCGCGTGCGCCGAAGCTTTCCACGGCGCGGGCAGACGTTTTGAGATTCTCAAGAGAATCAACGGCATAACCATTGCGGACGACTATGCCCACCATCCGAGAGAGCTCGAGGCGACTCTCACGACCGCTATGGGCATGGGCTTCAACAGAGTCTGGGCAGTGTTCCAGCCGTTCACATATTCGCGCACCGCAATGCTCTTCGACGATTTCTGCCGCGTTCTGAGCATTCCAGACAAAACGGTTCTGACCGAGATAATGGGCTCGCGCGAGAGAAACACATATAATATCTACACATCGCAGCTCGCCGAGAAGATTCCCGGAAGTGTATGGTTCAACACCTTTGAAGAGGTTGCCGACTATGTTGTCAAGAATGTCGAAAAGGGCGATCTTGTGATAACACTCGGCTGCGGCGACATATACAAAGCCGCCAAGCTGATGATAAAGAAACTCGAAAAGCAGGGATAACATGAGTTCTCCGTTCAAAAGACTCAAGGAAGTATATGCGCGGACATACTCGCTCGACACAGGGCGCGACGCAGATTTTTTTGACTGCGTCAATGACATATATTTTTCGCCCGAGGTGCAGAGTCTGAAAAAATATCCGCAGCACGACAAAATGGACAGACTCCAGCACATAACGAGTGTTGCATATCTGACATTCCGCGTTTGCAGACATTTCGGGCTCGACTACCGCAAGGCGGCAAGAGCCGCGACGATGCACGATCTTTTCTACTATGACTGGCACGAAAACGACTGGAGCCACCGTCCACACGGCTACAGGCATCCGAAGTTCGCCGCTGCGAATGCGAAATTACTCTGCGGCGAGCTTGACAGAAAAAGCGAAATGATGATAATCCGGCACATGTGGCCTCTGACGCCGCTGCCGCCGACAAGCCCCGAGGGAATGGTTCTTTCGCTCGCGGACAAATACTGCGCATCGAGAGAGATGAAAATAGCCAAGCAGAACGCGAAAGGCTGATATCCGGCGCAGGCATGAACCGATCAACGAAAGAGAGAGAAGCTTTATGAAAATTTTTATGACGATAGTTACATATGTGCTGTATTTCTTCTTTTACAGTGCAGTCGGCTGGCTCGGCGAATCGATATACTGCTCGGTCGGCGCGCGCAAATGGGTCAATCGCGGATTCTTAAAGGGTCCGATGTGCCCGATATACGGCACGGGCGCGCTTGCAATGGCGATAACGCTGACGCCGGTCAAAAATCTCGACATCAGGGTTCCGATGTTCGGTCACGATGTTCTGATAACGCCCCTGCTCGTCTTTATTGCCGGCATGGTGGTCTGCGACATTGTCGAATTCATAACGAGCGTGCTTATGGAAAAGCTCTTCCACGCGAGATGGTGGGACTACTCGAACAAGAAGTTCAACATCCAGGGACGCATCTGCCTCGGACACACGTTCTACTGGGGCATAGCCTCGCTACTCTTCCTTTATCTCGTGCACCCGATAGTTGTATATTGTTTCTCACAACTGCTCGATTCGGCGGCGATAATCATCTTCGCCTGCGTGCTTGCGGTATTCTTAGTTGACCTTGTCTTTGCCGTATACAGGGCGCTCGATGTCAGAAAAGTCATGGATAAGATAAAAGGCTTCTCCGACACGCTGAGCAACTTTGCCGGCACGATAAAGAGCGGCGTTTCGGACAAAGTTCCGTCGCTTGACGAGACAAAGGCAAAGCTTGAAAGCTTCAAGAGAGACGCCACGGCACAGCTCAAAGATGCTTTTCACTTCACTCCCTCGTCCGACAAAACCGATGACGAGAGCACAGAAAAAGAGAGCGGCAGAAACAAGCTGAAGGTAAAACTCAACCGCCACTTCACAAGCTCTTCAAACCTTTTGCCCTATGCTAAAAAGCAGATTAAAAAGCTTGAGGAAATGTATGACGAAATCAGAAGGGCGTTTTATGACGACGACGATGACGACCTTTACTGATAAATAAAATAACAGCCGCAAAAGAGCGTCTCGGTCAAGGGATAAATCCTTTTCCGGGGCGCCGCTTTTGCGGATTTTTTAAGCTTATGCTATGTGTTAATTTTGAGGATTAGGCTTATTTTTCGCCCCGGCTCTTTGCTGCAGCTTTTTTCATCATCGCTTTCTTATAGAGAGCGAGCAGTCCGCTGCAGCCGAGGTTTAGGAAGATGCTTCCGAGAAGAAGCGAAAGAAGATATACGGGAAGCTTTTCAACCGCCGCTTTAGCGTTTATAAGCGAGATAATGAAATAGCAGAATCCGACATTGTTGAAGAAAACGGGAAGATAGGGATTAAGCAGAATCAATGCGGCAATGCAAACCGTGAGCGGAATCATTACAGCTGCAAGATGGGGAACTCCGCTTTTCACGAGCAGAACATCAACAGTAACGAGTCCGGCTGCAAGAAGAAGTCCGACGACTCCGCCTATAAGCGTGTGCCAGAAACGGGCTTTATAGGTAAGCTCCTCCTGCATGAAGAAAATTGTTACGCTGATGAAGAAAGCCCAGTTTGCAATCGGCATATCGTGCCAAGCTCCGTGAACAGCTTGATAGATAAAGTTCCAAAGAATGATCCATGCGAAAACGATAAGCAGGCCTTTCATCTTTCCCTTGGGCGGTTTTGCGAAGAATTTCAGATCGTGTAGTTTTTCCATAAAAGTCTCCTTTATTTTGGTTTTTCCAACGCAGTGTTGCCCGTGTATGGTATCATAGCACCCTGCGCCCGTCAACATTTCTAAAACACATTTTATAATGCTAAATGTTTTGTTAGATATATAATATAGTCGTTGATAACCGATGATTTTAACGCATTATATATTTGGGGCAAATTGCAATATGCATCACAAGCTCGCCCTGATAAATCAAATATGGTTTTATATAGCAAAAAGCCGCCGCAAACCGAAGCTTGCGGCGGCAACTCTGTTAAATTGATTATTTGTCCCAATTGAATCTGACGACTGCGCCGTCGACCCAATAGTTCTGACCGAGGACATAACCGTTATCCTCAAGTCCGCCGGCGAAGGCCTTTGCCATCTCCTCGCTCTTGCAGGTGATGGACGCTCTCATCTCGAAGTCGGAAGCCGAAGTAGCGGTAAGCGGAGCAAAGCCCGTCAGCCACCAGTGGCTCTCATCCTCGCGGTGGAAGAAGAGTTCGCCCTTCTTGTAGAGGTCGAAAGACATCTTCAGGCAATCCTCATCGGATGCACAGGCATAGAACTCAACGGGATTCTTGGGAGACTTGGTGTAAACGCCGATCTCCGCGCCGCTGGTGATACCGTACTGACCCTTCCAAACCTGAATCATCCAATTCTTGCCCTCGTAATCGAACTTGTAGCGCTGGGTGTTGTAGAACATCATGGTCACCGGAGCGCACTTGTCATATATCTCGCAGAAACCGAAATATCTCTGCCAGGGATACTTGGGGTTATAGAAGATACCCTGCTTCGAATCGAAATCGAAACCGATATAGAGAAGTCCGTGTCCGTCAACGCCGTAAAGGAGTCCGGTGTTCGGGTCATAAGCAATACCCGCGCCGATATCCTTTATCTCAGCCGCCTCTTCGGGCAGCTCTTCCTTCGGGATGAAGACTACTTCGCCGTCGCTGACGGTGATATTCTCATCCTTGATCTTCTTCTCGGCAATCTCGGTAAGTGTTTTTGTATCCTCCTCCGAGAGAACCTTGACATTGTTCGCGGTGTCCGCGACATCAGTGGGAGCGATCGACTCCGTCACCGGCTTCATCGAGGTCATTCCCGACGCGCCAGACCCATCTGCACTCTGGGTGACTTTGACAACAGTCGTTTTGTTCTCGGGCTTTGCGTCCATGACCTGGCGGGTCACGCCTGCCTCAACACTGTCCGCAGCGTCGGAAGTACCGAGCTTGACAGCAGTAAAAGCAAACGCCTGAACCGCGAGAACAAGGGCGAGCACAGCCGCAAGAACAGCAATACTCTTCTTTCCTGATCTCATAAAAAATTGCCTCCGTTTCTTTTTTCGTACTGGCACAAGTGTTATTATTACACATTCAGAAACAAAAGTCAACGATTTGTTTAGAATTTGTTTAAAAATATTTTTGTATATATAATTTTATACAAACAATATACACCTGTGCACGACTACAAAAAATAGTATTATACAAACGGAGGCTATTTTATTCCGAAAATTTACATTTTTTAACGATCACATACTTCTCAGTGCGTCGATGGGCTGCATCTTTGCGGCTCTGCGCGCGGGATATATTCCGAAGAACACGCCTATTGCGGTAGAGAAACCAACTGCGATGACTATAGTCGAAAATTTCATCTCAATCGGTATATTCATATAGCTCGCCACAGCGAACGCACCGACAGATCCCAATATAAGCCCTATCAATCCGCCGAGCAGACACAATATAACCGACTCGGTCAAAAACTGGAACAGTATTGTAGAGGTCTTTGCGCCGAGTGCTTTTCTGATACCGATTTCGCGCGTTCGTTCCGTTACGGTGACGAGCATTATATTCATAACACCGATGCCGCCGACGAGCAGCGATATCGCGCTGACCGCCGCGATGAAGGTCGTGAACACATTGATAACGGTATCAAGAAGGTCGATATAAGTCGCCATATTTATGAGTGAATAGGCGTTCTTTCCGAAATTGCCATGGCGGGTATAGAGCAGATTCATCGCAGCGCTGCCCGCGGCGTCAAGCTCGGAATCGGATTTCGCCATGATATAGCACATCTCGTATCTGCCCGCCGAGTTGCCGTTGAGGGCATCTGCGAGGGTTGCTGGGATTATTATGCTGCAGCCTGTCTGCGCATCGCTCATATAAGACGACATTGTCTCAGACATATTCGAGCTTGAGCCCGAAAGCATAGAGGCGTCTATTATGCCGATGACTTTCATCTGCACCGTCTGGTCGCTGACTGTGAAGCTCAGCTTCTCCCCCACCGGGTCGGAATAACCGAACAGGAGCTTTGCGCTGATAGAATCAAGCACGGCGACGCGCGCGCCGGACTCATATTCCTCCTCCGTGAAGAAGCGTCCGCTGAGCATACCGGCGGACATCATATTGCCGAGATCGGAATTGCCGGCTATCGCGAGACCGAGGCTCTCGTTATGCTTAGTAGTGACATTGCCGACGGACATCGTGACCTGCGAGACATATGCGACGCTGTCAAGATTCTTGATAGCTTTTATATCCTCTGCGGTTATATAATCGGAGGCGTTGGTCTCCTTGCTGTTGATTGAGATATTGATAACGCTCGAGCCCATATCTTTTATCATGCCGACGATATAATCGCGGCCGCCGTTGCCGAGCGTTATAATAGCGATAACCGCCGCGACGCCGATGATTATGCCGAGCATAGTCAGGAGCGAGCGCATGAGATTCGTCTTTATCGAAAATATCGCTATTCTGATGTTTTCTTTTATATTCATCCCTGACCTCCGGCAATTATTTCGACGTTACTACTTTTACCTTATCGCCGTCGGCAAGAGTTGTTCCTGTCGGCACGGAGGTTATGACTATATCGCCCTCGTTGCATCCGGAAACGATTTCATATCTGGTGTCATCGGAGATGCCGAGTTCGACCTTTGAGAAAGTTATTCTCTTTGTCTTCGGATTATAAAGATACACATATGTTCCGGTGCTGTCGTTCTTGACAGCCTCGCTGGGCACGACAAGGACATTGTTCTTCGAATCGACGTCAATTGATATATCGACATCGAGACCGATTATAACGCTCGAAGTGGGATTATCTATAGTCACTTTTGCATCGACGCCGTTCGCGGAGCCCGAGCCGATGAGAGAAGAGATATCGACTCCGCTCGACTGCGTGGCAACGGGGCTTATATAAGTAACTACGCCGTCAACAACTGTGTCATCTGCCGCAGTGACGCGGCACGGCATATCGAGGCTGACTTTGAAGATATCCGCCTTTCCGAGGACAAAATCAACCACGAACGGATAATATTCAACTGTTATGCCGCTCTGAGTCTGACCGAGAAGAGCGTTGACGATATCGGCGACATTTGTGTTGCCGCTCGCGAGGTCGATTATCGAAGAGATATCAATATTCGCGCTCGCCGCCGAACGGCAGGTCTCGCCGGGAGTTATATTGACCTCGCTGACGATGCCGTCATATTCTGCTATCCAGCCCTTTTTGAGCGAAGATATAGAGGCTGTGAGCGAATCAAGCTCTTTCTTAGAAGCTTCCATAATCGTCTTATATGTGCTCTGGGTTATCGTGCCGGACTGAGCTTCGAGAGTGACTTTTTTGAGCTCGAGCTGCATTTTTTCCATCTGAAGCTCGGAGACGCCGGAGCCGAAGATATTGGAATTGCCGCTGTTGAGCAGCTCGTCGAGCTTCTTGAGTGCAGCGTTTATATCGTCCATGCCGAGAGCCTTGGAGACAAGCTCCCAGAACTTATTTGACGCATCGCTGTCGGTCTTGTTCTGGTCATTTTTATTCTGATTGTTGTTCTTGTTCTGCTCCTGTTCCTGCTTTTCGAGCTCTTTGTTTATCTCAGCAAGGCGAGCATTTATCTCTTTGAGCTGAGCAGACGAACTCACGGCGGTATTCTTCGCGTTGTTATAGTTTTCAACGGCGGTCAGATACGCCTGCTGCTTCTCCGCAAGGACAGAGTTGAGCGACGATGTATCGAATGTTGCAAGCACATCACCCTTTTTGACATACTCGCCTACCTTGACATTGACAGTCAGGACTTTTGTGCCGTCTATAGGGACAAAGTTCCCCTTCTGCGACGACGAGACCTTGCCGGACATATCAAGTGTCTGGGTTATCGAACCCTTTGTCACCTTTGCGGTCGAGACCTGCGGCAGCGGATCGGGTTTGAAGAACATATACAGCACACCAGCGATAATCGCGGCGCACAGGATCACAAGGATCGACACAAGCACTTTCTTTTTTGTTGACCACTTCTTTGTTTCCATGCGTATCCTCCGTCTCAAAGTTTTGGAAAAGCGCAAAGCGCATACAAATATAATAGAGAAATTGTACAGGCAAAATATAGACCTGTTGCTATATAAATTGTAAATATTTTTTGAATTTTAATCAGTATAAACTTTTTTTGATATTTTTTCAAGAACCCCGGAGGCGTTTCAGTCTGATAAAAGCAAGTTTTACATATAGATATATAACGCCCGGAATGCGTATATCATTTCTTGGTAAAAATCACAGCGACATCGGAGGAACGAAAATGAAAAGGATCGCAGCAATTCTGCTCGCCGTTCTCGCTCTACTGCTCGGTGCGTGCTCGGTGCAGAGATATTCCGACGCGGCGATGTTCTGTAGGCGGTTCAACAGAGAATATAAAGAATCACTGCTCGATATTGAAACGGCTACGGTCACAGAGACGGACGGACGCACCGTGTTTAGTCTGACACCGGACGAAAACATTCTGATATCTCTGTATACGGACAGCGACGGGGTGCGAATAAAACGAATAAGCATAACGGCGCACGGAAATGTTGAGGATATGCAAAACGGACTTTTTGCGCGTTTTTTGGCATTCTGCAAATGCGCAGTCCCCGCCTATTCAAACAGCGAGGACACATACGAAAACATTTCTGCGAAGCTCAACATACCGAACGAAAATGAATATGCAACCGCGATAACACAATATACGCAGGGTGAAGCGGTCAGATATGCCTATTCAGCCGATGTTGCAGGTGCATTTTTTTGCATGGAAAACAAAAGTCTGTGCCGCACGGACGAAGAGCACCTGACTCTCCGCGACGACGGCACAGACCTCAAAAGCTGAAAACAACTTTTATTCTTTTATGATTTTATAGGCGACATCGGGCGTATCACTGATTATTGCATCGGCTCCGATATCGTTGAGACGCTCTATCTCGTCGGGGTCATTTATCGTCCAATACTGCACGGCTATGTTGTAGCGATGCGCATAATCGACCACCTTCTTGGTTCCGAGGCGGACGATATGGAACTGGTTCGCAGGAATCTGGAGAGCATCGTATTTGAACGAATCTTCGCCGAGATCAAGATTGAGAAGCGCCGCGCCATAAAATTTAAGCACTTCCGCAATACCCGCCGAGCGAAGCATATCGGGATGCTTTTCATCGACATATTCGGTGACTTCGCCCTTGAATGTGCCGAAGATAACGCGGTCGAGAAGTCCGCGCTCCTTGAGCACATCATAGAGAATATCAACGCCGCGCATACCGTTCTCGCCGCCGTCTTTTATCTCAATAATATAGCTGTATTTGCCGTGGGATTCGAGCTTGTCGAGCACATCCTCGAGCAGCACCGCGCGCAGATCATCGGGGATTTTATCGCCGCGCAGGCCTCTGTAGGGATAGCTGCCGTCCTCCGCCTGGAAGTTTTCACCGAAGTTGAGCTCGCGCAGCTCGGCATATGTATGGTCAATGGGCTTGACATCTTCGTAGCCGAAATATTCGACGGCGTTTGTAGTTCTGTCGAGCGTATCGTCGTGCAGGAGGATAAGCTTGTTATCCTTTGTGATATGCAGATCAAATTCAAAGATATCTGTATTGAAATCCTTGCTGTTCATGCATGACTCGAACGCGAGCATCGTGTTTTCGGGCATGATTCCGCCGCCCGAGCGATGTGCGGAAACGAGCGCGGCATCAGCAGTGATATAAGGATTGATCTCGCCGCTGTAAGTCGTTGCTGCAGGCGTCCACGCCATGAGCGCGGCATACACGCCGACAAAGACGACTACAACAGCTAAAATAATACCAATAACTTTTAGCGCGGTTTTCTTTCCACTCTTCTTTTTCTTTGACATTTCAGTTCTCCTTTTTGGCAAAAGCAATGCCTGTTGTGATTGTGTATAAAAACATACCACAACAGGCAGAAAAATGCAATGAATTTTACATAATTTGTCTATTTGTTTTCTTCTTTCATGCTTTTGTACTTCTCGCGGGTAGCAAGTCCGCCGCGGATATGGCGCTGAGCCTTGTTTATATCGAGTATCTCGCGCACCTCGCTGTAAAGCTGGGGATTAAGGCTGCGGAGCCTGCGCGCGACATCCATATGTACGGTCGACTTTGAAACTCCGAACTGTTTTGCCGCCGCCCTGACAGTTGTCTTGTTCTCAACTATATACTCAGCAAGCTCAACGGCTCTCTCCTCTACTATTCCTTTCAAAACGAACCCTCCCGTTTTTCAATGTCGCTAATAGATATGCAAAACGGGAGGGCTTTATTCACTTATTGCAGGGCTTGTTTTAAAGAATAAGTACAAAAGTGCCGGCGGTTATCAGCGCGCCGCCGAGAACGGTAGTCCAGGTCACCTTTTCGTGCAGAATAACGAACGCAAGCACGATGCTTATAACGACGCTGAATTTGTCTATCGGCACGACCTTTGACGCCTCGCCGAGCTGGAGGGCATGATAATAGAACAGCCACGACAGACCGGTTGCAACGCCGGAGAGGATAAGAAAAATCCAACTGCGTGTACCTATGCTACTGATTCCGTGATGTGCGCCTGTGGCGAAGACTATGCCCCAAGCGAGAACGAGCACGACGGCGGTTCTTATTGCCGTGGCAAGATTGGAATTAACTCCTTCTATGCCTATTTTGGCGAGAATCGATGTCAGCGCGGCGAATACTGCCGAAAGCAGCGCGAAAGTTACCCACATAAATGCTCCTCCTTTTTTTCCGGACTTTTTTTCCAAGGCATATCACCTCTTCGCAGCCGTAGAAGGGCGGTCGCTGTATTTTATTTATATTCTCGTGTCGAGAAGATCCGTGTATTTTTCCTTGAACTCCATGAAAGTGCCGTCCTCAAGGCTTTGGCGTATCTTCTCCATGAGGGTATTGTAGAACCAGAGATTGTGCATGACGCACAGGCGCATGGCGAGCATCTCGCCGGACTTGAACAGGTGTCTGATATATGCTCTCGAATGTCTGCGGCAGGTCGGACAGGAGCACTCGGGGTCTATCGGGCGCAGGTCGCGCTCATACTTTGCGTTGTTGAGATTGATTATGCCGCCCATGGTGAAAAGATGTCCGTGGCGTGCGTTGCGGCTGGGCATGACGCAGTCGAAAAGGTCAACACCGCGCGAAACGCCCTCGAGGATATTTCCGGGAGTGCCGACTCCCATGAGATAGCGCGGCTTATCGGCGGGCATATACGGCTCAACTGCCGAAATTATGCGGTACATATCCTCCTTCGGCTCGCCGACGGCAAGACCGCCTATCGCGTAGCCGTCGAGATTGAGTTCGGCTATACGCTTCATATGCTCTATACGCAGGTCATCGAAAGTGCAGCCCTGATTTATGCCGAAGAGCAGCTGATCTTTATTTATCGTATCGGGCAGAGAATTGAGGCGATCCATCTCCGCCTTGCAGCGCTCAAGCCAACGCGCCGTGCGTGCGCAGGACTGCTCGGAATACTCGTATTTTGCGGGATTCTCGACGCACTCGTCAAAGGCCATGGCGATAGTCGAGCCGAGGTTCGACTGTATTCTCATACTCTCCTCGGGACCCATAAAAATCTTGCGTCCGTCGATATGCGAGGAGAAATAGACGCCCTCTTCTTTTATCTTGCGAAGCTTTGCGAGCGAAAAGACCTGGAATCCGCCGCTGTCCGTGAGTATGGGACCGTCCCATCCGGTGAACTTATGGAGTCCGCCGAATTCTTTCACAAGCTCGTCGCCCGGGCGCAGATGCAGATGATATGTGTTGCACAGCTGAACCTGACAGTGGATATCCTTGAGGTCATATGCCGAGACGGCGCCTTTAATCGCGCCGCAGGTTGCGACATTCATAAAAGCCGGAGTCTGCACGGTTCCGTGGACGGTCTCGAACACGCCGCGGCGGGCTGTTCCCTCTTTTTTTATAACGGTAAACTTCATTTTTATTCCTTTCGGTTGAGTTATTCGATAAGCATGGCATCGCCAAAACTGAAAAATCTATATTTTTCCTGAACCGCAATTTTGTACGCATTCATCGTGTTTTCATATCCGCAGAAGGCGGAGACGAGCATTATAAGCGTGCTCTCGGGGAGATGGAAATTAGTTATGAGCGCGTCGATGCACTTATACTGATATCCGGGATAGATGAATATATCCGTCCAGTCGTCGTCGGCACGTATCTCGCCGCATTTAGTCGCGACGCTTTCGAGCGTGCGGCAGCAGGTAGTTCCCACGGCAAAAACACGTCCGCCGTTTTTCTTCGTATCGTTTATGAGTTTCGCCGTAGCCTCCGGCAGCATATAATGCTCGGAGTGCATATGGTGATCCTCGACATTCTCCGCCTTGACGGGTCGGAATGTTCCGAGACCGACATGGAGGGTGACGAATCCGACGCCGACACCCTTTTCGCGCAGGGAGTCAAGGAGTTCGGGAGTAAAATGCAGCCCTGCTGTCGGTGCGGCGGCGCTACCGCGCTCGCGGGCATAGACAGTCTGATATCTGTCGTTATTTTCGAGCTTCTCTGTTATATAATGCGGCAGAGGCATCTCGCCTATCTTATCGAGTAGCTCAAAGAATACGCCGTCATATGTGAACTTAGCAAGGCGGTTGCCGTCCGGCAGAACGTCAACAATCTCGGCAAAGAGCATATCATGGAAGGTGAACCTATGACCCTTGCGTGCCTTTTTGCCGGGACCTGTGATAACCTCCCAGATGTCGTCGCCCTTGTTGTTGAGAAGAAGGAACTCGACCACAGAGCCGGTGTCTACCCTTGTGCCGTAAAGGCGCGCGGGAAGAACCTTTGTGTCGTTTAGAATAAGGCAGTCGCCGGGCTCGATATACTGCGCGATATTATGGAAGATATCATGCTTGACGGCTCCCGTTCTTTTGTCGAGCACCATGAGTCTCGAACTGTCGCGCGGCTCGGCGGGATGTTGTGCAATGAGTTCCTGCGGCAGGTCGTAAAAGAAATCGCTTTTTTTCATTATTTTTCCTCAGCTTTCGTGTCCTGAGACTAAAAAAGTATTTGACTTGCAATATCCGTTGGTGGTATTATTTTAATGTTATATCCTGACGGAGCTTCTTTTCAAGGTCACACACTATTATATTGCAAAATCTCTGTCAATACAACAATTTTTTCACTCAAAAACGTTTTTCGGAGGAACTTTATCATGAAGCATTTCAAAGTAGGTATCATAGGCGCAACAGGTATGGTCGGTCAGAGGTTCGCCACCCTGCTTGAGGATCACCCCTGGTTCGAGGTCTGCGCGCTCGCCGCTAGCTCGCGCTCCGCGGGCAAGACATACGAAGAGGCTCTCGGAACCAAATGGTGCATGAAAAAGCCCATTCCCGAAAAGTTCAGGAACATGATAATCATGGACGCGGAGAAAGATGTTGAAAAAATCGCGTCGATGGTCGATTTCGTCTTCTGCGCGGTCAACATGAACAAGGATGAGATAAAGGCGCTCGAGCTCAAATATGCAAAAGCCGAATGCCCCGTTGTTTCAAACAACAGCGCAAACCGCTTCACTCCCGATGTTCCGATGATAATCCCCGAGCTCAACCCCGATCACGCTGACATAATCAAGGCGCAGAGGGAGAGGCTCGGCACAAAGCGCGGATTCATCTCCGTCAAATCGAACTGCTCGCTTCAGAGCTACGTTCCGGCGCTGTTCCCGCTTTCCGAGTTCGGAGTCAAGGATGTTCTCGTCTGCACATATCAGGCGATCTCCGGCGCGGGCAAGACATTTGAGACATGGCCCGAGATGATAGATAACGTCATCCCTTACATCGGCGGCGAGGAAGAAAAGTCTGAGAGAGAGCCGCTCAAGATATGGGGCAAGATAGAGGGCGGCGAGATAGTTCCCGCGAAGAGCCCGAACTTCACCGCGCAGTGCCTGCGCGTTCCCGTATCGGACGGCCACATGGCTGCGGTATTCGTAAGATTCGAAAACAAGCCCACAAAAGAACAGATACTTAAAATCTGGAAGGATTTCAAGGGATATCCTCAGCAGGTCGGGCTGCCCAGCGCGCCCAAGCAGTTCCTCAACTACTTTGAAGAGGACAATATGCCTCAGACTCGCCTCAACAGAGAGCTCGAGGGCGGCATGGCGATTTCGGTCGGCCGTCTGCGCGAAGATACCCAGTATGATTACAAATTTGTCTGCCTTTCACACAATACGCTCAGAGGCGCCGCCGGCGGAGCCGTGCTCATGGCGGAGCTGCTTTGCGAAAAGGGATATATGGACAGATAACATAAAAGCCGCCCGGCTGTCTGTCCGGGCGGTTTCCGTTTTTTAGGAGGCCGGCTTTATGAAGAAAGCTGTTTTCACGGGAGCGGCGGTCGCACTCGTCTCGCCGTTTCATAAAGACGGAAGTATAAACTACGGAAAGTTAGAAGAGCTTATAGATTATCAGATCGAAAACTCCACGGACGCCATAGTTGTATGTGCAACGACCGGCGAGAGCCCGACATTGAGCTACGAAGAGCACGAGCAAATCGTGCGCCGCTGTGTTGAACATGTTGCCGGAAGAGTTCCCGTCATTGCGGGAACGGGCAGCAACGACACAAAAAATGCGCTAAAGCTTTCAAACGACGCGGAAAGAGCCGGAGCCGACGGTCTGCTTATGGTCACGCCGTACTACAACAAGACATCGCAGGCAGGACTGATAGAGCATTTCAATTTCATTGCGGACAGGGTCAGCACACCGATAATCCTCTACAATGTACCAAGCCGCACGGGGCTGAACATAAAACCCGAGACCTATTATGAACTTTCGAAGCATAAGAATATAGTGGCGGCAAAGGAAGCAAACGGCGACATTTCCGCGCTCGCGCAGACTGTAAAGCTCTGCGGCGACGAACTGACGATATACAGCGGAAACGATGACCAGATAACGGCGTTCATGTCGCTCGGCGCAAAGGGAGTTGTCTCAGTGCTCTCAAATATCGCGCCGAGGGCGGTACACGACATGGTCAAAATGTATCTTGATGGCGACACCGCCGCGAGCACCGAGCTTCAATTAAAATATCTCGACCTTTGCAGCAGCCTGTTTTCCGATGTGAATCCCATACCTGTAAAAGAAGCGATGAACATGATGGGCATGGAAGTCGGCTCATGCAGGCTGCCGCTGGCGCAGATACAGCCGCAGGCGAAGGAGAAGCTCAGGAGAAGCCTCTCCGCTCTCGGAATGATATAAGCTCGAAAGGAACGGCACATGGGTGCCGTAAGGCGAAATAATGCTGAATATTATGCTCAGCGGATGCTGCGGAAGCATGGGCAGAGCCGTCACCGCTTTTGCCGGCAACCGCGACGATATTAAAATAACAGCGGGAATAGACCGCGAGGGGCGCGAATGCAAATTTCCGACATTTGTCTCGCCTTTCAGCTTCAACGGAAAGGTCGATGTTATAATCGACTTTTCATCCCCTGCCGCCCTGCCGGGTCTGCTCGAATATGCGGTCAGCGCAAAAACTCCGACAGTCATTGCGACAACGGGTTTGAACGAGGCGCACACAGCGCTTATCTATAAAGCGGCAAAAGAGATACCGATATTTTTCAGCGCGAACATGTCGCTCGGAATAAATCTGCTCTGCGAGCTCGCGAAAACTGCGGCGAGAGTGCTGGGCGGCACATATGACATAGAGATAGTTGAGACTCACCACGCGCAAAAAACAGATGCGCCGAGCGGAACGGCTCTCATGCTCGCGGACGCGATATCATCGGAGCTTGAGCGCAAGCCGTACTACGAATATGACCGCCATTTGCGGCGCACAAAACGACCGCACGATGAAATAGGCATACACTCGATACGCGGCGGAACGGCGGTCGGCGAGCACGAGATTATATTTGCGGGCTATAATGAAACGATAAAGCTCAGCCACTGCGCGCAGAGTAAAGAACTGTTCGCAGCGGGAGCCGTGAACGCCGCGAAGTTCATACAAAATAAAGAACCGGGGCTCTACGGCATGAGCGATATGATAGACAGAAAGGATGCGAAGAAGTGAAGATAATCGAATCGATAAGAGTGAGCGAGGACGCGACTCTTTTTTCGCTCAGCGACTCCCCCGCCGACATAAGCTTCATTGCCGGCATCTTCGAAAAAATTGCCGAAGCGGGAATAGACGTTGACATGATCTCGCAGTTTCTGCCGAACAGTTCTCATGCGGGGCTTTCGTTTACGGTCAGCGACGACGATTTCGGCGGCGTGCTCGAGATAGCGACTCAGCTCAGAGCCGAAAACAAAAAGATAAAAATAAGCGTCAGTTCCGGCAACTGCAAAATCTCCGTTAGCGGAGCCGAAATGGAGGGGCAGCCGGGCGTTGCGGCGCGGGTATTCAAAGCCGCCGCAGACGCAGGGTGCGACATAAGAATGATAAACACATCGGAGACCGAGATATCTCTGCTCGTTGTCAAAGCCGATGTTAATGCGACGGTCGCGGCGATAAAGAAAGAGTTTGAATAAAAATAATAAGCATAGAAAAAAGCTGCATCTTACGATGCAGCTTTTTAAAATTCAAATCACACGCTCAGGAGTCCTGCGTCGAGCACGAACTGAGAGCCGGTCACATAGCGTGCCTTGTCACTTGCGATATAGAGAACCATATTCGCGACATCCTCGGGCTCGATCCACGGCACGGGCAGAAGGTTGCCTGCAGAACGCTCGGCGATTTCAAGCGGAGTCGAATGCTCGAGAGCCGCAAGACCGTCGTTCATGGGAGTGTTAACTCCCGTCGGGTGGATGCTGACAACGCGGATATTATAGGGTGCAAGCTCGATAGCCCACGCTTTTGTCAGACCCGTGAGTCCCCATTTCGAAGCGGTATAGTGCGAAAGCCTGTTGCCGCCGCGCAGACCCATGACGGACGAGTTATTGATGATAACGCCGCTCTTTGCTTCCATCATGTGGGGAACGACTCTGCGGGTGACGATAAACGGACCTTTGAGGTTGATATCTATCATAGCGTCCCACTCTTCGTCGGTCATCTTATCGACCGTAGCATAGGCGCAGATGCCTGCGTTGTTGAAAAGTATATCTATCTTGCCGAACTCGGCGATAGCTCTGTCAACGGCATCGGTGACGGCTTTATCATCTCTGACATCGCCGGCAGCGATAAGGCATCTCCTACCGAGAGCTTCCACTTCCTTTTTCAGGCTCTTGAGCTCGTCGCTCGTGCCGAACGAGTATGCGGGATATTCAATCTTCTTCGCCACATCAAATGCAACGATATCGGCACCCTCTTTGGCGAGAGCGAGAGCGGTGGCTCTGCCCTGACCGTGTGCTGCGCCGGTTATAAACGCAACTTTGTTTTCAAAATCAGACATTACGGGTATCTCCATCTTTGCGATATTTGTAGAGCACTTCGTCGAGCGGAACTTTTGCGACGGTATTGAACAGATTCGTTGCGTACATTATGCCTGCAAAAGCGATAAGCAGAACTATCTCCTCGGTTGAAAAACGCTCGGAAAGCTTATTGTATATCTCGTCGGGTATGTTGTGCGGATCTTTGCAGATAGCGCCGCCGAAATCGACGAGCAGCTTTTCGGTATCCGAAAGATGCGGGTTGTCCGGATCGTCGCCGGAATCAATAAGTATTTTTCTGAAAAAGATCGAACATATCAGGCACTCATTGCCCTCGGATATAGCGTGGGAGAACAGCGATATTGCGCGGTCGCCGATGACCGGAACAAGCTGATCATAGAGCGTGTACCACTCCATATACGCTTTGAATGCAGGGACATTATGAAGCAGAGTACGCTTCATATTGGTGATGCGTCCGTGCTTTGCTATCTGATCTTCATACTCCCTCTTAACCTCTTCCGATGAACTTTCATACTCTGTCATAGGTAAAAAGCTCATGAAATTTTCCTCCTTTAAACCATTAAAGCTTTTATTCAAGCAAAAGCCGGCACAATGATGTGCCGTCTTTTTGTTATGCTGTTTTTTCTGTCTGCGCAGATACAGACTTTTTCTTAGAGCGACGGAGATTTTTCTCCGCCTTTCCCGTGAGCCTTATCTCCTCGGGGTCGTCCTTTATCTTATCCATAATGACAAACAGCAGCGTCATCATCAGAAGATACGGAACGGGGCTGAACAAGCCCGGATTGACAAGTGACATCAGCTGCATGCCGATATATGCGATAAAAATAAACTTGTTTGTCAGAGTGTTGCGGCGCGCAAAATAGACAATACGCGCGACGAATATATATCCATAAGCCGCGATGCCGACTATGCCAAAGCTGCCGATAACCTGGAACGGCGAGGAATGATACCAACACAGCGCGCCCTTGGCGGAATGATGGACATCCCTGTTGCCGAAATATCCGAGTCCCCTACCGAAGACGGGATTTGAAAGGAAATCCTCAACGGCGCGGCGCATGAGCCTGACTCTTATCTCGTTATCGTCTATCTGGAGAAGTCTCAGGAGCATATCGCGGAAGAAATAGATGAGATCCCAGAAGAACACGAAGAACATCACAATACCGACAGAGATTATAATAATATTATGTATCCTGTGGCGTTTGTCGAAGCAGAGAAGCGCTATCATGCACATCATGACTTCCGCAGTGCCGACAATTGCGCCGCCGCGCGAGCCGGTTATCATCATACATCCGTAGAACAACATACCGACCCAGAACCAGCCGTGATTGCCCTTTATCGAACGCAGGAAAGCAAACGGCAGGGCGAAAATAAGAAAAGTTGAGGCGTTGTTGCGCCACTGGAAAGCAAGAAGCCCGTGAGTCGAGAGCACCTTATCGAGATGCTCACCGTAATATTCGAGGATCATGAAGCAGCAGAACAGCCCCATGATTATCATTATTTTTGATATCTTATCCGGCAGAGAATAGTTTTCCCTCAGGCGAATGTGCGAGTTCATGAGATTATAGAACAGCAGCATACCGAAGCCGAGACCGAGGGTAAAAAATATCGGCATCAGACTAAAATATTCTTTGGCGGTTATCTTGCCGAGACCGCCGAGGGTAACTGCGACGGAGACTGCAAGCATCGGCCAGAACAGCTCGCCGTGAGGCAGTTTGCGCTGATAATAAATGAAATGGAAGATTATAGCCGCCGCTGCCGGGACGGCAAGCCAGACCATTTTGATGAACTCGTCATAAGAATTGTTGCACTTTATAAGGCAGAGGCAGAGCAAAAGAAACGGTTCAAGCGCAATTATAACATCCTCGCAGAAAACAAGTATGGCGCAAATGATCGCTGCAAAGATAAGAAGCCCTATAGCCTCTACACGCAAGACGGTGATAAAACAGGCTATAAGGAAGCAAACCCACATGAACCAATCAGTGGAAAGATAGTGTTCTATGCTTTTTCTGACGCTTTCAAATTTCGCGTTTTTTGTCAAGTTCATGCTCCTCGTTGACTCTCCGATCGTCTGAAATATTTTCACAATACATCAAACGAGCCGGCTGTCAAAAATACTGCCAAAATCCGCAGGTACAGTCCCCATGTTTAGCAGTTTATTTTATCACAAATTCATCAAAAAATCAAGAAATAACAATTAATCGAACTGCATTATTTCCTCCGCCAAGGCACTTGCCGCGTCAAATAATTCTTGGCGGCAGGAAAGCTGCAATTCGTCCATACTGTGAGTTCCGTCAGACGACACAAAGAGTTTCTCTATTCCGAGCGCGGCAGGGTCGGCATCGTTTGACGCACACCCGCATACGGCGTAAACTTTTGTTCCCTCTTTGGCAGCTCTTCTGCAGACTCCGCTCATCACTTTTCCGTTGACGCTTTGAGAATCAAATCTCCCCTCGCCCGTTATAACTATATCGGCATTTGCGGCAAGATTGTCAAATCCGGATTCGTCCAAAACTATATCTATGCCGCTTCTGAGCTCGGCATTCAGAAAAGCTGACGCGCCCGCGCCGAGACCGCCTGCGGCACCTGCGCCGGGAAGATTTTCAGAATTGAAGTTGAGGTCTCTTTTGAGTATATCGGCCATATGGTGCAGCCCTCGGTCTAGCAATCCGACCTGCTCTGCATTCGCGCCCTTTTGCGGCGCAAAAACATAAGCTGCACCGTCAACACCAAAAAGCGGATTTGTGACATCGCACGCGGCGACTACGGGAATATCAACCGGCTTTTCGGGCGGGATAATATGTTCGACATCTATCAGCGTTCCACCGACAGGAACAAATGAATTATTATTTTTATCGAGAAAACAAAAGTCGAGCTCCGACGCCATACCCGCGCCGCAGTCGTTGGTTGCGCTGCCGCCGAGACCCAAAACAATACGCTTCGCGCCGCGATTTACGGCATCGCGTATAAGCATACCGACGCCCGCAGTAGTCGTAACGGTCGGGTCGGCTCTGTCGCCCGCGAGTGGAAGTCCGGCACACGAGGCAGTTTCAATAACGGCAGCGCCGCTTTTGAGCATATAATACTCCGCGCGCAAGGATAAACCGAACGGGTCTTTTGACTCCGCCGATATCCACTCGCCGTCAATAAAATTCGCAAAACTCGAGCAAAGCCCCTCGCCGCCATCGGCAGCGGGGAGCTTTATCACATTGCAATCGGGTATTCTGTTTCTGAGCGCCGACTCTATAATATCACAGACCTCCGAAGAAGTCAGCGTGCCTTTGAAAGAATCGGGAGACAGCAGAATATTCATATCATCAGTCTTTTGTAAGCATTCTTATGTATCTCTTGAAGAAAGACACGCCTTCGTCGAGAACCGCAACGGGGCAGCGCTCATCAGTAGCATGGGTGCAGAGAAGGAGCTTCGTGCGCACATGGAACGGAGCAAAGCGATAAATATTATCGCATATAGGCTCATAGAAGCAGGCATCGGTACCGCCCATAACAAGATAGGGCGCAACGATAACCTCAGGATCGGCTCTGACGCAGATCTCCTCAATGACCTTGAAAGCTCTGGAATCGGTCGAAGAGAACTTGGACGCCTCTTTATGCTTGAGGCACTTTATCTCAACATCCTTATTCTTTATGACCTTGCGCAGATGCTTCTCGACATCTTCTGTGGTTGTGCCGGGCATCATTCTGAAGTTTGCCGTAACAGATGCTTCCTGCGGAAGAACATTGGCGACAGGGCTACCCTCGGCCATGGTGACGCCGGTAGTGGTTCTTATGAGCGAAGCCGTCGGCGGAATCTGCTCCATGATAAACTTCGCAAGGGGCTTAAGCAGCCAGAGGTTGCAGGCGACGACTCTGACGGGATATGTGGTTCTTCTGCCGAGATTGGAGAAGAGTTTGAGAACAAACGGCTCGAGTTTTGACTTGAACTGATGGTTTTCAACGTCTTTGACGACATCCGCTATTTTGCCTATGGCGCTGTGCTTCGGAGGCTGAGAAGAATGTCCGCCCTTAGCTCTGACGCTCATAGAGAAATCGGCATAGCCCTTCTCCGCGATGCCTACGCCCGCAAGATTGCCCTTGAGAACATGCTTGACGTTGACGGGCAGTATGGCTCCGCCCTCATCTATGACGCTGTCGAGGTGAATACCGCGTGACTTGAGGGTTTCCATGATAGCCTTTGCGCCGGCATCCTTTGCAGCGACGACTTCCTCATCGTGACCGAAGCAGAGATAGACATCTCTCTCGGGTTCATATCCCTCTTCAAGAAGAGTCTCAACGGCTTCCATGACGCAGATAAGGTGGTTCTTCATATCAAGAGCACCTCTGCCCCAGATGAACTCGCCGTCGTTATAGCCGCTGAACGGCTCATGAGTCCAGTCACCCTCTGTGCCGGGCTCGATCGGAACGACATCCTGATGCGAAAGCAGGGCTATAGGCTCAAGATCGGGATTCTTGCCCTTCCAGCGATAGAGCAGGCTCGCCTCGGCGATATCCTCGCGCTCGAGAGTCTTATGCAGCAGAGGATACGACTCCTCAAGGAATTTGTGGAATTTTTCAAACTGCGACCAGTCGACCTTATCTTTTTCAGGATAAGATACGGTGGGAATCTGAATAGCACCGCTCAGATGCTTTGCAACACGCTCAACATCAACATTCTCTTTTTCAAGAGGCTTTGTCTCCCTCTTCTCGGGGACAAAGAATATGGCTCTGATAAGAGTTATGACGATAAAAATACCGAGAGCTATCAGAATGCCGTAAAGTATTTTGAGTCCCATTGTTTTTCTCCTTTCACGCCACGCGGCGAAATAAATTAATATACACTTTGACGCGGTAAAGCCCGAAGTCAAATATCTACATAATAATATCAGAAAATCGCTGTTCAGACAATAGCCGAAATGCAAAAATTTGCCCCAAAAAACATAGAAATTTTATATGATTACATGTCAAAAAGGCTTATCTGCGTGGTTTTCGGAATATCCTCAAGCGCACCCGCCGCTTCGAGAGCCTCGATAACAGTCTTGGAAACACTCGCGCGTCGGCGCAGATCTTCGACGGATAAGTACTTGCCCTCGCCGTCATCGCGCGCAGCAGCAAGCTGCTCCGCGGCAACGCCGCCGCATCCGCCGAGAGCGGAGAACGGAAGTCTTATCTTGCCGTCCTCGATATGATAGACCTTGGCATCGGAATTATAGACATCGACCGGAAGGAACTTCACTCCGCGCGCCATCATCTCATTGACGACCTGGAGAGAAGTAAACATATTCTCCTCCTTGGCGGTGGCTTCCTTCATGTTCATCTTTGTCTTGAGATATTTCATCTTGTTCTTAACGGCTTCCTGACCTGCCATGATAGACACGGTATCAAGGTCTTCGCCGCGGACTGTCATATATGTCGCGTAGTACTCGACAGGATAGTAGAGCTTATACCAAGCAAGACGCATGGCAGCGATAACATACGCTGCGGCGTGAGCCTTCGGGAACATATATTTTATTTTAAGACAGCTGTCGATATACCACTCGGGGACATTGTTCGCGCGCATCGCCGCCTTGTGTTCGTCGGTAAGGAGCTTTTTCGCTTTACCCTTACGGGTTATCTCCATTATCTTGAACGCCATGCTCGGCTCGACGCCCTTATGTATGAGATAGGTCATGATGCTGTCTCGTGTTCCAATAACGTCGGAAATGGTGCAGGTGCCGTTATCGATAAGGTCTTTTGCGTTGCCGAGCCAGACGTCGGTGCCATGGGAAAGTCCCGATATCTGGAGCATATCGGAAAAGTTCTTCGGTTTTGAGTCAAGAAGCATCTGGCGCACGAACGGCGTTCCGAGTTCGGGCAAAGACAACGTACCTGTATTGCAGTCGATGTCCTCCTCTGTTACGCCCATTGGCTCGGGAGACAGAAGCATCTCATAGAGCTTCGGGTCGCAGACATCTGCATCCATGACAGAAGTTCCGGTCAGATTTTCAAGATGCTTATAGAACGTCGGCACATCGTGGCCGAGAATATCAAGCTTGAGTATCGTATCATGGAGCGCATGGAAGTCGAAATGCGTTGTTCGCGTGCCCTTGTCGGGATCGTCCGCGGGGTGCTGGATAGGCGTGAAGTCCTCAGCCTCTTTATAGTCCGGCACAACGACCATTCCGCCGGGGTGCTGACCGGTTGTGCGCTTTATTCCGACGCAGCCCTGGACGAGTCTGTCCTCCTCCGCACGCTGAACAGTCATGCCTTTTTCATCGAGCCACTTCTTGACGAAGCCATAGGCGGTCTTATCGGCGAGAGTGCCGATTGTACCTGCCTTGAAAACGTTCTTGGCGCCAAAAAGGGTTTCGGTATACTTATGCGCCTGCGACTGGAAATCGCCGGAGAAGTTAAGGTCGATATCTGGCTGTTTATCGCCGTGGAAACCGAGGAAAGTTTCGAACGGGATATCGTGACCGTCACGGACAAGCGGTTCGCCGCAGATCTCGCAGTTCTTCGGCGGCAGGTCGAAGCCCGAGCCTATCGAGCCGTCCATGAAGAATGTACTCTTCTTGCAGTGTTTGCACAGGTAGTGCGGCATAAGCGGGTTGACCTCGGATATCTCCGCCGCGAAGGCGACAAATGACGAGCCGACCGATCCTCGCGAGCCGACATAATAGCCGTGATCCATGGAGAACTTGACGAGTCGCTGGGCGATGATATAAAGCACGGCGTAGCCATGTTCGATAATTGAGCTGAGCTCCTTTTCAAGGCGCTTTTCGACATATTCCGGCAGAGGATCACCGTAGATATCTTTCACATGCTTATAGCATATCTCGCGCAGTTCTTCATCGGAGCCCGGAATTCGCGGAGGATATGTACCGTCCGGTATGGGCTGGATAACCTCGCACATATCGGCTATCTTATTGGTGTTTTCAATAACAACCTCGCGGGCGGTCTCCTCGCCGAGATAGGCGAACTCGTCGAGCATCTCCTGCGTTGTTCTGAAATAGAGCGGAGCCTGCTGAGCGGCATCGGTAAAGCCCTGACCGGTCATGATAATCTCTCTGAAAACGCTGTCGCTCTTGTCCATGAAATGGACATCGCAGGTGGCGACAGTAAGCTTGCCGAGCTTGTCGGCAGTGGCGATTATCTTTTTGTTTATATCCTCAAGCCCCTGAACATCCTTGACTCTGCCCTCTCTGATAAGGAAAGCGTTGTTGCCGTTGGGCTGTATCTCCAGGTAATCGTAAAACGAGGCGATTTCAAGCACTTCATCGTCGGATTTTCCGTCGAGTATAGCTCTGTAAACTTCGCCCTGTTCGCACGCGCTGCCGACGATTATACCCTCGCGGAACTCTTCAATTACCGAGCGCGGGACGCCGGGCTTGCGGCTGAAATATTCGAGGTTTGATTTTGTGATTATTTTATAGAGATTTTTAAGTCCTACATAATTCTTTGCAAGGAAGATTATGTGGTTATATTTCTTTTTCTTCTCGGCAGGATCGACGACGCGGTCGTCAAAATAATAGCCCTCCATGCCGTAGAGTATCTTTATCTTGCCCTTTGCTGCGGCGCAGGCTTCGGGGAACGCCTGAACAACGCCGTGGTCGGTTATGGCTATTGCCTTATGTCCCCACGCTATAGCGCGTTCAACGAGCTTTGTGGCACTCGAAACGGCGTCCATGGCAGACATTGTGGTATGCAAATGGAGCTCGACGCGTTTTTCGGGTGCATCGTCCTTCTTTTCGATAAGGTCGATCGTCGTTATGGCTCGCGCGTTTATGCAGTCGCACTTCATATAGGAGTCGTAGTTGACAACACCCCTGACCATAACGGCGACACCGTCTTTGATATTCTTGAGCAGGCTTTCGCAGTTCTCAGCGAGCTCGAATATCTTGACGGAATATGAATTTGTTTTATCTGTAATGCAGAAATTGATTATCTTTCTCTTGCCGTCGCGTGTGTCGCGCGACTCGAAAGAAAATACGGTTCCCCAGACAACGACCGAGCCTGAGTCGGAAGCTATCTCGCTCAACGGAATGGGCTTGGTTTTTATTATAGGTCCGTAGATCGGGACGGAATATTTCGTTGAAAACGGGTATTCGTCATATGTTCTTGTGAGATTGCTGAGGTCTTTTTCCTGCGAGACTTTGTCGGCGAACGCGTTGCGTATGCCGCTGTCAAGTTCTTCCTGATACTGCATCACTTCGCCGTCATCGACAGGTGCGCCGCTGTCAGTGAACTCAACGCCGACATCCTCGCCGAAGCGTTCGAATATCATCTGAGCGAAGCGCTTGGGTGCGCCGAGATTGTTTATGACATCCGCGCCGCTCTTGAGCTGGACGGACACCATATCGCCGAGCATGAAGCACTTTGCATCGTTTAAAAATCCGTTCGCGGCGGGAAACTCCTTGCGCAGAGAAACGAGCAGCTTGGCAAGCCCGAGTTCACTCATCGGCTCTTTCGGAGCATCTTCGCGTTTTTCTTCTTTGACCGAGCAGTTTATCACTGCGGCATTGAGAGTGAACGCTTTTATGAGCGAAGTTTCGACAGCTCTCAAAATAAGCTTGCCCGGCGCAGCAGCCGCCGAGCAAAGCAGTTCGAGCTCCCTGCGCTCGACATTCAGCCTGATATCGTCAAGCTGAATGTTTTCAAGCTCAGAGAGCAGTTCGGAATCATCAATATATTCTTTTACAAAATCAACTAACTTCTTGCCGGACATCGTTGTCTCCATTAAAGTTTATCTATCTCTTCCATAAGGCTGTCAAGCACCTCTGACTCAGGTACTTTTTTTATTATCTGACCCTTTTTGAATATCAGCGCGCAGCCGTCGCCGCCGGCGATACCGATATCGGCTTCTCTCGCTTCACCGGGTCCGTTGACGGCACAGCCCATGACCGCGACCTTTATCGGCTTGTTGCACGACGCGAGCCGCTCTTCGACTGCGTTTGCGAGGGATATCAAATCTATCTTCGTTCTGCCGCAGGTCGGGCACGAAACTATCTGGACGCAGTCTTTTTTTGCGCCCGTTGCGCGCAGGATATCATAGCCCGCCGCAACTTCTTTGACCGGATCGTCGGTCATTGAGACACGGATAGTATCGCCGATTCCGTGCAGGAGCAGAGAACCGATACCGACGCTCGACTTGACAAGGCTCATTTTCCATGTGCCCGCCTCGGTTATACCGACATGGAGCGGATAATCGCAAATCTGCGAGATAAGCTCATATGCTTCGACAGTCATCGGAACATCGGAGGACTTGAGCGAAATAACAATATTATCAAAATCGCACTCCTCAAGCAGACGCACATGTCCCATTGCGCTGTCCACAAGAGCCCGTGCGGTGGGAGCGCCGTATTTGGCGAGAATATCCTTCTCGATAGAGCCGCTGTTGACGCCGACTCTTATCGGGATACCGTTATTGGCGCAGGCATCGGCAACAGCCTTGACTCTGTCTTTCGAGCCGATATTGCCGGGATTGATGCGTATTTTATCAACGCCCGCAGAGATGCTTTCGAGCGCGAGTCTGTAATCAAAATGTATATCCGCGACTATCGGCACTTTTACTGCCTCTTTGAGAGCCGGGATAAGCTTCACCGCATCCATATCGGGTATTGCGGCGCGGATTATCTGGCATCCGGCTTTTTCAAGAGTCTTCGCCTGCCTCACGCTGCCCTCAATATCATGCGCGGGGATATTGAGCATCGACTGAACGGCTATCGGAGAATCGCCGCCGATAGTCAAATTGCCTATTCTGACTTCTTTGCTTTTTCTGCGTTCAAATGCCATAATTCTAACCCCTTATCAAACTGACAATATCTTTGAATGAAATCACAGCCATAAATGCGAGCAGAAGTATCATGCCGACCGCATGAACCCACTTTTCGAATTTCTGCGGGATGGGTCTGCGGATAATAAGCTCGATGAACATGAAGAACAGTCTGCCGCCGTCAAGCGCCGGGATGGGCAGGAGATTGAACAGACCGACATTAATAGCTATCAGCGCCATAATTGTCAAAAGCGGAGTCCAATCCATCGAGGACGACGAGGCAGACGCCGCATCCGCAACATAGTTTATAATGCCTATCGGCCCCGAGACCTCGTTTAGTCCGTATCGTCCGGTTATCAGGTCAAAAAGGCTTATCCAGGTCATGCGGCCTATTGAAATACTTTCAAGAAAAGCGTTCTTTGTGACGCTCAAAAATGTCGGTTTAACGCCGACGATAATGAAATCATAGTGGATGCTTATAAGATTCTCCTGACCCTCTATGGGGCTGGTTTGAAACTTAACATCCTTGAGTTCAACATTTTTGTCGTCCCTTTTGACGACGAAGTCCATGACGCCGTCATCGTCGCGCATCATGAGAAACGTTATATCATATTGGGAATAGACTCGCTTGCCGTTTATTTTGACTATCTTATCCCCTGCCTCGAGTCCGCTCGCGGCACTTGTTGCGTTGTCATAAAACGAGCGAATCTGAGTGGTACCGATAAGATCGGACTGGCAGAGCATAATGGCGACGATAATGACACCCATGATAAGATTGACCGTCGCTCCGGCGACAACGACTATCATTCGCTGCCACAGGGGCTTGTTGTTGAAGGCGTGCTGATCCTCGCTGTCCTCGTCCTCGCCCTCCATGCTGACGTATCCGCCTATCGGCAGGATTCTCACGGCATAGTTTGTATCGCCCTTCTTCTTTTTGAAGATGGCGGGACCCATGCCGATAGAGAACTCGTTGACCTTGACCTTGAAAAGCTTTGCAAAAAGGAAATGGCCGAGCTCATGGAGCATTATGACGATGCCGAAGAAAAGTATGGCCACAAGAAACGGCCAGACCTTGCTCCAAACTGTCGAAAACGACAGCGCGGTGTTTAAAAACATATAAAATATCCTTTCGACCCGTGAAAATATCAGCAGCCGAACATCTCATGCACCTTTTCCCTTGCGCGGGAATCGGCGAGAAGAATATTCTCAAGGCTGTCGCACGGTAAAAATTCGGTTGAATCGAGCACACCCGACACTGCGTCGGCGATATCGAGGAACTTTATCTTTCCGTCCCTGAACAGCTTATTTGCAGCTTCGTTAGCGCCGTTTGCCGATGCGGGATAAATTCCGCCCTTTGTTATCGCCTGCCTGCAAAGATTGATGCAGGAGAATGTATCATAATCGGGCTGCTCGAAGGTGAGCGTTTTCCAATCCTCGAGGCGGAGCTGCTTTGCGGGGCTCTCGTAACGCTCGGGATAAGTCAGCGCATACTGTATTGGCACGCGCATATCCGGCACACCGAGCTGGGCTATAACTGAATTATCGACATATTCGACGAGCGAATGAACCACGCTCTGGCGGTGAACAAGAATGTCTATTTTATCGGCGGGCATATCAAAGAGCCACGCCGCTTCGATAAGCTCAAGTCCCTTGTTCATCATTGTAGCAGAATCGATGGTAATTTTTGCGCCCATGCTCCAGTTGGGATGCTTGAGCGCCTGCTCAACGGTTACGTCTTTCAGGTCATCACGTGTTCTGCCGAAGAACGGACCGCCGGAAGCGGTCAGAATAAGGCGTTTGACGCTCTGCTTTCCGGGGCTTCCCTGAAGCGACTGGAATATTGCGGAATGTTCGCTGTCGACCGGGAGAATCGCCACACCCTTTTCTTTGGCGCGTGTCGTTACAAGCTCGCCGCCGGCAACAAGGGTCTCCTTATTGGCGAGGGCGATATCATTGCCTGCCTCGATAGCGGCAAGGGTCGGCTTGAGACCGGCTATGCCGACAATACTGTTGAGCACCTTATCGGCATCGAGCTGAGCCGCGGCGCATATGCCCTCTTCGCCGCCGAGCACTTTTGTATCGGTATCGGCGACTTTTATTCTGAGTTCCGCCGCTCTGTTCTCATCGGCGACAGCCGCTATCTTGGGCTTAAACTCCCTTATCTGCTTTTCGAGCAGGTCGATATTTGAATTTGAGGTCAGCGCTTTGACCGTAAAATTCCGAAGTCTTGCGACATCGAGCGCCTGGGTACCTATCGAACCGGTAGAGCCGAGAATGACCATGCTTTTCATAGGATCACGCTCCCACGCTGAGAATCAGCGAAATAATGGCGTAGAGCATCGGCATAACGAAGCTGTAGCTGTCGAATCTGTCCATGATGCCGCCGTGACCGGGGAAGATGGTTCCGAAATCCTTTTCGCCGAAGTTCCTCTTGATAACGGACGCCGAAAGGTCGCCGCCGATGCTGATAGCGGAGAGGAACATCGATGTTGCGGGAATCATCCACCACTTTATTGTGTCGTTCTTGAAGAAGAAATAATCAAAAATGAAGAAGAAAGCGAGGTTGAAGAGCATAGTTATAACTATTCCGCCGATTGCGCCCTCAACACTCTTTTTCGGGCTGATATTCGGAGCGAGCTTATGCTTGCCGAACTTTCTGCCGACAAAATACGCAAATGTGTCGTTGAGCCATGCGGACAGAAGCGCCGTAAAGATAATAAAGAACACATGCGACTGCTGGAACAGATCCGGACGGCTCAGGCAGAGATTTCTGAGCAGGGTTATTGTCGACATAACATACGGCACGATAACGCCGCAGAACATCGACATAACGACATCTTCAAACTTCGTCTTTTTATAGTTGCCGAGCATGATGAACATCATGATTATGACATAGACAATTGCAATGACATATGTCGGGAACGGCAGCTTCGAAAAGAGCTTATATTCATAGGCAAAGGGCATAAATGCGGCGAGAACTATGTTGATTATCATGAGAAGCTTGTTCTCGATCTTCGCAACATGCTGTATCTCATAGGACGCGATCAGTGATACGGCTGCTATAACTATGCCAAGAACAGGGGTGAACATAAAGGCAAGGACTGCAAGTCCGAAAAGAGCGCCTAAAACTCCGGTAATAACGCGCTGTTTCATCTTTCTCTCATCTCACTATAAAAATTATTTTCAGACTCCTCCGAAGCGTCTGCTGCGGTGTGCGTATTCCTCAAGAGCGGCATCAAAATCCTGCTCGGTATAATCGGGCCAGAGGATATCGGAATAGATAAACTCCGAATATGCCGCCTGCCAGATGAGGAAATTGGAAAGTCTGAATTCTCCGCTCGGGCGGATTATAAGATCGGGGTCGGGCTGACCCGCCGTATAGAGATTGTCGGATATATCCTGCTCGGTCAGGCTCTCGGGTGTGCGCTCCCCTCTTGCGCACTGCTCGGCAAGCCGCTTGCAGGCGGACAGTATCTCATTTCTGCCGCCGTAGTTTATCGCGATGTTTACGGTCGTTCTGACCTTGTCTGCGGAACCGCGCTCAAGCTCGTCAACAAGCTCGAGAATATCGTCCGCAAGACCTTCGCGCTCTCCTATATATCTTATTCTGAGACCTTTCTGTGCATTCTCCTGCTCGCGCTCCTCAGCCTCGCGCAGGTACTCACGGAAAAGATCCATTATGCCGCTGACTTCTTCGGGCGGTCTGCGCCAGTTTTCCGTGGAAAAGGCGTAGAACGTCACATAGCGTATACCTCTGTCTGCGGCGTATTCGCATATTCTTTTGAACACCTTCGCGCCCTGTTTGTGACCCTCGCCGCGCGGGAGACCGCGCTGCTTCGCCCAGCGGCCGTTGCCGTCCATGATTATGGCGACATGCTTTGGAAGATGTTCGTTTTCAGGTGACTTTGTCATAGCAAAAATCCCTTTCTGTATTTAGGCAAAAAGGCATGACCGCCCGAAGCGCCCAGCCTTTTTGCTTCAAGGATCCGAAACAAATCAGATCGCCATTATTTCCTTTTCTTTCTCTGCAGCTACCGAGTCCGCTTCTTTGACGAACTTGTCGGTTATATCCTGCATTTCTTTCTCGCCGTACTTGAGATCGTCCTCGGTTATCTCGCCGTTCTTCTGCATCTTCTTGAGCTTATCCATGCAGTCTCTGCGGATAGAGCGGATGGCGACCTTGCAGTCTTCGGCAAGCTTCTTGACATCCTTGACTATCTCGCGGCGCTTATCCTCGGTCAGAGGCGGAAATGTCAGTCTGATAACCTTGCCGTCATTCTGCGGGTTGATGCCGAGATCGGAGGTCTGGATAGCCTTCTCGATGGGGTGCAGGGTCGAAGCGTCCCAGGGCTGGATGCAGAGGATTCTCGCCTCGACCACGGAGATAGCCGCAAGCTGATTTATCGGAGTGGCGGTGCCGTAATAATCAACGGTTATCCTATCGAGAACCGCCGCGGTAGCTCTGTTTGCTCTTATTGCAGCATACTCGCCCTTGAGGGAGCTGATGCTCTTACCCATTTTATCACGTGCTGTTTGAAATACTGTTTCCATAATTTCAATCCTTTCTTGAAGAGAAGATCATATTTTTATCGGTCTTTCGCCGATCATTTTACAACTGTTCCGACATTTTCGCCCTTTATCGCTCTGACGATATTCTGAGGATCGTCGAGGTTGAAGACAAGAATCGGGATAGAATTGTCTCTGCAGAGAGATGCCGCAGTGCCGTCCATGACCTTGAGGTCGTGGCTGAGAATCTCATCGAACGAGAGAGTGTCATACTTCTTCGCATCCTCGAACTTGTGGGGATCCTTATCATAGACGCCGTCGACATTCGTTGCCTTGAACACGATATCGGCATCTATCTCGAGTGCACGCAGAGCGGCGGCAGTATCAGTGGTGAAGAACGGGTTGCCGGTGCCGCAGCCGAAAATAACGACTCTGCCCTTTTCAAGGTGGCGAACCGCCTTGTTGCGGATATAGGGCTCGGCTATCTGCTGCATGGCGATAGCGGTCTGGACTCTGACGGGCACCTTGAGATGCTCAAGGGCATCGGCGAGAGCGAGGGAGTTCATGACTGTGGCGAGCATACCCATGTGGTCAGCTCTGGTTCTGTCCATATCACCGCTCGAACGTCCGCGCCAGAAGTTGCCGCCGCCGACGACAAGACCGACCTGAACGCCCATATCGACACATTCCTTGACTGCGGAGCAGATATTGAGAACGGTATCGTAGTCAATACCCATACCCTTTCCGCCGGCGAGCACCTCGCCGCTTATTTTCAGAAGTATACGTTTATACGTAAGCTCCATGTTATTGCCTCCATTCAAAAAAACATAATTTTCCGCTACTATTTTACTTTATTTTACGCAAGCTGTAAAGACAAAAAGACAAATTCACAGCAATTTAACAAAAAAAGAGCACGGGAGACAAGATTCGCTTTTGTCTCCCGTGTTTAAGTTCGCGTTACTGCCTGCCGAGCGCTGCCTGAGCCTCGGATGTAAGCTTCGAAGTCTGGCGCTGAGCCATGACAAGATTATAATAAATGCCGCGCTTTTTGAGAAGCTCCGTATGCGTGCCGACCTCGGCGATTCTGCCGTTTTCGAGCACAACGAGCCTGTCCGCATGGCGCAGGGTCGAAAGCCTGTGAGCAATGGCTATTGTTGTTCTGTTATGAACCAATCTGCCGAGCGCTTCCTGAATATGACTCTCTGTCTCTGGGTCGAGTGCGCTTGTCGCCTCGTCGAGAATGAGTATCTTCGGATCACGCAGTATCGCTCTCGCTATCGCCACGCGCTGACGCTCGCCGCCAGAAAGATTATAGCCGTTTTCGCCGACGACTGTATTATACCCATCTTTAAGTTCCATTATAAATCCGTGGGCATTTGCCGCCTTTGCGGCGGAGAACACCTCTTCCGGAGATGCGTCCGGCTTTGCATATGCGATATTGTCATAGACTGTGCCGGAGAAAAGATATGTCTCCTGAAACACGACGCCCATATTCTCTCGCAGATAATACTGGTCATAATCACGGATATCCCTGCCGTCTATCTTGATCGTTCCGCTGTCGACATCATAGAGGCGCATGACAAGGTTTATCATAGTGGACTTGCCCGCTCCCGAATGACCGACAAGACCTATCATCTCGCCCGGTTTTATCTTCAGATTTATATCCTTGAGCACCGGTTCATAACTCTTATAGCCGAAGCCGACTGAATCGAACTCGACTTCGCCCATTATCGGATATTTACCGGCGTTTCTGGAATCGCCGACCTGCGGCTTTTCATCGAGAACTTCATAAATTTTTATAAGGCTCGTTGTGACCTCCGCTATCCAGCGGGGCATATTGGCAAGCCAGTCGAGCGGCTTATAGATATACGAGAGCAAAAGCACAAAGCTCCACAGCTCGCCTGCGGTCATCGTGCCGTTTATAACCATTCTTCCGCCGAAATAGAGCACGAGAAAATTGCCGGAATTCATAAAGAAGCCTATGACCGGGAAGATAATCGCCCACATTCGCTCGTTGCTCACGGAGATATCTGCAAGAGCCTTGCTCGCGGAAGAAAACTTTGCAACCTCGCGCTTTTCGCTGCCAAAGGTTTTGACAACACGGATGCCCTTGATTATATCGTGAAGAATCGAGTTCGCGCGGCTGTCATACCGCCACTGCTTATCGTAGCGCAAATGGATATAGCGCTTGAAGCCGTTGAGTGCGATAATGCACAACGGCGCAGGCAGGACTGCGAGAAGAGTCAGCAGCGGGCTCATGCGCAGCATGAATATGCCGACGACGATAAAGAGTATAATCTGTTCGAGTGCATAGCGACCTTTATCAACAAAGAAGTTCTGCACCGTGTTTGTATCGCGCGTGACGCGTTTTATAAGATCGCCCGCAGTTTTTCGCGACATGGACGAGACGGACATACGCTGGACTTTGTCATAGACAACGGAGCGCAGATATTTCGAGAATCCGAGTCCGACGCTGTTCGCGGTACGCCCGGAGAATATCTGGAAGATGTTTTCGAGCAGATAAGTCAGCGCCATGGCGACGCCGATAATAATAACATTCTGCTTTGCGGAGAGTCCGCCGGACGAAAACGCCGACGAGAAGCTGTCAACAAGCTTGCCCTGGAGCACGGGCTGCACCGCAGACATAAGATTCGCAAGAGTGACGAGCACGCTCGACACAATAAGAGTCGGCATAAACTGCCGAAGCATTTTAAATGTTCTGCGCCATATGTAGCTCTTATCAACGCAGAACATACAGACATCGGTGCCTTTTGGATAGCGTCTGCCGCAGACCGGGCATCGGTCGGCATTGTCGGCGCTGAGCTGCGGCTCTTCGCCTGTTTTTATATAGTGGTTGACTGCCTTGCAGAATTCGCCTATATCCTCCGCGGCACTCATGGAGAAGCGGCAGACAGTGATGTTCCCGGCGCCGTCGTAATCCGAGCCGAGCTCGTCCACAAACGGCGATATCTCGAGGCTTCCGCAGCCGACATCGGTATACTGCACAAGCTCGCCGACATTTTCAAGCGAATGCGAAAACACCTCTCTGCCGTCTTCGAGCGCATAGACTGCGCCGTTCTCATACCGCAGAACACCGCGGCACGGCTTTGAATTCAAGTCAAGGTCATATTTTACCTCGGTCATATTTTAAGCCATACGGCGCACAGCCGCTCCTTTCTTTAAAATTCATGCAAAAAATCAATACAGAAACGGTTCAATCTTCCTGCGAGTCCTCGGTTTTAGGGCGTTGATATTCGGAATTATAAAACGGTTGCCGTCGGCATCGGTGAGCATGACCGCGCCGGAATCGAGCATCTTGATGTTGCGGCTGATATCCTTGACACCGAATGTCTTTTTGAAGCCGTCTATCGACACATCGAAATAGAACGAGCCCATCTTCTCATCTATCGAATATATCTCAGATATCTGCGGGCAATAATAGCGCGCGGCGAGATCCTTTTCGATTATTTCTCTGCTCTCCGGCGGAAAATCGGCGGCGTTTCTTATTATGCCGATCTCATTCTTGTCCATATCGCTGACGCTGATATATTCAAACGGTCTGTGCAGAGGCAGAGTGCGCAGAAGGCGCACGCGGCGATAGTCTTTGTCCTCGGTTTTGAGGGCGGTAAAGCCGTTCGGATTTATATAGAATCTGCACTTTTCGGGGTCGAGGAAGTTTATTGACATAGTATTGAGTTCTCCCATTTTAACCCTCCTCAATCGATTATTCCGACAGCCTTGAGGGCTTCGGCCTGTATTTTATAGAGCTTATAGAACTCGCCGCGCTTTTTGAGAAGCTCGGCATAGCTGCCGTATTCAACCACTTCGCCCTCGCTTATGACCGCGAGCATATCGGCATCGCGGAGAGTCGAGAGACGGTGGGCTATGGCGACAGTTGTTCTGCCCCGCATAAGCTTCGTGAGAGAATACTGGATATTGCGCTCCGTTTCGGTATCCATTGCCGCGGTAGCTTCATCGAGAATAAGGATACGAGGATTCTGAATTATCGTTCTGGCTATCGATATTCTCTGGCGCTCGCCGCCGGAAAGGTCGTGGCCGCCCGCTCCGACGCGCGTCTCATAGGCATCGGGCAGTTTCATAATGAAATCATGCGCGCTCGCCGCCTTTGCCGCGGCGATTATCTCGTCCATTGTGGCATCCGGCTTTGCGTAGCGAATATTATCGGCTATTGTACCGATGAACAGATAGATATCCTGCGAGACCAAACCGACATTCTTTCTGATAGTATCGAGCGGCAGGTCGCGCACATCGACTCCGTCGATTTTGACGCACCCGGCTTTCGGGTCATAGAGACGCGCTATAAGATTCGCTATTGTCGTTTTGCCCGCTCCGGTTTTGCCGACTATTCCGAGCATCTGACCCGCATTCACTTTTAGGTCGAGATTCTTTATAACAGGCTGTGCGGGTTCATACTCGAACTCAAGTTTTGATATTTCAATATCTCCGCGCACCTCGCCTATTTCTATCGGGTGCTCTTTTTCGACTATCTCGGGCTTTGCGTCAACTATCTCAAACACGCGCTGAGCCGAGTCGACACAGCGCGCCCACCAGTTGGACACCCACGAGAGGAAATCCAATGGTCCGACGAGCATGGTAAGATAGACGGTGAAATTGAGAAGCGTACCGACGGTCATCTCGCCGTTTGCAACCATAAGTCCGCCAAAAGTCAGCATAACCACGGCGAGCATGGAGAGCAATATGGTGAGTACCGGGAAGAGAGTCGCTTCGGAATTGTTGAGCTTCAAATCAGCTTCATAGAGATCGCTGCTGACCGTATCGAAGCGGTCGAGTTCTTCATCTTCTTTTGAGAAAGCCTTTATTATACGCTGGCCGTTGATATTGTCGCTGACCATGGAAGTGAGTCTTGCGTTGCGTGCCCAGCTTCTGTGGTGCAAAGTTCTGAAAAATCTGCCGCCGAAGACGAGCAGCACAAGAAATATCGGAGCCGCGGCACAGCAGAGAAGCGCCAGTTTCCACGACATGACGAACATTATTATCAAAACGCCGACAACTGTTATAACATTCGTTATGACATACGGCAGTCCGTCAACAAAGAACCAATAGATATTATTGGAATCCCTTGTCACGCGCTCCATGAGCGAGCCTGTCTGTTTGGACGAATAAAAGCCGACGGACAGTCGCTGCATGGCAGCGAAAATCTTGACTTTTATATCATATATGACTCGCGGCATTATACTGCCCATAAGGAACTGGAACGACACGGTCATAAGCAGTCCAAGAAGCTTCATGCCGACGACTGCGCCGATAAGATATCCGAGCGTGATGAGCAGCTGCTGCGCGGGCGTTGATCCGACCTTGCTCAGCACATCGTCAAAGAGCGTCTTTGTGCTTATCTGCGGCATTGCCATATTCATGGCGGTGCTTATAAGTATAGCTGTGACGATAAGCGCCATCTGGAGCTTATAGCCGCCGAAAAAAGAAAACAGGCGTTTGACGGTCGAGCCGTTTTTATCACATTTCGGGCAGGAACTGCGCCCGGGCGGATACGGTCTTTTGCACTTCGGGCATACTCCGCCGCTAGGCTTTTCACTGCTCTGCGGCATCGGCTCGCCTGTCTTGAGGCTGTTGAACGCCTTGCATAATTCATCATAGCCGCCGAGAAAATTGAGGCTGAATTTTATCAGACCGATATCGTCGCCGTCCTTTTCGGCTATAAGGCGGCCTGTTGAAACATACTGCTCGCATTTGAGAGAATCAAAATCCGAGAGCGGATAAGAGCGTATCTCCCTGAGTTCATACTCGGATTTGATTTTTTTGTTTCCGCGCTTTTTTGTGACTTTCTCATCGCCGAGGATAAAGTATATGCCCTTGTCGTCAAGGGCTGTCCACGCAGTGAGATAACAGCCGTCGAAGTCCATATCGCTTTCAACAACTCTTATAAAGCCGTCGGTTTCAAGACCGTTTTTTCTGACCGCCGCATCGATATCGTCGGGCAGTCGGTCGGGAGCCTTTCGTTTCGGCGGTTCGGGTCTGCCGAGCATACGGCGCAATTTTCTCTTTATTTTTTTCTTGAAGTTGTTCATAATCACTCCGAAAAAATAATCAAAAAGCGGACAGCCGGCGGCCGTCCGCAAATCACCTGTTATGAAAGAATAAACGGGGCGCAGCATATATGATAATTTATTTTACGCTCTGTCATAAGATGCGCTCCCCTTTCTTTGATATAGCTTTTAAATGATAGCATGATAAAAAGCAGATGTCAACCGAAATGTCAGTCGATATAGTCGAGTATCATCGGCTGCTCCGCAGGCTTTTTATCGCCGATTGAAACAGCGGAAAGATAGCGCGACTCGGCACCGTAGAGGCGGCTCTCATCGTCCGCAAAAAGCGTTGCGAGCAGTTCGCCGCGCTTCACAAAATCGCCCGTCTTTGCGGCTATTATAATACCTGCCGCGTGGTTTATATCATCATCTTTTTTCTCTCTGCCCGCTCCGAGCAGAACGGCGGTCAAGCCTATCTTCTCGGAATCCATGTGGGTTATATATCCGTCCGCCGGTGCATACACCTCGCGGCTGAAAGAAGCCTTTCTGAATTTTGATGTATCTTCGATATACGAGACATCGCCGCCCTGCAATTTAACCATCATTTCAAAACGCTTGAGCGCTTCGCCGCTTTTGACTGCTTCATCAACGAGCCTGCCGCACTCGTCTCTATCGCCTATACCGGCGAGCATCAGCATCCTGCACGAAAGCTCGCGGCAGACAGTCCAGAGATCGCCCGATGTTTTGCCCTTGAGTATCTCAACGGACTCAATGACCTCAAGCGAGTTACCGACCGCACTTCCGAGCGGTGAATCCATATTTGTTATCAGAGCGGCAGTCCTAATGCCAGCTCCCCTGCCGATATCTACCATCGTGCGCGCAAGCAGGCGGGAATCGTCGAGCGTTTTCATAAAAGACCCGCTCCCGGTTTTGACATCGAGGAGGATACAGTCCGAGCCGTCGGCGAGCTTCTTGCTCATGATGCTCGAGGCTATGAGCGGTATGCTGTCAACGGTTGCGGTGACATCGCGCAGGGCATAAAGCTTTTTGTCGGCGGGGCACATATTCCCGCTCTGTCCCGTGACGCTCAGACCGCACATTTCAACAGTCTCACGCATCTCCTGCGGAGATATCGAAGTACGGAAGCCGGGTATAGATTCAAGCTTATCGACTGTTCCGCCCGTGTGACCGAGTCCTCTGCCGGACATTTTCGCCACTTTCACGCCGCACGCCGCGACTATCGGAGCGACTACAAGCGTGGTTTTATCGCCCACGCCGCCTGTTGAATGTTTATCGACCTTGACGCCGCTTATCCCGCTGAGATCGGCTTTGTCTCCGGAATCACGCATTGCAAGAGTCAGCGCGACCGTCTCGGCATTTGTCATTCCGCGGAAAAACACCGCCATGGCGAACGCCGAAAGCTGATAATCCGGCACTTCGCCCGAGACGCAGCCGTTGATTATATAAGATATCTCTTCGGCGGTCAGTTCGCCGCCGTCACGCTTTTTGCGGATAAGTTCGGGCATATACATAAAGACACCTCAGTTCGTGAAGATAAGTACATGGTTGAGCGAGAATATAGACGACAACTCCTGATCATCGCCGAGGACTATGTTCTTGGCATCGTCGGCAGTGACAAGCGACGATATCATGCTCGGATCGGCTTTGACGCGTTCGATTATGGCGTCGTAATCCGACTGAGTGAACAGAGAGAACAGCGAACGCTGAAGATCGAGCCGCACGCCGTCGTCGGCTATGCCGTAAGTTACCGAGCGTCCGCCTTTGAAACTGCCGTCTTTTACTTCGGCGAGAGCTCTATAGACACTCGTTGAAACCGATTTTTCCGCGCTGGTCAGGACGGAATCGGAGACATATGATTTGTCCGTATCGGTGCCGATAACCCAGCTTCCGACATTGCGTTCCGCAACGCTCGCGACGGTTGCAAACGTCTTTGTCCCGCAGGCGAATATGACCTGCGTACCTGTCGAGAACCACGACTTTGCGCGCGCTTCGACGTCGTCCTCATTCTCATCGGTCTTGAGGAAATTCACTTTTATCTCGACCGACATAACTTCGAGCATCAAATCTTCGGCGGCGCGCTCGGCACCCTGAATGAAGCCGAAGCAGTAATTGACATAATCATCTGACGGGCTGCTGCCCTGAAATCCGAGGTGCTGAAACCCGTTCGACACCGAGGCATAGCCGGCAAGATATCCTGCATCGAGAGTCGAATATCCGATGGCAAGCACATTTGAGGGCAGATTTTTCTCCTCGCAGTCAATAATAATAAACTTTACATCGTCCCAACGCTCAGCCGCCTTTATAACAGCATCGCAGAATTCGTCGCCGTGACAGACTATCGCCTTTGCGCCGTGGTTTATTGCTTTCTTAATCGCTTTAAAGAAATATTTTGTACCGCGCTGAGACGGTCTGTAATATTTGCAGTTGACGCCGTAATCGGCGGCGTAGCTCTTGACGCCGTCCCAAACGGCGGAATTATATGATCTGTCATAGATATCGCCGACATCGGTGATGAACACCGCGTCATACTTTTCGCGCTTTGAGCAGGCGCAGAGGCTCAAGAGCATCGCCGCCGCACAAATGACAGATATTATACGCCGAAAGTTTTTCAAGGCTGTTTCTCCTGTTTCAGATTTGCCGGACCGAACGAGCCCGGCAGAAGCTCTTTGAGCCTGAACGAATGAAGTCCATGCTCGGTGTTACAGATTATTTCGAAATTTTCACAGTCGCAGAACTCCGCCATTACCTGGCGGCAGACTCCGCAAGGCGTACACGCATCGACTCCGTCTTTTCCGCCCGCAACGGCTATTGCGCGAAAATCGCGCCTGCCGTCCGACACGGCTTTGAAAAAGGCGGTGCGCTCGGCGCAGACGGTCGGAGTATATGCGGCGTTTTCGATGTTGCACCCGGTATATACCGATCCGTCGGAGCAGAGAAGCGCCGCGCCGACACTGTAGCCGGAATAGGGCGAATATGATTTGAGACGGGCTTCGGCGGCTTTTTTGAAGAGTTCACTGCGCTCGTTACCGGTCATATATCCGATACCTCCCGCAGAAAGCTCTCGCCGCTTTGGAGCGCAGGCAAGCTGAAGCAATCGAGCACAGATGCCGAGATATCGGCAAAAGTCGGGCGCGTTCCGATATTCACCCCGGCTTTTATCCCATCGCCGCAGACAATTATCGGGATATATTCGCGCGAGTGGTCGGTGCTTGGGGTTGACGGGTCGCAGCCATGATCGGCGATTATTATGAGCACATCATCAATACGCATATTTTCGAGAAATCTGCCAAGATATCCGTCGAACTCGGTCAGGGCTTTTGCATAGCCGTCGACATCGTTCCTGTGTCCAAAGAGCATATCGAAATCGACGAGATTGACAAAGCAGAGACCGTTGAAATCCTCTTTTTGGAGTTCGAGCGTTTTTTCCATGCCGTCGGCGTTATTTTTGTTGATACCTCTGTGATCCGTAACGCCGCGGGAGGCGAAAATATCATTTATCTTGCCGACCGATATTACATCGAAGCCCGAAGCTTTCAGACGGTCGAGCATTGTCTCCCCGGTCGGTTCGAGAGAAAAATCATGCCTGCCGGAGGTTCTGTAAAAGTTCGGATATTCACCTTTGAACGGACGGGCTATAACCCTTCCGACGGCAAGCTCGTCTTTGAGCATACCGCGAGCTGTGCGGCAGATATCATAGAGCTCTTCGAGAGGAACTATGTCCTCGTGGGCGGCTATCTGAAAGACGCTGTCCGCAGAGGTATAGACAATGAGATCGCCGGTCTCCATATGCTGCCTGCCGTAGTCGAGAATGACCTGCGTGCCCGAATAGGGCTTGTTGCAGAGCACGCCGCGCCCGGTAAGGCGCGAAAACTCGTCGATAGCATACTGCGGGAAGCCGTCCGGGAAAGTCGGCATAGGCTTTTCGGACACAACTCCGGCTATCTCCCAATGACCTGTAGTTGTATCCTTTCCGGCAGAACGCTCGGCGGCTCTGCCGAATGCGCCGCGCGGCGACGCGACCGCACCCTTGGGCGAGACTCCGTCGATATTGAAAAGGCCGAGGGAGCGCATATTCGGCACGTCAAGATATTCGGAGCGGCTGACCGCACCGAAAGTGTCACTGCCGCAGTCGCCGTATTTCGCGGCATCGGGCAGTTCACCGACGCCGAAAGAATCGAGAACTATAAGAAAAACTCGCTTTGTTTTCAAAAATATCACTCCGTTTAAAGAGTATTGAGGGCTATTTTTATCATTTCATCAAAGCTCTGCTCACGCTCTGCGGGCGAGCATTCGCCGCTCGTCGGATCCATGGGCAGGTCGGATATGGTGCAGATGCACAGTGCGTTCTTGCCGGAGCGTGCGGCGTTCATATAGAGCGCGGCAGCCTCCATTTCAACTGCCAGAACGCCCATTTTGCGCCACAGTTCAAAGCTCGGGATATCCTCATAGAAGGTATCGGACGAGACTATATTGCCGACTACGGGCTCCTTGCCCGTTTTTCTCGCGGCGGCCACCGCCTTTTCGAGCAGGGAGAACGACGCTATCGGCGAAAATACGCCGGGCAGACCGAACTGGTGGGCAAAATTCGAGTTTGTGCACGCGCCCGCTCCTATGACCACGTCGCGCAGCTTCAGAGAGGGAGCTATGCCGCCCGCCGAGCCTACGCGGATAATATTGTCCACATCGTAGAAATTGAAAAGCTCATAGGAGTAAATGCCCATCGACGGCATACCCATACCGGAAGCCATAACCGAGACGGGCTTGCCGTGATATGTTCCGGTATAGCCCTGAATGCCTCTGACATTGTTTACGAGGCGGGCGTCGTCGAGAAAAGTTTCGGCGATATACTTTGCTCTTAAAGGATCGCCGGGCATGATGACTGTTTTGGCGAAATCGCCTTTGTTTGCGGTGTTATGTGCAGTTGACATATCGATTCTCCTTTCAATATCCGGATGCGTCGAGACCTTTGGCGAGCTTGACTATTCTGCTCGTGCCAAGTCTGTCGCAGCCGAGGGCTATGAACTTCTCAGCATCCTCGAGGCTGCTGATACCGCCTGCGGCTTTCATTTTCACATTGCTCCCTATATGCTCCGAAAAGAGCTTTATATCATCGAATGTTGCGCCGCCCGTCGAGAAGCCGGTCGAAGTCTTTATATAGTCGGCACCGGAGCGCGTGACTATATCGCACATTGTTATCTTCTCGTTCTCGGTAAGCAGACAGGTTTCGATAATGACCTTCAGGATTTTTCCCTCGCACGCGGCGCGAACCGCCTTTATCTCATTTTCGACATAGACGGTATTGCCGGATTTGAGTTCGCCGACATTTATGACCATATCTATCTCATCCGCGCCGTTTGCAACGGCATCTTCCGTCTCGAAGACCTTGGCGGCGGTGGTGTTATAGCCGTTCGGGAAGCCGATGACGGTGCATATCTTCACCCTGTCCCCGACATATTCTTTCGCTCTTTTGACAAACGCAGGCGGGATGCACGCGCTCGCTGTGCCGAATTTTTCGGCATCGATAAGTATCTGTTCGATATCGCTCCACCCGGCAGTGACTCCGAGCAGGGTGTGATCGACTTTTTTGAGAATTTCTCTGATGTCCATTTTCTGTTCCTCCGTTGTGTTTTCTGCGGTAAAAAACAAAGCCTACGCTTTGTCAAAAATCCGTACAAATCATATGATGTACAGAGGGATGCCTCATAAAAAGCAAGATAAAGGAGTAATGTTCCGATATGAATTACAACAACCGAAGCGCCGGGAGCTGCTCCTGCTCCGTGCGCGAGGCGATGACTCCGTTCCCCGAGGACTACAGCGTCGCCATGGCATATGTTCCGATACAGACGGATATAAGCGTATACGACGAGATGAAAGCCCTTGAAGTCGGCACGCTCTTCCCCGTTCTCAACAAGCCGTTCAATCCTGCGAGGTGTTCGAGATGACAAAGCGCGAAACGATGCTCAGGCGGCTGAGCGCCGCGCAGTTCACTCAGTGGGAACTGCATCTCTATCTTGACACCCACCCGTCCGATCTCCAGGCGCTTGCGCTGTTTCGCAAATGCGACGCGCGGTACAGGGCGCTCAGAAGCGAGTATGAGGCTCAGTTCGGCGCGCTCACGGCGCTCGACGCGACCGGCGCAGAGTGGCTCAAAGACCCGTGGCCGTGGGATACAGAGGAGTGTGGCTGCTGATGTTTGTATATGAAAAGAAGCTTCAATATCCCGTTAAAATAGCAAATCCGAACCCCAAATACGCGAAGATAATACTCGACCAATACGGCGGACCCGACGGGGAGCTCGGCGCATCGCTCCGCTATCTCAGCCAGCGGTTCACAATGCCGTATGCGCAGCTCAAGGGACTGCTCACCGATATCGGCACGGAGGAGCTCGGACACCTCGAAATGATAGGCGCGATAGTCCACCAGCTCACAAGAAATCTTACGCCCGAGGAGATAAAGAAAGGCGGATTCGACGCATATTTCGTCACCCACACCGCCGGAGTATATCCCGCAGGAGCAAACGGAATGCCCTACAGTGCGGGTTCGATGCAGTGCAAGGGAGACACGATAGCCGACCTCATGGAAGACATGGCTGCCGAGCAGAAAGCAAGAGTCACATACGACAATATTCTGCGCCTTGTTGACGACCCGGATGTCCGCGACCCGATAAAGTTCCTGCGTGAGCGCGAAATAGTCCACTTCCAGCGGTTCGGCGAGGGGCTGCGCACGGTCACCGACCGGCTCAACTCGAAGAACTACTATTCTTTCAACCCGTCGTTTGATAAATGCTGAAAATATAAACTCAAGGGAGCCTCAACGTTCAACGCGCCGAGGCTCCCAAAAAACTGCTTATTTTACGAAGCTGACGGCGACATTTTCAAAAGTCTCCCCGCCCGCAAGGAAAGCGGAAAATCGTTCTTCACCTCAAGCGTTCCGCCGCTCTTCATGGAATTGACGAGCTTGACATAATCGCCCTCGGTGAACTTTTCGAACTTAGAGGTTGCAAAAGGCAGGCCGACGGCATTGTCGTCAACGCCGAGGTTTGAAGAGAGTCCGCCGACGAGCACCCACTTGCCCGCATAAAACGAGGTGAGTATCTTCTGCAAGCCCGAGCTGAGTCCTTTCGTTGCCGAGGTTATAACAGTATCGGATACGGACGACTGATCGACATCGACGCCAATAGACTTGCCGTTATTCGCCAATGCCGCCTCAAAGACGGAATCGCACATTTCGCCGCCGCAGGAGAAGATGCACTCCGTGCCGGACTTGTACCACTCGTTGACCATATTCTGAAGTTCGGTCGAAGCCGAGAAATTATCGCCGTAGCGGTAGCTGTACTTCATCTCGACGACAACGCCGGTAAGTTTTGCCGCGTCGTTCGCACCCTGGACGAAGCCGTAGCCGAATCTGTTGACGGACGGGTTATTGCCCGCTCCGCCGCCGACAAAGCCGAGCTTTGTATTGCCCTCGGTAACTGCGGCGTATCCCGCAAGATAGCCGCACTGCTCCTCTTTAAATGCAACTGCCGCGACATTCGAGAGAGCCTGTCCGTCGCCGTTGGTGAGGACATAGCCGTCGACAAAGATAAACTTTGTATCGGGATTTTCCGCTGCGGCTCGTTTGAGAGCGTTCTCCTGCTCATAGCCGGTGGCGACAATTATATTCGCGCCGCCTTTTATTGCCTCGATAAACGCATTGTATCTGTCGTCATCCGAAGCTTTGTTGCCGTTTCTGGGCTGATAATATTTATACGACTTGCCGTTTTTATAGGCAAAGAGCTTGACTCCGTCCCAGGTTCCCTGGTTGAAGGATTTATCTTTGAGCCTGCCGACATTCGTGACCATTGCTATTTCATATTTTCCGTCTTTCGAGGTCATGGTATCGGCAATTTCATCTGCCGAAATTATTTGGCTGTCTCCCGCCTCGGTCGAGAGACGCTTTTTGCTGCATGCGGTAAGGGCGGCGCAGCCGAAAATCAAAAGCACCGCAAGAAGTGCCGCAAGGGACTTCTTCATTGTAAAACCTCCTATATAGGACTCACGCGTCCGTTTCGATTGTTTATTATATCATTTAAGCGCCTTTAAATCAACAAAGTTTTGTGAAAAATTTATATGATATATATAGTTATAACCACAAAAGAAAAATATATTACATTTTGCAAATCGGGATTTTAAAGGCACGAAAGATTGATTTTAGGGCTCGCAGATGATATAATCAAAAAAAATATCAAGCGAGGTTTTCATCAGATGCACCCTATAGCCGCTTTTTGCAGACGCAATTTGAACGCACTCGGGCTCGAGCTCTACAGCATCGCATATCCCCTGCTCCCGAAGGACAGGCGCGACTGGCTGTTTGAGAAAAACGTTAATATAGTTCCTGCCGAGACTGGCGTGAAGATAATAGACAAAGACGAAGAGAGAATCACAATAGGCAAATTCAACAAGGACGGCACATATTCGGACAGGCCGTTCCGCATACTCACGACAACCGACATTCATCTCGGCGACACGCCCTCTCTGCGCCGCAAGGCGATGCAGATGCTCGCAAATCATATTGCGCAGGCAAAGCCCGATCTTGTGATATTTACGGGAGATATAATCCTCTCGAAGTTCCAGCAGCTTGATGCGGTTCAGTTCGCGCGCTTCATGGAAAAGACGGGAGTGTACTGGGCGATTGTCTTCGGCAATCACGAAGTTCGCGAGGAAAAGGGCTTCTACAAATGGCTTATGCTCGACTCAATGCGCCGTTATCCGCACTGCCTCACGCTCCACGGCAACGACAGTCTCTACGGCTATGGCAACTACAGAATAGACATCAAAAACGGCGAAAACTCTCTGCTCCAGAGCCTGTATCTCTTCGACTCCGGGCGCGACATACGCGAGAGATATTACAAAGACTACGGAGTGCCCGAGGGCATGAAGGGCTACGACTTCTTGAAGCCGGAGCAGATAGAATGGTACAAAAACTGCGTGCGCAGGACGGAAGAGAAATACGGAAAAGTAAAATCGATGATGTATTTTCACATTCCCCTGCCGGAGTTTGAGCATGTTATGAAGCTCGACGAAAACGGGCAGTATGTTCCGACAGGAGAAGCGAAGATTTTCTACGGCGGGATGTATGAATCCGTCGGCTGTTCGCCGTTCAACAGCGGAATGTTTGACGCCATATGCGAGCTCGGCAGCACTCAGGCAGTCTACTGCGGACACGACCATGTCAACGATTTCTGCGCGAACTACAAAGGGGTCTGCTTCATATACAGCCAGTGCGACGGATACGAGACATACACCATGGGCACGAACTTCGGCTGGCCGGAGGAAAAGTGGATGCAGGGCGTGACGATAACCGAGATTCTGCCCGACGGCAGCATAACGGTCGGCAGACGCTTCAACCGCGATTATCTCAAGCGCCCCGAGCAGTTCAACGCCGAAAAACAGGCATACGAAGAAAGCAAGAGAAAATAATATGGCATCAAGCAAAGATTATCTCGAATATGTACTCGAACAGCTGAGCGAAGCCGGCGATGTGACGAGCCGGGCAATGATGAGCGAATACATACTCTATTTTCGCGGAAAAGTAATCGGCGGTATATATGACAACCGATTTCTCGTAAAGCCCGTTCAGGCGGCGCGAAATATGATGCCGGACGCACCGGAGGAGCTGCCGTATGACGGCGCGAAGCCGATGCTGATGGTTGAAAACATCGAGGACAGAGGTTTTTTGAAAGAACTCTTTGAGGCGATGTATGACGAGCTGCCCGCACCGAAGCCGAAAAAGAAGAAATAAAGAAATGCTCCCGACCTGCAAAAGCGGATCGGGAGCATTTTTATATTTGCATCTTATTTTGAATAGGTAGCGACAAGATTTCCGTTTTCGTCAAAGAAGCGCGCGAAAGTAACATCTTTTACCGTCCGGTTATCGTAATCAGATAAACCATAAAAACCAATGAGCCACACTTTGTTATTGTTATTCGTCAATGGCTTTTTCCGCATAAAAGTTTCCTCACCGTCTGTCAAAATAAGGCTATATTCGCACCTGACTATTTTCGCATCGGCGATCGAGCCAAAGAAAAGCAGCGCAGCTCCTGTACTGCCATCCTTGTCTCCGCTCCCAGGGAAGAACTTTAATGATCCAACCTTTTCGCCTCCATCAGTCGCTCCGCCCTGAGAACTGCTCAGCAAGAATTTATACCTATCTAAATATGTACGTTCAAACACAAATAGTTCCTGTGATTTTCCCGGCTCAACATCCGATGCGATATAATAGACATATTTCTTCCCATCCATATCGTCGCCTATAGCAAAGAATTCGTTTGCTCCGCTCTTGGTATTCTTTCTGCAATAGTCAACACAGCCTGCTGCAGAGAGCGTTGAGGAAAAAAAGCATATTGCAACTATAGTAAATGCAAGTATCACAGCAGTCAACATCGTCAAACATATCTTTGCCGATTTTCTCAACCAAATCACTCCTACCAAACAAAGCTTAAAGTGAAATTGATAAAAGTTAAGTGGAAGTCATAATTATTACCCCCTTGCGTTTTAACAATTTATGATTTTATGAGCACATTAATCTTGACTATATATTATCACGTAATTATGGATTCTTCAATTACTTTTTTTGAATTTTTAGTTTTTTGTTACATTTTACAAAAAAGATATTGTTCTTTTGGATAATTTGACAGTAAGAACTTAATATATAAAAATCCCTGCCCGAACGAGCGGACAGGGACAATATTTGCTGTTCTTTTCAGGCTTTGGACTCGACGGCGATATACTTGTCGATAAAGCTCTTGACTTTTGCCTCGTATGCGGCGGAATCGGTCGGGTAGCTCTCGGCATGGCCGGCGCCCTCAACGAGAAGCAGGTCTTTGTCGGTGCTGCAAGCGTCATAGAGCTCATGAACCATATAAGTGGGGACGAAATCGTCCTTTGTGCCATGGATAAAGAGCATCGGCACCTGTGCATGGCTGACGCTCTCGACCGCGTCGACCTTTTTGAAATCGTATTTTGCGATATGTTTGTTGAAGAAGTTCGCGCCGTCGAGCAGCGGAGAAGTCGGAACATGGGCGTTTTTGAGCTGATAATCGAACTCCGCCCACGGGCTGGTATAGCCGCAGTCGGCAACGGTGAATTTGACATTCTTCGGCAGGTCGGGGTTGCCGCTCATCATCATAACGGTGGCGCAGCCCATTGAAACGCCGTGCAGGATTATCTGGATATCGCTTCCGAAAGTATCGGTCATGAATTTGAGCCACTGCATGGCATCGCGCGACTCATGCGAGCCGAAGCCGATATATTTGCCCTCGCTCTCGCCGTGCGCCTGATGGTCGACGATAAAGACATTGAAGCCGAGGTCATGATAGAACTTCGCCATGAGTCTGAACTCGCGCTTACCCCAGCAGCGATATCCGTGGCTGCCGAATACATAGACATCGGAGGGCTTGTCGGCTTTGAGAAGATAGCCCTTGAGCTTGTTTCCGTCAACGTTAGTTATGGAGTAATTTTCAAAAGTCTGATCATTGAGCCACTCCTCGCGCGGGTCGAGAAGGAACTTTTCGGGGTTGGTCTCCATCATTTTCTTTTTGGCGTTGGCATCCATCTTCCCGGGTATCTTCGAGTTGCGCGCTATTACTTCATAGAAGACAAGATAGCTCACCACACCAAAGAGTATGCCGCAGAGCAGAAGAACCGCCGCGACGACTATTATGGTTATTTCAACAGCATTCATGATTATCACCTTTCTTGAATTTGCGTGCAACGGCACGGCTTTAGTCCAACAATATTATAACGATATGTATGAAATAAGTAAAGAAAAACTTTTATGCCAAATAAGCATTGAACGAGTTGCTTTTTTGTGATAAACTTTGCTTGTGTTAAAGACAAAAGGAGGAAAAACATGAGCAGATACGAAAGCGCAAGAGAGATATATGCGTCTCTCGGCGTGGACACGGAAAAAGCCATAGAGACGCTTCGCAGCACGGCTGTTTCAGTTCACTGCTGGCAGGGCGACGATGTTACGGGCTTCGACTCGAAGCAGGCTCTCTCCGGCGGAATACAGACCACCGGCAACTACCCTGGCAAGGCACGCACACCCGAAGAGCTGATGCAGGACTTCGACTTTGCGGCGAGCCTCATGCCCGGCAAGAAGAAGCTCAATCTTCACGCAAGCTATGCCATATTTGAAAACGGCGATTTCGCCGACCGCGACAAGATCGAGCCGCGCCATTTTGAAAAATGGGTCAAGTTCGCAAAGGAACGCGGCATGGGAATCGATTTCAACCCCACATTCTTCTCGCACCCGATGGTGAAGGACAATCTCACGCTCTCTTCGCCCGACGAAGAGGTTCGCCGTTTCTGGATAGAGCACGGCAAGAGATGCATTGAAATATCCGAATATTTTGCAAACGAGACGGGCGTACCATGTCTGATGAACATCTGGATCCCCGACGGATATAAAAATATCCCCGCCGACAGACTCGGTCCGCGCAAGAGATTCAAAGATTCGCTCGATGAGATACTTTCGGTGCCTTATGACAAGTCAAAAGTTTTCGTCTGCCTTGAATCAAAGGTTTTCGGAATCGGGCTTGAGTCATACACAGTCGGCTCCGCCGAGTTCTGCATGAACTACGTTGCCTCAAAGGGCATCACTCCCCTCATGGACAACGGTCACTATCACCCGACAGAAGTCGTATCGGACAAGATATCCTCGATGCTCCTGTTCAACGACCGCATCGCGCTGCATATCACGCGCGGAGTCAGATGGGACAGCGACCATGTCGTTATTCTCGACGACGAGACGAAAGAGATAGCAAAAGAGATAGTCCGAAACGACGCGCTCGACAGAGTGTTTATAGCGACCGACTATTTTGACGCTTCAATAAACAGGATATCCGCATGGGTCACGGGAATCAGGAGCGTTCACAAGGCGCTGCTTCTCGCACTGCTCGAGCCGAACGAGAAGATGAAAAAGCTTCAGGACGAGAGCCGCTTCACGGAGCTCATGGTGCTGCAGGAGGACATGAAAACGGCGCCGTTCGGCGACATTTGGGACGAATATCTCAGGCGCGAGAATATTTCGGGCGACTATATATCAGCCATACTTGACTACGAAAAGAATACACTGGAGGCAAGAAAATGAAAGACATTCTGACTGCGCCCTTTGTGCAGGAAATGATGCAGACCACCGCAAATATGTACCGTCTCGGCTGGGACGAGAGAAACGGCGGCAACATAAGCTATATGCTCGACGAAAAGGAAGTCGGCGAATATCTCGACCTCGGCAAGGTCATCAGAACCATTCCGACCGGCTTTGACGCAAAGCCGCTTATCGGCAAGATATTCATCGTCACCGGAACGGGCAAATACTTCAAGAATGTTCAGTTCGACCCCGAAAACAATCTCGGAATCATAAGAATCGCCGAGGACGGCACGACCGCCGAGCTGCTCTGGGGCTACTCCGACGGCGGCAGATTCACAAGCGAGCTGCCCGCTCACCTGATGAGCCACATGGCGAGACTCAGCGTTGACCCGGAGAACAGAATCGTCATGCACTGCCACCCGACGAACACGCTCGCAATGAACTATATACACGAGCTTGACGAGAAGAAGATAACCCATACGCTTTGGGAGATGTGCACCGAGTGCATCGTCGTTTTCCCGGACGGAGTCGGCGTTCTGCCGTGGATGCTCTGCGGCACGAACAGCATCGGCGAAGCGACTGCGGAAAAGATGAAAGAGTTCCGCCTCGTTATTTGGGGAATGCACGGAATCTACGGCGCGGGCAAGACAATGGACGAGACCTTCGGTCTTATCGAGACGGTCGAAAAGGCCGCACAGATATATATGCTCACGGCGCATATGCCGAGGATTAACACGATAAAGGACAGCGAGATGCAGGAGCTCGCCGAGTTTTTCGGAGTCAAATACAGAAAAGATTTCCTGAATCTATAAAATACAAGTGCAAGCCGCATTCTACAGTGCGGCTTGCTTCTATAAACGGAGTGAACATCCTGCTTATCCTTTGCGAGTCTGCGCTTTGCATTATTGCAACAATACTGATAAGCAGAAAGATAAAACGCAAAAGCTGAATAAAAAAACAAGCGACCGTCAGGATTTGTCCCGGCGGTCGTTTTTGTTATTTAATCATCAGGTCGGCTATTGTTATGCCGTCGAAAAAATCGTTGATGAGTTTATCGAGCTTCGTCCACATCGCGCGGGTGCGGCACGAGCCGGCATTCTCGCATGGATCGCAGCCGCCCTCGACGCACGAGACGGGCGCAAGCGAACCCTCGGTAAGCTTCAGAATCTCGCTGACTCTGTACTCCTCCGGCTTTCTTTTCAGGCGGTATCCCCCGCCCTTTCCGTGCGCGCCCTCGACGAGCCCCGCCTTTGAGAGCGTTGTCATAATGCTCTCGAGATATTTAAGCGAGAGTTCTTCGCGCTCGGCAATCTCCTTGAGCGGGATAAAAGCGCCGTTCTTTTCATTTTCGGCAAGATCCGCCATGACGCGCAGGGCGTATCTGCCGCGGCTTGATACCATCATAGTTTTACACCATGCGGCAGCCGCAGCTCTCGCAGTCCTCGCACTCGGGGAACTTGCTGTGGTCATACTCGATGCCGTTCTTGTCGTAATAATCCTTGACGGCGGACTTTATAGCCTCTTCGGCGAGCACAGAGCAGTGCAGCTTGTGCGCCGGGAGTCCGTCAAGCTCATCGACGACCTGCTTGTTTGTGACGGCAAGCGCCTCGTCAATAGTCTTGCCCTTTATAAGCTCGGTAGCCATGGAGGACGAAGCTATTGCACTCGCGCAGCCGAAAGTCTCGAACTTGACATCGTCGATTTTTCCGTCTTTTATCTTGAGATACATCTTCATTATATCGCCGCACTTCGCGTTGCCGACCTCGCCGACACCGTCCGCATCGGCAATCTCGCCGACATTGCGCGGATTCATGAAATGATCCATAACCTTATCGCTGTATAATGCCATTTTGAATTACTCCTCTCAGAAAGTGAATTTTCTCTCGCCGCTCAGAAGCTCTTTCCACACGGGCGAAAGATCTCTGAGATATTTGACGACCTTGGTGGTCTCTTCGATTATATAATCGACCTCTTCCTGCGTGTTCTCCTCGCTGAGTGTCAGGCGCAGAGAGCCATGGGCAACCTCATGCGGGCGGCCGATAGCGAGAAGCACATGGCTCGGATCGAGCGAGCCCGAGGTGCAGGCGGAGCCGGAGGAAGCGCATATGCCCTTTGCATCGAGCAGAAGCAGGAGCGACTCGCCCTCGATACCCTCGAAGCAAAAGCTGACATTGCCGGGCAGACGCTTTGTGCGGTCGCCGTTCAATGCGCTGTGCGGTATCTTTTCAAGACCTTCTATAAGTCTGTCGCGCAGAGCGGACACTTTCTCGGCGTTGGCATCGATATTGGCGTTCGCCTCTTTGAGAGCCGCGACCATGCCGACGATACCGGGGATATTCTCGGTGCCCGCACGCTTGCCGCGCTCCTGCGCGCCGCCTTCGATAATATTCGTCAGTCTGACACCCTTGCGGGCATAGAGAAGTCCGACACCCTTGGGGCCATGGAACTTATGAGCCGAGAGGGAGAGCATATCGATATTCTCTTCCTTGACGTTTATATGGACATGACCGACAGCCTGAACGGCATCGGTATGGAAGATAACGCCCTTTTCTTTACATACAGCACCTATCTCGGCGATGGGCTGGATACTGCCGATCTCGTTGTTTGCGTACATAACGGACACAAGGCAAGTGTCCTCGCGGATAGCGTCGGCGACCTGCTGAGCCGAGACCATGCCGTTTTCATGCACATCGAGGAGCGTCACTTCAAAGCCCTCTTTTTCGAGCTTCTTGAGCGTATGCAGAATCGCATGATGCTCGAACGCGGTGGAGATTATATGCTTCTTGCCCTTTCTTGCGCCGATAGCCGCCGCGGAAACGAGCGCCTGGTTATCAGCCTCGCTGCCGCCGGAGGTGAAGGTTATTTCATTGGGCTCGCAGCCGAGAACCTCGGCCGCCTCTTCGCGCGCCTTTCTCAGCGCGTCCGCCGCAGCCTGTCCGACGGAATGGAGGCTCGACGGGTTGCCGTAGATCTTGTCCATATACGGCAGCATCGCTTCTATTGCTGTGCGGCTCGTCTTTGTCGTGGCCGCGTTATCAACATAGATAGTGGTCATTTATATCAGAACTCCTCTCAATAATCAAGTATGTTCACAGGAAAACAAATCATTCGACCCGTTCCCCCGATTCCGCAACGATTATATACCCATTTACATACTATGTCAATAGGTTGAATAAAAAAGATACAGAGCAGAGGACAACTCCCCTGCTCTGTGAATTAAAATTTTTATTCTGCTTTCTTTGCACCGTTTTCGAGAGCCGCATCAGCCCACGCTGCGATATAATCCTCGACCTCGTCGCGGTTTGTCTCGTTGAGAATCTCATGTCTGTCGCCGTCAAAGAGCTTGAGGGTAACATCGTGGCCTGTAGCCTTGAGATCCTCGGCGACCTGAGTCACGCCCTTTGAATAATCGCCGACGGGATCCATTGAACCGGAGACGACGAGAACCGGGATATCGGTAGAGAGCTGCTCATACCAGTCCTTGCCGGAGACGGAATTGAGGACAGAGAACAGGTCTTTATAGCCTGCCGCAGTGAAGAGGAAGCCGCAGTATTTGTCGTCGATATACTTCTGAACCTCGGCCTCGTCTCGGGTGAGCCAATCGAAGTCGGTCTTGACATTATCAAACTTCTTGTTGTAGTTGCCGAAAGCAAGATTGTTGATGAACTCACTCTTATGACGGCTGCCGCGGCTCTTGCCGACGAAGCTTGCAAGCTTTATGGCGATAGGTGCGGCGGGATTCTTTCCGCTTGTGCCGCAGAAGATAGCCGCCTGAACATCGTTATATTTAGCGGTATAGTTCCTTGCGATGAACGAGCCCATGCTGTGACCGAAGAATACGACAGGCTTGCCTGGATACTCCTCGCGGGCGATATCGGTAAGCGAGCGGCAATCGATGACAAAATCTCTCCAGCCGTCCTTCTCGCCGAAATAGCCGAGGTCATCGTCGGACGCGACGGACTTGCCGTGACCGATATGATCCTGCGCAAAAACAGCATAGCCGTGCTCGCAGAGCTTCTTTGCAAAGCGGGCGTAACGCTCGCCGTGCTCCGCCATGCCGTGGGTTATCTGGAATATAGCCTTGACGCTGTCCTTATCCGCGGGTGCCCAGCTGCGCGCGTAGATATCGCAAAGACCTGTTGCGGATTTAAATGAATATTCTTTTCTTACGATTTCCATGATAAATTAAGCCTCCGATTTTACGGTGATCTTTAATACAAGACCGAAATGATCTCCTATATGTAATATTATAACATACTATAAACAAATTGTAATCCTTTTGTAAGGAAATAAGCGAAAAGTCTACATATCTTACAAATATATTGCGCTGTGTTTGGGCATATTTAACAAATATATATATCCTGGCAGTCTATATTCTACAATAGTCGAACATAAAATCTTGCCAAACGGCGGGAATAAAAGTATACTGTTATTATAGTCTATACCGTACAGGGAGGGAAAGCTATGATCTGGTGCGTTGAGGACGACGCGAGCATACGCGACATTGAGGTTTATGCACTGCAATCGACAGGGATAGAGGCCAGGGGCTTCGAGGACGGGACTTCGTTCTGGGAGGCTTTAAACGGCGGCGAGAAGCCGGAGCTTGCGGTTATCGATGTTATGCTGCCCGGCATCAGCGGCATCGATCTTCTGCGCAGGATGAAAGCGTCTTCGGAGCTCTGCGACATTCCCGTTGTTATGGCGACGGCAAAGGACACCGAATACGACAAGATAACCGGGCTCGACCTCGGCGCGGACTACTATCTGACAAAGCCGTTCGGCGTGATGGAGCTTGTCTCCTGCGTCAAGGCGGTTCTGCGCCGCTGCAAGCCCAAGGCGCAGGAGCATATTCTGAAAGCGGACGGGCTCGAAGTGAACCTCGACGAGCACACGGTCACGGGCGACGGCGAAAAGATAGTTCTGACATACAAAGAATTTGAGCTTCTCAAGCTCTTTCTTTCGAACCCGGGCACGGCATTTACGCGCGACAAGCTGATGGAGGAAGTCTGGAGCACTGACTACTGCGGCGAGACGCGCACGGTTGATATGCACATACGCACGCTGCGCCAGAAGCTCGGCAGATTCGGCGAGATGATAAAGACGGTTCGCGGAGTCGGCTACCGTCTGGAGGCCGACAAATGACAAAGCGGATTTTCAGATCGATTTTCTTCGCGGCGTTCTGCGTGCTCTTAACGTCGCTCGCCATAATCACTGGATGCCTGTACGAATACTACAGCAATGCATTTGAAAATCAGATGAGAGACGAGCTCAATCTCGCCGCCGCGGCGGTAGACATGAGCGGGAGCGGATATCTCGAATCCATAAAAACCGACAGATTCCGTCTGTCGCTGATAAGCGCGGACGGCAAGGTGATATACGACACCCGAGAGGATGCGGACACGCTCGCAAACCACGCAGACAGAGAAGAGATAAAGGAAGCACTTGAAACGGGCAAGGGATACAGCACGCGCTACTCCTCCACCCTGCTCCAAAAGACGACATATATCGCGAAGAAGCTCGCCGACGGCAGCGTACTGCGGATATCATCGAGCCGTGAGACTATAGGCGTGCTCGTCTTTGAGGCGATGCAGCCGATACTTATAGTGATAGTCGCCGCGCTGATAATCTCGGCGGTCATTGCGGCGCGGCTTTCAAAAAAGATAGTTGAGCCGCTCAACTCGCTCGACCTCGAGCACCCGCTCGAAAACAAAACATATGACGAAATCGCTCCCCTGCTCAGCAGGATTAACCGCCAGCACGAGCAGATAAAAGAACAAATAAAGGCTCTGCAGAAAAAGACGGACGAGTTCACGCAGATAACGGACAACATGAAAGAGGGGCTTGTGCTCCTCGACAACGACGGAAAGATACTGAGCATAAACCCCGCCGCGTGCAGACTGTTTGAAGCGGACGAAGAATGCATCGGCAAGGATTTTGTTTCGATTGACCGCAGCTGCGAGATATCCGCCGCGATAAAGCGCGCCGAAGAGAGCGGACACAGCGAGACGCGCACAAAATACAGCGGCAGAATATATCAGTTCGACATCAGCCGCATAGAATCTGACGGCTCGGCGCGCGGGTCGGTTATTTTGTTCTTCGACATGACGGAACAGCAGAACGCCGAAAAGATGCGGCGCGAGTTCACAGCGAATGTCTCGCACGAGCTGAAAACTCCGCTTCAGGGCATAATCGGGAGCGCGGAGCTTATTGAAAACGGAATGGTCAGGGACGAGGATATGCCGCGCTTTGTCGGGCACATACGCTCGGAGGCGCAGAGGCTCGTCAATCTTATAAATGATATAATCAGGCTCTCCCAGCTCGACGAGGGCGACGAGATGCCGCACGAAAGAATCGGACTTCTCTCGCTGTCGCAGGAAATCGCCGAAGACCTCGGAGACGCGGCAAAGAAGAAAAAAGTAACGCTTAGCGTCGGCGGAAACGAAGCATATGTTTTCGGCGTTTCAAGACTGCTCTACGAAGTGATATACAACCTCTGCGACAACGCAATAAAATATAACCGCGAGGGCGGACAGGTTGACATAAATATAGATAGTGTCGGCGGCGCGGCGAAGCTCACTGTTTCGGACACGGGAATAGGCATAGCGCCGAAGCATCAGGCAAGGATTTTCGAGCGGTTTTACCGGGTCGACAAGAGCCATTCAAAGGCGACCGGCGGCACGGGGCTCGGACTGTCGATAGTCAAGCACGCAGTGCAGTATCACGGCGGCACGGTCTCTATAGAGAGCGAGGAGAACAAGGGCACGCGCATAACGGTTACACTGCCGTTGAGTGAATAGGAAAAAGCATCCGCGATGAAAAAATCACGGATGCTTTAAATATTATTATATTATTCCGACTTTTCGCGCATATCCGCGAGGCGTTCGGCTTTCTTTCTGACCTTGCGGCGGCGTTCGAAGCAATAGATGAGCGCGCCTATCGAGACTATATCGATAACGACGACCATATCCCAGAAGATACCCACCACGACCATTGCGGCGAAAAGCAATATGGCGAACACCTTTTTGCTGCTCTTGAACGCTGTTTTGATAACTTTGAAACGGACTTTCTTCCACGCGGTGCAGATGATTATAACGGCGAGAGTCGCAGTCGGCACACGCATTATCACGGGATGGGCAATAATCGAGAGCACAATCATGATAACTGCGGCAAAGATTCCGGTCATTCGGGTCTCGCCCTCGGAGCTTTCATCGCCGACCGTCATTCCGTCGCACACCGGGCAGATTATCGATCTTAAACCCTTGAATGCGAGCGAATTGCGGACGACCGAGAGCTGATTTTCTTTCATCAGCGTATCGGCAACAAGGACGACCACAAGCGCCCACGCATATATAAACGACGGGAGGAGCTTCTCGGGAGTGACATCAAAAATGCTGATATCGCCGACAAGCAGGAAGCTCGGCGAAGAGACAAAGCTTCCGACCTCGTCTATGACGGTGCGCTCCGCGACGGGATTGAGGATAAGGTTGAGTACGGTAGTCAGCACAAGCGCGACGGCGGGTGCGGGAACTTTGCGGCTGAGTTTTTTGAACTTTATCGGATAGGTTATCATTATGACGAGGGTTATCGTGCCGTAGAGCACGCCACGCCAATTGGAGTGAAAGCCGTATGAGCGATAAGCAACAAGGGTCTCAAAAGCGGAGCCCGCCGGGACACCTATGCCGAAATAGTAGTTGACCTGAATTATGCACAGCACGGCGGCGACAATAAAAGTTACCGCGCCGAGAGCCGCGGGAGGTATCTTGAAGAAAGATTTATTGAACTGAATAGTTGCGACAAAGAGCAGGAGCATACCCGCAATAATGCAGGAGAGCATCGCGCCGGGGACGCCGATCGTATTTGCCGCATAGATAAGTATCGCGAACACCTCAACATGTGGCGTCGGAATTCTGTTCGGGCTGCCCGAGCCTATAATACACGCCGCTATCGCGCCGACAAGTCCTGCCGCCGCGCCGAACGGCGAATTGCTGCCGAAAGCGAGCGCGAGAGGGAATATCCAGCCGACCGCGGTCAGCGAGCCGAGGGCATCATTTTTCAGTTTCTGCAAATCGTATTTTCCGCTTTTTTTCAAAGACCTCACTCCGTTCCTCCGATATTATATTATATCGCTCCGCTTTTTTCAAGACGGATTCAAAAGCGAGGCAAATTATCATTATAATATTGATTTGAAGCCGCGCAGGATATATAATAAGAAGAAAGGACAGGAGGAAAAGAACCATGATGAACATATGGCACGACATAGCTCCGGAGAGAATAAAGAGCGACGACTTTGTCGCCTGCATTGAGATATCCAAGGGCGGCAAGAACAAATACGAGATGGACAAGGAGACCGGCATGCTCAAGCTTGACCGCGTCCTCTACACCTCGACCCACTACCCCGCCAACTACGGCTTCATCCCGCGCACATACGCCGACGACAACGACCCGCTCGATGTTCTCGTGCTGTGCAGCGAGGCGATACTGCCGATGACGCTCGTAAAATGCTATCCGATAGGCGTTATCAAGATGATCGACAGCCAGTCTATCGACGAGAAGATAATCGCTATCCCCGACCGCGACCCGAACTACAACGCATACAGAGATGTCAACAGCCTGCCGAGGCACATACTCGACGAGATAATGCATTTCTTCAGCGTATACAAAATGCTCGAGGGCAAGGAGACGATAGTCAAGGAGCTCTGCGGGCGCGACGTTGCGATAGATATAGTCAGCAAGTGCATCAAGGCATACGAAGAAAAGTTCGGAGACGAACAGAACTGAATATAAAACGAAGCCTCCCGGAGATTTTACCGGGAGGCTTGCTTTTTATTCAACCGTCAATCGGCTTTTGTGACGCTCTTTGTGACAAAGCTGTCAACGCGCCATTTGCCGTTTTCTTTTTTCATCACCACATGGCCGATTCGTTCTTTTACATCGGAATCGTCATCGAAAACCGCCGTATACTGGAACGATGCAGTATCGCCTGTGGCTTTGTCTATCGGCGAAAACTTTATGCTCTCTACCTTTGCGGGAGTTGCGCCGTAATACAGCGCGCACGCCGCTATCATGCCTTCGGTGCATTTATCGGTAACAGCACCGTCGCACCGCTGGCGCATATATGTGTCAAAAGTCCTGTTGTCAATGGCTTCTCTGCGCCTTTGAATTTCTGCGTTGTCCACAGTATACACGGCAGTCAGAACTTTCTCCGCCGTTCTCTCGGGGCGCGAATAATAATAGCCGACACCCGCACCAACGGCTATGGCTGCGGCAGCAATGACGCACATAACAATGATAATAATTTTTCGCTTGTTTTTCATAATAAATCACCTGTTCGGAATATGTCGGATTTTCAGCTGACAAATATTACCTGAACATCGGAATCACGCCTTTCTGTAAAAATAAGATTGGTCGAGTGATTATACCCTAAAGCGATTGTGATATAAAAACTTATTTCAATATTGTACTATCAAAAATTCAATCGCTTATAATTCCAACTATTAAATTTATTTATTTTTGTTTATTGTAACAAAAAAGCACTGTGTTTCTTGTAAATATTGCACAGCAGAAAAATCGCAGATATAAATACCAAAAGCTGCCGGGAAAGCCGACAGCTCTTGTTGTTATATCAGTATTTTAAAAAGTTATCTTGACATTGACAGTGCCGGAGACGGGCTTGACAACAAGCTTTGCCGCGCCGTTTTCGCCGACAGATTCGAGCTCATACTCGCAGCCCTCAACAGTCTTTGCGGGCTTATGTATATAAATCTCCGTCGGAGCGGCGCACTCGCCGTCGCCCGCGTAGCTGAGGTTGAACTCCTGAGTCGACTGATCGAAGCCGTATGAAATGAGTCTGCCGCTGACAGCGACGGGATAAGGACGGCTGAGAACTTTCATCAGCGGGCTGTTGAACATATCGTCAACATAGTGCCAATAAGTGAAGCCCCACTTGTGCTGCTCGAAGAAGTTGACGAGGAACTCGATATGCGGGAGCCAATCCTCGCCCTCGCCGCCGAAGCCGCCCCACTCGCCTACAAGCACGGGTGCATCGAGTCTGTCCTGAGTTCTGACATGCTCCTCGAATATGGCTCTGACTCTGTCGTTGCTCGCATACTTGTACTGCGGGGTATCGACCATAAAATCGTAGCCATGAGGAGTGAAGCAGAAATTCTTCTCGCGCTTGCCGTTGACCTCGATTGCGGGAGTCGAGCAAGGAATGCAGGTATTCGACCAATAGCAGTTCTCCATGACGAGTATGCCCTTGTCGGTAACCTCGCGGATAGCGGTTGAAACTTTGTTGATAAACGGAGAATACTTCTCGATATCGAACTTTCTGACATATTCATATCCGGCCTTGCGCGTGACATCCTTGAGGACATCGCCGGTTATCTGCTCGAGATATTTGACCTCGTCGCGTCTCTGTTTGTTAAGGAAATCGCCGACGAGCTTGAAGCACTTGACGCGCTTATCGCCGATAACGGTGCCGATTGCGGTGGAGATGAGCTTCTTGAAGAGCTTGCCGCCGTCCGAGCCAAGGAAAGGCTCGTTGAGCATATCAAAGCCGAAGAGTGCGGGATGATCCGCAAAGCGAGCCGCGACGTGCTGCCACATGGCGGCAAAATAATCGATAAGACCCTTGCCGTTATATTCGCGGTTGTTCCAGAAATTATCGAACGCGCGCTGAGTCGCCTTGCCCCAGAAATAGCCGGCAGCCCAGACAAGCTTGGGCTCTTTTGGATCGTACTGGTCGGTTATAGTCGCCCAATCGGGTGCTCCGTCTCCGTAGCAGCGCGGAGAATAGAGATCCTGATGCATATCAAAGAGTATATAGACACCGTGAGCGGCGCAGAGATCGAAGATGCGGTACATATCGTCGAGATACTCGTCGTTGTAGCTGCCGGGCTCGGGCTCGATCATGCTCCAGGTGGTGCCGAGGCGGATAAGATTGAGTCCGCGCGAGGTCATCTCGTCGAGCAGTTTATCGTCGATATTGAAGCCGAACTTGTTGTCCTCGCTGTCCTTGCGCTTATCCACGATATTGACGCCGTAGAATATACGCTCTCTGCCGTATTCATCGACAAAGCTTCTTTTTTCGGTAACTATACGCTCCATAATGCTCTCCTTTTAATTACTAACTTTACTTTAGTATATACAAACAGCCGAAATAAGGCAAGGCTTTTGAGGAAATTCGGCGTTTTCATCAATGTTCTCAGATTTTTTTGTTAACAATGTCGCATCAGGCATAGCTGTATTCTTTTTAAGATTTATAAACAATATATAAACTTGAAAGTATTTATTGTAAAATACGCTAAAAAATGCTATTATAAATTCGCGGATAGTTCATTTTTTCAGGAGGATAAGAAAATGAAAAAGCATACTTTTTCAAGAGTTTTAAGCATGGTTCTTTGCCTTGTGCTCGCACTAAGCGCAATCTGTCTGCCGGCATACGCCGAAAAAGGCGGAGAGGCAACCGAGAGGCGCGGCGCGATAACCGACGAGGACATGCTGCACACGAAAGGCAAAAAAATCTACAACAAGCGCGGCGAAGAGGTCATTCTCCGCGGAGTTAATCTCGGCACATGGCTCATCCATGAGTCCTGGATGACCCCCATCGAGAACTCCGACGACAATATTTCGACCCTCAACACCCTCACGGAGCGTTTCGGCGTTGAGAAAGCGTATGAGCTCATCAACATCTACGAGGACAACTGGATAACCGAATACGACCTCGACAAGATAGTCGAACTCGGCTTCAACTGCGTGCGCGTTCCGTTCTGGTTCCGCAACTTCTACTATGACGACAAGGGTACGAAGATACTTGACGAAAACGGCGAGTGGGATTTCAGCCGTCTCGACTGGGTCGTTTCCGAATGCTCTAAGCGCGGCCTCTATGTTATTCTCGATCTCCACGGCGCACCCGGATATCAGAACAACAAGGATCACTGCGGCAAAATCGGCGACAGCGGCCTTTTCAAGCTGACTAAGCAGGCCGAGGAATGGAGAAAGCTCACAATAGAGCTTTGGGTTGCAATAGCCGAGCGCTTCAGCGGCAATCCCGCAGTCGCTATGTACGACCTGCTCAACGAGCCCAACTGCGACGTAAACTCATATCTTCAGAAGAACAACCTTGTCACAATCTCCGTCTACAACCGCCTCTACAAGGCCATACGCGAGGTTGACAAGGATCACATAATGACCATGGAGGGCATCTGGAGACTTTATAATCTCCCCGCGCCGTGGTTCATCGGCTGGACTAACGTTGTCTATCAGCTTCATTTCTATGACACAAGCAACTTCATGTACAGCCTTCTCGTCTTCTTTGCAAAGCTCTATCCCTACAATGTTCCGCTCTATGTCGGCGAGTTCAAGCCCATGGGCAGCGCCACATGGGATCACGTGCTCACGCTGTTCAACAGCTCAAACTTCAGCTGGACTATTTGGTCATATAAGGGCTGCGGCCACGGAGCAGACACCTCCGACTGGTATATCATCGGCAGCAAGCCGGGCTTCGAGCGCGCAGACATAAAGAACGACGATTTCGACACAATAGCCCGCAAATGGGGCGCGGCCGTCAGGAGCGAGGGCAACTACGTTGACACCGGTCTCTATGACATAGTCAAGGATTACATCTGATATCCGATATAACAGAATAATTACAGCAGCCGTTTCAAAAGCGAAGCGGCTGCTGTTTTTTGTTTTCTGCGGTGGAATCGGGGATATTAAATTGAGATTTGCAGGCGTAAATGCCGACAATAAACAGCTGTTGCAATATTACAAATCAGCACAATTGTGTAGGAGCAGATGATTCCCGCCCCCGAATTCTGCATAAATTTATTTACATACACTTTGTAGGTACATCCCTTGCGGCTGTCCGATATAACTTACCCTCTACCATCGCGTCCTACTACAATCAAACTTTTATACTTCCTGCATTTCAGCATTTTCTTTTTATTCAAAAAAGTAAACGCCTGCAAAAGAAAAGCAAACTGTGCCCACAAAAAGGCAAGCAAGCATCGCTTAAAAGTAAGTCTTTTTGCGCCATGCTGCGAAAAAAGCGCTTGAAATGCGGGCGCATTCCTGCGCGCCTTTTTCTTGCCTGTCATCAAAAATCCAATATTTTTAAGTGCAAGCAGTTTTGCTGCGCAAAACCGATGTGTGCCTGCCTTTTTATGGGCTGCGCCCCGAGACCCCACAACGCCACGCCGCAGTATAAAGTTTGCGGCTAGCTCGGCACATTCGCCTGTAAACTCGCTTCCGCTCAAACAATACGGGCTCGTGCGTCTTGCTTCGCAAGCCGTCCCCTCGCCTCTCAAAAGAGCTTTTAAACACTGCGGCGCGGCTATTGGAAGCTTAATTATCAAGATTAGTCGAGTCGCTAACTTTTATTTTGCAAAGGTTTGTTCTAATAAGATATAGAAGCTCTGATTTATCGATGTTTTTTATATATACCGATACATAAAACCCTGACCACGGAAAGCCATGGGCAGGGTTGCTGTTATATTATACGGCGGAAAATCGGGCGACATTTATTCTATGATTTTCAGCTTGCCCACTTGCTCAGGTGCTGATCCACACCGGAGAGCATGAACTGCGGATAATCCTCATTCACGCCGGCGTAGAAATCACCGTCGCAGGTCGCGAGCCAAAGGAAGAAGTTGCTATAATCAGTGCCGTAAGATGCTGAGACATGGGGCGCACCCTTTATTATATAAGTATACTTCGGGAAGAGCGCGGTCGAGAGGTCGACGCATCTGTCGGGCGACAGATACTCAGCCTTTGCGGGAACATAATCATCACCGAGGGTCTCGCCGTACTTCGCGACAGTTGCATAGCCGGACATCTCATATGTCTCAAGCACGCCGTCGCCCGTGAAATCCGCGCTCTCATAGAGCGGAGCCATCGGCTTATCATAATGGGAAATAATCGCAACCTTGACGCCGTCGCGTATCATGTTTTCAATGAGCGCGGTGCGGTTTGACATCATCTTCTGCAGGCGCTCGCCGTAAGCGAGGAAATCGGCGTGCTCCGCCGCGCTGTCGCCGAAAACGAAGTCGACTGCATTATTGTAATCCTGCGGCTGAACGAGTCCCCAAAGAACCGGCATGTAGGCAAAATCCGGAATGAGCACGCGCTCATAGACCTCATCTTTATAATTATCGACAATGTAGTCGGTAACCTTCTGAAGCAGCTTGAATGCGCCGACGCTGTTGAGCGTCTTCATGAATGCCGCCACAGCAGCGTTCGAGCCTGTAGCATCGGCGAGCAGGCCGGAGAAATAGTTATACATCGTATCTGCCTTGAGCTCGATCTTGCCGGTCAGAACATCGGAGGCGACCTGCGCACCGCAAAATGTCGAGGACATAAAGACGCAGCGGTCGACCTTGCTGTAGCCGTACTTTGTCAGATAAGCGACGGTCATTATGCCGCCCATGCTCGCGCAGAATATCGAGACTTTATCGTGACCCGACTCGGCTATGGCTCTGTCAACTGTCGCGGCGATATCATCGGCGACTTTGTAAGGGTCGAGACGCCAGTCGTATGTAAACAGATATGTGTGGTTGGCGGGAAGATTCTCGGCACAGGCGCGGGTCATTCCGCGCTCGCTGTTAGAATCGAAGTTTTCCCAAATCTCAGGATAATTCTCCGCGCTCCCGGGATATTTCGCAACGCTGACATTGTACTTCGACTCGCCGTTTTCTTTCATCGCATAGCCGTCAAGCAGGTTTGCCGCATAATCGATAACAGCCTGGAAGAAAGGATCGATATCCTTGGCTTTGACTGCACCGGAGATGCCCTTGTAAAGCATGGAGAGCAAATCGCCCAAATCAAACTCGAAGGCGTTGCGCTCATTCTCGGTGCCCTTGTCGATATAGAGCCCCATCATATCCATTCCCCTGACTATGACTACGGGGCAGTCGGTGCAGGTCGCGGGATCGTGCGCTTTCTCTGCCTGCGCTGCTGTGTCTGCGGTTTTCGCGCCCTGATACGCAAATGCCGGCGTCACAAAGCTCAGCATAAGCGCAAAGGCGAGGAAAACACTCAGAAGTTTTTTCATTGTTTTCATCCTTCGTTTCTTTTATATTTTCCCGAGGTCCCTGAAAACAGACCACGAGACTAATTCGATATTGTTCCTGCGCGCGGCTTCGAGAAGATCGCCGCTTTGAAGAAGTCTCAATTCATAGACGCGCTTCGTCCACTCGCCGGGCTTGTCGTCTATCGGATACGCAGGGTGCATGAAAATCTCAGTCACGCCGTCGATGCAGTTTTCGACAGCGTCAAGATAATATTTGCGCAAGGTGTCGTAATCTTTTATGCGATCCATCGACCACGGATTCGACACAAGGTCATCGAGCAGGCCGACTCCGCGCCGCTCACCCGCTCCAACAATAATTTTTTGGAAGCATTTTATCACACCGGGAGCTTCCCTGTCAATCTGTCTGGACAAAAATCCCGGAGTTTTCGGAAATCTGTAGGGCAAGGAATGTTCCGCGCAAAAATTATATGCATCAATATAGAAACGCCTGCCGTTTATGCCGTAGAGCGTGGCGCAATGGTTATCGGCATGGTCGACTTCAACGCCCCTTGAGCTGATAAAATTATACTGCGCCTCAAGCTCCGCGCGGACATCGCGGCGGCGGGCGTGCAGGGCGAGCCCGACCTGACTCTCATAGAGTCCCATCCCCTTTTCACTGAGCGAGGGCGCGCCGCTGTTGCTCTGCCAGCGGTTCTTGCTGTCATCGGAATTTATAGTCAGATGCACGCCGACGGGATAGCCGCCGAGCCTTGCGAGCTCAGCGGCGTTGGCGGCATCCGGCGCGACGGTCATGAGCGAGGTCGAGGTTATCAGTTTGCCTCGCATGAGCTCGTCTATCGCCTTTGTCTGCTGCGGATTATAGCCGAAATCATCGGCGTTGATTATAAGATACTTAGACATTTGCTTTTAACTCTTTCCTCCTTTTAAAATTGCACCAGTCGTTTGACTCATCTTTGAAATGCAGGAACAGGGTGAATATTGTTGCCACAGCCATGGCTATGAACGGGAACACGCAGAGCAGGAACCGCGACGCAATATCGGGATTCGAGCCGGGGTTCGCTCCGCTCTCGAATCCGAACGCCACGCTGATAACTTTATAGCCGAGCGAGACATAAAGTCCGTTCAGGCGGTTCATGACGCCGACGAGACTTGTGAGCATCCCCTCGCGTTTTACGCCGTGGCGGGAATAGTCATCGTCGATTATCTTCGCGCCGATGCAGTCGATAGTGACGAGGCACCCGGCGACACCCATACCCATAACGCACATTATAGCGACCGCGACGGGCATTGTGTTTGCAAAGAACAGCGGGATGAATCCGAGTGTCAGCACGGCAAATCCGAGCCTCCAGACATTCATGATACCCGCGCGTTTTACGACATTCGACCAGACTACTATGCCGACAAGCGCGACGCCGAACACCACGCCGAGCATGACGGTTGTCATGGAGTTTTCAAGCTTCAGAGTATACTGAACATAGAACGGGATCGCCTGAGAAATGAGCGAGAACGCGGCGGAATAGAGCGCGTTTGCAAAGCCGAATATCCAGAACTTGCTGTTAGTGATGAGGGCGAATATCGCCTTGAAGAGATCGGGCTTCTCGCCGTTTGCCGCTTCCGCTTCCTCTTCTTCGATATTCTCGTGGCAGCCGAAGGTCATGAACATAATGACCGCGAGGGCGATAACGCCGTAGATGATCGCAGTGAGATTATAGCCTATCTTTGAAGTGACAACGGGAGTGAGCACGATTGAAATAACCATAGCGACAAGCTGGCAGACCTGTCTTATAGCATTGGTCTTTGCTCTGAGTTCGTCGGTCTTGAAAAGAGTCGGAAACAGCGCGCCGTAGTTTGCGTTCATGAGCGAGTCGAGCGTGCCGGTGAGTATGTACATCAGCAGAATATAGAGATAAGCCTGACCGGAGTTCGACTGCACGCGTGCGGGCATATTATAGAACAGCACGAAGCAAAGAATCATCAGCGGAGTGCCGATAACGAGCCACGGTCTGCGCTTGCCCCACTTTGTATGCGTTCTGTCCGAAAGGAAGCCGTAGACGGGGTTATCGATGGCATCGACAAAGGTGTAAATAAACAGTATCTTCGCCATCTGATCGGTCGTGATGAGTCCGAGCTTCAGAACATAATATGCGGCGGCATAAGACTTCAGCATATTTATCGGAATCGATGTGCCGAGCATGCCGAAGCCGTAGCGGAACGGGGAAGTGCGTTTTCGGTTCAAAGTGTTCGAAGGTTCCATCAGTTATCCTCCTCTTCCTCTTTCTGAAAATATATCGGATTTGTGAGTGCGCGGACTGCGCCGAGTTTTCCACACCCTCTGATTGCCTTGACATAAGCGAAATTATCGTTTTTCGGCTCTATATCGATATCAAGATTTCCTCGCGCGAAGTGCTTTATCACGCGCTCTCCGCTGCCGGTGACAAGAACAAGCGTTTCGCCGCGGAGCTGTTCCGCGTGAAGATGGAGTTTTTTGTTTTTGTCATAACGAACAGCGTCGCCCATCATTGCATCGCCGCAGGTCAGAGTCAGGCGCGCGCCGTCAACTCCGCTTGAAACGAAGGAGTGCCCTGCGCGGATATTTTTCAGTATATCCTCGCGGCGGCGCGACGGCGAATATACGGCTGTTATCGGATTACCGAGCTTTGCGAAATCCTTAGGGCGATGGAAATCACTGCCGCCGACGGCAGGTATGCTTCTGCCCTCGCGCAGAAGCTGAGTCCACCACTTTATGCCGCGGATATTCGTCCCGCGCATTGGTCCGTTCCAGACCTCGATCATATCAAAATTCATGCTGTTCCATTTATACGGACAGAACGGGCATTTCGAATGGTTTACCGATATGACCGCGCCGAGCGAACGGGCATCATTGATTATCTTTTCCATCTCTTCAGGCGTGTTCGCTATAAAACTGTTTTCAAAGGGCGCTTTGGCTCCGAAGAAATTCATATGCCCTTTGTAGTGCGTCCATTCGACTGCGTAAACAAAAGTCAGCCCCGGGATGTCCGGCAGGCAGAAATTATCGGCATAGTTATTGTGGTTTGCAAGCCCGACGAAATCGAGCCCGATATCGCGGGCGAGCTTTCCGACGGCTTCGGAATCGAGCGCGCCGTCGGAGGCTATGGTATGTATATGCAGGTCGCCGAAGAGCAGTTCGGGTTCGGCATTCGCGCTATCAGAAGATATATTTTCGGGCGCATCCTGTTTATAATGCTTCGGTTCGGGGTCGCCGGGTTTGTGATATTCAAACCCGATATCATATGTGACCTCGACACCTGCGGGCACGACATGATACGCACCGACGATTATAGACCACTCGCCCGACTCGGGTCTTTGCACAAGATAGCCGTTCGTGGACTTATCTTCGCCGACAAATATGCTCGGATGCGCGCTGCCCGACCAGCCGAGGAATCTCCTCTTTTCGTCCATGAGACCGAGGTCGATTATATTCTGCGGGTGTATCTCTCTGAGCAGACCTTTGGTGCCCTGCCAATAGGAATACGATACCGTGACGCGCGAGACGTTTTCGGGCACTGTGAACGGTATTGTATAATAGGTTCCCTCGCGGGACTTTTCAACGAAATGTTTAAGCCGAGGCATTTTGTGCAAACTCCATAAAAATTATGTTGTATTTATTATAAAACAGTATATATTGTTTTTCTTGCTATTTTTTAATGTGAATGAGCGTTTTTTTAAATTTTATGTTTTCATAATCAATATAAGTTCTTGAAATCGCTGATAAAGTGTGTTATTTTTAAGAAAGCACCAATCAAAGGAGTGAAAATATACGGACAGGCTGAACATTATCGACTACAGGACGAATCCGATTATAAGCAAATATTCCGTGTCATTTCACCTTTGGGGCTCGGAGGGCACGACAGAGCACGGACACAACTACTATGAGATTTTTCTTGTAACGGACGGGCGCGTCTGCCACGAGATAAACGGCAAGATTTCCGAGATAAGCAAAGGCACTTTATGCATGATATGCCCCGGCGACATTCATCAGCTGCGCCGCATCGAGAATTTTTCGAGCATACACATGAACATCTGTCTATCGCCGAAAAAATTTGAAGAAATCTGCTCGGCTCTCGGGATAGATCCCGAAGCGTTCGAGGCGCAGAAACCGCTGACGGCCGCGCTCTCGACCGAGGAGCAGGCATACTTTGCCTCGCGGGCAAGTCTCATAAACAGGCTCATCGGCGACGGATATGAAAAAGCGGCGAGCGTAATATGCTCGACCGCATCTGATTTTATCTCGATAATAAACAGCTCGAAGCTCACGCAGAAAATCGACTGCCCCGAGTGGTTTGAAAACATGCTCGAAAAGATACGCTCGCCGGAATACATAACCTGCAGCGCGGCGGACGTATATGAAATGAGCAACTTTTCGCCGCCCGTTGTTATAGAAGCGTTCAGGAAATACACGGGTAAGACAGTTTCGGCATATCTCAGGGACACAAAATGCGAATACGCCTGCCTGCTGCTCAGCGGAACCAAGATGACAACGCTTGAAATATCAATACAGCTCGGCTACTACAGCCTGAGCCACTTCAATCGTGTTTTCAAAAGCTACTCCGGTTTCTCCCCCGCCGCATACAGGCGCGAATATCAAAAATGAAAGCATCCGCACAAAAAGTACGGATGCTTTATTTATTCCCGGCCTGCCATTTTCAGCAGATCGTCCTGAGTTATGACCGGGATGCCGAGGTCAGTAGCTTTTTGCAGTTTGCTTCCGGTTTCCTCGCCCGCGACAACATACGAAGTCTTTTTCGAGACTGATGACGACGCTTTGCCGCCGAGATTTTCGATTATCTCCGTCGCTTCTTTTCTTGAGAGCGTCGGCAGAGTGCCCGTAAGGACGAAAGTCAGACCTGCAAAGCGCTGATCGTCGCTCTTTTCTTTGAGCGATTTCATATTGACTCCCGCCGCTTTGAGTCGTTCTATTAAATCGGCGGTCTGAGTCATGGAGAAAAATTCCGCCGCGCTCTTTGCCATTATTCCGCCGAAGCCGTCTATTTCGGCTATCTCTTCTTCGGACGCGGCGATTATAGAATCAATATCGCCGAAATGCTCGGAGAGAAGCTTCGCCGCTTTCTGCCCGATATGGCGTATGCCCAGAGCGAACAGCAGGCGCGAAAGGTCGTTTTGCGTCGAGCGTTCGATAGCCTCGACGAGATTTTTTGCCGACCTTTCCTGATGTCCTTCGAGCATCATTATCTCGCCTGCGGTTATGTCATAGATATCTGCGACATTTGATATCAGATTTTCAGCGATAAACTTTTCGACGAGGGCGTCGCCGAGTCCCTCGATATCCATGGCATCGCGCGAACAGAAATGGATAACATTGCGCAGCAGCTGAGCCGGGCACTCTGGATTGACGCAGCGGACAGCCGCCTCTCCCTCTTCGCGGATAACGGGAGCGGAGCAGGATGGGCAGATTGACGGCAGGATATACGGCACGGAATTTTCCGCGTGCGACACGACGCGCACGACCTCGGGGATTATATCGCCCGCTTTTCTTATGGCGACCTCATCGCCGATGCGGATATCCTTTTCTGTTATGAAATCCTGATTATGAAGCGTTGCGCGACTGACGGTTGAACCCGCGAGAAGAACAGGTTCAAAAACGGCAGTCGGAGTGAGCACGCCCGTGCGTCCGACACCGATCTCTATATCAACGAGCTTCGTTGTCTTTTCTTCGGGCGGATATTTGAAAGCCACCGCCCACTTCGGGAATTTCGATGTACTGCCGAGGCGTTCGCGCTGGGCAAAATCATCGACTTTTATAACCGCGCCGTCGATATCATATTCGAGTCCCGAGCGTATCTCGCCAATGCGCTTGAGCTCGGAAATAACATCGGTTATATTATCGAACCGAGTATAGAACGGAATGGTATGAAAACCCTGTTCGCGCAGGAAATCAAGCGACTGCTTATGCGAGCTGAGTTGTGCGCCCTCTATCTGCTGGACATTGAAAACGAAGATATCGAGTCCCCTGCCTGCGGTCACTTTTGAATCTTTCTGTCTGAGCGAACCTGCGGCGGCGTTGCGCGGGTTTTTAAAGGGCTTTTCGCCGTCGAGCTCCTGTCTTGTGACGAGAGAGGCAAAGACCGACTTCGGCATATACACCTCGCCTCTGACTTCGAGGAAAGGCAGCGGAGTTTTTATTTTCAGCGGAATCGAGCGCACGGTGCGCAGGTTTGCGGTAACATCCTCGCCGACATCGCCGTCGCCGCGGGTCGAGCCGCGGGTCAGCACGCCGTTTATATATTCGAGTGAGACGGAAAGTCCGTCGATTTTCGGCTCGACGACATAGCGAACATCCCGTTCGGTCTCTCTGACCCGGCGGTCAAATTCCTCTATCTCCGCGAAGCTGAACGCATCCTGCAAACTCTCCATGCGCACGCGGTGTTCTACCTTTGAGAACAGATTTTCCGCGCTGCCGCCGACGCGCACGGTCGGGGAATCCGGAGTCACAAGATCCGGATATTTATCCTCTATCGCCTTGAGCTCTCGCTGGAGCATATCATATTCGTAGTCCTCTATCTCGGGGTCGTCGTCGACATAATATTTTCTGCTGTAATAATTGAGCCTATCTTTGAGCTCCTGCGCACGTTTTGCGCTCTGCTCCTTGTCGGTCAAAAGGGATTCCTCCTTTTAAGCTTCCTTTTTCTCTGCGGTTATTATACCACAACTTGAATACATCTAACAACAATTTATTTCACTGACGCTGCGGAATATCTATTGTCACGGCGGTCTGCGGGACAGTGCCGACAACAATATTCTCGGCGATGCAATACTCATCCGAAAAATTCGCCGTGCCCTCGTTCCCGCCGAGAAAGACATAGACGGAGCATTCTACTTTCAGCATAACTCTGTGGCGGGTCTGGTTTATGCCCGCAGAAGTAAATTCGTCAGTTATCTGCGCATCTGCACCGCCCGTCATGCGGACGGTTACGGGTATCTCGGGTCCCATACCCGCAAAGACTTCGGAGCCGGTTACAGCGCCGAGCGGTATTTTTACAATAAATTTTGCATTTTCTTCGAGCGCTTCATCAACGGCGCGGACAAGGCGGGACTTAAATAAATTGACGGAGGCAGCGTTGAGGGACATTGAACCTATCTTTCCGTCGTTCGAGCCGACGCTGATAAGAGCTGAGCACTCCTCCGGGTTTTCGGATATAAATTTTTCTATGCTCTCGCCGACCGTGCGCACGGCAAGGCTCTTGGCACGGGTCATGGCGATATTGCGAACCGCCGGGCGAAGCCGCGCATCGACAACGAGCACAAGGCAGACAGCAAGCGTAAAAGCGCACAGAGCCCTGAACGCCCCGCGCGGCAGAGTGCGAATATTGAATCGGCGCATCCGGCGCATAAAAACACCCCCGCAACAGTTTATGCGGGGGCGACCGAATTTGTTATTGTTTTATTTTGAAGCCCTGACAACGGACACGCCGGTATCTATAGATTCGGGACCCGTTGAATTGCCTTTGAGAGCCGCGAGCGCCTGCGCCATGCCGAGATAGCCCATGGTATAGGGGTTCTGCACCATGACCGCCTTGAGGCTTCCGTCGTTTATCAGCGACTCGATAGTGTTCGAAGTATCGAAGCCGATGCCGATTATCTTCTTGCCGGAATCTTTGATAGCGTTGCCCACGCCGACGGTCGAACCCTCGTTGGTGCCGTAAAGTCCGACGAGGTCGGAGTTGCCGGTTATAAAGCCGGTTGCCGCCTCCTGCGAGGATGCGAAATTGCCGTCTTTATATTCGGTAGTGAGCAGAGTGAATTTGCCGTCCTTGGTTATCGCCTCGCGGAAGCCCTTTTCGCGGTTCATGCTCGAATTTGTCGCGGTGTTGACGCCGATTATGCCTATCTTGCCGCTCGTTATGCCCGCGTTTTTGAGCTCTTCGAGCATGGTCTCGCCCGCTATCATGCCTGCGTTGTAATTATCGGTCGAGAGAGTTGTGACCGCAGGCTCGTTTGCGGGAGAATCGACATAGATTATCTTGACGCCCTTGTCCTTTGCGTTTTTGACGGTCTGCGAAATTGCCGAGGGGTCGTTTGCGGCGAGCATTATCAGGCTCGCGCCGTCGGCGATGGCGTTGTTGACCGCCTCGATCTGCTTGGCGTTGTCTTTGACATCGGGGGCATCCCACTTATAAGTGATGCCGAGCTGTTTTGCCATATCAGACGCGCCCTTGTCGACCGAGACCCAGTGCTGATCCATCTTGTCGATAGTGATGAGATATACTTTGTACTTTGCGTTGGCGGCGCTCTCGGTCATGCCCTGCGCCGTGTTGTTGCCCTCGCCGCTTCTGCTGCACGCCGCAAAGGCGGTCAGAATCAGCAGCGCCGACATAATAACTGCGAGTATCTTTTTCATACTGTCCTCCGTTTATTCTCTTTTTTCTCTGCCGCCGCCGAGCTTGAGCCCTTTGGCGGCATTTGTGTTGAGCCGCTTGCCTCCGTGGACGATTCTGTCTATAAGCACGGAGATTATAACGACTATGCCGATGACTATATTGCGAAGCGCGAGAGGCGCGCCTGCGAACTGGAGACCGTTATTGAGCACGCCCCAGATAAACGCACCTATGACGGTGCCGAGGAGCATACCCTGTCCGCCCATGGTGCTGACTCCGCCGATAACGGACGCGGCGACGGCGTTGAGCTCATAGTTAGAGCCCGCGTCCATGCTGCCCATGCCGCTCTGCGCGGTGAGTATCAAGCCGACAACGCCGGCGAGGAAAGAAGATATGACATAAACTTTCGTCTGCGCCGCGGCGACATTGACTCCGGACAGGCGCGCCGCCTCATAGTTCGAGCCGAGGGCATAGACATGCCTGCCGAGTGCCGTCTTTGAAAGAATGAACGCGAAGAAAGCGAAGAGCACTATCGCTATCCAGATCGGGGTATATATCCCGAGGAAGCGGCCGTAATAGAAGAAATTCTTGAAGGCGTCGGAATATATGCCGTTGGTGTTCATGTTGCCGTTGACTATCTGCGCGACACCGCGGGCGATTATCATAGTACCGAGGGTAGCTATAAACGCCGGGAGTTTTGCAACGGAGATAAGAAGTCCGTTTACAAGACCGATTGCAAGACAGCAAATAATAGTTATGAGCACGGTTAAAATCGGGTTCATATTGAATTTTGTCATCAGTGTCGCGCTTATCATGCACGACATTCCCGCGACCGAGCCTATTGAGAGGTCGATTCCGGCGGTTATAAGAACGAACGACTGACCGACGCCGATTATCAATATCGGCGCCACCTGGCGCAGAAGGTTCGTTATATTGGTTGCGGAGAAGAACAGCGGATTTATCAGCGCAAAGACGATTATCATAACTATCAGCGCCGCAAAGACCGAGAGCACCTGTCCCATTCCCCTTGCGGAAAGTATTTTTTTGAACATTCAGCTCACCTCCGTGCGGAACTTTGTTGCAAGCTCCATTATTTTTTCCTGCGTGGCTTCATCGCGGCTGAGTTCGCCCGTGATGCGCCCGGAACACATGACGATTATCCTATCGCTCATGCCGAGCACCTCGGGCAGCTCAGACGAGACGAACATAACGCCGATGCCGCTCCTTTTGAGCTTATTCATCAGGTTATATATCTCGACTTTGGCGGCGACATCGATGCCGCGCGTCGGCTCATCGAAAATTATTACTTTGGCGTCGCGCATGAGCCATTTGCCGACGACTATCTTCTGCTGGTTGCCGCCCGAAAGATTTTTGACCTCGCTTTTTATTGACGGCGTTTTTATTTTCAGCTCTTTTACGGCGCGATTCGCCATATCCCGCTCGCGCTTTGCGTTGAGCACTCCGACGGGGTTCGAGAGCGTATCGAGATTCGCTATCGCGATATTCTCGCTGACATCGAGCTCTACCAAAAGGCCGTCCTTTTTTCTGTCCTCCGGCGCGCAGACTATGCCCGCCTTGACAGCATCGCGCGGGCTTTTGAGCTTCACGCTCTTGTCGTAGACGACAACTTCGCCCGCCGTTATTTTATCCGCGCCGAACAGCGCCCTGACAAGTTCCGTGCGCCCCGCGCCGACAAGGCCGGCAAAGCCGAGTATCTCGCCGGAATAGAGATCGAACGAAATATTCTGAACCTCGGAGGTGGATATTCCCTTGACCTCCATGATTTTTTTGCCGCGCTCGGTCTGCTCGTGCGGATATTTTTCGGTTATCTCGCGCCCGACCATGAGGGCGATTATCTCGCCTATAGACAAATCTTTGAAATCGGCGGTCTTTATATATTTTCCGTCGCGCATGACAGTGACTCTGTCGACGATATTTTCGAGTTCTTCAAGGCGGTGAGAGATATAAATTATGCCCTTGCCCATATTTTTGAGCTCGTTTATTATTCTGAAAAGCTCCTGCGTCTCGCGCTCGGTCAGCGCCGAGCTCGGCTCGTCCATGATTATAATATCGGCATTTGTTGAGAGAGCCTTTGCAATCTCGACCATCTGCTGTTTTGACACGGAGAGCTTGCCGACTTCGGTATCGGGCTCGATATTGAGGCTCAGCTCTTTGAGGAGCTTTGACGCGCGGGCGTTCTGCTCTTTGAAATCGACCATGCCGCCCTTTTTGAGCTCCCTGCCTAGAAAGATGTTCTCCGCCACGGTCAGGTGGCGGCACATATTGAGCTCCTGATGGATAACGGCGATGCCGAGTTCAGACGCCTGGGCGACGGTAGAATACTCCTGCGTTTTGCCGCGTATCTTCACTTCGCCCTCGTCTTTTTGATATATTCCGCCGATTATTTTCATCAGCGTGGATTTTCCCGCTCCGTTTTCGCCGAGCAGCGCATGCACCTCGCCCGCCCGAAGCTCGAAATCGACTTTGTCGAGTGCAACGACTCCGGGAAAGAACTTCGATATTCCCTTCATCTGCACAAGATATTCTTCCATTTTTCTTCCTCCCGTGCGGATTTGAAATCCGCAAATAAGGTAAAGTCGGTGTTTATTGTTGCCTGTGCGAACGCAATTATTAAAGCGGGCGCAAAATTTTCACAATAATTAAATTGTCATAAATTGAGAGCAAATATAACGACAAAAATATAGATTATGGCGCTTTATATACTTGTCTGCCGGCAAAAAGAGTGGTATAATAATTATGTCTGTAAAACCAGCCATACTATTTCCGTCTGGAGGTAAAAATATGTCATACGATGTAGCAATTATCGGTGCAGGCGTCAGCGGCGCAATGGTCGCGAGAGAGCTGAGCCGATATAACATCAAAGTCGCATTGGTTGAAAAATGCAGCGACATGGCGATGGGCACAACAAAGGCCAACAGCGCCATTGTCCACGCAGGCTTCGACGCAATGCCCGGCACCCTCAAAGCGAGACTCAACGTTGAGGGCACTGCCGCAATGCCCGGTCTGTGCGAGACACTCCATGTCCCGTTCAAGCCCATCGGCTCATATGTTGTCGCTTTCTCGAACGAGGAAGTTGAGACTCTTGAAGAGCTCAAGGCAAGAGGCGAAGAGAACGGAGTTCCCGGACTCGAGATTCTCGACAAAGAGGCTATTCACCGCGAAGAGCCGAACCTCAGCGACGAGGCAGTCGCCGCGCTCTACGCTCCGACCGCCGGAATCGTCTGCCCCTATGAGCTGACGATAGCGACAGTTGAGAACGCAGTCATGAACGGTGTCGAGTTTTTCCGCAATTTCGATGTTACGGCTATTGAAAAGAACGCGCAGGGCAACTTCGTCCTCAAGTCCGACGCAGGCGAGATCGAAGCCGAATATGTCGTCAACGCCGCCGGCGTTTTCTGCGACAAGGTAGCTTCTCTCATCGGCGACGATTCAATAACCATTATTCCCCGTAAGGGCGAATATATGCTCATGGACAGAGCAGTCGGCGACAAGGTAAAGCACACGATATTCCAGTGTCCCTCAAAGATGGGCAAGGGTGTTCTTGTCACCCCGACCGTTGACGGCAACCTGCTCGTAGGTCCGAGCGCAGTCGACATAGACGAAAAGGACGACTGCTCGACCACCGCAGACGGCACAAACGGCGTTTTCAAGACCGCTCTGAGATCAGTCCCGTCGCTCTCGACCCGCGACGTCATCACTTCGTTTGCAGGCATCCGCGCCCACAGCACCGGCGACGATTTCATCATCGCCCCCAGCGAGAAGGACGCAAAGTTCATAAATGTCGCCGGCATCGAGTCGCCCGGTCTTTCCTCCGCTCCCGCTATCGGTCTTTATGTCTGCGACATGATCCTGCAGGACAAGGGCAAAGTCAGCGAGAAGGCGGACTTCATCCCCGGCAGACCCGCTCCCGTGCGTTTCCGCCACATGAGCTCGGAAGAGCGCAAAGCACTTGTTGAAAAGAACAGCGCATACGGCAGAGTTATCTGCCGCTGCGAGACTATAACCGAGGGCGAGATCCTCGACGCTATCCACGCGCCAGCAGGCGCTATAGACGTTGACGGCGTAAAGCGCCGCACGAGAGCCGGAATGGGTCGCTGCCAGGGCGGCTTCTGCGGTTCAAAGGTAGTCGAGATACTTGCAAGAGAGCTTGGTCAGGAGCTTGATGAAATCACAAAATGCGGCGGAGAGTCAAAGATCCTCTTCGGCAGGACTAAGTGATCTGCGAACTTTCGCAGCATGAAAGGATGAATACTAATGCTTAAATATGATCTTGCCGTTATCGGCGGAGGCCCCGCAGGCATGGCTGCTGCGCTCAAGGCGCGCGAAAGCGGCGTTGAAAAGATAATCATACTCGAGCGCGCAGAGACTCTCGGCGGTATCCTTGAGCAGTGCATACATACCGGCTTCGGTCTGCACTACTTCGGCGAGGAGCTTTCGGGTCCCGAATACGCCGCGCGTTTCATCGAGCTTGTTGAGGACACCGACATTGTCGTAAAGACCGACACAATGGTGCTCTCCATTTCCGACGACAACGTCGTCACCGCAGTCAACAAAGAGGACGGTCTTATCGAGATCGACGCTACCGCAGTCATTCTTGCAATGGGCTGCCGCGAGCGTCCGAGAGGTGCGCTCAACATCGCTGGCACCCGCTGCGCCGGCGTTCTCTCCGCAGGTACTGCGCAGAAATATGTCAACATTGACGGCTATATGCCCGGCAAGGAAGTCGTTATCCTCGGCTCGGGCGATATCGGTCTTATCATGGCGCGCCGCATGACCCTTGAGGGTGCGCACGTCAAGATGGTCTGCGAGCTGATGCCCTATTCGAGCGGACTGACGAGAAACATCGTCCAGTGCCTCAACGACTTTGACATCCCGCTCAAGCTCAGCACTACCGTTATCGATATCCACGGCAAGGAGCGCCTTGAGGGCGTCACCATTGCAAAGGTCGACGAGAACCGCCGCCCGATCCCCGGCACGGAGGAATATGTCCCCTGCGACACGCTCATGCTTTCCGTCGGTCTTATCCCCGAGAACGAGCTGAGCAAGAACATGGGCATCGAATTCGACCGCGTCACCGGCGGCCCGATAGTCGACGAATACAGAGAGACCACCCACCCCGGCGTTTTCGCCTGCGGCAACGTGCTGCACGTTCACGATCTTGTTGACTTCGTTACCCTTGAGAGCCAGACGGCCGGCGAGGGCGCAGCGAGATACATAAAGAACGGTGGAAACAAGGAGAAGAAATACGTCAAGACCAGAGGCATCAACGGCGTGCGCTACATCGTACCGCAGAAGATAGCCCTCGGCGAGGACGAGGATGTCAAGCTCTTCTTCAGAGTCGGCGACGTTCACAAGAATGCCAAGGTCGTTGTCACCTACAACGGCGAGACGCTCATCAGCAAGAAGCGCCCGAGACTCGCTCCCGGCGAGATGGAGAACGTCATCATCAAGAGCGACATGCTCAAGAACTTTGATGAGAACGGCATAATCGAAATTCAGGTGGAGGAATAATCATGGTAAAAGATATTATTTGTGTCGCCTGCCCCATGGGCTGCCAGATCTCCGTTGAGCTCAACGACGACGGAGAGATCCTCAGCGTTACCGGCAACACCTGCAAGCGCGGCGACGCCTATGCGAGAACCGAGTGCACCCACCCCGAGAGAAGCCTGACGACAACTGTCAAGGTCAGCGGCGGCGTTCACCCCGTTGTTCCCGTCAAGTCCGCAAAGGCTGTTCCGAAGGACAAGGTCAAGGACTGCGTCAAGGAGATAGCAAAGCTTGAGATCAAGGCTCCGGTCAAGATCGGCGATGTTGTCTGCGCGAACATACTCGGCACCGGCGTTGATATCGTTGCGACGAACATCTGCCCCGAGGCGTAAAAGGCATAAAAAATAAATCGAGCATCCGCAGAACGAAAATTTCTGCGGATGCTTTTTTTGCGGACATTTTTTATTTATAATACTGTCAGCTTTTGAAATAGCTTTCAAGGACATCGGACGGATGCTGCCCTCCCGCGAGCTTTTCGAGCACAGCATCGGAATAAATATAAGATGTTTTCGCCGACTTTTCAGAATCGAGGGCAATTTCATTGCCGCTGATTTCAAAATAATATTTATCCCTGCCGTTGTCGTCGCTGAGAACAAGGCGGTTGTCCTTTTCTTCGTAAGTGCCGGTCGAGCAGTCGCTCATGCCGCTCCTGTACATGGAATAACTGCCGTCTGCGGGCGACAGGACGATTTCGACATAGTCTTTTTGACCGTCGTGCTCGTTCTTGCCGATGTAAGTTATAACATCGGTACGGATAGACTCGGGCGCGAAAAGAGCCTTATTTTTTAAGCACTTATCAGTCTTTTCGGAATCCGCAGAATAGCAGAACTCCCGCACGGAATCGGACTTTTTGGCGAGAAATTCGAGGCCGTCTTTTTGTTTTTTGAATGTAAATTTGCTCTGCGAGCCGGAATTTTTCGCGGTAAGTATCAGATAATCGTCATCCTCCTCGTAAGTGCCGCTCAGGGCGGCGGAGAACCGATATGACTGCATAAAATTGAAGGTCTTATCCTTTCTGTTTAGCACAAGACCCGCATAGTCGTTATCCGACTTGCAGCCGAAGGACGCCACGCCGTTTTCATCAGCGGAGGCTCTGACTATATCCGCAGAGCCGTCCGCGCTGTTTCCGGGGAAAAAGTGCGCCAAGAGTGCCGCGCACACGGCAACAACAGCAACAACGCCTATACAGATAATACGTTTGACCGAGCTTTTCATACTGCATCTCCTCTCATATTAAAATAAAAAAATACCGCAGAGAGCCTGCGGTACTTTAAATTACTCCTCAAACAAATCGAGTATCATCTCTTTCTGGCGCGCTCCGACGGCGCGGTTGACCAGCTCGCCGTCCTCAAACACGAGCAGAGTGGGAATACTCATAACATCGAACTTTGACGCGAGTTCCGGCTCCTCATCGACATTGACCTTGCCGACCTTTTTGTCGGGATTTTCGGCGGCTATCTCGTCAACTATCGGCGAGACCATGCGGCACGGACCGCACCACGACGCCCAAAAATCGAGCAGGACAGGTTTATCGCTCTGAAGCACTTCTTTATCAAAATTATCTTTTGTAACAGTTATAACTGACATTTCGTATTCTTCCTTTCTCTTCACTTCGCCGGATATCTTCCGGCATTATTTAGAATAACAGATTTTCAAAAAATATTCAAGCAAAGTGATGATTCGTTCACACAAGTTTAAAATATTGGGTGTATTATATAGCCTGTGAAAGGTCGATCAATTGACTTTCAATGTGTATTCTGTTAATATCAGTATATAATAAGATCATCTTACGGGAGGTCATAAAATGAGAAATGTTATAAGGATAAACGACGGCTGGCTCTTCACGCTCGACGGGAAGACCGAGACCGTCAATCTGCCGCACACATGGAACGCTTTTGACGGTCAGGACGGCACAAACGGATATCTTCGCACAAAGGCGACATATTCCAAAGAGCTGCCGAAATCGGACAAGAAAACGTTCCTCGAATGCCGAGGAGTCAACTCAAAGGCGGAAGTCAGAGTCAACAACGAGCTTGTCGCAGTCCACGAGGGCGGATATTCCGCATTCAGAGTCGATATCTCCGACTATATCAGATATGGCTGCCGCGTTGACATAACCGCCGACAACTCGCCGGACGAGTCCGTCTATCCGACGATGGCGGACTTCACATTCTACGGCGGCGTTTATCGCGATGTCAATCTTATCGAAGTCCCGGACTGCAGATTCACCATGAACGACTACGGCTCGGACGGAATATACATCACCCCGCGCCGCGTCGGCGAGGACGGCTGGGAGCTGAGCATAAAGGCGCTTATTGACAACGCCGACTGCTCGCACAAGGCTCGCTTCACGCTCATCGACGCCGACGGCAACGAGAAGGCTTCAACAATAGCGGATCTTCGCCCGATAATCAGCGCGAAGCTGCCCGTTGAAGACCCGGTGCTCTGGAACGGCAGAAAGAATCCGTATCTCTACACCGTCAGATGCGAGATTTTTGACAGCACAACACAAGAAGTCACGGACAACATCGATATCAGAACCGGACTCAGAGAATATCATATCGACAGCCACAAGGGCTTCTTCTTAAACGGCGAGCACATCAAGCTCCAGGGCGTCTCCCGCCACCAGGACAGAGAGAACATGGGCAATGCCATAACCGAGAAACAGCACGCGGAGGATGTCAAGATAATCCTCGATGTCGGCGCGAACTCGGTGCGCCTCGCCCACTATCAGCAGAACAGCTATTTCTATGATCTCTGCGACGAGAGCGGACTGCTCGTCTGGGCAGAAGTGCCGGTTATCTCCCGTTTCAGCCCCAAGCGCAATGAAAACGCGGAGCAGCAGCTCGTTGAGCTCATCAAGCAGAACTACAACCACCCGTCGATATTCTGCTGGGGCATCGAGAACGAAATCACAATAGCCGGAAGCGCAAGCAAGAAGCTTATAACATTCCTCAAGCATATGCACAAGGTCGCAAGACACCTTGACCCGACGAGATACACAACCTGCGCCCAGCTGACCATGTGCCCGGTGAACTCACCGCTCAACCACATCACCGATATCATCGGCTACAACCACTACTATGGCTGGTACATGGGCTCGTGCGACGAGATAAACAACTGGCTCGACGAGTGGCACAGAGAGAACCCCGAGGGCAAGCTCTGCCTTTCGGAATACGGCGCGGAGGGCATCACGAAATACCACTCCGACTCCCCTGTTCAGGGCGACTACAGCGAGGACTATCAGGCTATCTACCATGAGCACTATATCAAATCGATAAACGAGCGCGACTGGCTCTGGGGCTCATATGTCTGGAACATGTTCGACTTCGGCTCCGCATCGAGAAACGAGGGCGGCGTCAGAGGCAGAAACAACAAGGGTCTTGTGACATTCGACCGCAAGACGAAGAAAGACGCGTTCTGGCTCTACAAGGCATACTGGAGCGACAAGAAGTTCGTTCACATCACCGGCGAAAGATATGTCAACAGACCCGCCGGAAAGAGCACGATAAAAGTCTACTCCAACTGCCCGGAGGTAACGCTCGAAGTAAACGGCAAGAGCTACACGAAAAATGCGGACAGAGTGTTCGTCTTCGACGATGTTGAGCTGAAGCTCGGCGAAAATGTCATCAAGGCGCGCGGCGGCAAGGTTCGCCCGTCGCACACGATAACGGTAAACGGCATCGAAAAAGCCACGGACGAATACAAAATGCCCGCAGAATACTCCTCATTCGTGCGCAACTGGTTCGTTGCGGCGGACGGCGAGGGCGACCCGAACAAGCTCTCGGTTGAGGACAGCATGGGCGAAGTTCTCAGCAACGGCGAGGTCAACAAGATAATCAAAAACGCCGCCGGAGACTTTGCGGCAAAGGCTGTTTCAAGTCCCCTGCTCAAGCCCATCTACCCGGTGAAGGTCAAGACTATGATCATGCTTGCCGGAAAGCTCGGCGTCGATGAAAAGATGCTCTCGCTCGCGGGCGGATTCCTGCAGACGATAGACAAGAACTGATAAGGCGCAAAAATACCGCTGAAGATAAAACTTCAGCGGTATTTTTATTTTATTCAGTTATATTTGTCGGTGTCCTCGTTGAGATCCTCGTCGTCGGGATCGTCGGGGTCAATCGGCTTTGAGGCTTCGTCATCAGGATCGTCGGAATTCGGTTTTCCCTTTTCCGAGACGCCGAATGCAGTTCCGCAGCAGAGTCCGATACTTATACCGATGCACATCCACATAGTGATATTATCCATTGCCACACCCATCATAAGCCCAATTGCAAGACCCAATGCAAGACCTATGCCGACGCTGCCTCCGCTTTTGCCGTCAAATGTTTTCTTGTTTTTGCTCTCTTTCATCAGACGGTCGCCGCCTCTTTTGCCGGAGCTTTTTCGGCTTTCTTCACGGGGAAGATGTTGGTGAAATTGAGCAGGAAGAGCAGGACATATGCCGCCTGCATCGGGATGTTCTCAATAATTGCGCTCTTGCCGACAGTCAGCAGGAGAACGAGCATTGTGAGAAGTATCGCGCAGAAAACGATAAGACCGACCATGAAGCGACCCTTGAACTCTCTCGCTTTATTTATAAGCAGGAGCACCATGGGAGCGGCGCAGCAGAACGCGAACAGAAGCGCACCCGTCCAATGCGCCATGCAGCGCGGAGAATCAAGATGCATCTCCTCGCCCATCGACGGGCAGTTGATGGTGACATAAATTGCGGCGCTGCCGATCGAGCCGAGAATAACGCCCGCTCGGCTGTGATAACCGAATTTGCGATAGGCATAGAGCGTGTTGGTGAACACGGTTGCCGACGCTATAACGCCCCAGCCTCTGAAATGCCACGGGAAGTCGAGACCTATCATGCTCGCAGTTATGAACTTCACCTTTTCAATGAAAGGCTGATCGCCGAAGAAGCCGTACCATGTGACATAGACGCAGCCGAAAATAACGCCGAAGAGGCAGAATATTTTCAGCGCCTTGCCGGGCTCCTTGCCGTAGAGCAGGACTTTTATGTAGACGATGAACATTGCAAGGCAGATGCACGAGACTGCGACCCAGATGGGATAGAGCCACTCGTGACCCATCATACCGCTGATGTTGGCATGGGTGATGCCGTCAACGGTACGTTCCTCTACCGTTGCGTAGTTGACGAGCACTATCTTGCGCATGAACGCTATCATCCACACCGCATAGGCGGCGATAATGGCAATCCACATTGCGGCATACGCCTTAAAGCTCGGCTGTTTTTTCACTTTTGACATTGTTACACCCCTTGTTACCCTGCAACACCTAAAACTTTACAAGCCTTGCGTCGTCTGATTGCGTTTAACTGCGTCCTCAAACTTGACAGGCGGCAGCTTGCCTGCGTTTTCATCCTTGTTTAACACAATCATACTTGCAACCAGATGTAAACTTTTAGATGTTGCAGGGTACTTCGATAAATTTTTATCGTTTTAATTATAACTGCTTTGGGGAATGTTTGTCAATAGTTTATTCTTTGTCTAAAATATAAGATACTTCTTTATAGGGTTTTCCGTCTTTGAAATAGATTCTCGGCACACGGCGGGCAACGCCGCAGACGAACTCATAGTTGAAGCTCGCCGACATATCGCCTATCTCCTCGGCGCTAATCGTGCAGCCGTTGTCGCTGCCAATTAGAATGACCTCGTCCTCGATATTCAGCTCGCCCTCGATATCGGTCACATCTATCATGAACTGATCCATGCACACTCTGCCGATTATCGGCGCGAACTGACCGTTGACTATCACTCTGCCCTTTGAAGAGAGGGCGCGCGGATAACCGTCGGCATAGCCCACGGGGATAGTCGCGATACGGGTCTCCCTGTGAGTCACAAAAGTGTGGCCGTAGCTGACTCCGCAGCCGGCAGGGACAGTTTTGAGATTGACTATCTTTGTACGAAGCTCCATTGCGGGAATGAGATCAACGCTCGATTTGTCGACCTCTTCCGAGGGATAAAGCCCGTAGAGAGAGATTCCGAAGCGCACCATATCATAGTGCTTTTCGAGTTCTTCGACTGCCGCCGAGTTGCTCAGATGCTTTATTGGTATATTTATACCAGCCTTTTCGAGCTTATCTATAAACAAATCGAAGCGCTCCGACTGGAGGAACGCCGTTGTTTTCACGAGCTCATCGGCGCGGGCGTAGTGGCTGAAAATACCCTCAAGGACGAGATTCGGGAGCTTGACTATCTTCTTTATCTGCTCGACGCTCTCGTCGTTATCCTGAAAGCCGACACGCGACATACCGGTGTCGAGTCCGATATGGAACTTCACTTTCTTGCCGAGGGCAACTGCCCTATCCGACAGGCGCTTCGCCATATCATAGGTATAGATATTCTGCGTTATATCATAGTTTATCAGCAAATCGTCCTGCGAGGGCGAAGTATAACCGAGAATGAGGATCGGCTTTTTTATACCTGCGCGGCGAAGCTCGACCGCCTCTTCTATAACGGCGACGCCGAAATAATCGACCTCGCTCTCAAGCTGATGCGCAAGCTCGACCGCGCCGTGACCGTAGCCGTCAGCTTTGATAACCGCGAGAACCTTTGTCCCCTCGGGTATGCGGCGTTTGCACTCACCGAGATTGTGAAGAATCGCATCTATATCTATCCTTGCATATATACGATGATACTGCATCGTTATCGCTTCCTTTGTCAGATTATTTGGGCAAGCGGAGCGGTCTCAATACCGTTTGCGTTGAGCTCCGCTTTTATACGCCTTGCAAATTCGACCGCCTTGACTCCGTCGCCGTGCAGGCATATCGAATCGGGCTTCAATTCGATTATTTTGCCATTTATCGACTCAACTGTGCCGTTTTTGACCATACCGATAACGCGGCTGACCGCTTCATCCTCGTCGGTTATGACTGCGCCCGGCTTGCCTCTTGCGACGAGAGACCCGTCATCCTCATAGGCTCTGTCGGCAAAGACCTCGCTTGCGGCTCTGAGCCCGATTTTCTTCGCCGCGCTCATCATCTTGCTGCCCGAGAGGCAGAGTAGAATAAGCTCGGGGTCGATTTCATAGACAGCCTCGCATATGGCGGCGGCGAGAACCTCATCCTTGCCCGCCATATTATAGAGCGCACCGTGGGGTTTAACATGGGCAAGGCGGCATCCGGCAGCCTTGCAAAACGCGGAGAGCGCGCCTATCTGGTACTGGATGAACGCCTTTGCCTCGGCGGGCGAAACATTCATATTTCTTCTGCCGAATCCGACGAGATCAGGAAAGCCCGGATGCGCGCCGACCGCGACGCCGTTATCGCGCGCGAGAGCGACGGTCTTCTGCATCACGAGCGGATCGGACGCATGGAAACCGCAGGCTATGTTGGCGGACGAAATATATTTTATGACCTCATCGTCAAGCCCCAGCTTATAGTTGCCGAAGCTTTCGCCGAGATCGCAGTTAAGATCTATTTTATGCATATCTGTGCCCCCCTGTCAATATTTAAGCTCGACATTTTTGACATCGGTTATGAGCATATGCCCGGGCGAATGAGTTATCGCGATGGGCGGTTTCGTGCTCATCAGAGCCGACTGCGGAGTGACGCCGCACGGCCAGAAGACAGGCACTTCGCCGGGATTTATAGTAACCGAATCGCCGAAATCGGGCTTTGAGATATCTTTGATACCGATAACGGACGGGTCGCCGATATGAATCGGAGCGCCGTGGACTTTCGGCATGGCGGCGGTCGCCGCGACGGCGGTGACTATCTTGTCATAGGGCAGAGGGCGCATACTGACGACCATTTTTCCGTGGAAAATTCCGGCGGGCTCGCACTCGATATTCGTAAGATACATCGGAACATTTCTGCCCTCTTCGATATGCCTAATCGGCACATTTGCGGCTATCAGCTCCGACTCGAAAGAGAAGCTGCACCCGATAAGAAAGCTCACAAAATCATCGCGCCAAAGATGCTCGACGCTCGTATATTCGCCGGTCATGACGCCGTTTTCATAGACCCTGTATTTCGGAATATCATTTGCGATATCCGCGCCGGGGGCTATTTTTTTCAAAAAGCGCGAGCCGACATCGCTGACTTCGAGTATCGGGCACGGGCGCGGGTTGCGCTGGGCGAAAAGCAGGAAGTCATAGGCAAGATCCTTTGGCAGAACGCAGAGGTTCGCCTGAGCATATCCCGCACACATGCCTGAAGTGTTACAGGTTATTTTGCCCTCTCTTATAAGCTGTCTTACATCGCGCGGACTCATCGAAGAATAGTCCATTTTATCTGCCTCCAATCAGGAGCCGGATATAGAGGTATCCGCTCTGAGAATCTTATACTGTAGTTTTTTGAGAAGCTTGTTGTCTTGTTTTATACGCTTGACGGCATACTGAAGATCGACCTTTTCAAAGCGCAGGCTGCCGCCCGGACGAAGCTGAGCGAGCAGGGGCAAATCAGAGGTAATGACCGTGGCTATCTTTGCATAGCCGCCGGTAGTCTGTCTGTCCGCCATCATGATTATCGGCTTGCCGGAAGACGGAATCTGAACCGAGCCTGCGACGATGCCGTCCGAAATAATGTCGACGCCGTCAACGCTCTCGACCGGCGTACCGTCGAGCTTTATGCCCATTCTGTCGGAGTCGCCGGTGACGGAATAAGTTTCGGAATAAAAGATATTTTTGCCCTTGTCGGAGAAATAATCATCCTGCGGCCCGGGTATGACATGGACGGTAACTGTGCCGCCTTTTTGTTTCTCGGGCTCAAAAACTCGGGAAGTCATGCCATAGAGATCACTCTGCGGATATCTGAGCGGCAGAACATCGCCGGATTTCAGCTTTCTGCCGTCGAAGCCGCCGACTTTGCATTTCAGATTCGTTGACATGCTGCCCATAACGGGCGCGATATCAAAGCCGCCCGCCACGGCGAGATAGCCGCGAAGTCCGCTCCTAGCGCTCCCGCAATCGAGAACATCGCCCTTTTTGACGCGCACGGCGCAATTCATCGGAAGCTCGGTAACTTCGCCCGTCTCGGAATCGGTCACGGTGGGAGCAAACTCGGCTCCGGTTATCGCAATCACATTGTCCTCATCAAAATAAGCTTTAACGCCGAGCATAGTCATTTCGAGCACTCCGTCCCTCTCGCTGTTATCGAGCAGGATATTGGCGGCTCGGGCGGCAAACTGATCCATTGCGCCGCCCTGCTGGAATCCCGACGCCATATAGCCGCGGCGTCCGAGATCCTGAACGGTGGTGAGCATACCGGGAGAGATTATATGCATACTCATATCATTTGCCCTCCCCGGTCGTTATTCTGCACTCATATTCGTTGCGGCTGACGAGCTCTTCAATGCGGCGATACTCCTGTTCATCGACGGCAAAGAAGCGTATATAGTCGCCTGCGCGATAGAGTATCGGCTCCGCGCGGGTCGGGTCGTAGGGCTTAACGGGCGTTCTGCCGATAAGCTGCCAGCCGCCCGGAGACGCGAGCGGATATATTCCGGTCTGCTCGCCGCCTATGCCGACGGAGCCCGCAGGAATACTTGTTCGCGGGTTTGACAGACGCGGAGTGTGCAGGCGTTTGTCCATATCGCCGAGATAGGCAAAGCCGGGCAGGAATCCGAGCATAAATATGAGATAATCTCTGCCCGTGTGTATGTCTATGACCTCCTGCTCGGTGAGTCCGGCATGGGACGCGACAAAGGCTATATCCTCGCCGAACTCGCCGCCGTAGCAGACGGGGATATTGAAAACTCTCTTCTCCCCGCCCGACACCTGATCGAGCGATTTTATACGCTTTTTGAGCTTCTTTATCAAAGCCTCGCAGCCCGTCTGCAAGGGATCGTAGCAGACGAGCAGGGAGCGGAATGTAGGAATACATTCCGTCACCCCACGTATCGGCTTACGGGACAGCGAGTCAGACAGGCCGCGTATTTTTTTATTTATCTCGGGGTCTATAGTCCTGCCGAATTCAACATTGACCGCCGAATCTCCGGCCGGAAGAAACAGCGTTTCGTTCATAGCTTTTTACCCCTTTTTGGTTATTCGCCGAAAAAGCCCTTGTCAATGACCTTTTCGAACCAGGTCTTGCAGGTGTCCTCAAGTCTCAGCGCATAGCTGACGCACTCGCGCATGAGGTTGACTATCGTCATGTTCATGCTCTTGCCGAAGCCGTCGATAGCCGGGATGCACCAGCCGTACATATCGATCATGCCGTTGCGTGCGGCGGCGGTTATCGCCTCGCCCTCGAGCTCGGCGGTGTGCATGATATCAATATCTTTTTTAAGATAAGCTATCGCCGCTATCATCGCGTAGCAGCCCCAATCGGAGACGGTCGCGGTGATTATATTATCGGTGATGCTCCGAACGGCTATTCCGCCGCCGCATCCGCAGCGGCACTCGCCCTCGTTGGCATAGGGAATATGCTTATGCAGATGGGGCGCGATAGTACCCATGCCTATCTCGTTGCCGAGGTCGCCAATCGCGATATTGAGCACGCCCATGGCGCGGAGCTTATCGAAGAGGATATCCATTTTCGCCTCAAGGTCTGTCACATCAAGTCCTGTGGCGTTATGATACTTACCGATTTTATTTTCGCCGGGCGCTTCGATGCTGATAACAGCGGCGGGCTTGCCGTGTGATATTATCTCATCGGCACAGCTCTCTGCCTTTGATTTATCTTTTGTAAAGGGCACAACGGCCATGGATATCGGATATTTTTTCAGCTCGTCTATCGACTCATAGAGATGAAGTCCGACAACTGCCGCCATAGCCTTGACGGCGGGGACATTCTCCTCCTGACAGACGATAACGGGCTTCGCTCCGAACGCGATAACGAGCGAACGCGCGAGCAGGACGGAGCTGATAACGCCGTCCGTCTCGGCACTGCCGAACGGAGGCAGGACAAAGCCGGTCATTATATAGACAAGGTCATCCTGCTTCAGAGTGTCGCAGAGTTTCCCCGCCGCGTTCATGCAGAGGGGACCGCCCGTGTATTCGCGCGAAGCGGGATAGAGGATATGACACACGCCGTATCCTCTGGGGTCGATGTTGGAGATGTTGTCGAGGCTGTCGCCTAAATTGAGAAGAGTGAGCTCTTTTTGCGTCATACCGCTCCCCTCCCTCAGACAGTTGTAGCGTCAATAAACTCTTTGACGAGGTATTTCTGGAGGGTGTCGATAAGCTCGGGCGCTTTACCACCGACGGGCTTGCCGTCTATCTCGTTTGCGACAAGGCAGAACGAACCGGACGAAGATACAATGACTTCATCGGCATCCATAAGCTCGGCGACAGTAAACGGAGTCTCGTCAACCGGGATATTGTTCGCCTTGCACGCTCTGATAAGATGCGCGCGGGCGATGCCGGGCAGGATATAATGATCGGTCGGATGGGTCTTGAATACACCGTTCTTTATGATATGTACATTGCTGTGAGCGCACTCGGTGACTCTGTCGCCGCGATGGAAAACGCTCTCGTCGCAGCCTGCCTCGGCGGTCTTCTGAGCCGCCATAACGCTCGGGATGAGGTTGAGGGTCTTAATATTGCAATGAAGGAATCTCGTGTCCTCAAGGGTTATGAGCTTAATGCGCTGAGAAAGATCCTTGACCTCTGCGGGCTTGATTGTGACCCAAATGTTCGCCTTGCCCTCTTTGGGGAACGCATGGTTGCGGATTCCGGTTCCGCGGGTCGCCTGCCAATAAACAAAGTTATTGCCGCTGTCAACCTTGCTGACCATATCGTTGAGAATGTCTTTCATCTCGTCCTTTGTGCAGGGAAGCTCGATGCGAAGCAGTCCCGCGCTGTTGAAGAAACGGTCGATGTGCTCGTCAAGAGCGAAGATAACGCCGTTGCGGCTGTAAGTCGCGTCATAGACGCCGTCGCCGAAATAGCACACTCTGTCGTTCATAGGAACCATCATTTCTTCAAGAGGACCGAATTTGCCGTTGTAATACCCCAGATTTTCCATTTATATATCATTCCTTTCCCTGCAAAAATGCAGGATATAATCAACAATTATTCAAAAATCCGCATCGGGCAAAGGCACAAAAGCGAGCCTTGTTTTCCCGCGATTTTCAGCATATTCATTATACACACTATTAAATATAAATGTAAATAGTACCATTTAGATTCAATATTTTTTGTGGAAAAGCGGAGTTTTTATGAAAATTTTTCGGAAATTCGTCAGAGAGCAGAGATAAAAATTCTGAAATACAACAGAAATCAAAAAAGCGTCCCGCAAGCGGGACGCCCTGTTTATTTTTGATATATCAGCGTGTTATTTATTTTCCGCCGAGCGGTCGCGCGCATCCTCGCTGACGGAGAGCGCATTCGCCAAAATGGCCGACGCGACGCCGCCGACTGCAGAAAATGTCAGAATATCGCCGTCGAGCGCGGAGAGAATCAGAATAACGACGGAAGTGAACATATAGACTGCGCAGCCTGCCGAACGGAAAACTTTCGAAAGATTTCCGAGGATAAACGCGAGCAGCTTCAGGAAGATGAACGCCGCGGGCAGGATATAGACAATAAAGCCGAGAATACCGTAGTTGAGTGCGACGGTTATGGGATCGGAATGGACCTTTGTCGCGGTCTTTATCGAATCCGTCTGATCGAACAGCGCGGCGAATTTCAAGCCGAAGAGCTTTGTCTGGATATCGCCCTCGCCGAACATCTTTGAGTAATAAACCGTTCTGTCGATATTTATCGCGCCGGCATTCGGAAGCGCGGGACTTCTGAGCGAGCCGAAGCCTATCGCGGCGGCGGGAGCGTTGTTCTCCGAAGCTGCTGTGCCGGGTTCCTCCGTATCAGGCGGAGCGGTGGGTTCCGGTTTCGTCTCAACGGGCGGCATCGTGCTCTCCTCCGGGCGGGTGACACGGTTGCTGATATCGGTAAGGAAGCTCTCGATATCGGATCTGTCCGGCATCGTGGGCTTCGTCTGCCACCATCTTGTGGTCTCGGTGCTTATCTCCGTTGTCTCTTCGGAGGTATCATCAGTGCTGTCGCCGGCGGGTTCTTTTGTGGATTCGCCTGCTGTAGAAGCCGAGCTTTTTTCGGTGGTCTTTTTGTCATCGCCTTTTGTTGTGTCATCGTCTTTTTTATCGCTGCCGGGCACATAGCCGGAATCGAGGTTCGGAACATAATCGCTGTCGTCGTCCTCGTCCTCATCGCCGAAGATCGGATCATCACCGTTCGGGTTGACTGTCGGCGACTGCTGACCGTTATATGTATAGAACATACCCTTGAAGCTGAACGTGCCGTCGAAGCTGCTCTTCACGGGAGATATCGGAAGGAGCGCGAGAATGAGCACGCAGAAAAGTGCGCTCGAAAGAAACGCGCGCATCATGGGCGGACGGTTCTCTTTTCTGCCGTCCCGCCAGGATGAAAACGTCCACATAAAGAGGATAGCCGAGAATATGACGGAGACGAAGAGCACGGGCTTTGAATTCGAGAGCACTGCGCCGACGAGGAGCAGTATAACACCTGCCGCCGGGACTATCCATGAGAGCGCCGCATCGGCGGGCTTTGTGCTATCCGCTTTCTTTCTGCCGAGATAGGAGACGAAGAAAACGAGAGCTGTCGGGATAAGCAGGGCGAGCGCCACAGCGAACGAGGTCGAATAATGGAACGTGCCCTTCTTCGAAAGATAATTTATAATGAGCGTCAGAGCGTAGATAAGCGCCGTAGCCGCTATAACGGCGGGGTGAACTCTGCGTCCGACGGTCTGCGCGGTCTCGAATATGAGCAGGAACATGAACGCGAAGAAGAAAGTATCCGCCATGAGTCCGAGCATATAGAAAAACGCGACATGGTCTCCGCGGGTCGCGCTCATAAGGCACATCAGTGCGATATATGCGGCGGCGATACCGTTATAGACTTTGAACAGGGTGCTGTATTTACCCTTGTAGAAGCCGAGGGTGAACACGGTCACAGCGGCAATGATAACCGCCCTGACAGCACCCGAGACGCTGATATAATTCGCCTTGCCGAGATTGATAACAATAGACGAAAGTATATCGAGCAGCGGCTGAATGACGACCAGCGCGCAGGTCACGATATAGAGCACTGCGCTCTTTTCGCCGTTTGCACTTTTGACAGTTTTCTGATTATTCATAATTCACTGTCCTTCCCGAAAAATCATTTTTATTTTCCGCTATTTTTCCTGCTTTGATTATACCACAAACCGTAAAAAATATCAATCCGAGTCAGAGCGTGGTGACTTCCATGCCGCGGCTCTCCTTGAACTCGACAAAATCGTCGTAGTTGCCCGAATGGTCGATAACTCCGTCGTCGCAAATCTCGATTATTCTGTTGGCGACAGTGTTGACTATCTCATAGTCGTGCGAGCAAAACAGCACGTTGCCCTTGAAATCCGAAAGTCCGTTGTTGACGGCGGTTATGGACTCGAGGTCGAGGTGGTTCGTCGGCTGATCGAGAATGAGAACATTCGAGCCGAAGAGCATCATGCGCGAGAGCATGCATCTGACCTTTTCGCCGCCCGAAAGAACATTGACGGGCTTCAGAACTGCGTCGCCCGAGAACAGCATTCTGCCGAGGAAGCCGCGGATATAAGTCTCCGTCTGATCCTTTGAATACTGGCGCATCCAATCGATAAGATTGAGATCGGAGTTGAAGAACGCGGAATTATCCGCCGGGAAATAGGAGCGTGAGGTGCTCAGTCCCCACTTGAAGCTGCCGCTGTCGGGAGTTTCCTCTTCCATGAGAATTTTGAAGAGCATTGTTATCGCCTGCTCGCTTTTTCCGACAAAGGCTATCTTGTCGTTCTTGCGCACGGTAAAGCTGACATTGTTGAGAAGCTTCACTCCGTCAACTTCCTTGGTCAGACCCTCAACTGTAAGGATATCCTTGCCGACCTCTCTGTCCATATCGAAGCCGACGAACGGATAGCGGCGGCTCGACGCGGGGAGCTCTTCGATAGTGAGCTTATCGAGCAGCTTCTTTCTCGAAGTCGCCTGGCGGGACTTCGATTTATTTGCGGAGAATCTTGCGATGAAAGCCTGAAGCTCCTTCGCCTTTTCTTCGTTTTTCTTGTTCTGCTGTTTTATGAGCTTCTGAATGAGCTGGCTCGACTCATACCAGAACTCGTAGTTGCCGACATACATCTTTATCTCGGAATAATCGATATCGACTATTCGCGTGCAGACATTATTGAGGAAATGGCGGTCATGCGAAACGACTATGACCGTTCCGAAATACTCGCTCAGGAAATCCTCGAGCCACTTGACAGCGGCTATATCGAGGTCGTTCGTAGGCTCGTCGAGCAGGATTATATCGGGGTTTCCGAAAAGCGCCTGTGCAAGCAGCACCTTGACCTTCTGCGAACCCGAGAGCGACGCCATCTGCTCATATAGCAGGCTCTCTTCAAGGCCGAGACCCTGAATCAGCTTTGACGCGTCTGACTCCGCCTCCCAGCCATCGAGCTCAGCGAACTCCTCCTCGAGCACTGCGGCGCGCATTCCGTCCTCCTCGCTGAAGTCCGGCTTTTCATAGAGCGCGTCCTTTTCTTTCATTATATCATAGAGGCGGCGGTTGCCCATAATAACGGTGTCGAGCACGGTGTATTCGTCAAAAGCGTAGTGATCCTGACGGAGCACGGACATTCTGACGGTCGGCGGGATTATAACCGAGCCGTGCGATGGCTCAAGCTCACCGCAGAGTATTTTCAGAAATGTAGACTTGCCCGCACCGTTTGCGCCGATTATACCGTAGCAGTTGCCGGGCGTAAATTTGAGATCGACGCCCTTGAACAGGGTCTGGGTGCCGAAATTGAAGCTGAGATCGGATACTGTTATCATCTTGTTCTCCCATTTTTTTGCAATAAATATCTGCGGGCAAACGCATTCGCCCGCAGTATAATATAATAGCACATATAAGGATTTTCTTCAAGTGGCGGAAAAAATCAGTTTTCCTCCACGAAGCTTTTCAGCGTATCTTCAACGCGCACGCCGGCGCTCTCGAGACGGGCTCGGTCATGGTGTCCGCTCGTTATAAGCAGGCACTGCGAGCCGATCGCTTTTGCGACATCGCAGTCATGCAGAAGATCGCCGACAACGACGGCTTTTGACGCATCGACGCCGTGCTCCTCTATGAATTTTTCCGCGCGCTCGACCTTGCTGCCGGCAAGGAGGTTATCCGCGCCGAGGACAGAGTCAAAATATCCGTCGATTTCATAGTGCTTCAAAAGCCGTTCGAGCTGGCTCTGCTCGCTCGACGAGAGCACGACCTGCGGGATGCCGAGGCGCTTTGCCTCTTCGAGAGCCGCAGAGACATAACAGGTCAGTCCGCAATTTTTTACATGGGCTTCATAGCCCCGCTGGAACTCGTTGAGTATCAAATCGTAGTCCTCATTTTCGAGGTCGAGCACCTGCTCATAGAAATGGCGGATAGGTACATCTATATATTCACGGTACTCATCGAGCGTTATCGGCTTTTTTGAGCGGCGGGCAAGCATATCGTTGACAGAGCCGAGCGCCGCGCCGACATCGTCGAGCAGAGTGCCGTTAAAATCCCAGATAATAAGCGAATAGTTTTTCATAAATTCTCCAAAATTCAAAAAATAATTGCGAAAACATTGAGATCGGAGTATAATACTCACGACAAAACGAGAAAGAGTGAGACGGATGAAAGAATATCTTTTTGAAATGCACGCGCACACCTCGCAGACAAGCAGGTGCGGCGAAGTTCCTGCGGAGCAGGTTGTGAATACTTTCAAAAATCTCGGCTATGACGGAATAGTCATAACCGACCACATGCATACGGGCACGATGGAAAAGATAGCAAACGAGCCATGGGAGAAGAAAGCGGATCATTTCTTCGAGGGTTACAGAGCTGCAAAGGCACTTGAGACCGAGGATTTCACGGTTCTTCTCGGCATGGAGCTGAGATTTCTCGAAAACGACAACGACTATCTTGTCTACGGCTTCAACGAGGACTTTGTCTATTCGCATCCCGACCTCGACAGGATCGAGTGCCTAGAGGACTTCAGACCGATAGCGGACGAGAATAATCTCATCGTTTTTCAGGCGCACCCATTCAGAGTCGGCATGACGGTCACAGACGACAAGCTGCTCGACGGAGTTGAGATATACAACGCCCATCCCGGTCACGAATCGAACAACGAGATTGCCGAGGCGTGGGCGAAGAAATACAGCCACCTGCGCGTAACATCGGGTTCGGATTATCACGGCAAGCTGAATGTTCATCCCGGCGGACTCTTCTTCCCCGAGCGTCCCGCCTGCCCGCACTGCCTTGAGAAGCTGCTCAGAGACCGCAGATACAGGCTGCGCACGGACAAAGTTACTGAATAAAACTCATATTTCAAAGCACTGCCCGGCTTTCGTCAGGCAGTGCTTTTTTGTTTTATTTTCTCGCCGCTTCGCGCTTGGTTCTGCCCTTATGGAACTCGGAGAACTGAGGCACGACGAACTTGATTCCCTTGGGAACAAGCTCAAACACGACATCGTTGACATACTCGCACTCGCCGTCGATATTGACAGCCGCGGGAACATCGCTGTGGATAGTCAGCTTTGTGCCGTTGATATACTGGGTCATCGGCAGACCGAGGTGCTGACCTTTCTTATACTTCTGAAGAAGCGGGAACAGGCGCAAACGGCCTCTGTCGTGGCGGATGATAACAAAGTCAAGCTTGCCGTCATCCGGCCATGCGAGCGGAGCCGCCTTGAAGCCGCCGCCGTACCAACGGGAATTCGCCGCGACGCAGAGCAGGACATCCTGCTTTATCGGCTCGCCGTCGTCAATAGTTATGGTGAACTCATGACCTATTTTCTTGCAGAGCGCCTGGAGAGCCGCCGCGACATACGCGGTCTCACCCGTCATAAGCGGCATCTTCTTGAAATAGGACTGCTTCGCGCAAACCTCGGCGTCCATGCCCATCGAGCACTGGTTGATGGCTATCTTGTCGCCGCACTTGATAACATCAAGCTCGACGGGGATACCCGTGACCTGAGCCTCGACATTGCAGAACTGCTCCTTTGTGCCGAACAGGCGGACAAAATCGTTGCCCGAGCCCAGCGGGATAACTGCGACCTCGCAGTTGGGATGGCCGTAAGCGCCGTTGACCACCTCATAGAGAGTTCCGTCGCCGCCGCAGGCATAGAAGCGGAGCGCTTCGCCGGATTTTGCGTGTTCCCTGCAGTAGTTCTGGGCGTCGCCCTGACATTTTGTGACATAGATCTCATAGTCGAGACCCGCTTTGCCGCAATAGTCCTCAATCTGGGGGCGGATAATGCTCTCGGCATTGCCCTTCTTTCCTGCTGCCGGATTGATGAGGAAAATATGTTTCACAAATAATACCTCCTGTTTTACCTCTTTCGCCTTATTTAAAATACATAAATAACTGACACTTTATCATGCCGTTATATAATTTTCTGCGTTTATCAGCCTTGCGCCCGAACTCCTGCTCGAAAGTATCGCACGGAGTTATGATGCTGTAAGACCAGCCGTGGCGGCGCTCAAACACGCGGCCCATATCGCGATAAAGCGTGTTCGCCTGCTCGATGTCGAGCATACGCTCGCCATAAGGCGGGTTGCATATAAGAGTTCCGCGCTCGGTCTGCGGAACGAATTTTTTCAATTCACAGCAGCGCACGCTGACGAGGTCGTCAACGCCGGCAGCTTCGGCGTTTGCGGCGGTAAGAGCCGCAGCTTCACGGCTGATATCGGAGCCGTAAGCAAAGAAGTCATGAGCCTCGCGCTCAAGGTCGCGCGCACGCTCGCGCTCGGTATACCACACATCGCGCGGGATATTGCTCCAGCGCTCGGCGGCAAAGTTGCGGTTGACTCCGGGGGCGATATTGCGCGCCATCATCGCGCCCTCGATAAGTATCGTACCCGATCCGCACATGGGGTCATAGAGCGAATGATACGGGCGCAGACGCGAGAACCAGCACAGCGACGCAGCAAGAGTCTCTTTTATCGGGGCGTCGTTTGCATTCTGGCGGTATCCTCTCTTATGGAGTCCCGCGCCGGAGGTGTCGAGCATGAGCGAAACTTTATTTTTCATTATAGAGAACTGAATCTGATAGACAGGTCCGCTCTCTTCAAACCATTCGATAGAATATTTCTGTTTTAGGCGTTCGACGACCGCTTTTTTGATTATCGCCTGGCAGTCGCGCACGCTGAAAAGGTCGGAATCGATGGAATAGCCCTTGACGGGGAACGCATCGTCCGCGCCGATCCATTGCTCCCACGGGAGGGCGCGTGTGCCCTGAAAAAGCTCCTCAAAACTATGCGCCTCGAACGAGCCGAGAAGCACAAGCACGCGCTCGGAAAAGCGCGAGCAGATATTTGCGCGGGCAAGAATATTTTCGTCGCCGCTGAAAAGCACGCGGCCGTTTTCGGCGCGGACATCCGACGCCTCCATATTTCTGAGTTCTTCGGCTATCGGCGCCTCAAGACCCAGCAGACAGGGTACTGCGAAATTTATATCCATCAAAACTACCTTTCAAAGCTACTTTCGTTTTCACATAGTACAAGGGGCGCACCAGGGCGCGCCCCTTGTTCAGAAAAGCAAATTCAAATCATTCGGCGCTGGGCTCAAGCAGACCGTAGCCGCCGTCGATACGGCAATAGACCACGCTGACAAGACCTGTCGCCTCATTTATAAACATATAGAACTCGTGGCCGAGCATATTCATCTGAAGAATAGCCTCATCGACCGTCTGCGGCTTGACTGCAACGTGCTTTGTTCTGACGAGGTCATACTCTTTCTCGTCCGCAACATCCGCGCCGTCATTGAGTTCATCAAATGCGGCGGAGCGCATACGCTTTTCAAGCTTTGTTTTGTTCTTGCGAATCTGGCGAACGAGCGAATCGACGCATTTATCGAGCGCATCGTTCATATTTTCCGCCCGCTCCTGCGCACGGAATATCATACCGTTGTTGATAACGGTTATCTCAACTGTCTGACCTGACTTCTCGACAGTGGCGGTGATCTTTGCCTCCGCCTCGTCGCCGAAGAAACGCTCTACCTTGGCAAGCTTTTTCTCCGCCCTCTCCTTGAATGATTCTCTCGGCGAACACTTGCGTCCAGTAATAACTATTTTCATAATGTCAGCCCCTTAGAATTATTGGAGACTTCTGTCTCTGATTGTATTGTAGCACATATGACTAAAAAAATAAAGAGTAAAGAGCTGCATTTCTAAAAAATTTACAAATTTTCTATAATAAGGCAAGATATCAGACAACGACGGTCACATGGCGGGTAACGTGGCAGCCGATATTGACCGCGACGGGCAATCCCGCGATATGGGTCGGGGCAAATTCGACGGCGGCGCTCAGCGCGGTCGTCCTGCCGCCGAAGCCCTGAGGGCCTATATTGAGGGCATTTGCCTTTTCGAGTATCTCCGATTCCATCGCGGCGTAATACTCATCGGCATTCGGCTCGCTGACCGGGCGGCAGAGAGCCTTTTTGGCGAGCAGCGCGCACTGCTCGAAATCGCCGCCGATACCGACGCCTATAACCATCGGCGGGCAGGGGTTGCTCCCCGCACGGCGAACGACATCGACAACATAATCTATAATATCCTCGCGCGAGGCGGAGGGAGTGAACATTTTAAGCGCGCTCATATTCTCGCTGCCGAAGCCCTTGGGAGCGACGGTCAGCTCGACTTTATCGCCCTCGACAAGCTCGATATGCAGAACAGCCGGGGTGTTGTCGCCGGTATTGACGCGCCTGAGAGGATCGGCAACGACCGACTTCCTGAGATAGCCCTCGGTGTAGCCCTTTGCGACTCCGGCGTTGACGGCATCTTTAAAGCTGCCGCCGACAAAGTGGACATCCTGACCGATTTTTGCAAAGATAACAGCCATTCCGGTGTCCTGGCAGATTGGAATATCCAGCTCCTTTGCAGCGCAGAGATTATCGCACAGACGGCACATTATATCTTTGGGCACATCGTCGGTTTCTGCATCGGCGCTCTTTTTGATAAGCTCTGCGAGGTCATCAGGCAGAACTTTGTTGGCGCTGATGCACGCGCGGCTGACCGCTTCGGTTATGAGACTGACATCTATCTCACGCATTGGGCTTTCCCTCCATGAGAATCTCGCCGTCGCCGACAACGAGCAGCGGCTTTGCGAAGAGGGTCAGCGGATCGGAATCGAACAGGCTCATATCGGCATCCTTTCCGACTTCGAGCGAGCCGACGCGGTCGGAGATTCCGCACATCTCGGCGGGATTTATGGTTATGGCTCTCAGCGCGTCCTCATGAGTCATGCCCTCGCGCACGGCAAGTCCCGCGCACAGCGACAGATACTGGATAGGGATAACGGGATGGTCGGTGACTATAGCGGTCTTTACGCCCGCTTTGCTGAGCACGCCGGGGGTTGCGGGGGTGGAATCTTTGAGCTCGGGCTTGCAGCGGTCGCTGATAAGAGGTCCGCTGAACGCCTTGACCCCGGCTTTCGCGAGTCTGTCGGCAATAAGATGACCCTGAGTACAGTGGACAACGCAATAATCGAGCCCGAACTCCTCGGCGATACGCACGGCGGTGAAGATATCATCGGCGCGGTGGGCGTGAATATGCATCTGCATATGCTCCTCAAACAGCGGAGCGAGAGCTTCGAGCTTTGCGTCGAACTCGCGGCTTGCCTTATCTTTTTTGATATATTCGCGTGTCTTTGTCAGCTGTTCTCTGATTATCGCGGCGGTCGCCATTCTTGTGCTGGGCGCCATCTTTTTCTCGTTATAGACGGCCTTGGGATTCTCGCCGAGGGCGAATTTCATCGCGGCGGGAGCCTTGACAACCATATCATCTATGCACACGCCATGGGTCTTTATCGCCGCTATCTGACCGGCTACGGGGTTCGCGCTGCCCGGGCAGGTCAGCACGCAGGTAATGCCCGCCTCTCTCGCCTCTTCAAAGCATCTGTCGAGCGCGTTGACAGCATCGAGCGCCCTGAGGTTCGGCGTGACCGGGTCGGTCATCTCGTTGCAGTCCTCGCCCTCAAAGGTCAGCGAGTCCTCGGTGATGCCGATATGGGTATGGGCATCGATAAAGCCGGGATAGAGCGCCGCGCCCTTGGCGTCATAAGCCTCACCCTGCGGGCAGTCTTTCATATCGCCCAGAGAGATTATTTTTTCATCAAACTCGATATATCCGTTTTCGATAGTACCGTTCGTTACCGTATGTATAACGGCGTTTTTGATAATCACAAGATCGCTCCTTTTTCTTAAATCAAAAAAGCGGGCTGAACGCCCGCCTGATAATGCATTTTTTACTGTCTGCCGCCGCCGCGCCTCGAATAGCCACCGCTGCGCTTGGAATCGGAAGATCTTTTCAGATCGGTCATTTTTTCATCGCTGATCTGCTTGAACTTTGCCATCATATCCTCAAAGGACTGATTGCCGGAAGTCTCCTGATTGACGGCTTCGACCTGTCTGCCCTGCTGAGGCGGTCTGCGCTGACCGGAGGACTGCTGATGCGGTCTGTTCTGCTGACCCTGTCTGTCGCCCGAAGGACGGGGTCTGCGCTGAGGACGATCGCCGCCGTTATTGTCAGCATTGAGCTTCTTTATCGAAAGGGCTATCTTGCCTTCGGGGCTGATCGAAATGACCTTTGCCGTAACTTCCTGGTTTAGCTGCAAATGCTCCCTGATATCCTTGACATAAGACGTTGAGACCTCGGAAATATGGATCATGCCCGTTTTTCCGCCCTCAAGTTCAACAAATGCACCAAAATCGGTAAGACCGGTCACCTTACCCTTAACAACACTTCCCTGCTCGATCTGCATAATAGTACGCTGCTCCCTTTTTTTACTTGTCCGCCGACTGCTGTTCGTTGTAATATACCCTTTCATCCGGGAAAACATAGCCGAGTTCACGCCTTGCTATCTGCTCGACATAATCATCGAGATCCGAACTCTTGACAAGCTTTTCAATCTCCTCATTCTCGGCTTTCTTATCGGCAAGCTGAGTTCTGAGCTGAGCATTGTACTTCTCCTGAGATTTGATATCGGACTGCATGACAATAAAGGATATAAGGAAATAACACACTGCGACCGCGAACACGATCATCAGTATGGTACTATGCCTTTTTTTGAGTCTGCGCTTTTTTTCCGACATTCTTACGTTTCCCTTTGACCTTCTGTTTCCTTGCTTTGGGGCATATTTGCCTATTCAAAGTATACAACATATTGCGCCCCTTTTTCAAGAGGTAATTCATATTTTTTTCATTTTTATTTGACATTATTCCGTCTTTTTCCCCGGGCGGCGTTAATTTCTGTGATATTTTTTCTTTCAAGCTGCAAAGCGGCTTGCTGACGGCGTCTTTTATCCGCCAAAAGAGTTTTCTGAGCTTTGACGAAATGAGCAGACCGAGGTGTTTTGCCGCCGCGCCGAGGCTCAGGCGTTCGGCTGCAAAGCCGAGCAGCTGCGCCGCGAGAATATAGAGCAGGGTGCGCCCGTCATTGAGCACGAGTATAAAACAAAACGAAGCAAAAGCGCAGATTATTACATAGAGAATATCGGTCACGAATATAACTTTGCGCCCGCCCGGCAGAACGGCGCGGACGGCGCACACGGCATCATAGAACACTCCGAGCAGAAAGCCGATGCCGAGCGAATGCAGAAAGACGGATATCTGGCCGTCCAGCCCCTGGATATACTCCATCAGCGGAACACGCGGCTGAAAAATCCGCCTTTTCCGGGCTGTTCGTCGGAATAGGTCAGCGAATTGACCGTGCCCTCAAGGCTCAGCTCGCCGCTGTCGACATTGAGATTGATTATATGCAGGTCGCTGCCGCGCACGGTCAGCTCCCCCATCTGCGTGAATATCACGACCGTCTGCTCGTCAAAGCTGTCCACATCGGACACGCCGGAGACGGTCAGGCGATTTCTGTTTTCCATTATAAGATTGTGGGGCAATGCCTGAACTTTGTTTTCTTCCGTCATAAATAAAACCTCCCGTCCGTTAATAATACGGCGGGAGGCTCGTGATTATGACCGATTTACAGAATTTCGTACATCGCGGCGGCGTCCTCCTTGCGGACGGTCTCGGCAACATTGAGAACACGCGCACGGGTCACATTCTGGCCCATGGATATTTCAATGACATCACCGACCTTCACATCATAAGACGCGCGGGCTATTTTGCCGTTTACCGTGACGTGCTTTGCGTCGCAGACTTCGTTTGCGACGGTGCGGCGCTTTATCAGGCGCGACACCTTAAGATACTTATCAAGTCTCATAACATTCCGCGGCAAAAGCCGCATCCTTTCAGAACATTAGAACGTTAAAAAAATCAGGGGCATCTCTGCCCCTGAAAAATCAGTTGATTACTCTGCAACCTTGTCTTTAAGACCTTTGCCGGCCTTGAAAGCGGGAACCTTGCATGCGGGGACATCGATGGTCTCGCCGGTTCTGGGGTTACGGGCAGTCTTAGCTGCGCGCTCTCTGACCTCGAAAGTGCCGAAGCCTGCGATCTGGATCTTGTCGCCCGATGCGAGAGCATCGCCGATGCAAGCGATAACAGCGTTGACAGCCTTCTCGGCGGTCTTCTTCTCAAGTCCCTCTTTTGCTGCAACGGCAGCGATAAACTCTGTCTTATTCATTACGTGTTTCTCCTTTTATTTTTTCTTTTCTTTTTTATGCAATGTCCGTTGGACACAGTCATCATTATTATTTTCTGCTCTCTGCCTTGGCTTCATTCCAGAGTTCGTCGAGCTTTTCAAGCGGAGCGGACTCCATATCGATGCCGCGCTCGCGCGCAAGCTGTTCAACGCGGATAAAACGGGCTATAAACTTATCGGAAGCCGCAGTCAGCGCCTCCTCGGCATCGCACTTGACAAAGCGCGAAACATTGACGGCGGAGAAAAGCAAATCGCCGAGCTCCTCGGAAATATGTTCCTTATCGCCCGATTCGATAGCCTCGGAAAGCTCCTTCGCCTCCTCGAGCACTTTCTGCTGAGCGTCGGAGACATCGTCCCAGTCAAAGCCGACTGCCGCCGCTTTCTGCTGAATCTTGGTCGCTCTCATAAGCGCGGGAAGCTCACGCGGGATGCTGAGCATAGGCTCGCTCCCCTTTTTCTGTCCCTTTGAGCGGCGTTTTATGGCGTCCCAGTTATTGAGCACATCGCCGACACCGGAGACCTCGACCTCGCCGAAAACATGCGGGTGGCGCTCGATGAGCTTTTTGCACACGCCGTCGGTAACATCGCCGAAATCGAAGTTGCCCGCCTCCTGCTCCATCTGAGCGTGGAACACGACCTGCATGAGCAGATCGCCGAGTTCTTCGGTCATCAGCTCCTTATCGTCCTTGTCGATAGCTTCGATGACTTCGTAGGTCTCTTCGATAAGGTTCTTTCGGATGCTCATATGAGTCTGCTGTGCATCCCACGGGCAGCCGCCCGGAGCACGGAGCAGACGCATGATCTCAAGGAGATCGTTTATATCGTATTTTTCTTTCTGCTTAAAGTCTACCATATGATCCCCTGTCTGATTTTATCGGCAAGAAATATTCTAACCCAAAAGTTCATATTTTTCAAGTACTTTTGCAATTTTTTCGCCTGCGGGCAAAGATTCTATATCCTCGCGCACGATGCCCTTGAAGACGATGATAGCTATCACATACACAATAACGGCGATTATGATGGCGGCGAGCAGCGCGATATCCGCGCCGTGGCTGACGCTCTTGAGCACATAGTTGCCGAGCAGACCGTAAGCCGCCCACGCCGCGAGACCGCACATGGCGGCGGAGATAAGCGGTTTTATCAAATCGGACATTATATCAATGCGGACTTTAGTGACTTTTATAACGGCGATGACATTGAGAATGACATTTATAACATAGAACAATACTGTTCCGATAACCGCGCCGTTGAAGTTGATGCCCGGTATGCCGACGAGGGCGAAGTTGCAGATTATTTTGACGACGGCGGAGACGAGCATTGTTTTTACGGGGATATCCGTTCTGCCGACCGCCTGAAGGAGGTTCGTAAGCGGGGTCGAAATGGACATGAACGCAGTCGTGAAGCCGAAGACGGCAATCATGGGCGCTATCATCGGGATATCGGCAGCCATTCTGCCGCGGCCGTAGATAAGAGTAAGTATAGGCTCGGCGAGCACGCCCATGCCGATACCGGCGGGCAGAGCTATGAGCATGGAGACTCTTATAACGGTATTGACGGCGCTCTTGACAGCCGCCTTGTCTTTCATCGTCCACGCTTCCGCGAGGGCGGGAAGCGCGCTGACGCCGAGGGAGACGGTTATCATCGGGACGAGGTTCTTGAAGTCCACGGCGGTGTTATATGCGCCGTAGAGATAGCTCATGAAGCCCTTGCTGTCTGAAAGATTCAAGGTACCGCTCGCGACATCGGCATCGATGCACTGCTTATATAAATTGTATATTGTATCCTGACCGCTCTCGATAGCGTGGAGCAGGCGGTTCTGGATGGTCACGGCGTCGATAAGATTAGTCGCGTTGAGAACGAGCGAGCTCAAAAGAATCGGCACCGCTATGGTTATCATGTTCTTGGCTATGGCATGATTTGCGGGCGGCTTCGGGGAATTGACGAGCTCGAGGCGGGTTATACCGTCGCCCTTTGCTCTGTGGCGGATGCCGAGATAGATAAGGCTCAGAAGCGATCCGAGGGTAACGCCGAGTATTGCGCCGGCGGCAGCCCACGGGTATGTCGCGCTGAAAGCCTCATTAAGAGACGAGACCTCTTTGCCGAACACTGTAGCGGTAGCCGAGCCTGCGGCAACGGCGCTGTTATAGGCGCTCTCGCCGTAGGACATGATGAGCTTTGCAAAAACAAGTCCGATAACAAGCTTGCCGAGAGCCTCGATGACCTGCGATATGGCGGTCGGGATCATGTTGCGCAGACCCTCGTAATATCCTCTGTAAGCCGAGACATAGCAGCAGAAGAATATCGACGGGGCGACGGCTATCATCGCGGGCAGGTTTCTTATATCCGAGATGAACGCGGCATATGGAATGGAGATAATGACCATGAGCAGCGTGCCCACGGTTCCGACGAGAAGGAATATCTTGCGCGCCGTTTTTAGCGTCATGCGCGCCTCGCGGTAATGATTTAATGCGACATCCTCCGCGACCATGCGCGACACCGCTATCGGCAGACCCGCCATGGAAATTGAATAGATGGGAGTATAGATGGCATAGACCGAGGTGAAATATCCGTATCCCACGAGTCCGAGCATACTGCCCAGCGGCATCTTGAAGCAGAGACCTATCACCTTGACCACGAGGGTCGAGATGACAAGGATTATTGCGCCATTCAAGAGCGACTGTTTCTTTCTTTCTGCCAAGGGTAAACCTCCTTGCTGTTCGTTTCTTTCTTAAAACCGTTCCTAATTATATCGTTTGAGGGCGATATTATCAACAATATGATGAAAAATTTAACAATTGTTTAATCCATAAACTCGCGAAGCAGCGAGTTTTCGGGAATAACGTCGACCGGCAGAGGCTCGAATCTCTCAAGGCGTTCTATCATCATCTGCGCCTCGTCATACCACTCGCTGCCGCTCCCGACACAGCTCAGCATCGGCACGGCAAGGGCACGGAACACGCACGGCTCATAGGCATGGAGCGAGTCTATCTTCTCCGCCGCCAAGTGGCTGTAAGGGAAAATATACTTATCCTCGCCGCGCTGAACGCTCCCCCAGAGGTCATATGTCCGCTCGACACTGCTCGCGCGGTGGTAATAATCCCGAACGAGGCGGCGGACAAAGCGCAGATCGCGCTTCGACATAAGCACATCCCCGTCATCATCGGCGATACGGGACGAGACGCTGACATAGAGCTTCATCAGATTTTCATTCGGCAGAGAGTCGGTTATAACCGGGTTCAGGGCGTGGATACCCTCGACTATCAGCACATCGTCCTTGCCGAGCGTTATAGGGTCAGAGAAGCCGTTCCGCCTGCCGCTGACGAAATCGAAATGCGGCAGTCTCGTTGTGCCGTTTTTGATGATATCCTCAAGGCACGAGTCGATAAGCGCGATATCGAGGGCGTTGACAGTCTCATAGTCGGGCTTGCCGTTTTCGTCGAGAATGGCATCGCGCTGATCGTGATAAAAATCGTCGAGCGAGACAGCGAAAGCCTTTGCGCCGCGCGATTCGAGCCGCGAGGCTATAAGCCCGGCGGTGGTCGTTTTGCCCGACGCGCTGGGACCCGCGAGCATGACTATACGCTTTTCGCGGTCGGAGAATATACGCTCGGCTATTTCATCGAGCCTGTCTGAATATCGCTCCTCGGCTTTTGAAACGAGAAAAGCGGGGTCGTTTGCCGCCATTGAGTTTATTTTTACGAGAGATTTCAACCTATCACCTTATTTATCCGCAGACGACTGCGAACCGAATATTTCCGAATAGAACTCCGATATGCGTTTCTTGCGCTCCATCAGAGTGTCAAACCGGGCATTATATTCATATGGATATTTGTAGTTAAAAATACGCTCGATATAGTTGCTGCCGGGCTTTTTGAGCTTTGTTACGGCGCCCGCTCCGGCGGCAAGGACAGTATGCGTCTCCTCCATCATGAAGACATTGTATCTGCACTCCGTACCGGGCTTGCACCAGCCGACATTTTCGAGGTTGCCGACGCAGCGGCTCTGGCGATACATATAATAAGGAATATAGCCGTTATCGAAGAGAACGGAGTGGGAATAATCAATCATCTTCCCCGCCGTCTCCCCTTCGCTGACCGCGTGACCGTGTTCTCTGAGAGTGGATGCGGATTTCAAAGCGAGGGCATGGACGGTTATATTCGCAGGCGCGAGCGAGACGACTCCGTCAACGGATTTTTTGAAGCTCTCGAGCGTATCGCCGGGGAGTCCCGCGATAAGATCGACATTTATATTTTCAAACCCGCTCTTCTCGGCGAGGGCATAAGAGGCGAAAAAATCCGCCGCTGTGTGCTTTCTGCCGACCGCTTCGAGCACGGAATCGTTGAGGGTCTGGGTGTTTATGCTTATTCTGTCGACCGAGTGGGAGCGCAGGACATCGAGCTTCTCCTGCGTTACGGTATCTGGTCTGCCGAGTTCGACGGTATATTCGCGGACAGCGGACAGATCAAAGCTGTTTTCTACTGCCGAGCAGACCTTTTCCATCTGCTCCGCGCTGAGAATACCGGGCGTTCCGCCGCCGATATATATACTCTCAAGCCGCAGTCCGATATCGCGGACGATTTTTCCCGTTATTTCAAGCTCTCTGCACAGGTCGTCAACATAGACGGGCAGAAGCTTTGCGGCGTTGGCGTTGGTTATCGAATGGGAGACGAACGAGCAATAGCTGCACCTTGACGGGCAGAACGGTATCGCGATATAGAGACTGAACGAGCGCTCGTCGCCGAGGGCGGCTATCTCCTGCTCCGTGCCCGCGACGCTCTGCGCAAGGCGCGCTTTCGGCTCGCTGACAAGAAGCTTTTTTGTAAAATAGTCATACGCGCCCTTTTCGCCGAGAGATTCAATGAGCTTCAGCATAAGCTTGGACGGGCGCACGCCGGTGAGTATGCCCCATGGCGGGACATAACCCGTGACGGCGCTCAGAGCGGAGAAAAGCTCGCGAGCCATGGTGCGCTCGCACTCGTCCTTTTCGGGTTCGTCCGTCTTCGGGACTTCTGCCGAGCGAGTCTCGGTCTTATCCCCGACATTGACGCGCACGCGCACGGAATATCCGCCGCTCGCACCGTCGAGATATGTTTCGACCTCGGGCGCTCCGCTTTCGGGCAGAGTGTCCGAGACTGTTATCTTTTCGTTCGGGAAGAACACGCGGCAAAGATTCTCCATCTCATAATGGAAATCGTGACCGCAGATATATAGAATCATAGGCGTTTCCTTAAAGCTCTCCTCTGGGTATTTTTCTTAAATATCTGTTTCTGACCCGCTCCTCGGAGAGCGTTGTGGAGCGGTTATGTCCGGTATAGACGGTATATTCGCCGTCAAGGGCGGCAAGGCGTTTGAGGCTTTCGACCATAGCCTGCCAGTCCCCGCCGGGGAGGTCGGTTCTGCCGACAGTGCGGCAAAAAAGAGTATCGCCCGAGAACATCACGTGCTCGGTCTCTTCGAGATAGCACACGCCGCCTAGTGTGTGGCCGGGGGTGTGGATAGTATGGAGAGTGATATCCCCTATCTTCGCTTCAAAGCCCTCTTCCGCGAGCAAGTCATAATCGACATATTTCTGGATGCCGTGATCAACATGGGTCGCGAGGCTGATATCCTCGCACTTGAGGCAGGCGCTGTCATAGGGGTGGATGGCTATTTTCGCATCCGGGTAGTCATCTTTTATATGCGCGACGCCGAGAATGTGGTCATAGTGACCGTGGGTGAGAAGAATATACTTGAGATTTTTCACCTCGTCGCGAAAAACTGATTTCAATTCGTCCGTGTAGTCGCCGGGATCGATAACCGCCGCCTCGCCGCTGTGTTCGTCTATAACGACATAGCAGTTCGCCTGGACGGGTCCCATGGGCAGAGTGTGTATCTTCATCATTTGTCTTTCCTCCATATATCGGTATCGAGCATTATAGTGACGGGGCCGTCGTTTGCTATATCGACCGCCATATCCGCGCCGAAGATGCCTTTTTCGACATTCCTGACTCCGTTCGCGGAGAGCTCGGAGCAGAACAGCTCATATAATCTGTTCGCTTCATCGGGCGCGGCGGAGAGCGTGAAGGACGGTCTGTTGCCCTTTTTGCAATCGGCACAGAGAGTGAACTGCGAGATAGCGAGAATCTCGCCGCCGACATCGTTGACGCTGAGATTCATTTTTCCGTTTTCGTCCTCGAACACGCGCAAACGCGCTATTTTGCCGGCGAGCAATATTGCCTGCTCATCGGTGTCGCCCTCGACAACGCCGAGCAGGACATTGAAGCCCTTGCCTATCTCGCCGACGGTCTTTCCGTCAACAAAAACTTTTGACGATGTGACGCGCTGAACAACAGCTCTCACGGTGATTCCCCCTTGGACTTGCGATATCTAAAAATATAATTGGCATCAGGTTGCGGCTCTCTCGACGCTGAGCACGCCGTCGATTCGCTCGATTTTGGCGGCAACGCTCTTGAGATGCTCGATTCCAGAGACGGTTATGGTCATAGAGAACGTGCTTCTGCCGTCCTTGAAATTCCTTGTGTTTATATCATTTATCATAACGTGCATATTGGCGAGCTGAACGGAGATGTCCGCGAGCATACCGACCCTGTTGAGGCAGGATATCATGAGCGTTGCGCGGAAATCCTCTTTTATGGCGCTGTCCCAATATGCGTTTATCCATCTGTCTTTGTCGCCGCAATGCTCGAGATCCTTCGGGACGTTGCTGCAGTCGCGCGTATGAATCGACACGCCGTGGCCGCGGGTAATAAAGCCGATTATACTGTCGCCCGGGAGCGGATTGCAGCAGCGTGAGAACTTGACAAGGCAGTTGTCGATGCCCTCGACTATAACGCCCTCGCTGCTCTTGACGCGCTTTTTCGGCTGGGTGAGCACTATTTCCGGCGGAGCGGACGCCTTGACTATCTTGTTATACTCATCTTTTATATGCGGCATCATGCGGATGAGCGACACGCCACCGTAGCCGATAGCGGCATAGAAATCCTCGACCGTGTCGAAATGCTGGCGCTCCGCGATGCGCTGGAGGAACGACTTCATCTCGTCATCCGGCAGGCGGATAAAGCTGCGCCTGAACTCGCGCTCGACCTCTGCCTTGCCCTCGGCAATATTCTCGTCGCGGCGCTCTTTCTTGAACCAGTTGCGGATTTTGCTGCGTGCCTCGCTCGTCTTGACTATCTTGAGCCAATCGCGGCTCGGTCCCTTGCCGGGCTGAGACGAAGTTAAAACATCAACTATTTCGCCGGTCTTTACCTGATAGTCAATCGGCACGATGCGCCCGTCGACCTTTGCGCCGGTCATGCGATTGCCGATGGCGGAGTGAATGGCATAGGCGAAATCGATAACCGTCGCGCCTATGGGCAGGTTTATAACATCGCCCTTGGGAGTGAACACAAACACCTCTTCGGGGACGAGGTCGCTCTTTATCGTTCTGACGATATCCTCGACATCTTCGGAATCGCTCTGGCTCTCGAGCATCTGGCGAATCCACGCGAGGCGCTTATCGAAGTTGCCGCTCGCGGTGCCGCCGCCGAGCTTATACTTCCAGTGCGCGGCGATACCGTATTCAGCCGTCTGGTGCATTTCCCAGGTTCTTATCTGAACCTCGAATGGTATTCCCTCTTTGCCGATAACGGTGGTATGCAGGGACTGATACATATTCGGCTTCGGGGTCGAGATATAATCTTTAAAGCGGTTCGGGATCGGGCGGAACATATCGTGGATAACGCCGAGGCAGTTATAGCAATCGATAACAGATTCGACTATTATTCTGACGGCGTAGATATCATAGATCTCGTCGAAAGTCTTGCCGCCGATATACATTTTGCGGTAGATTCCGTGGACGCTCTTGATTCTGCCCTCAACTTTGCAGCCGGAGACAAGCGGATCGACGCGTTCCTTTATCTTCTCGATTATGCTGTCGAGGAACTCCTTGCGCGATGCGCTCTGGGAGTTGAGATAATCCTCTATTTCTTTATACGCGACGGGGTCGAGGCAGATAATGGCTCTGTCCTCAAGCTCTTCTTTTATCGTTCTGATACCTAAGCGGTGAGCGATGGGTGCATATATCTCGAGAGTTTCAAGAGCAGTTTCGCGACGCTTATCTTCGCGGACATAGCCGATGGTTCTCATATTATGCAGTCTGTCGGCGAGCTTTATAATAATAACTCTGATATCATTCGACATCGCGAGGAGCATCTTGCGGATATTTTCCGCCTGCGCCTCCGCCTTTGTCTCGGTCGGCACTTTAGCGAGCTTTGTCACGCCGTCAACTAATTGAGCTATCTCGTCGCCGAACTCGAGCTCGATATCCGCCTTTGTGACATCGGTATCCTCGACAGTATCGTGCAGGAGAGCCGCCGCCACCGACTGGCTGTCCATGCCGAGGTCTGCGAGAATCGAGGCTACGGCTATCGGGTGGATTATATACGGCTCGCCGGACTGGCGGAGCTGGTTCTTATGATGTTCCTTCGCCACATCATAGGCGTGCTTCACCGTTTCAAGCTCGTCGTCGCGGTACATGGTCTTTATTTTTTCGTAGAGCTTGTCGAAGCCGTCGTCAAAGGAAGAGCTGCCGTCGGTGAAATCCGCCTGACGGTTCATCTTCTTCTCCTCGGTCTCGCCGTTTATTTTTTCTTCCCACGATCTCATCGGATCACTCCTCGTTATCTTGCCGCTGTTTATAAAAAGCTTCTTATATGTTTCATCAATTGCGCGTCCTCAAGGTTCACCTTGGGGCTCTGTTCGTTGACAACGATGCTGCCCGCGGGCGAGCGGTTGAGAACGCCGGTCTGCACCATAACTTCGACAGCGCTCGCGACGGCGCATATTCTGTCCTCCCCGAAGCCCGAGCGCAGGCAGAGCATCTCATACTCGGCGCTCCATGAGCCGCGCCGTTTTATCTGGGTATATACCGCGCCGCAGAGGCTTCTGTCCGGGAGAGCGGCTCTCGCCTGCTCCACTGTCAGCTCCTCGCCGTGCATGACGCGGTCAAAGAGCCGAAGTCCCTCAAGCACTTTTATATCGTCGCTGCCCGACGGGCGCATATTCCTGATATATACGCCGATGCGGACACTCCCCTGATACTCGTTTCTGTCGAGATTGACGGCGAGGTCAACTGTATCGCCGACGCCGTAAAAGAACGAGCGCTCGGTCATGCCGAAATACATGGCGAAGATGCGCGTATCGCCCTTTGAGACGGTTATTCTCATATGCTTGCCGTTGCCGACGGGAGAAAAGCCCTCTATCTTCATGCCGTAAAGTCCGAAGACCGGCTGGGGGTTGCCCGCTCCGAACGGTTCGAGGGACGAGACAGCGTCAAGAATATCCAAAGATATGTGCGCGGGATTGATTTTCAAATCTATATTCTGAACCGGAAACGGCATCTCGGTATTAAGCGAATATTCCGTTATCTCCGAGCGCAGCTGTTCGATATCCTTCGCCATGAGCGAGAGTCCCGCCGCCTGAGTGTGACCGCCGAAATGGGTCAGCAGATGCTTTGAATTTTTTATTGCATCATAGAGCGAGAAGCCCTCGATGCTGCGTCCCGAGCCGCGCGCCGTGCCGTCCTCTGTATTGCGCGAAATTATTATGCACGGTTTTGAATATTTTTCCTGAATCCTCGCGGCGACAATGCCGATAACGCCGTTGTGCCAATCGTCGCCGTCAACGACAATGACAGGGGCATAGCGTATCTCCGGATGCTCAAACAGCTTCTGTTCGACCTCGGCAAAAATCTCGCTTTCAATCGCCTGGCGCGTTCTGTTCGCCTCGTTTATCTCCTGCGCGAGCCCGTTTGCGGTCTCGGGGTCGTCGCTGAGCAGAAGCTCGAGCGCGCGGTTGGCGGAGCCCATTCTGCCCGCCGCATTGATGCGCGGCGAAATCGTGAACGCCACGGAAGTTGCGTTGACATATTTATTACCCGCTCCCGCGACATCGAGAAGTTCGTTTATTCCGGCACGCGAGCGGTTGTTGATGCTGCGGAGTCCCGCCTTGACTATCGCGCGGTTCTCGCCGGTAAGATTGACAACATCGCTTATAGTGCCTATTGCGGCGAGGTCTGCGAAGTCTTCTATGACGGCTGTATCGTCCTCGAGCTCCATGGCACAAGCCAGCTTGAACGCGACGCCCGCTCCGCACAGCTCCTTAAACGGGCTGCTGCAATCCGCGCGCTGAAGATCGACTATTGCCTCGGCGCGTGGCAGAACATCGGGAACTTTGTGGTGGTCGGTTATAACGACCTCCATGCCGAGCTCATACGCGCGCTCTGCAGCGTCCGCGGCGCTGACTCCGTTATCGACCGTCACTATTAGCTGAGCGCCCATATCTTTGAGCTTTTCGACCGCGCCGACACTCAGACCGTAGCCCTCGGTCAGCCTGTCCGGGATATACCACAGGACATTTGCGCCCTTTGACTCAAGATATGTATATAGAAGAGCGGTTGAGGTGACGCCGTCGGCATCGAAATCGCCGAATATCGCTATGCACTCAAAATTATCTATTGCGCGGTTTATGCGCTCGACCGCCTTGTCCATATCCGGCAGGGCGAACGGATCGAGAGTAAAGAACGGGTTCGGGTCGAAGAAATCTTCTATTTCTTCGTCGTCGCGAAGTCCGCGTATAACGGCAAGCAGCGCGGCGATAGGATTGAGGCTGTGTTCCTCGGCTATCTGAGCCGCGAGATCCTTGTCATATGAAGCTGCAAGCCATCTTTTACGCATAGGGTTACCATTCCTTTCGATAATAGTTAATTATACCATGTATATAGCGGTTTTATCAAGAGTTTCGGCAGAAAGTTCGGCTTTTCGGCACGGGACATAAAAAGAGCAGGCCGGCTGACCGGTCTGCTCCGTGAATTGATATTTGTTGTTTTATGCTTTTGCCGCCGCAGGCTTTCTCGCGGTCAAAATAAGATTCAGCGCGGCTATGAGCGTGAAAGCGATGAGCACGGGATAGAAAACGCTGTAATCGCTCATGATATATCTCAGCCCATAAAACGCGGTAAGCGGCGAAACGACAACCGACACCACCGCGCCGGAAATGATGCCTTTCACGACGAGCAGCCCGACTGTTGAAGCGATCGCCGAGAATGCGGCGAAGCACGCCGAGACAACAGCGAACGCACGATTCTTCGCGACGGCGGGCAGGACAAAGAGACACGCGCAGAAGACGAGGGAGAAAACAAAGCCCAAGATGGACGGAGTGCCGCCCCAAATCATGTTCTGAATGTTCAACGCAGTTGCAAGGACAAACGCGGCTGCGGTCGATACGATGCAAATAACTGTTTTTTTCATTTCAGTCACCTCCGGGTGCTTTTTCTATAAGCGGCACATAAAGCCAATGTTGTTACGAAGCATTTTCTGCGCCCAAAAGCGTAAGAACCTTTTCGGCATCGGCTTCATTTATACGGAAAATAACTGCGGGGCTATTGAACTTTTCGCCTTTTAAATACGTCTCGGAAAAGCTGAGATAACAGCCGCTGTCAATGACAAAACAGGACATAACTTTGCGCTCTGTACCCTCATCATTTTTGAGCTGAATATACACGGATTTTTTAAGCTCCTTGTTCGGATACTTATCCTCCTCGGCTGTTGCCGTCATGCCTTGAAGCGCCGAAACGAGCGCTTCAAGGTCGGATTTTTTCAGCCCCTTTGTCACATTGCGAATTTCCTTGCCCTGAAAATGCGCCGCAGCGGAATCGACAGAAGATATCAGCGACAAATCGGCTATATCGTCGAGCTTATATTCCTTGTTCATATCGTCCGCGTTTACCGTATAGCTCGGGTACGAATCGGACTCGCCGTCGGGCTTCTTTTCTTCATGCGAGCAGGCTGTGAAAGCCGTCATACTGGGCACGACCATCATTACTGTAAGAATGCAGCATATTAAAACTTTCATTTTATTTTTTATATTTGTCAAAGCTCATCAACTCCTTGCTTTTGGTTATTGTGTTTTCTGCGTAATAAAAAGGGTGTCGGTGTCTGTATCGAAAACAATATACAAAGCGTTTTCATACAGTTCCATCTGTTTCCAGATATAGTTGTCATTCCAATTGGGAAGATTTTCATCTGAAAGCTTCAAACCTGAAATGTTTTCTTGAAAATGTTCTTCAAACGCAGGAGACTTTTTTGATGAAAAATCATTGAAAAACTCGCTTTGCTCTTTAACTTCAAATACAGTGTAACGAACACCGTCATTATGCGAGCTGTTTCCATCCTTTATATCAAACTTTACTTTCATCTTGTCAGGAAGTTCAATATTCCAGTTTTGCTCATAAATTCTTTTTGCCGAGTAATATAAATTTCCAGCAACATAAAGTCCAATTGGAATGGCAATTGCTAAGACGAGGACAAGAGCGATAATGTATTTCTTATTTTTGGTAATAACAACTCACCTTCTTGTGTAATAAAGTATTAGTTATTAGAGTCCCTCTCTAAGAACAATATACTACACTCTAAAGGGTAATGTGGATTGGTTTTAATCCCCTACCACGATGACGGTTACAGATTTAATCCAGCAACAATAATAAGAATGTGTGATTCGTGTTATAAAATACTTTAAAAAATACCACATTTTGAAATATTGTTATCTCCCGACGAAAAAATTTTCCGCCGGGCTCAATTGTCTCCGTCCTTATACCTATGGATATTCATGCTGTTCATAATTATCCTCCGATAAATACTTTTTGAGTTTGGCGTCAATATAAATTCGGTTAAATCGCTCGAAAAATTCTTTCCTACAACGACATATTATTACATCCGGGCATTATTGTCAATTCTTTTCATAAAAGTTTTTCTTTTAGACACAGAACAGACATAAACGTATAATTGCAGAAAATCGTCGAAAGTAAAACTTCCGCAGAACATAAATAACATTCTGCGGAAGTTCGGGTTTGTTTATTTTTCAGATATCCTGCTTCTCGAACAGGGCAGCTGAACGCTTATAGGCGGCGAAGGTCAGCGCGAGCCAAATCACAACGCCAAGCGCGAGGGTGACGAGCTTTGCCGCCAAAAACTGCGGGTCGGGCGTATCGAGCTTGTTTTTGAAAAGCGGCAATGCGTGGCAGAGCACTATTTCAACGCCGATAAAGACGAACACAGCGACACTGCCGAGCGCGAACGGCACGCCGATGCGCTTGACATTTTTATAATAAGCCGGGAAAAATATAATATTGAACACGCCGAATATCATAAAGAAGAACGCGAAGAGCGTGATGTTTACATCGAGGTCGGCGGCGTTGACGGGGGTCATAATTTTAGCGCGCAGGAAAGCTATCGGCACGCAGACCGCTATCTCGAGCAGTTCGAGCAGGCTCACGGAGATTATGCGGGCGAGCACTGTTTTATGCTTTTCGACGGGCAGCATCATGGTGAAAAACACATCGTTATTCTCCCTGCCGAACTGGCACATGAAGAACACGCCGAGACAGGTGTAGAACATAATAACGAGATAGGGATAGTTCGGAATAAAGAGCATGAACGCGAGGGGAATAAACAGGATATTCGTCGGATGAAGGACGAGCTTCAGTTCTTTGTTGAGCAGTTCTTTCATTTTGTCTCCCCCTCTCTCTCGATATGCACCATTATATCCTCAAGCCCGGCGGGTGCGAATTCGACGCCTGCGGGCAGTTCGGAATTTCTGACAAGCGCGCTCATGCCGTCTTTTTCGCGGCGCGCGCCGATAAGTTCAATATTCTTAGGCGCGTTATCGGCAGAAAACTGAACTACACTGTATTTTTGGAGCAGAGTGCAAAGAGGTTCATTCTCCGCGATGCGTCCCTGCTTGAGATAGATTATGTTATCGGCGCAGCGGTCAAGATCGCTCGTGATATGAGTCGAGCAGAAAACGGTCTTGCCCTCGTCCTGCGAAAGGCTGATGAAGATATCAAGAATCTCATCGCGCGAGACGGGGTCGAGTCCGCTCGTCGGCTCGTCGAGGATAAGCAGATCCGCCGAATGAGAGAGCGCGAGGGCGAGCGAAAATTTGACTTTCATGCCGGCAGAAAGCTCGGATATGCGTTTGCTTTCATCAAGAGAGAAAAGCTGCATATATTTTCTGTAGAGCGAGTCGTCCCACTCGGGATAAAAGCGCGAAGTGACTGCCGCGACGGTGCCGAGGCGCTTTTGCGGATAGTAATTCACGCCGCCGAGCACGACGCCCAATCTGCTCTTGATTTTCATCTCGTTTTCGACGAAAGGCATTGAAAAGAAACGGATATCGCCCGCATCGGGATGGACGAAGCCGAGCAGGGATTTTATAGTCGTCGTCTTTCCCGCGCCATTTCTGCCGATGAATCCGGTTATCTTACCCTCTTCGAGCGCGAAGCTGACATTGAGGGAGAATCCGGCATAATTTTTCTTCAATCCGGCAACTTCGAGAGCGTTCATTCCTCCGCCTCCTCGGGCGCGCGGCGCTGAGCCTCAAACAGAGCGTCGGCAAAATTCATATAGACATCATTTTGGACTATCGCGATGCCCTGATTTTTATCGGCGAGCATCAGAAGCGTGTCCCCGGGGTTTATATCGAATATATCGCGCACGCCCTTTGGGATTACTATCTGACCCTTTTCGCCGACCTTCACGGTAGCGATAAATTTGCCCTCCGGCATCTTCATATCGGTCACTCACCTTTCTGAAATTCAAGTGATATTTGTTATACTTTTCCTATCAGTTATACTTATACCACTTCTTCACCGCTTTGTAAAGAGTTTTTCGCCCAAAACCGTGTAAATATTTTTTGATTTTTGTACTTCGGTGCAATAATATTTTTGTTTTAGCGGTACCGCAGGACAAAAATTAAATAAATTTTAGAAAATGCACTCTCAGATATTGATTTATTGTTTTTATTGTGATAATCTTACGATAGAGCAATAATTTATGCACAAGATACAAAAACGACACGAAAGGGTGGAAAATTATGAGTAAAAAAGCAAATCCTTATGAAAACTTTCTGAACGTGCTCGACAGCGCCGCTGCGCTTGACGGCATCGATCAGAACGACTATGCGTCGTTCCGTTATCCAGAGCAGGAGCTGAAGGTCAACTTCCCCGTGCGCATGGACAACGGCGAGCTGAAAATGTTCACAGGCTACCGCATCCAGCACTCGAGCACCCGCGGTCCGTGCAAGGGCGGCATAAGATTTCATCCTAATGTAGATATGGACGAAGTCCGCGCGCTCGCCGCATGGATGACCTTCAAATGCGCAGTTGCCAACATCCCCTACGGCGGCGCAAAGGGCGGCATAACCTGCGACCCGTTGCAGATGTCCAAGGGCGAGCTTGAGAGAATGACCAGACGCTACGCAGCAATGATAGCACCTATCATCGGCCCCCACAAGGACATTCCCGCTCCCGACGTCAACACCAACGCCGAAGTCATGGGCTGGGTCATGGATACATATTCGATGAAATACGGCTATCCTATCCCCGGCGTCGTCACCGGCAAGGCGTTTGAAATCGGCGGTTCGCTCGGCAGACCCGAGGCGACCGGACGCGGCGTCATGCTCTGCTGCCGCGCGCTGACCGAGAAGCTCGGACTTGACATAAAAGACTGCACATTCGCCGTTCAGGGCTTCGGCAACGTCGGCTCGACCGCCGCTTACCTCATAGCCGACCTCGGCGCAAAGGTAGTCGCAGTCAGCGACCACACCGCAGCGTTCTACTGCGCAGACGGTCTCGATGTTCACGATATGCTCGACTATGCAGCCGGCAACGGCCGCGTGCTCCAGGGCTACAAAGCTGACGGCGTGACCGAGATAGCGAAAGAGGATCTTCTCTACACCGATGCCGACTTCCTTATCCCCGCAGCGCTCGAAGGTCAGATTACTGCCGACAACGCCGACAGAGTAAAGGCGAAGTACATCGTCGAGGGCGCAAACGGTCCAACAAGCTACGAAGCGGATCAGATACTCAACGCCAAGGGCAAGATAGTTGTTCCCGACATTCTCGCAAACGCGGGCGGCGTTATCGTCTCTTACTTCGAGTGGGTACAGAACCTGCAGTCCCTCTCCTGGTCGCTTGAAGAGGTCAACAACAAGCTTGCAGATATCCTCCTCAAGGCATTCGACGAGGTCTACGGACTGACCGAGGAGCGCGGATATCCGATGAGAACCTCCGCTTACATCATAGCTCTTCGCAGACTTGTCAAGACCAAGAAGATCAGAGGCATTTTCCCGTAAACTATACAATAATAAATATGAGCCGTGTCGAAAGATGCGGCTCTTTTCATTTTGACAACAGTTTAAATAAAAATGTTGTAATCCGGAAGCTTTTAGTGTATAATTTTCATGACAAAGAAAAAGCAGAATCGGGGGCTCTGGTCAAACGGTCACTCCCCCTCATATAAAACAGAAGGAGTTTATTCAATGGATAAGTATCTCATTATCAACGCAGACGATTTCGGAATGTGCAGAGCGGCAAACCTCGCCGTTATGGATCTGCTCAAGTCCGGCTCGATCACCTCTTCGACCATCATGGCTCCCTGCCCGTGGGCATATGAAGCATGTCAGTTTGCAAAGAAGAATCCGCAGTTCGCCATCGGCGTGCATCTGACCTTCACGAGCGAGTGGGCTACATACCGCTGGTCGCCCGTCGGCACGAGCAACACTGACAGTCTGCGCGATGAGCTCGGCTTCATGCATCCCGAAAGCATCGACGTTGAGAAGAACGCCGACATAAAAGAAGTTGCTGCTGAGATCCACGCTCAGATAAACCGCCTCAAGGCTCTTGGTCTCACTCCCTCTCACCTTGACAACCACATGGGCTCGCTCTACGGCATCGAGACAGGCCGCTTCGAGCTGCTTCAGCTCGTGCTCAGCATCGCCGGCGAATACGGCCTTCCGTTCCGCTTCCCCGGCACTTTCACCGACGCTCAGATGAGCAACACCATGCTCGACATAAAAGTCGACAAGGAGCAGATCATGGGTCTCGTCGGTCAGCTCAACGCCTATGCGCACAGCGTCGGCGTAGCAAATCCCGACTTCCTGCTTCCCGGCGAGTGGACCGGCCCGCAGAACGACAGCTACGACAACTACCGCGATTATATCTATGAACTCTACAAGACCTTCCCCGAGGGCGTGACTGAGACTTACATCCATCCCGCGCTCGAGTGCGACGAGCTCAAGGGCATCACAAATTCCTGGCACCGCAGAGTCTGGGAATACAAGCTCTTCTCCGACCCCAAGACGAAGCAGCACATCGACAGCCTTGGCATCAAACTCATCAACTATCGCGATCTCGCCGAGATGAAGAAATAAAAAAAATTCAGAGCAGTTCCTTTTGGGGCTGCTCTTTGCTTATCGATAAATCCGGTTTTTGGGGGCTTCGTAGGATTCAGAATCTATGCCTCTCTTGTGCAAACGAGGCAGCGCGAAGCGCCGGAGGGATTGTTTTGAACACGCTGCATTTTTTAAAATTGCAGGTATTTTGAACTTTCACGCGGCAACCCCTCAGTCACGGCTTTGCCGTGACAGCTCCCCTTACACAGTGGAGCCTTGAGACCGTGCAATGACGGACTTTTTCAACAGACTCAGAGCAGTTCCTTTCGGAGCTGCTCTTTTTATATGCACACAAAAAACAGCACCGCCGACACGGTGCTGTAATTATACTATTCACTTTTCTGCATTCAGACGATCGGGTTTTCTTTCTGACATTTATATTATTTCCGATCTATATAAAACGGTAAGCGTAAATTTATCTGATTTTCTGCTGCGCCGGACTACCGTTGATGCGGCGCAATTCGGACATCTTACGGTTGTTATCGTTTTCGTCTGAAATGCTGCGGCCGTTGCCGCTCGATACACCCATCACCTTTTAGCGTTCAAGTCCGCCTGACGAAAAGCTCCGAGTGCAGAAAAAGTTCTGATATTCTGCTCTGCCGAGCTTTCAGATAAGCTGTGACGGGCGGTCGGAGTACTGATTTTCGCTTTCGCTGTACATCGGACTCGCCTCCAATCATTTTTTGAGTGTACCCCTCAGGTACAGCGCCGACCCGGCGCTGGGAGCCTTCTCCCTCTTTGCATCTTTATTATAACCCATGTTTTGGATAAAGTCAACATATTTTTTCAACATTTCTAATATTTTATATTAAGTTAGCTTTATAGACGCAAGATGTGAGCCCCGCGTCACAACGCCCATCATCAAAGACGAAAATACCAAAAAGTTTTCGGGCAATTTGTTTTCGTCTTCCCTTTTTCTATTGACTATTGGGCGCAATACGGGTAAAATAAATACATAAAAATAAATTGTATCGGTCGGCGCGCATTATACGGTGCGCCTCCGTATGAGAGGTTATTATTATGGCAAAGGATTATAATCCCGACATCGTCAGCGTTGTTGACGAGGAAGGCAAGGAGCACATTTTTGAAGAGCTCGACCGCATCGAGACAGACCGCGGATGCTATGTCGCGCTGCTGCCCGTATATGACGACAGCGAAGAAGTTCTCGAAGGCGAGGACGAGGTTCTCCCCCTCAAGGTCATTGAGGAGGACGGCGAAACATATCTGACAATGATCGAGGACGACGATGAATTTGAAGAAGTCTATCAGGCTTTTGAAGAGCGTCTGAGCGATCTTTTCTTCGACGACGAGCGTACCGACTCGGAGAGCGAAGAGGACGGAGAATAAAATAAAGCCACCCTGCCCTGTGCGATAAATACGGTTCATATTAACCCAACACGTTTTAATCGGGAGCTTAGTCTCCGGCGGCGGATTGCAGACCTCCCGGCTTTTGCCGGAAGAAGGGAGCGCGAACCCGCCGGGCGGCACCCACCTGCTTTGGTATGCAGGTTACTATTGCCGTATCCGGCTCGGCGGGGCTTATTTTTTTTGATTGCTTTTTATTATTTTATATAATGTATAAGCGGCCGCAAGCCGCATTTTTTGCGGACCGAGAGCCGCCGGAAACGGAGGAAAAGCTGTTGCAGCGCATACTTAACGCCGACATTGTCGACATCACCCCTATCGACGGGGGTTTTATATATGCAGAAAAGAAGATGCTTGAAAATGGATCGTGCAGGGTCTCGTTCTATTCATATGACTGCGAGACAAGCATATCAACGCCGATAACAAGGGGCGAATATGTCTCCTGCAAATTCGGTCAGAACGGTTCGCGCATAGCGGACGAGCTCGGTCAGAAGGGCGAATTTATCTTCGCTCAGCCGACGAGGTTCTTCAACAACTGCACTGTCACTCTCGACAGAGCCGGAACATTCTCGCTCTTCACGCCCGAGGGTTCATGCGTGAGGCGATATGAATTTACATATCAGGGCGCGCCGGCGTGTAACCCTGTTGCATATGAAACGCTCTGGTGCGTTGTGCCGGAGCGCGACGCGATAATAAACTATTCGATAGACGAAGCCCGCGTTCTGCTCAGAATCGGCGGCGGAGCGCAGAGCGCGTTTTCGTATCCGACGAGCATAACTCTTATTCGCGGGAACATCTATGTCTGCAACCGCGACTCGCACAAGATACGCACCGTGCAGATCGGCAACAGCACCTACGCCATCGACGACTACCGCACATTCAACGAGCCTGTATACAAATATTTCAGAGTCGGGAGCAAAGAATACGCTCTGCTCGACTCGGGAGTATACGAAATATAAAAAAGCCCCCTTGAGGCAATACAGGAGGTAAATATGGCAAACGTATTCAGAACGGTTATCAGGATAATCACCTGCATCGCACTGTTCATATGCCCGATGCCCACAGAGAAGAAATGCGAAGCCGAGTTCAACGGCACATTTATCCAGTCCTGGATGAGCTCATACTGGGACGACGAGCGCTGGCAGGATGAGATAAGCGCGATGAAGGAGGCCGGAATAAAATACCTCATCATTCAGGATGTGGCTAACAAAGCTTCCGACGGCACATGGACTGTCTACTACAACTCGAACCTCGACACATTCTCCGGTGCGACTTTCGGTGCTACGGATGTTGTTGAATCCGCACTGAGAAACTGCAGCGGGTCTGGCATTAAGGTCATGATCGGGCTTGGGCTCTACGACGAGTGGTGGACTAAATCCGGCTTCGGCAGGGACTACAGCGAGCTGTGCAATGTATCCGCCGACATGATCGAAGAAATATATAACAAATATGTTTCAAAATACCCCGACGCTTTCTACGGCTGGTACTTCACGCCCGAGATGAGCAACGGTCCGCTCGTCAAGCTGTCGTCACCGTTCATCGCGAAGGGCGTCAATGTGATAATCGACGCTATCGAGCGCACGGACGCGGACGCTCCCCTGCTTTTAAGCCCGTTCTTCTCGCAGTACGGCGCGAACCCCGGAATCGAGAGTGCAAAGCTTTTCTGGGCCTCGTTCATAAAGTCCGTAAACTTCCGCGAGCACGATATCTTCTGTCCGCAGGACGCGGTCGGCGCAGGCTGGACAATTGAAGAGAACCTCGTCAATGTCTGGAGAATGTACTCAGACGCAGTGAAGCTTAGCGGAAAGAACATACGCCTTTGGGCGAATGTCGAAAACTTCACAAGCGCTGTTGCCAAGAGCAGCACTACCGGCATAACCACTCCGCTCGTGACAGAGAATACGCAGGATGTGACCGCGACGCTCGACAGACTCGTCAAGCAGATGGACATAGCTTCGCGCTATGCTGAAAATATCATAACGTTCTCGTACAACCACTATTACAGCCCCGTATATGTCGACCCGATGTTCCACAACACCTATGTTGACTACTTAAAGCACGGTCATGTGCTCGAGAGTGAGGCGCCGACGGTGCCGACTGATCTCGGCTTCTCGGTTGACGGAGAGGGAAACACCGTGCTCAGCTGGCAGGCATCGACCGACAACTTCGGTGTGGCATATTACAGAATATGCGCCGACGGCAAGTTCCTCGTAAGATGCGAATACAACGAGGACACCGCAATGGTTATCGAAAACGCGCAGAGCGGCACGGTATACAGCATCACCGCATACGACGCCGCGGGCAACGCCTCGCAGGCGGCGGAGATAACCTATCAATAAGCAATTTATAAGGCAACAACACAGCCGCAGCAGGAAATAACCTGTTGCGAAACAACAAAAAATCCTACCCAAGGGAAAACCGTGGGTAGGATTTCTATTTCGCGCTCCCCTGCAAGCTATGGGGAGTTTTATATCACAGCTCGTTTATCATCGAGAGCAGGTCGACATAGAACACGCGGACATTGTGATTGACGAACAGACCGCCGTTTATCGAGAGGTGGTCGCCGCTGAATGTCGGCATGATGTTCCAAACGCCCGTTGCGACTTCGCCGCCGCTGTAAACGGAAGAGGGCGCGTTGAACGGCGCGAGGGCGGAATATGTGCTGACAAGTCCGTCATTCTCGAACCACTTTTCATCTACGACGTAACCGCCCTTGGTGGTGCAGGTGAACTTACCCATTCTGACCGCGCACGCTCTGAATAGCCTGTCTATATTGCCGTCGACCGGGCTGTAAGTACCGTCCGCATTACGCTCGGTCGCGCTGCACGGATAGGAGAAATAATAGACATTTTTGAGCGTCGAGATATTCTCGTTCATCGCGAGAGCGTGGTCGATGTCCATATCGTACTCCGCGCTGTCCGAAAGCGCTCTGTCGAGATGCGGAGCGGTGGCAACGGTGAGCATGGCGACAACCGCGCGTTCTTCGGCGGTGGCGTTGACATCTTTGATTATAGCGTCGCGCACGAGATAGGCGGTCGTACCGTTATGCGGAGCGGCGAGCGCTGTTACGGAATATATCCAATCTGCCTTTCCGCCCGTGAACAGGTCGGAGACATCGCTGCCCGAAGCCTCGCGCTCGGCCTCGCTGCCGTTTGCCATAAGTTCAGCCAGAAGTCTGACGGTCGCGCCGCCGAATGAATGACCGAGAAGATTTATCTTATCCTCGGCGCTCCACTCATCGATAAGCGGATCGGAGGAATAATCCTCGCCGTACCTGTCGTGGCGGCAGCGCTTTGAATGCTCCTCGCCGTAGTCGGTGACGGTACCGGTCAGCTGGGCATAGAGCTCGCAGGCTCTGTCCCATGCGCTTCCCGTCGGATCGACCGCTGCAGAATAGCACTCGAAGCCGCGGGCGTTGAGATATTGCATCAGATCGCCGCCGAACATACCCCAATAGGGCAGGAAATCGTTATACCAGGCATAGCTGCCCCAGCCCGCAAGACCGTGAACGAAAACGTTGGCATACTCGGTGTTGAACTTCGTATCGTCAACCTTAACGTGCGGAATGTTGAGCGCGGGGAAGCAGAACATAATTACAGATACAATAAATGAAATTATTTTTGCCACATGACCATCCCTTTTTCATTGTTTTTGTCGGCGGTTATTCTCCGAACGCGCCGTTTACAAGACAATTATATATGGAATTTATTCCCGTTGTCAATCGGTTTTCAAAAATAAAAACGGCTGCGGTCGGAGCAAATATATTGCTCGATCACAGCCGTTTTTTCACCATTTTTCGCGCATGAGGCGGAGGTTCAAAACTCTCAGCTCCTCTTTGCGCTTTTCATAATCCGGACACCGCGAGGCGACAAGCCTCCAAAACGCCGCCGAATGATTCATGTGTTTAAGATGCGAAAGCTCATGGATAATGCAATAATCAACCGCGCCCTCGGGCGCCATAACGAGAAACAGCGAGAGATTTATATTCCCCTTTGAGGTGCATGAACCCCAGCGCGTTCTCGCGGAATTTATCTTGACCGAAGCGACCGTTTCGCCGAACTGATCTGCGAGCTCATATGTCCTACGGACGAGATAGTTTTTGGCGAGCGAGCGGTAGACTTTCTTGAGCGCTGCCGCCGTATCCTCCACCGAGAGCCCGTCGGGGACGAAAAAGTTGCTGCCGTCAAAACCTGCGCGTTTCCCGGATTTTTTTATCAGCGGATACTCGCGCCCGAACAGGAGAAGTCCCGACTCCCCTCCCGGGACAAACGAATCTGAAATGTCTTTTCGCTCCTGCACCTTTGCGAGATTTTTGAGCACCCACGCGCGCTTTTCAAAAAGGAAATCTTCGATATGTTTGAGGCTCATTCGGCGCGGCGCATAGACCAGAACCTTTGCGTCACGCGATATTTTTATGCTCAGCGTCCTGCGGTCGGAGCGCGTTAATTCATACTGAAATCCGAGTTCGGGCATTATTCTATACCCATATCTGCCTTGAACTGTTCGGTCAGCTCGCGCATCTGATCTATCTCCATACGGCGGCTGAGCGTGAACGCCGAAGCGTCCTTCGAGCGGCAATCATAACCCATGGGCACGCCCTCGAGGGAGAGATAATATTTGGCGTTGACGGGATAGAGCTGGCACTCGGCGAGAGAGGCAAAGCCGAGGAAAGCCTGGACTTTCTTCGCCTTTTCCGGCTCTTTTTCAAAGTTTTTGCACAGCCACGAATATATCTCCGGGTGAAAATTCGCCATAACGCCCGAGAAGCCGGCGCAGCCCATTTTCAGCGTTTCGAGCAGGCTCGCGGAGTTGGCGTTGAATATCTTAAGTCCCATGCCGTCAACGGCTCTGAGCTTTTCGTTTATCATGCCGGGGTCGCAGCAGGTGTCTTTGAGAAAAGTGAATCTGCCGGACTCGGCGAGCTTTTTGAGCACCGCAGGGGTCATAATGCGCTTATAGGGATAGGGACACTCATAGATGCCGAAATTGACATCGCCGACGGACTCGACAGCCCTGTCGATATTTTTGAGGAACACGCTGTCGTCCTCATCGGCTGATGCAAATCTGTTCGAAATGAACACATAGGCGTCTATCCCCTCGTCTATGAAAGCCTTTGCCTCTTCTATCTGAGTGTCGAGATCATCCGCGACATGACCGGACGCGACGATTGAGATATTTTTCGGCGTATGCTGCATGACAAAATGCAGGAGCTCGAGTCGCTCTTCAAACGATAGGAAGAATATCTCACTCGACTGGCAGATGGCGAAAATTCCGTCGACCTTCTTCTCGGCGTACCAGTTTATAAGCGCTTCGACAGCCGCATAATCTATCTTATTGTCCTTTGTGAACGGCGTTATCATGGTCGGATAGACGCCGTTGGGAATCGCCTTTTTCATTTTTTGTCCCTCCAATATGATCTCAGTTAAGTTTATCACATCGGCGAGAATTGTCAAGAAAATCAGGCGGACAGGTTGCGCCGCAGGAGCGCGAGCACGGCTTTTTCGCGCCGCGACACCTGCACCTGCGACATTCCGAGCAGTTCGGCGGTTCGGCTCTGAGTCATGCCGCGATAATAGCGCAGGCTTATCATCTCGCGGTCGCGGTCATCGAGCAGAGCGATGACCTCGCGCAGGGCGATAAGCTCCGAGGCGGCGTTCTCAGGCGACTCGACGGGCAGGTCTATCTGCCCCTCGCCGTCGTCCGTGCAGGCGGTCAGCGACACGGCGGGCATTGCGGCATTGAGCAGTTGCGCCGTCTGGGCGACATCGCTGCCGAGGCGTTCGGCGAGCTGACCTACAGTCGGTTCGCACCCGAGCTCGGCGGTCAGCGCGTCCTTTTCGCGCATCGCGGCGCGCGCTTTTTCTTTCAGTGCGCGCCCGACTTTGACACTGCCGCCGTCGCGGAAAATGCGCTTTATCTCGCCGAGAATGACGGGCACGGCATAGGTCGAAAACGAGAATCCGCGCTCCGGGTCGAAGTTTTCGGCGGCTTTTATAATCCCGACGCACCCCGCCTGAAACAGGTCGTCATACTCCGCGCCCTTGCCGCGAAATTTGTTGGCGCAGGCATGGACGAGACCGATATTCTTTTCAACGAGTTCATTGCGTTCAGCCCTGTCCATCGCCGCGTCCTTTTATAAATTTATCCATGGTGACGCTCGTCCCCTTGCCCGGGACGGAGCGCACGCGCACTTTGTCCATAAAGCTCTCCATGACGGCGAATCCCAAGCCCGCACGCTCGCCGCCGAGGGTCGTAAACAGCGGCTCCATCGCTTGGCGCACATCGATTATGCCGCACCCGCGATCCCTTATTCTGATGCGGACGAGTCCGTCGTCGAACAGCCCGACCCATATGTATATCGCCCCCACGCTCGCGGGATAGGCGTGGACGATGCAGTTTGTGACCGCCTCGCTGACGGCGGTTTTAATATCCGATATTTCTTCGACCGTCGGGTCCTGCTGAGCCGCAAACGCCGAGACTGCGACACGCGCGAAGCTCTCGTTGACGGAGCGGCTCTCTATTTTCAGGCTCATCTGATCGACAGGCTTTTTTCTACTCATGTTTATCCTCCTTGTTCCTTTTCTGCGACAGCGTACACAGCGCCTGCATACCCGCAAGGCGCATCATTTTATAATTTCGCTCGCTGAGATTCGTGACCTCGAGCTTCCCCTGCCAGCCCTGCAGAAGCCTATAGCGACCCATGACGAGACCGACGGCGGAGCTGTCCATAAAAGTGACATCGGCGAAGTCGAGGCGCAGTATCTTCGGCTGCTGAGCCGCGGCGGCGGCATCGATATCCGCGCGCATTGCGGCGGCGGTATGGTGGTCTATCTCGCCGGAGAGCAGCGCGCTGACGCTGAGCGGATTTGAGATTATTTCAACACCCATGTTTTTTCCTCCTTTGGGGTGATTATCAATTAACAGTTTGTCCGGGATGAGTGGGATTATTCTCGGATTTGTTTGAATTTTTTGTTGACGATATCAGCACATTTAAAATTTTGTATCGGCTGCCGCCGATATCGAGCAGCCGCAAGGGCTGTTCCTACGAACCGCACACAATTTTTAATTGCAGCAAATCTTATGAAATATCTGTGCCGCCGTTGGTCGACTCTGTGCGGAGGGTCATTTTGATATGATCAAAAATCAGACACGGCTTGTACAAAATAAAAAACAGGACGAACTATTATCATCAAAGATAATAATCCATCCCGTTTGAAAATCCTGCCGAATTGCGGCGGGTTAAATATTTTTATTTTCCGAAAGATAACCGCGAACCTCGCCCGCGAGATAGAACGAACCGCAAGTAACGAGCGTTCCGCCGTTTTGCTTTATGTCATTTATCGCCATGCGACAGGCTTCTGTCGGGTCGGACACAGGCGTGCAGTCGGCGCAATATTTATTGGCAAGCTTGCTCAGGGCTTCGGGATTCATGCTGCGCGGATTGTCCGGAGCTGTCAGATACATTTTTTCAAACAGCGGCGCGGTCAGGCGCAGATATGTGTCGCAGTCCTTATCGCCCATGAGCGCGCACACGGCGACGCGTCTGCCGCTTGTGAAACGCTCCAGAAACGCTTTAAGCGCCGAGGCGCAGCCCTCGTTGTGACCGCCGTCAAGAATAATATTTTCGCCGATAAGCTCCATTCGCGCGGGCATCACGGCGTTTTTCATTCCCTGCTCTATCGCTTCGCCGCTGACATTCAAGCCGCACTCACGCACGGCGGTGACGGCTGTCAGCGCATTTTTTATCATATGGTCGCCCGCGAACGGTATGCGGAGATTCAGCGAGCCGTAGACTATATCTGTGCCGCGTATCGTCTCATCAACAACGCGGCAGAAGGTCATATCCGGCACTGCGAGCCTATTTTTCTCGCGCCGAGCGGTTTCTTCTATAACACGGCGTGCATCAACAGACTGCTCGGGATACATGACCGTCACGCCGCGCGGCTTGATTATTCCGCACTTCTGCGCGGCTATTTCAGCGATTGTATTGCCGAGTATCGCGGTGTGATCCATGGAAATCGAGGTTATGACGGAGACGAGCGGAGTTTTTATAATATTCGTTGAATCGAGCAGCCCGCCGAGCCCGACCTCGAGCACGACGACATCGCATTTTCGCTCTTTATACCAGAGGAACGCGGCGGCGGTCAGGGTCTCGAACTCGGTTGCGACAATTCCGCGTTTATCGAGTTCGTCGCACGCTAATTTGACGCGCTCAACGGTCGAGGCGAGCTCCTCCGGCGGAATCATCTCGCCGTCAATTTGCATGCGCTCGCGGAAATCGATGACATAGGGCGAAGTGAACAGCCCGGTTCTGTACCCGGCGGCAGAGAGCATACAGGATATCATGGTGCTCGTCGAGCCTTTGCCGTTCGTCCCGGCGACATGGATGAAGCGAAGCTCATCCTGCGGGTTGCCGAGTGCGGCGCAGAGCGCCCTGATACGCTCCATGCCGGGGTGTATGCCAAAGGTCAGGCGCGAATGGATATATTCGATTGCTTCGGTTGGTGTCATCAGTTTTCCTCCGTAAAACATCAAAGGACGGGACACGCCCGTCCTTTGCAGGTTGGTTTTTATAAGAGAATATGCACAAGCGCAATAAACGCCGAATTCGCACGGTTCTCACAACGCAGTATCACGCGAAATTATGAGCCGTCTTCCCGAACTGCGAGAAATTGTGCAGAGCAAGGCGTGGGGTTCTGCGAACGATGGAGCGCACGCGGGTGCGTGACTGAGTTCGCACGGTTCTCACAACGCAGCTATGTGCAATTTCTCCGCGGTTCACACGAAAAGGCAGCCAATATCGGAATTTTGGGTAAGACAAGGCGTGGGGTTCTGCGAACGAGGGAGCGCACTTTGTGTGCGTGACCGAACGGGCATGGTTCCCACAACGCAGTATCACGCGGAATTACGCATTGGCGACGAAAATTTATGCACAAGGCAGCCAATAGCGGAATTTTGGGTGAGACAAGGCGTGAGGTTCTGCACGCGAGGGAGCGCACTTTGTGTGCGTGACCGAACGGGCATGGTTCCCACAACGCAGTATCACGCGAAATTACGCATTGGCGATCTTAGAGAGGCTGTCGTTGAGCATTGCAATCTTCTCATTCAGCTTTCTCGCCGCTTCGCGCTGAGCCTCAACGACCGGCGCGGGAGCTTTGGAGACAAAGTTCTCGTTGGAGAGCTTTGCGTTGATGCCGTCAAGCTGCTTCTGAGCGGAGGCCAATTCCTTGTTGAGCCTTGCGCGCTCGGCCTCGAAATCGACGAGGTCGCCCATGGGGATGTATATCTTGGCGGCGTCGGTGACGATGCAGACTGCGCCGTCTATCTCGATGCCGTCCTCAACCTCGACCTCGGACGCGCCCGCGAGCTTCTGCATGAACTCGACGGAGAGTCTGAAGGTATCGACATAGGAGGTGCTGATATATATTTTCGCTCTCTTTGAATGAGGAACATTCATCTCGGCGCGGCGGTTTCTTATCGCCCTGACCGCGTCCATAATCATGTTCATCTGCTCTTCCTCTGCGCTGAAGTTCAGAGCGTCGGAATACTGCGGCCAATCGGAGACCATTATGCTCGCGCCCTCATGCGGCAGGGACTGCCAGATCTCCTCGGTCACGAACGGCATGAACGGATGGAGAAGCTTCAGAACGTTGGACATGACATATATGAGCACGCGCTTTGCGCACTGTGCGGGCTCGCCGCCCTTTTGCAGGCGAATCTTCGCAAGCTCGATATACCAATCGCAGAAAACATCCCAGATGAAATCATAGAGCTTCTGAACTGCGATGCCGAGCTCGAATCTCTCGAGATTGTCCGTAACCTCTCTGACGAGGTCGTTATAGAGGCTGAGCACCCACTTATCCTCGAGTGCAAGCTCATCGGGCAGACCCGCTTCTTCGGAGCCGTCGAGGTTCATAAGGATAAAGCGTGCGGCGTTCCAGAGCTTGTTCGCAAAGTTGCGGCTCGCTTCGACCTTTTTGTCGGAATATCTCATGTCGTTTCCGGGGCTGTTGCCGTTGGCAAGAGTGAAGCGCAGGGCATCTGCGCCGTACTTGTCAATGACCTCAAGCGGATCAATGCCGTTGCCGAGCGACTTCGACATCTTTCTGCCCAGCTCATCGCGGACAAGGCCGTGGATGAGGACGGTATCAAACGGAACCTGACCGGTCTGCTCGATGCCGGAGAACATCATTCTCATGACCCAGAACGGAATTATATCGTAACCTGTGACAAGGGTGTTGGTGGGATAATAGCGCTTGAAATCCTCGCTGTCGGTATTCGGCCAGCCGAGGGTCGAGAACGGCCAGAGAGCCGAGGAGAACCATGTATCAAGCGTATCGGGATCCTGATGGATATGGGTGCTGCCGCACTTCGAGCACTTGTCGGGAGCGGTTCTTGCAACGGTTATCTCGCCGCAATCGTCGCAATACCATGCAGGGATGCGGTGACCCCACCAGAGCTGGCGGGAGATGCACCAGTCGCGGATATTCTCAAGCCAATGGAAATAAACTTTTTCAAAACGCTTCGGCACGAACTTTGTCTCGCCGTTCTTGACAGCGTCGATAGCGGGACCCGCGAGGGGCTTCATGCTGACGAACCACTGCTTTGAAACGCGGGGCTCAACGGTAGTCGAGCAGCGGTAGCAGGTGCCGACATTGTGGTTATAATCCTCGACCTTGACAAGAGCGCCCTCAGCCTCAAGATCCTTGACGATAGCTTTTCTCGCCTCGTATCTGTCCATGCCGGCGTATTTCGGATAGTCGTCGACTATCTTTGCGTCATCGGTCAGGACATTGATAACGGGCAGGTTATGGCGCAGACCGACCTCGAAGTCGTTCGGGTCATGCGCGGGAGTTATCTTAACGACACCGGTACCGAAGTCTATCTCGACATAATCATCGGCGACAACGGGTATCTCGCGGTGGACTATAGGCAGGATGAGCGTCTTGCCGACGATATCCTTATATCTTTCATCATTGGGGTTGACGGCGACTGCGGTATCGCCGAGCAGGGTCTCGGGTCGGGTCGTTGCAAGCTCAAGATAGCCGCTTCCGTCCTTGAAAGGATAGCGAAGATGCCAGAAGTGACCCGCCTGATCCTCATATTCGACCTCGGCGTCGGAGATCGAAGTCAGGCAATGGGGGCACCAGTTGATTATTCTCTCACCCCTGTAAATGAGCCCCTTTTCATAGAGATTACAGAAAACCTCGTTGACGGCCTCGTTGCAGCCCTCGTCGAGGGTGAAGCGCTCGCGCTCCCAGTCGCAGGACGAGCCCATCTTCTTGAGCTGTTCGATTATTCTGCCGCCGAACTTCTCCTTCCACGCCCATGCGCGCTCGAGGAAGCCTTCACGGCCGACATCGTCCTTAGTAAGGCCTTCCTTTGCCATAGCCTCGACTATCTTCGCCTCGGTGGCGATAGAAGCGTGGTCGGTGCCGGGCAGCCAGAGGGTATCATAACCCTGCATGCGGCGGTAGCGGATAAGTATATCCTGAAGAGTATTGTCAAGAGCATGACCCATATGGAGCTGACCCGTGATGTTCGGAGGGGGAATAACTATAGTATAGGGTTTCTTCTCCGGGTCGGGTACGGCGTGGAAGAAATTGCCGTCGAGCCAGAATTTATAGGTTCTGTCCTCCACTTCCTTCGGATCATACTGTTTTGCGAGTTCCTTTGCCATAACATAATCCATTTCTCCGGCGAATAGATTTTACATGAACGCTGATTGCTCCGCGCCGGAGGAGCAGCGTTGATTTTACATTTCAGAAATCGGCGGCGATGCGGTACTCGGCACTGCATACGCCTTTTTTGGGGATTCCCTCTTTTCCGATGAATTACTCTATATTATCACATTCAGAAGCGTTTTTGTCAAGAGATTTAACGCTTTTTGACTTCTCCGGAGGCAAAAATGAAGAACACGAAACGGCTTCTCATAAACACGCTGACGCTCGCCGCGACATCGTTTCTCATGCGCACGGTCGGCGTTGCGTTCAATGTATATCTGACCGGTCGGCTGGGCGCGGCGGGAATAGGGCTTTTTTCGCTCGTCACGGACGTGTACGCGATGGCGCTGACATTTTCGTTTGCGGGTCTGCCGCTCGCATCGACGCGGCTCACGGTCGAAGATTCCGGAAAAAATGCCGGTCAGGGCGCATGGATAATGCGGCGGTGCGCGCTCTACGGGCTGACGGTCGGGTGCATGATGCTCGCCGCCGTATGGTTCGGCGCAGAGCTGATAGCAAAATTGTGGCTCGGCGACATACGCACAGCGTCGTCGCTTCGCATACTCGCACTGAGTCTCCCCGCGGCATCGGTCGGCTGCGCGTTCAGCGGATATTTCACGGCGCGGCGCACAGTGCTCAAATACGCGGCGGTGCAGATATTCGAGCAGGCGGTAAAAATAGCGGTCTCTGTTCTGATGCTTCGATTCTGGGCGGCAAAGGGCGCGGAGTACGCCTGCGACGCGGTGGCGCTCGGCATAACGATATCGCAGATAAGCTCGCTGATATGCGCATTTTTGCTCTACAAATCAACGAAGCACCAAAAGCCGAAAGAAAAAACGCCCGGCGGGCTTCGGGCTCTGCTGCGCATTGCGCTCCCGGACGCCGCCGGGTCATGCGCGCGCTCGGTGCTGCTGACGATAGAACACCTGCTGATTCCCGTGGGCTTTCGCAAATCCGGACAGAGTGCGGGCGGCGCGATGACGCTCTACGGAGTCATTCACGGCATGGCTCTGCCGGTTATCCTCTACCCCGCCGCCATAATGACGGCTCTCGCGAGCATGCTCGTGCCTGAATTTGCCGAATGTGCGGCGCGCAGCAACAGAAACAGGATAGACAGCATGGCGGCGCGGGCAATAAAAATAACCGTGCTGTTTTCGATGGGCACGGCGGGAATAATGTTCATTTTTTCCGAGGGGCTGTCGCAGTGCATCTACGGGGACGGGCAATGCGCGGAATATCTGCGCGTGCTCGCGCCGCTTCTGCCGATAATGTACACAGACACGACAGTTGACGGAATACTCAAAGGGCTCGATCAGCAGGTATATTCAATGAGATATAATATAATCGACTCCGCGATGTGCGTCGTGCTCGTGCTGATACTCATCCCGAAATATTCCGTAAAGGGCTATGTCGCGATACTTTTTATCAGCGAGATAGTAAACTTTTCGCTGAGCATACACAGGCTTTCAAAAGTTTGCACGCTCGAAATAAATATCATGGATTCGATAATAAAGCCCGCCGTCTGCGTGACGGCTTCGTTTCTCGCGGGGCTGCTGCTCTCCTCGGCGCAGGGTAGCGGAAAAGCCGCGCTGACAATCATAATAACTGTCAACGCGGCGGTGTATATTCTTCTGCTGATGCTCACGGGCAGCATCTCGGCGCAGGATATTATTTGGTTCAAAAACATCTTTTCGCGCGGCTCAAAATCTGAAAAAAGAGGGCTCTGCGCTGCTCGGATAAACGACCGTCAGCGTTCCCTGAGCCACTGATATTTCGCTCATTTTACCGACAAATTCATTGCTGACGCCGAGGGCGTATGTGTTCTTCAAGGTGCCGTTTTTGAGCTCATATTTGAGCCCGCTTATAGTGACACCCGATGAGATATCCGAATGGGAGAACACGGAGACCATGCCCTTTGCGTTCTCGTCAAAAATAATTCTGCCGTTTGTTATCGAAGTGAACGAAGTTTCGCGCGCGTCGATAATCGCAGTCATTCCGCGCCTCGACAGCGACGAGATGAGCTGGATATTCGCAAGAGTATGGTCGGCTCTGCCGCCCGATGCGCCGTAGAGAATGAAATTTTTATATCCGCGCATCACGCCCTCTGCGACCGCCGCCCCCATATCCGTATCGTTCTTTTCGCAGGGCAGGACGATAATATTCCGCCCGTTCGGAGTGTGCCCGAGGGAATCAAAATCGCCTATAACTAAATTCGGCGTTATACCGAGATTCTGAAGATACAGCAGACCTTTATCGGCAGCAATGATGAAATCACCCTCCCCTGTCGGGCGGATTCCGAAGAAGTCGCCGCCGCCGACTATATGACAAACTTTGCTCATAATATCACCGTCCGTTTGTTTCTTTGACAATTATATATCATCAATCATAATTTTTCAATCATATACGAAAAGCCGCCCCGGAATATATCCGGAGCGGTAATTTTATGCTGCATCTTCGTCTTCCGCCGGCGAAGTTGAGCCGAAATCGGGAAGAGTGAACGGGAAGCGGCGGGTCGTGCTCTCTGCCTCGGTGAGCTCGCTCACCGCCTCGGAAGTATGCTCATGAGTTACAGGCTCTTCGCTCTCCGCCACAGTACCGACATCGGTGTGCGGACGGGTCGACGCAGAATATGAGCCTGAGCCGCTGCTGTTGCTGCTCGGGACTGCGCCCTTTTTCAGCAGATCGACAGCGGAGACATGGTTATCGCCAATCTTTATATTCGTGTCGCCGTAGAGAGCGAGCTGGAGCTCACGCGCAACGACGGGATAATCGACGACCCAGACCGAAAGGCGCTGGTTGATTATCTTGCCGTAGTAGGTATAGAGCTGAGCGGAAGTGTAGTTGCCCTCGGTCGGCATGACTATCTGCTTTATCTCGTAGTTCATCCAGCCCTGAGAGAGCGCCTGGGTCATGAGAGAGAGAATCTCACTGCGCTTGTAGTTCGTCACGACATTGGGAAGGACGATATCGAGCGCGTTGTTGAGCTGACCCGCAGAGGCGTTCTGCGCGCTCTTGATGAGAGCCATGATAACGGTACGCTGTCTCGCAGTTCTGCCGACATCGCCTTCGTTGTCAACGTGGCGGATACGGCTATAGACCAGAGCCTGTCTGCCGCTGAGCTTGACGGAATCGCCGGCGCTTATTTTCTTTATCTTCGTTGTGGTGCGGTTGATATAATCCGCCTCATAGGGCTCAATCGGAACGGACACGCCGCCGAGAGAGTCAATAAGCTTCGGGAAGCTCTTGAAATCGACGCTGATATAATGATCGATCTCAATCTTGTAGTTATTCTCAAGCGTCTCGATAAGTGCCGCGGGACCGCCCCAGAAATAGGCATGGTTAGTCTTGCAGCAGCGCTCGGAGCCGTTGATGTTCATATAGGTATAGCAGTCTCTGAGGAAGGACACGAGCGTTATCGTCTTGGTCTTTTTGTTAAGCGAGAGCAGGATGATGGCATCCGAACGTCCACCCTCTGCCTTGCCGGTCTCGCTGTCAACGCCGAGGAGCAGAACATTGATTATATTCTTGCTCGAATACTTCGCGCCGCCGTTCTTCGCCCACGCAGTTATGAGGCTGTCGATGCTCGAAGCGTCGCTGACATCGTACATTGCATCAAACTGCTCCTCGGGCGCAAAGGTGCCCTCGGGATCACCGTTGCTGCCGTGGTCGATGGTAATAAGTCCGAGCTTATTGCCGATATAGATGCCGCCGCCGATTATAGCAAGGGCGAGCACCACGCAGACAACGGTAATCGTAATTTTTAGATTGCGTTTGTTGTTGTCCATAAAAAACTGTTTAAATGTTCTTTTTTCTTTCTTTTCCATAAAGCAGCTCACTTTCAACAGTATTCGGCATATTGTATCACTTTTTGCGTCAAAAAGCTATACCAATCCCACAAATTTATTGTTTCTTTATTTTTGGCTGTTTACACAAAGCGTGCAAAATATAAAACGCACGGATTTGAGATTTTACTGCACGGCGGCTGAAAATTTTTTCGGTGGATGATATCATGATAAAAAACATTGATATAACGCCGAGCATACATAAAACGGATTGACAAATTGAGATTTGTCGCAGAATCTATTTTGGCTCCCCTGTAGGGGGCCGGATACGCGAAGCGTAGACTGAGGGGTTAGTTTTGTTTTGCTCAAAGCAATAAATAAAACATATACAATGCGGACGGATATTATTCGCCCGCGAATTTGCGTGATTTATTGGCGCGCAGTTTGTAGGGTGCGGCGACCCCAACGCACCGCTGCTGCGCAAGCGGCACGAATTTCCTGAAATATCCATTGCCGACCATTCGTAGGGACAGCCCTTGCGGCTGTCCGTTATCGTTGTAGCCGATACAGGGGCATATAATTAGCTCCCGCCTTCGCTACGCAAGCCGTTCCCTCGCCAGTCTCCGTCAGATATCAAACACTTCGGCGCGGCTATTGGAAGCTTGATTATAAAGACAAGTCGGCAGTCTACTTCTACTTTGTAAAAATTCGTGCTAATCAAATCAACAAATCCAAGTTTATCAAACCGATAAAATTGGCACGTCTATACACCTTACAGAAACAAAAAACGACCTATGAGCCATAGATCGTTTTTATATTCTACAAGCACCCCGCCAAAAATCAATGGGGAAATTATTCATCAAACAGACCGTCCATAAGTTCGAGAGCTGCTTTGCGGCGGCGTTCTTCCTCCTCGCGGTCGAGCACGAACGAGCCGTCCGGCAGGCGGCGCAGGACATTGCCCTCACCCGCTCCGTCGGGGAGCAGAGCGCGGCTGATATTGACCATTGTTTCGCCGTCTTTTTCGCAGACTGCGTAGTTTTCTTCGATACGGTCGATGGCATAATATTCCATTATTCCGCCTCCTTTTTTACTTCTCAGCGGTCTTGTTATCCGGGAAAGCCGTTGAAAGATGCTCGCCGTCCGAGCCGACAACTATCGTGCCTTTTATATCCGTGCGCTCATACGGAATATTATATTTTTCGAGCTTCTCTATAGTCTCCTTGTGCGGATGACCGTAGTCGTTATCCTTGCCGCAGGAAATTAGCGCGAGCGACGGAGAAACGACTTTGAGGAACTCCTCGCTCGTCGATGTACTGCTGCCGTGGTGACCGAGCTTCAGAACATCGGCTTTGATATCCGCGCCGTTTGCGAGAATCTTTTTCTCGCTCTTCTCTTCGGCATCGCCTGTGAAGAGGAACGAATTCTTGCCGTAGACAACCTTCATCACGACGGAGGCGTTGTTTAGATCCTCAGGCGTGCCGACGGGTCCGACTATAGTTATCTTTGCATCGCCGAGGGTATAGGTATCGCCCGTCTTGGCGGATATCATCTTGGCGCCGGAGGCCTTGACCGCTTTTATCAGCTTTTGATAAATCGAGGTCGTGGGAACCATGGACTTCGGAAGCTTCGGCATAATAACATTGTCGACCTCTATCCCCTCAATAACCTTGGGCATACTGCCGATATGGTCGGAATGGGGGTGGGTGGCGACTATGTAATCGAGCTTTTCGACGGAGTTCGCCTTGAGATAATCAAGTATCGTCTGGTCGTTGCCGCGCTCGCCAGCGTCTATCAGCATGGCGTGGTCACCGCTCTTGACTAAGATGCTGTCGCCCTGACCGACATCTATAACATGGACAGTGAACGGTTGGCTGAGTGCGTCGCCGCTCTGTATCGTCTGCTCATCGCCCGAGAGCAGCTCGTCCCATGTGGGGATATCGAACGGGAGATTCATATAGGGCGCGAAGGTTATCAGCAGCGCGACGGCTATCACGACTGCGGTGACGATTATCTTCGTGCGCTTGTTCTGTGCGGCGGAACCGCTTTTTCTCTGATTTGCCATATTTCCTCCGATCATGTCTCGTCATCTGCGGGGGCATCCGACAGGGCGCATTTTTCCATCCACTGCTGTTTGGTTATAAGCACCTGGCGGGGCTTGCTGCCCTCAAACGGTCCGATGATGCCCTTGCTCTCGAGTTCGTCCATGAGCCTTGCGGCGCGGGCATAACCGAGCTTCAATTTGCGCTGGAGAAGAGTTGTTGAAGCCATTTTGGCATCGAGCACAACCTCGACGGCGTTCGGGAACATCTCATCGCCCGGCTCTTCGCCGTCATCGCCGCCTGCGGCACTGTTCTTCTTAGCAGAACCCGCTATCGCCGCCTGCCTGTTTATCTCGTCCATAATGCCCTCATCGTACTCCGCCTCGGCGTTGTGCTTGATGAAGTCGGCAACATCCTCGACCTCTTCATCGGAGATGAAGCAGCCCTGGATACGGGTCGGCTTGTTTGCGCCGATGGGGCTGAAGAGCATATCGCCGTTGCCGATAAGCTTCTCCGCGCCGGACATATCGAGTATCGTTCTCGAATCGACCGACGAAGAAACAGAGAGCGCAATTCTGCTGGGGATATTCGCTTTGATAATACCCGTGATAACATCGACGGAGGGGCGCTGAGTCGCTATGACAAGGTGCATACCTGCGGCACGCGCTTTCTGAGCGAGGCGGCATATCGCATCCTCGACTTCATTGGGCGCGACCATCATAAGATCGGCAAGCTCATCGATGAAAATGACTATCTGATGCATCGGGCGCAGTGACTTGTCGCGCTCGGCTAATTTGTTATATCCTCTTATATCGCGGACATTCTTCTCGGAGAGTATCTTATATCTGTTCTCCATCTCGTTAACCGCCCATGTGAGAGCGCCCGAAGCCTTGCGCGGATCGGACACGACGGGCACGGCGAGATGCGCGATGCCGTTATAGACCGTGAACTCGACCTGCTTGGGGTCAATCATCAGAAGCTTCACTTCGTCGGGGGTCGCGTTATAGAGAATGCTGACTATCATTGTGTTCAGGCACACGGATTTACCGGAACCCGTAGTACCCGCTATGAGCAGATGCGGCATCTTCGCGAGGTCTGCGCAGACGGCGTTGCCCGCGATATCCTTGCCGAGGACAACATTGAGCTTGCTCTGAGCGTTCTTGAACTGCGGAGTTTCGATTATCTCGCGCATATAGACCATCGAACGCAGCTTGTTGGGCACCTCGATGCCTATCGCCGCCTTGTTCGGAATGGGTGCTTCGATTCTTATTCCCGACGCGGCAAGGCGCAGGGCGATATCATCCGCAAGGTTGGTTATTTTATTTATTCTGACGCCCGCGTCCGGCTGAAGCTCATATCTTGTGACGGACGGACCGCGGCTTATCTCAGTTATCTTTGCGTGGACGTTGAAGCTTTCGAGCGTGTCGAGCAGCTTCTGCGCGTTGGATTTGAGCTCATCGGAGAAGTTGTCGTTGCCGTCATGGATGGGCTCTTTGAGGCAGGTTATCGGCGGCTTGCGATAAGTCGGCTGACTCTCGATAACAGGCTCTTCCTCGTCCTCCTCCGGCACATCGGGCACGGGATCAGGCTCTTTGACGGGCGGGAGCTCCGGCTCTTTCTTCTTCGGTTTTTCGGGCTCGGCGGGCTTCTTGCTTATATCGAGCATTTCGAGCTCGTCTTTCGCGCTCTTGGTCGGCAGAGGCGGCACGCAGGCGGGTCTGCCGTCCACAACGGCGGCGGCCTTTGACACGCCCTCGGCTATCTTCGCGGTCGCCGACGCGGCGTTGACACGGTTGACTATATCATCGATGCCGACATCGGTCTGAACCGGCTTGCGCGGGAACACGGTGGGCTCGGGACCTTCATCGGCGGCGGATTTTTTGCGGCTCTTTGCAGTTGCTGCAGGCGTATCAGTCGGCAGAGGCGGCACGGGAAACGGACGGGGGCTGACATAGGGCTCCTCCGCTTTTTTCTCCCTGCGCTTGTCTCTCGACGGCGCTCTCTCCTGCTCATCTCTGACGCGCTGAGCTCCGCGCTCAAGGCGTTCGTTGGTATCCTCGCTCATGCGCTTTATGGGCTTGGCGATAGATGTACCGAGGCGGGACAGGGTAAGTCCCGTGAGGAACATTATGCTGACTATCAGCAGGATAATATTTATTATCGCCGCGCCGACCTTGCCCGCCATTTTGGCAAGCAGTCCGCCGACGAGCGCACCGAGCGCGCCTGCACTCGGGAATGTGTCATAATCCCTCCACGCAGTCTTTATCTGATCGCCGAGGGTCATGAGCGAAAAGTATTCCGACGGGTTCGAGAAAATATGTATCGCCGAGCACAGCAGCAATATTGATATCCCGACGCCGATAAGATTCGACGATATCGAGCCGAACGTCTTGTTCATGGCGAGCATGACCGAGACGTAGATGAGCATGACGGGCCAGATATATGTACACGTGCCGAACACGCCGAACATAAAATTATGCACGGCGCGCCACGCGCTCTCGCCCTCGATAAACGCCATGGCTATGAGCAGAGCCGCGACAGCCATGAGCGCGATAGCCGCTTTCTGGCGGCGCGAGGACTGTTGCTCGGGAGTCTGCTCGACAGGCTCTTTTGCAGCCGCAGGCTTTGAGGCCGGGGCTTTTTTGGGCGTTGTAGTTGTTGTTTTTTTCTTCTTAGCGGCCGTTGACTTTGCCGCAGTCTTTTTCGCAGCCATTAAGGCCCTCCTTAGAAATTTGAACGAACTTATCTGACCTTTTCAACTATGCCGGCGATGATAACAACAACGCCGAGGACAAGGCAGTAGTAACCGAAAATTTTGAACTTATCGATTTTGACGAGCCACTCGAGAGCCTTTATCGCGGCAAAGCCGACGACGGCGGCGGTGACAACGCCTATAATAACGGGCAGGATATCTATCTGCTCGCCGAGGGCTACGGCGTCCTTTATCTCCATGACATTGGCGGCAAGGATAGCCGGTATGCCGAGGATAAACGAATAGCGAACCATATACTCTTTTGAAACGCCGCAAATCATACCGGTCGAGATGGTCGAGCCGGAGCGCGAGATGCCGGGGAATCCGGCGGCGAAAGCCTGAGCCACGCCGACGGCAAGCGCGGATTTCGCGCCTATCTGGGGACGAGCTTTGACCTTCTTTGCGCGCCATGAGCCGACGAGCAGGAGAGCTGCGGTGAAGAGGAAGCAGACTCCCTCGACCAATATATCATTGTCATCGGCAAGACCGCCGAGAACATCCATGATGCGTCTGTCGCCGCCGACGGGAATGAGCAGGAACAGCAGAGGCACGCAGGAGATAACGAACATGAAGAGCATACGCCTGTTCTCGTTCATCTCGCTCCACTTGAACTTGCCAGTGAAGATATCTTTTATAGTGCTGAAAAATTCAACGATGAGACCCCATATGGTCTTGTAATAAACGACGAACACGGCTATCAGAGTGCCCATATGTAACAGCACCGTGAACAGCAGCGAGCTTGTGCCGCCGACATTGCCGAAGAAGTGCTGAAAGACCGAGAGATGCCCGCTCGATGAGATGGGCAGGAATTCGGTCACGCCCTGCAGAAAGCCGAGCAGTATTGCCTTGAGTATTTCCATGATATATTACCCCTTTTCCATTTTTCCGGCGGAATATAAAGTGCCGGGCGAATAACACGGTTTCAGATATTCAAACGGATCGGTCGTCACAAGTCTTTCAACGACCTCACCTTTTTCTGTCCTTGAACACATCACGCAGCCGAACGGAGTCTGATGCTCGCAGACATCTGCGGGCGGCTGCATAAAAATCTCGGCGGGAGAAACAACTGTGTAGAGCATCACCCGTTCTCCCCTTTCTTTTCACTCTGCTCCTCGATCATATCGCAGAGCTTATCGAGGGCATCGGAGAGAGAGCCGAGGGAATCTATAAGCCCCTCTTTGACCGCCGCCTCGCCGTCGAGCACAGTGCCGACATCCATGACAAGCTGACCCGTTGCGAGCATAAGCGAGCGGAATCGATCGGCGGAGATGCGCGAATTATCGGCGACGAATCTCACTATACGCTCCTGCATCTGCTCAAAATAGGACATAGTCTGCGGCACGCCCAGGACAAGTCCCGTCATTCTGACCGGGTGGACAGTCATGGTGGCGCTCGGTGCGATAAACGAATACGCGCTCGAAGCCGCGAGCGGCACGCCTATCGAATGTCCGCCGCCGAGGACGAGGGACACGGTCGGCGTTTTCATTCCGGCTATAAGCTCCGCTATCGCGAGTCCGGCTTCGATATCGCCGCCGACGGTGTTGAGGATTATGAGCAAACCTTCAATATCGCGGCTCTCTTCTATCGCGACAAGCTGCGGAATGACATGCTCATATTTTGTGGTTTTGTTCTGCGCCGGCAGGACATAGTGACCCTCTATCTGACCGATAACAGTCAGGCAGTGGATATAATGCCCGCGCTTGTCAACGGTTATGGAGCCTGTTTCGACTATCTGTCGAAGCTCCCTGTCCGTGCTGTCGGACGAATCTCCGTCCTCTTCACTGACGCTCGGGGTCGGCGCGACGGGCTCCAATATGCTGTCTTTTTGCTCTTCGTGTTTTTTTCTGTTCATCGAATTCACTCCCGACAAACAGTATGCCCGAATAACTTTTGATAATTCAGCCATAGCACAGCGCACTGCGGCAGATTACATTTAATTATACCACGCAGAAAGCTTTCGGGCAACATAAAAATCGTCATATATCAATTTCCCCTATAAAATGTAATATATACAGGTATATATTTGGCGCGGCGCACCTTGACAAAATCCGCGGATTGCAATAAAATTTAAAGGTAATTTTATTTTTATACGGAGGGATACAAGTGGGCAGCACTATTGCACAAAAGCTTATAAAAAGCCACCTGCTCAGCGGCGACATGACCGTTGGCAGCGAGATCGGTCTGAGAATCGATCAGACTCTCACTCAGGACGCCACAGGCACCATGGCATACCTTGAATTCGAGGCTATGGGAGTCGAGAGAGTAAAGACCGAGCTTTCGGTCGCATACATTGACCACAACACTTTGCAGACCGGCTTTGAAAACGCGGACGATCACAGATTCATCAGGAGCGCCGCGAAAAAGAGAGGACTGCTTTTTTCACGCCCCGGCAACGGCATCTGCCATCAGGTGCATCTTGAGCGCTTCGGCATCCCCGGCAAGACGCTCATCGGCTCGGACAGTCACACTCCGACCGGCGGCGGCATCGGCATGCTCTCGTTCGGCGCGGGCGGACTCGACGTCGCGGTTGCGATGGGCGGCGGCGCATACTACATAACTATGCCCAAGATGACTCGCATAAACCTGCACGGCGCGCTTTCGCCGTGGGTCAGCGCGAAGGATATAATCCTCGAAGTTCTGCGCATCATGTCCGTCAAGGGCGGCGTGGGCAAGATAATCGAATACGGCGGAGACGGAGTCAAGACTCTTTCCGTCCCCGAGCGCGCAACGATAACCAACATGGGTACGGAGCTCGGCGCAACGACCTCTGTTTTCCCCTCGGACGAAGTGACGAAGGCTTTTCTCGCCGCTCAGGGCAGAGAGCAGGATTGGGTCGAGGTCAAGGCGGACGACGATGCAGTCTATGACGAGGTTATCGACATAGACCTCAGCACCCTCGAACCCCTCGCGGCAATGCCCCATATGCCCGACAATGTAAAGAAAGTTTCCGAAATAGGCGAAATAAAGATCGACCAGGTCTGCATCGGCTCCTGCACGAACTCCTCGCTCTACGATATGCTCAAGGTGGCGGCTATCCTCAAGGGCAAGCGCGTCGCACCGAGCGTCAGCCTCACTATCTCCCCCGGTTCGATGCAGGTTCTCAGAATGCTCTCCGAGGACGGCGCACTCTCCGACATCCTCGGCGCGGGCGCAAGACTGCTTGAGTGCGCGTGCGGTCCGTGCATCGGCATGGGTCAGTCCCCGAACTCCGGCGCTGTCTCCCTGCGCACCTTCAACCGCAACTTTGAGGGACGCTCCGGCACTGCCGACGCGGGCGTTTATCTCGTCAGCCCCGAGGTCGCCGCGGCTTCCGCTCTCACAGGCGTGCTGACCGACCCGAGAACCCTCGGCGAGGCGCCGCACATCACAATGCCCGATCACTTTGAAATAAACGACAATCTCATCGACAAGCCCGCTTCTCCGGAAGAGGCCAAGAATCTCGAGATAGTCTACGGTCCGAACATCAAGCCCGTCCCCAACGGCGACGCACTGCCCGAGAGCATCGAGGCAGAGGTCGTTCTCAAGGTCGGCGACAACATCACAACAGACCACATCATGCCCGCAGGCGCAAAGATTCTCCCCTACCGCTCGAACGTGCCGTTCCTGTCGAACTTCTGCTTCAAGCAGTGCGACGAGCACTTTGCCGAGCACTGCAAGCAGGCAGGCAAGGGAATCATCATCGGCGGCAGCAACTACGGTCAGGGCTCTTCGAGAGAGCACGCGGCACTCGTTCCGCTGTATCTCGGCATAAAGAGCGTTATCACAAAGTCCTTTGCGCGCATACATCAGGCTAACCTCATAAACGCCGGTATCGTGCCGTTCACCTTCGCCGACCCCGCCGACTATGACCGCATCGAGAAGGGCGACAAGCTCGCGCTCGACGGCATCAGAGAGACTATTGAAAACGGCGGCGAGGCTGTTCTCAAGAATGAGACAAAGGGCGAGAGCTACAAGCTCTGCTACAGCTTCTCCGGCAGGCAGAAGGACATAATCCTCGCAGGCGGTCTGCTCAACTACACAAGAGAATCACACAAATAAGAGAGGAAGATAAACATGACAGAGGCACAGGTCAAGAACGCCGTCGAAAAATTTGAGGCTCTCATCCGCGCTCAGAGCGACCGTTCGGACAAAATAAAGGCTCAGGGCGATTTCATCGACTTCAAGTCGCTCGACAAGATCATCATCGGCGTCTGCGGCGGCGACGGCATCGGTCCGGTCATCACCAAGGAATCCGCAAGAGTTCTCGAATATCTGCTTGACGATAAAGTAAAGGCGGGCAAGATTGAGTTCAAGGTCATCGACGGACTGACCATCGAAAACCGTGTCAAGGCGAACAAGGCTATCCCCGACGACGTGCTCGAAGAGCTCAAGAGCTGCCACGTTATCCTCAAGGGTCCGACCACTACCCCGCAGGCGGGCGATCCGTGGCCGAACATCGAGAGCGCAAACGTTGCGATGAGAAAAGCTCTCGATCTGTTTGCGAACCTCCGCCCCGTCAAGGTTCCCGAGCAGGGCATTGACTGGACCTTCTTCCGCGAGAACACCGAGGGCGCATATGCCGTCGGCTCGATGGGCGTCAATGTTACCGACGACCTCGCGCTTGACTTCGTCGTGACGACCTCCGAGGGCTGCGACAGAATCGCAAGGCTCGCCTATGACTACGCGCGCCGCAACAACAAGGGCCGCGTTTCGATAATCACAAAGGCAAATGTCATCAAGACCACGGACGGCAAGTTCCTCAACCTCTGCAAGAAGGTCGGCGAAGAATATCCCGACATCGTGACCGACGAGTGGTACATCGACATCACCACGGCGAAGCTCATCGACGAGAAGCGCCGCCGCGACTTCAAGGTATTCATTCTCCCGAATCTCTACGGCGACATAATCACCGACGAGGCTGCTGAGTTCCAGGGCGGCGTCGGCACAGCCGGCAGCGCAAACATCGGCAAGCGTTACGCGATGTTCGAGGCTATCCACGGCTCGGCTCCGAGAATGGTTCGCGAGGGCAGAGCACAGTACGCCGATCCCTGCTCGATGCTCAGAGCGAGCGTGATGCTCCTCTCCCACATCGGCGAGCAGGAAAAAGCCGATCTGCTCGAGAGAGCGCTCGACATCTGCATGTACGAGGACAAGAAGCTCAAAATCACAGGCCGCGAGGACGGTTGCACCTGCAGCGAATTCGGCGACTATGTCATGGAGACAGTCAGAAAGATCAGCGAGTAAAAAACATATAAAGTCAGCCGCAGCGATTTGTTTTGCTGCGGCTGTTTTGTTTTGGCTCACATTCAGTGGATATAAATCATAACCACTAGTAAACTAGTGGTTTGCACAGCCCCTATAAGGGGCGCCTACTGGCTAAGCCCCTGAAAGGGGCATCGAAAGGTTTGACAACGCATTACTATCTCAAGCAGCCGCTCACGTGCGGCTGTTTGTTTTTTGCTTATTTATTCTTGGCACCCGTAAACGGGTCAATATATTCTTTGATGCTCATTTGATCTTGTGCAAAATCTTCTTCAAGCTGATTCCTTATGTATTCTTCGATTACCCTTTTGTTTCTGCCTACCGTATCCACATAGTAACCTCTACACCAGAAATTTCTTGAACCATACTTATATTTCAGATTTGCATGCCTATCGAAGATCATCAGACTGCTTTTTCCCTTGAGATATCCCATAAACTGTGCTACACTCATATATGGTGGAATACTTACCAACATATGCACATGGTCTGCGCAAGCTTCTGCTTGTATGATCTCCACACCTTTTTGCTCACATAGTTTTCGCAATATTACACCTATATCTTCTTTCAATGTTCCATATATTTCTTTTCTTCTGTATTTCGGTGCGAAACCGACACTATTCTCAATCACACAGGCCTTTATGAGTACAAGCGCGGCAAAATGCTAATGCACCTCAAGTTCTGTTTTGAGGCTATTCCGACAGAGCCGATGCCGGGAACTATGCTTCGATACTATCGAGTACATAAAGGTTTGACCACACGGCAGTTAGCAGAAAGTGCAGGAATTGTACCTGCAACGGTGTTGAAGTATGAGAGTAATCAGTTCCCGATACCATATCAAAATGCGGTAGCATTTGCAGATATTCTTGAAATCGATAGAAATCTGCTGTTTGATGATTTTGCTCGGTTTATGGATTTCCCATACAGCGACAGACTTCGTGAAGTCAGAAAAGCATATAGATTGAATCAAACAGATTTTGCGGAAAAAGCTAATATTTGTAACAGTATCTATGCAAAATGGGAAACCGCTATCCGTCAGCCGTCACGAAAGATGTATGAGCAATTAGTAACCGCATATCCTGAAATAAAGATATAAAGTTTACAGCGTATCTGCAACAAAACAGATACGCTGTATTTTATAATCGGCACATTGGTGTTTACGCCTTTTCTTCTGTAAAATGAAGGTACAGTAAAACGCAGGAGGTAAATGCTATGGCAAAATCATTATTTGAACAGATGGGCGGTACCTACGCTCAGGTTGCAGATTATCTGCTTCCAAACTTGATACTTCCCGAAGAAGAACAGAAATCTATCGGTATTTGGGGACAGAGGCACGCACGGTACTTAAAACAGAACCACAAAGTCCTGTATATGAACTTATTGACAAGTGGTAATCTGAACGCTTATCTTGCCGATATTGACGAGCAAGCAGAAGCTATGTTTTCTCAGCTCGTAAAAGAAATGGCTGATAAGCAAGGTGTAACCGAGCATTTGAAAGCAACTGACCAAATGGCTTGGGTTGGAAAAATGAACGCTATCCGCAATGCCGCTATAGAGATTGTGAACAAGGAGCTGATATTCGTATGAAATCCCCGAAATATCACCTATATCTGACCGAGAAAGAACATCATCTATTAATTCAGGCATTGATTGATTTAAAGAACAAACTGCTCAACGATGGAAGATATACGGACGCAGTTGATGAAGTTATCATAAAGGTGTTAAAAAATACGAAAAAGAAAATTCGAACATCATAAAACAAAAGTCGGTACTTTTAGTGGTATCGACTTTTATTTATAGCAAGAATCCCATAATCAACAGAGGCAACTCTGCGTCTATGCGTCCGGCTCTTTGATGACAACTATATTCAAATTTTCAACTTCAATTAAACTTTCCTGCTTACATTTCGGACAGTAGAGAGGAAAATTCTTTAATACTGTGTCCTCTCTGGTTTTGTCACGAGTTTTGCTGCCGCAAGTTGGGCGTAAAATCCAATGCTCATTTTTCATTGCATCACCGCCTTTTCATACAATCATTTTTACATCATCACACAAAATCATTTCTAACATCTGCAATAATATCTCCTTTTTTAATTTTCCACAATCCGTATATCGAAGTAATAAACATAATCAGGAGCATTGCAAGTGAAGCTATCAAATATGCTCCGATAGGATATACAAACCGGATTACTGCGCCAACCACAATATTTTTGTAGAGCAGATAGCATAGCGGCAGGGACGCTATACCGCCGATTAAAACCGAAAACAAACCAATCCATAGGTTTTCTATACAGAGCATGGCAAATAACTCTTTTACTGTCATTCCCACCGAACGCAATACCGCAAATTCACGCTTTCGCATATTCAGGCTCGTTGTCATGACATTGAAAACATTCGCGCACGATATTACGGTCAAGAGAATTAAAAAAGAAGTGGAAAACAGTCTTATCATTGCTGCAAGGTTTCTTTGGGACTCATAGCTTTCGGCAGAGTTGAATATGGAAACATCTTCGTCAAGCCCGGCGCTCGTTAAATAATCGGTTGTGTTTTTTTGAATAGCTGCATAGTTCGGGGATTGTATCATAATTTCCTTATTCGTGATTTCCGCATGAAACTCGGATACACGGCTTTCGGGAATTAAAATACTGACTCCTCCGCTGTTTGCTCTAAATTCAAACGGAAAGTCATAGTTGCCAACCGTAAAATCAACGCTGAAAAAAGTATCGTAATAATTCTCATAATCAAAGCGGTCATTTGGATTTGCGTTTATATCTTGGTTGAGCCGTTCACTCGCCGCTTCGCTCATATAACGGACATCGGCGTGATAGCTTCCGTCTTTCAAGATAGGAAAACTCGTGCTTTTACTATCCTCGTCGATTTCATCATAAAAGGCACTCGCATAAACGGAATTATCATTTTTAAGTCCATTTTGCGAAAGGAACTCGGCATAGCGTTCATTTGAAATAATGAATATATAAAACGGAGCTTTATATAATTCGGAGCTTTCTTTAAGAGTAGCCCAATCCGAGTCTCGGTAGTTGTCAGTGAGCCATTCCGAATTAAGTAAAACACTATGAAAATGCGAGGGACTTTCTGCAAACCAACCGACTTCATCAATGCCGTCCTGCGATTTTACAAAGCTGTATAACCCGTCAAATTTTTTCGTGCCAAGCTCCATAGAATAGTTCATACGCAAATCGTAGCCTATGTTCTTCCGTTCTGCTTCTACAAATGAGAGCATATACAGGCTGAACGCATTTGCAGACACAAAGAGAAAGATACTGATTGCCAGCGAAAAAGTGATTGCACGAAACGCTTTCTTTTCTCGTTTTATGGTACGCTTTGCAAGCAGATTTTCAGCAGAGGAAGTAAAGTTACTGCACTTTACTTTCATTACACCTTTTTCACCTTTAAGATTGCTTATGATTGAAATTTTGGAAGCGGAACGCGCAGGAACACCGGCAGATAGGAATACCAACAAATAACCGAAAATTGTAGTAAGAACCAGCAGCCACCCGTTAATGTGCAGCCGCATATCCATATTGACATAGAGGATTTTTCCCATATATGCCCCGAAAACATCAAGTAAAGCCCAGGAAGAGAAAACACCAAGAACCATGCCAAGCGGTATGGCAAGCGTTCCAAGTAAAAGGGCTTCGGCATATACAATCGTGCGGATGTCTTTTTTCGTTGCACCGATTGAGGACAAAAGACCAATCTCTTTTGTTCTTTCGGAAACAGATATGGCAAAGGCGTTATATATCAAAGAAACCGCACCGACAGCGATTATAAGGAGCAACGCGGCGGCAATGCCTATAATAAGGCTCTTGATATTCTCGTTTTGCGAAACACCCAGATAGGAAAGCAATTCTGTATGATAGGAATATTCCGTCCTTTCATCAAAATAACGGTTTGCAAATTCATAAACCCCGTTCGGCTCATGAAGAACAAGACGATACACTTCTCGTCCATTTATCAAAACCTTTTTGACGCTTGAAATTTCGTCTGCCGCTTTGTACTGCTCTATTTCCTCTGCGGTGGCGTTATAAACAGCAATATGCCAATTACCGTTCTTCTCGATAATACCGTCAATCGCGGAGCAAAGCATAGAATTTAACAGCGTCAAAACCGTACACACCATAAGAACGGATAAAACAATTCCTATCAGCGTTATAAATGTTCGCCCTTTATTCTTCCTCAAACTTCTTGTTGCAAGTTGCATACAAACGCCCATCGTTATAACCAACCCTTTCCGAGCTTTTGTGCGGTTTTGGGCAAACAATGTGCAGACCAAAATTTTGACTGCCTGATTGTCAAAAAGACACAAAAGCGGAGTTTGAAAGGAATGCGGTGCATTTCTTTCAAACTTTACCCTCCGAGAGCTTACCGTCCTTTATGATAAGCATACGGTCGGCTTGCTCGGCAAGCTCCAAATTGTGTGTAATCATAATGAGCGTTTGACCGTATTGTTTATTTGCACTCCCCAGAAGCTCCATTACCTCTGCTGCACTTTTGCTGTCAAGATTTCCTGTCGGTTCGTCGGCAAGCATAAGCGCAGGATTTGTAAATAAAACTCTGCCTATGGCACAGCGTTGTTGCTGACCGCCTGAAAGCTGGCTCGGCAGATGACTTCTTCGCTCTTTCATTCCAAGCGTATCCAGCAATCGGTCAAGCGTTTCTTTGTCGGTTTTCTTTTTATCAAGGCGGCAAGGGAGCGTTATGTTTTCCTCAACCGTCAAAGTGGGAACGAGATTATAAAACTGATAGATTAAGCCCGCCTTTCGTCTGCGATAATAGGCAAGCTCCTTTTCGCTCTTGGCATATATATCCTCACCATCTACATACACCTTGCCGGAGGTGGGGCGGTCAATACCGGCAAGGATATGTAACAAGGTCGATTTTCCCGATCCCGACGGACCGATGATAGAAACAAATTCGCCTTTTTCTACGGTAAAAGATACATTGTCAAGTGCTTTAACCTCTGCTTCTCCCGATAGATAAGTTTTACACAGGTTACAAACATTCAATATCGGCATATCTATCATTCCTTTGTAAGAGCTGCCTGTATTTTGCTTTCTGCTTCGTCAAGAGTGGCAAAGGCGTTTGTTTCACCGTCAAACATATCAGCATTGAAACGGATAGTTCCGTCGGACACGATAATAGCAAATTGATCTTCTCCGAACATGAAATAGTCGCAAATGTCGTCATAATAAAAAGTTTTACCATTCATTTCAGAACAGCTATCCTCTGTAACCTTGTTCAAAAGAAAAATACCTTCTATTCCGCTCTTGAAATGAGAAATTACCGTAGACGAATCATTTGCGGAAGCGTTATCCACACAACTCGGCAGCAAAACTGTTACCGTACTGTCTGGCTCTGCTTCTCCCGAAATAACCTTTGTGATTTTTATGGCAGCAAGTGCTTTTTGAGCGGTTTCACCTTTGCCGTAATCAATCTCAATATTGCGTACCGTTTCTATTGTGCCGCGGACAATCGTATTGCTGTAACTGTTAAAGATTTCGTCTGAGGTCAAAGGGGTGGGTGAAATCGTTGTTTTTTCAAATTCGTCAATGTAGGTAATTGCGATACCTTTGGAACGCTCCAATTCAAAATCACCTTTTGAAGAACACCCTGTAAAAATAAGGGTAGCTGCGATCAGCAGGAACGAGAGAGTAAAAATGGTCTTTTTCATGGCGTTAATCCTTTCGCAATGTATTTTTGGTTTTTGTGCCTCAATTATATGAACACAAAAAGTAGAAAACCGGATGCAAAAAAGCAGGTATTTTCTTTTGGAAAATACCTACTTGGGGGCTGCTCTAATGGTCACTTGGTTTCTATTTTTTCAAAATAGTAAAATCGTCCGTTGTTTTGTAAAATGAGAACATCATCACTATATGGATATATCTTCGCTCCGATAATACTCTCTTTGTCAATCACACTATCTAAATGTATGATGTCTGAATCGGTCAAGCTGCCTGTAAATAAATCCGGATTTTGTTTCAAGTCCGAAATATCCTCAACGCCATACTTGTCAATGACATAGCGATTTGAATAATAGCCGTATTGTTCATTTTCGTATGAAATCGTAATGGAATAATTTGTATCATATGCTATTTGGACGGGTTCTTTATTGAGTATCCATACAGCGGTAATGCTCAAACCAATAATCAGTACAAAGGAAGCAGCTAACACACTTATCTTCTTAAAAGACCATGCGGCGGTCGTTTTGCGTTTGTCTTGCTTTGCACCGAGCGTTGCATAGACCTTTTCGTCAAGCGAGGACAAGTCGTGTCTTTCTTCTGTTTCGGACAACATATTGTCTGCTTTGGTTTCTATATACTGCTGTATCGCTTCTTTGATTTTTTTATCGTTCATATCCATCCTCCTTCAATCGAGTTTTCAATAGTTTTTTCCCGCGCGTAAGCTGTGATTTTACGGTGCCGTGTTTTCTGTTAAGAAAATCCGCAATCTGTGATGTGGATAATTCGTAATACAAATGGAGTATCAACACATCTCGGTATTCGGCGGTCATGCCTTGTATCGTTTTATAGATGATTTTACAGCTTTCGTCCATAGCAATGCTTTCGGCAATATTTTCATCACTTTCCAATTCATACGCACTCTCGGATAAAGGGACTGTTTGAATATGATGATCCCGTAGCATATTCAAAGCTATATGCTTTACCGCCATTGTTACATAGTACATACAATCTTTGCTGTCAACATCTTTTATCGCACCCAAATTCCGCATGATCGGTGGTATTGCATTATGTACTGCGTCCTCTGCGTCTTGCGGGTTTTTTAATATTTTCAATGCAACTGCATACATTGTGTTTTTATGCTTTTCATAAATGGCAGTCATTTTTTCAATTTCTTTACTCATACGACCTCCTGAATTATAAGACACTCTCTCAATAATCTATAACACGAAAAAAAGAATTTCGGATGCATTTTTCTGCGGATTTTTACTCAACCATATAATCAAATCTAACTTTTTTATACACCCATACTCTCCAACATTTCTTTCATTTTTTGAATCGCTTTTTCACATATTCTTTTCGCTGTGTTAGCAGAGCTGTATTCGTGATCGGTGGCAATATCGGTATACATCATTTTCGGTATCAACTTCTTTTTCGGCTCGCCGTATTCGTCCAAATCCTTGTAGTCCATATAAAATACGCTTTTGCATTCCAAACAAAAACCGAAATGCTGGGCAAACATAGATTGTTCTTCATAGTTTAGCTTATCAAAGGCTTTCCACAGACAAGAATATAATTCGGACTTGAAAAACAAATAGGACGGATTATTGGAATTATCAGGGACAATTTCTTCCGTGCCTTCTTCGCCGTCCTCATCGGCATATTTACGATACAGCTCCACGGCATTTTCATTCAGCAAACCGCTGAGCAAAATATCTTTCACGGCATCGGTTTCTTCACCCATTTCATCGGCAATCATTTTGAGCGTTTCATCGGTATAGCTTCGCTCGTATTTATCCCATATTGCCATAGCTTTACGCAGCTTTGCAAACTCCGCAAGGCTCTGTGCCGTATATCCCGTGCGGATACTTCGGATATAGTCAAGCACCTCACGCTCGGCATACCTTTCCTTGTAAATGACAAAAGGTGCGCCTATTGAAATATCATAATTTTCGAGTGCTTTTAACATTCCCATAATATACGCTTGCTTTATGTCGGTAAAATGCTCCGGCATAAAAAACTGCTTCATATATTTCTGCACATTTGTGTTTAGCGTGTTTTCGTAATAATGCAGAAACCACGCAAGATATTTATTATCTTTTTCTTTGAAGTAAGCTGCGATATACTCCTGCAATTCCCATTTCGGCGGTGCCGGAACAAGAGTACAACGCTTAAATTCTTTCGGCTCTGTATAAACCTCTGCCACGGCACTCACCCCCCCAATCTTAGTTGTGACCGTTATTTCATTTGCATATCAGTGTCGGCATAGAGCTTTTCACGACTCATATCCGATATATACTGTCCGTTTGCGTATTCGGGATTTTGCTTTGCAAGCTGCATACGGCTTTTCGCAAGAGCCTTGGCTGCGGCGGCAAATTCAGGAGTAACGGTTCCACGCTTTTGCTCGTTGCGGATTGCGGAGCAGCGATTTTTATATAAGCGTATAACTGGATTGCCCTCCACCAGTTCTTTGCGGTTGGTTCTTGCCGCATATTTTCGGCAGGTAATCGACTTGCCTTTCAGCGTAAAGGGAGCGTAACCGCTGCAATATTTCTGCCTTGCGGCAGATTGCATAAGGAAATACTTTTTGCAGATGGGACATTGTCTCGGATAGTGTCCATAGTGCAGTCCCTCAAAGAAATCTGTAATGATGAAGCTGTAATAGCTTTCAAAATACAGCCGCCTTGCCGCTACAAGAGTTTTGCTGTTTCTTGTTTTACGGATAGAAACATATTCTGTTTTTATCGGAAACGGAGCTTGTCCGAATACTGCCATAGCAATCGGCAGTAAATGTGCTTCGTCAAAGCGAGCGACTTTATCTGCCCGAATTGTAAACGCAAGCAACTGTTCAAAGGCTTTGCGCATATCTTCGCTGATGGTATCGTAAAAAGCAAGAGTTTTCTTTATGTCGGTGAGTAAATCTTCCGAAGCGGCAAAAAGTTTCTTATCATATTCTTTCGGCACAGCGCCTAAAGCAATCGAACCTATATCCATATTGGCAACCGCTGCTCTGCGGCGTAAGTAATCCGCTATGCGGTCAGCGTTTTCCTTTATAAATAAAGCTGCTGCTCTGTTACGCTCATCATTTATTTGGAGCATAGAAAACGGTTGCAAGGAAGAAAGCGTTTTTAGGATAGCGGAAATTTCTTCGCTGCACTTTGCAAAATCGGCAGGATTGATATATCCCTGTTCAAGCTCACGCTGTACCGCTAAAATGTTTTGCTTGAAAACAGCAATGCGGGCGGCTGTATCATTTTCATAATACTGATTGAGCAGATGTGTCGCAAAGGTTCCTGCTGGGTATGTTTTGCCGCCAATATGCACTCTGCCGTCACGGTAATCCGCATTAAAGAAGCTGACTGTATTCAAATTTTCGCCTCCGTTCTGCCAGAAAATAATTTATAAAAGATTTTTTGTAATTTTTAAAAACACGTAGCGGAACATTCGTTCTGCTAATTTAATTTTATCACAAAAGCACAGTAATTACAAGACTTTTTCGCTGTTACGCTTTTTGTTTTTGTATTGTTACTCTGTTCCTCCAACAATTGAATTTTTCGGGTATTAAAATAAGTGAGGAAGAAAAAAGTCCTCAAATAAAGGGCAAATGAGCCGTCGGGTAATTCCGTCGGTTTTTTGTTGCCCGAAAACGAAAGGAGGAAAAACTATGGTGGTAAAAATCACACCCAAACAGTCGGACAAGGTAAACCAACTCATTCGTAAACTCTGCTGCAATTACGATGCTGGGAACTGTCTGCTGCTTGACGACGGCGAGCCTTGCTGTTGTATTCAGAATATTTCCCGTTACGGAATTTACTGCAACTATTTTTTGAAAGCAGTATTACCCGCCGATAAGAAATTGCACGAAGAAATCTTGCAGCACAATTCTGTTATTTGATAACTGCTCCCACAAACAGTTATCAAAACAAAAAAATTTAAACGCCGGTAGTCCGGCAGAAAGAAGGAAAAACACTATGAAAACTTTAGGAAACACAAAAATTATCGGTATCGACCACGGCTACGGAAATATGAAAACAGCGAATTTCTGTTTTAAATCAGGACTTATCGCTTATGACTCCGAACCGCTGTTTACCGCAGATATGCTTGTATATGAAAACAGGTATTATTTGATCGGAGAGGGACACAAGGAATTTGTTCCCGACAAAATTAAAGACGAGGATTACTATATTCTCACTCTTGCGGCAATCGCAAAGGAACTGAAATCGGAAGGTATTACCGAATCAGATGTCCACATCGCCGCAGGTCTGCCTTTGACTTGGACAAGCGGACAGAAAAACACCTTTGCCGCTTATCTTACAAAAAATGAAGAAGTCTGCTTTAGCTACCGAAAAGACGAGTATAAAATCCGAATCGTAGGCGTCAGCATTTATCCGCAGGGCTATGCCGCTATTGCTCCCTTTGCCACAAAGCTGAACGGTATTAACCTAATTGCCGACATTGGCAACGGCACTATGAATGTGCTGTATATGATTAACGGCAAACCGCAGTCGGGCAAGATGTTCACCGAAATATTCGGCACTTATCAATGTACTCTTGCGGTGCGTGAAACCTTTATGCAGAAAACCCACCGAGAAATCAACGATTATATCATAGAAGAAGTGTTACGCACGGGAACGGCTGAAATTCCCACCGCCGATTTGAAAATCATCAAAGCGGTAGCAGCGGAATATGTTCGGGATATTTTCCGCAGACTTCGGGAACACGGATATGATGAAAGCACAATGAAGCTGTATGTAACAGGCGGCGGAGGTTGTCTTATCAAGAATTTCTACAAGTTTAACGCTGACCGCACAGTATTCGTCGAGGATATTTGTGCCGCAGCCAAAGGTTATGAGTATCTTGCGGAAATTCAGCTATCAGTGGGTAAAAGCGTATGAGCAGCTATCGTATCAATGTACGTTTTAATCTTGAGGACGATACTGAACGGAAAGCGGCGGAATATTTGCAGGAGCTATACTGCAAAGAGAAAAAGTCCCGTAGCCGATTTATTGTAGAGGCAGTTACGGCATATATGGAACGGATTGCAGAAAAGGACACCGAAAGTCTGCTTCAAAGTATTCGTGAAATTTTCCGTGAGGAAATTCAGGATATATCCATAGCCGCACCTACTGAACGCAAAACAGCCGTTATCGACACAGAATTAACGGAAGAAGAACAAGCTGAAAACGCTGTGAGTGTTCTCTCCGATTTGGAGATGTTCGGATGAGCCAAAGTCATAGGATTTTGGCTCATTTCTATATCTAAATATAAAATTCTGTGCCACTATGGCTCAAAAATAACACAGCTTATCCGCACGAAAAAGCACGCAGTACGGGGCATACCGAGAACGGCTGATGCTGCCGAGAAAGGTATGTCTCATACTGTAACAAGCAGGGAACTTGTACGGCAAGTTCCAACTCAAAATCAGCTGTTTAGCCGATTTACTCTTTAGGGACTGCCGCCCCTAACACCCCATTTTGAAAGGAATGATATATCTATGAACAGAAATCCAAAAGAAAAACTTGCCCGCATAGAGATACGGGTAAAACCTAAAGAAAAAGCTAAAATCAAACAACTTGCCGAAAAATGCAATTTATCTATTAGTGAATATCTGGTGCAAAGGGCATTGGGATATGAACCGATAACGGTTCTTCCTGATGTCTTTTTTGATTTCTACAACAAATTGTGCCAGCTTTGCAACACAGCAGGATTTACGCCCGAAACAGAAAGCAAACTCCTTTCGCTGATAGATGAAATTCATTCGGAACTTTTATTACCACGGAAGGAGGATATGCGTGAATGGCGACAACAGGATTCTGGCCTGTCAAAAACAGGCTGAAAGAAGTAATCGACTATGCCCGTAACCCTGACAAAACCACTGATAAAAAGTTCTTAGATGAGGATTTATATGCAGCACTCCGTTATGTTGAGAATGATAAAAAGACGGATCAAACGATGTATGTTTCGGGTATCAACTGTCCGAAGCAAAAAGCATACGAATATATGATGGCTACTAAGCGTCGTTACGGCAAGCTCGGCGGGAATGTTGCCTATCACGGTTATCAGAGTTTTATTAGTGGCGAGGTTACACCTGAAGAAGCACATCAAATTGGACTGGAAACTGCAAGGCGTATGTGGGGCAAGGATTATGAGATAGTAGTCACCACCCATCTAAACACAGATAATCTTCACAATCATATTGTGGTTAATTCTGTATCTTTTCGCACCGGTCGGAAATTTGAGAACCATATTTCAGACCATTACAAGCTGAGAGAGATTTCCGACGCAGTTTGCTTGGAACGAGGGAAAAGCGTATTGCCCCCGAGCAAATTCACAGGTAATCGAAAGAAAGACTATTGGATACACAAAAGCGGCGGTTTCACTCACCGGGATATTTTAAAACGGGATATTGATGAAGCAATTTCAAATACAACCAATTGGAAAGCATTCGATTTATACCTGAAAAATCTCGGCTACTCTTACGCCCGAAACAGCGATTACCGTCATCCATCCATTATTACTCCCGGTTGGAAACGCTCTGTCCGTCTTGATTCTTTGGGTGAGCAATATACGCAGGAGAAAATACGGCAGAGACTGATTGATAATCAGAAAAATATTACTCTTTACGCAATTCGTATTCCAAAACGATATGCACCGCTGTTACAGCTTGAATACGAATTTAAAAAAGCACAGCGTATGGACGGGATACAGCTTGCGTTTGCATTGATTATTGAGCTTTGGAAGCTGATTACAGGCAACAATATAGAGCCGTCATCCCCAAAGCCTCTATCCCCGGCACTACGGCAGGAAGTCAGAAAATTAGATCAAACCTTAAAGGAATACAAGCTTCTTTGTGAGAATCAAATTGATTCCGCACAGGAGCTTGTTTCATTTATCGAGAAAAAATCTACGGATATTTCTGCGTTGGAATCAGAGCGGCAGAAAATTTATAACCGTATCCGCCGCCCAAAATCGGAAGAAGAAAAAGAACAGAACAAAACAACGGCAAAAAAAATCTCTGCAAAGTTAAAACCTTTGCGTGAAGATCTCAAAACCGCACAATCCATCACCGAGCGGTATCCGCATATCTTGAAATTGCTTGAAACCGAGCGTGCTATGGAAATACAAGTAAAAACCAAAAATAGAGAAAGGAATTATGAACGATGAAAAACACACCGAAAAATATTGCAATAGAAAAACTATTCCCCTTTGAGGGACATCCTTTTAAGGTTCAGGACAACGAAGAAATGAACGCGTTGATCGAGAGTATTCAGGAGCAAGGTATTTTGTCTCCGTTAATTGTCCGACCAAAAGAAAACACCGAAGATGAATATGAAATTGTATCGGGGCACAGACGCTTTCGTGCAGCAGTTAAGGCAGGGATAAAAGAAGTCCCTGCCTTAATTGTTCCTCTTGATCGTGACGCCGCTGCCATTGCGGTGGTGGATTCAAATTTACACCGAGAGCATATTTTGCCTTCGGAAAAAGGATTTGCTTACAAGCTGAAAATGGAAGCACTATCACGGCAAGGCAAGAGGACAGATTTAACTTCGGGACAAATTGTCCCGAAGTCCGATGATAACCGTACTACCGCACAAATTGGTATGGATATGGGCGATAGTTATAAAACTGTTCAGAGATATATCCGTCTGACCAATCTTATCCCTCCAATTTTGGATATGGTTGATGAAAAACGGATTGCTTTCACTCCTGCCGTCGAGCTATCCTATCTACTCCCCGAAGAACAGACAATGCTGGTGTCCGAAATGGAGTACAACGATTGTACCCCGAATCTATCTCAGGCACAGCGGTTAAAAGCTCTCAGTATACAGGGGTTATTCACGAAAGAGCAGTTATCCGCCATTATGAGCGAAGAAAAATCCAATCAGAAAGAGCGTGTGAAAATTCCTGTCGAGCGTATCCGCAAATATTTTCCGAAAGACTATACCACTACTCAAATGGAAGAAATCATTGTAAAACTCTGTGAAGCGTACCATCGAAAGCGGCTGCGTGACAGAGATTCAAGATAGGAGGTGCGCTTATGGATTTTAAGATGAACGCTGTAATTCACAGAGGAAACGATTATGAAAATTCATTGCGCACTTTCCAGAACAAGAGAGCGGAATATCTTGAGCAGGAAATCCGTGCCTTTGATGTTGAAACCTTACGCTTACTTCTATCCGACCTTCAAAAACGAGGCCACACAATAGAAACACTTACAGGAATGGCGGTATAATCAGACAGTAAGGAGGGCAACTATGATGAAAAAACAAAAACGAAACAATGAGGATAATCGTGGCGTAGCTATCTACGCCCGAAAGTCCCGCATTACAAATAAAGGCGACAGTATCGGCGTACAGTTTAAGCAATGCGCCGAATATGCCAAAAGAGAACTTCAGCTTGACGACGATTACAGTTTTATAGAGTATGAGGATAAAGGACTCTCCGGTTACTATTCCGATCGTCCTGATTTCCAGCGTATGCTCCACGATATTGAAATGGGTAAAATCCGTGCGGTTGTCTGCTACAAGTTAGACCGTATCGGCAGAAAGACCAGCGACCTGCTTCGGTTGCTTGACTTTCTCGAAAAACACAAGGTAGACTTGCTGATCTGTTCCAACAATATCAACACTGCTTCCGGCGTATCCAAAATATTCATTCAGATATTCGCTGTGGTTGCGGAATTTGAGCGTGATACTCTGACCGAGCGTATTACAGATAATATGATGGAGCTTGCTAAGGACGGACGCTGGCTTGGCGGAAATACACCCACAGGTTTCACAGTGAAGCGTGTAAAGACCGGCAGCGGCAAAAACAAATCAGCTTACAGTTATTTGGAGAGTATTCCTGAAGAAAAAGCAATGATACAAAAGCTCTATGAAATATTTGCCTCAACCCGTTCTATCAAGAAAACAGCAGACAAGATGAATGAACTCGGCTATCGTACAAAGATAGGAAGCAAGTTCAACACTTCCACTACAAGATTATTATTAAAAAATCCTGTTTACTGCGTTGCTGATGAAATTGCTTACAACTATTTCTACGAAAACGGCGGCGGAGTATGCGCTGAGTTGTCAGAATTTGACGGTCACCACGGACTATCCGCATACAACAAAACCGACCAAGAGAAATTTGAGGACGCAGACAGCACATTCATTTCTCCGAAATTTGTGCAGTTAATGTCTGCAAAGCCTATTTCGGAATGGATTATCTCGGTTGGCAGGCACGAAGGTTTTATTCCGAGTCAGCAATGGATTGATACACAAAATATGCTTAATTCCATTGCAGAAAAGTACAACCGCCCGCACCGAAAGACTAATGCTCTGCTGGCAGGACTGGTATACTGTCCGCATTGTAGGAAACGCCTGCGAGTTATCTCTGAATCAAATCGATGGACAAACGGCAAACCGAGATTCAAATATGTCTGTCCCGGCTATCGTTTGGGCGAATGTACTTTCCGTGCTGTTGACGGTGTACTGCTTGATGAATTTGTAGTCAAACAGTTATCCAATCTCTCCGATGAGGACAGCGAATACTTTGTAAAACTGCTAAATCAAAAGGCTTCGGATATTTTTAAGAATTCTCAGAATGAGCAAGAACTAATCGAACTGAAGAAAAAGAAAGCACAGCTTGAAACTGCTATTTCAAATCAGGTGAAAAATCTGCGGGAAGCAGACGATAGCTTAAAACGGTTTATTCAGGATGATGTAAAGGGACTGACGGACGAGCTTTCTGAAACGGAAAAGCTATTGCAAAAATTAGAGGACAGCAGGCAAAGTCAGATGTATGCTGTCAGAGATATTGAAGAAATCAAAGAAAGGCTGCTGTCCTTTGAGAAATACGCAAAGGACGCACAGCCGGATGTGTTAGTAACGCTGATACAATCCTTTGTGGAGCGTATCTATATCGTCGATGAAAACGACGAGCGTTACTGCCATATCTTTATTAAAGGTTGCACCAAAGAGGACTATGACGAGTTCTTCCGGGCAACCGGTTACATATCTGACACAAGAGAAACAGGTACTATAACATCCAAATTGCCTATGTGTGATTCAGATGAGTGTTGCAAAAACTATGTGATACTGACACCTATACTTTGAATGGGATGTGCTTTTTATTTCGTTGTTTCCATCTTTCTTAAACATAATATCCTCCTTGTCTTTTAGTAATGCAGTCGCCAAACCGCTTCTATTATACTTGGAGGTTATTATTTTTGCACCACTCTTTTGCGTGGTGCTTCTTCTTTTACTTAAGCTTTCTTTTTCCCCCGGTAGAACCGGGGGTTTTCAACTGTTGCGTAACAAGCGAACCCGGTCGGTGCAAAATCAAATGCACCGACCGGGGTTTTATTATACTTTTTCGAGCTTGGCGTAGTTCGCCATTATCTTCTTTGTGCCGACTTTTTCAAAGGCTATCTCGAGCATGGTATCGTTCGCCATTTTCTGCATACTGAGTATCACGCCCGTGCCGTATGCCTTATGCTTGACTGTCTCGCCGACTGAATAGCTCTGCGCCGCGGCGGCGGGCTTTTTCGCGCCCGCGCCGGAGAAGCCGGACGAAGCGGAGAAGCTGTAAGCGGGCTTCGACGGGATTGAATTCGACGCTCTTGCGGGTGACTGAGATGAAATCTTTGAAAATCCTCTCGACGAGCTCCCCTGCCCTGCGGAACGCTGCTGCGGGATGCCGTGGGTCTGATAAGACATCGGTCTTGCGCCCTTTTTATCGAGCAGCTCCTCGGGTATCTCCTCGACGAATCTCGACGGGCGGTTGCGGTTCGTCATGCCGTAGAGCATTCGCGTTGATGCGCTGGAGATATAAAGTTTTTTCTTCGCGCGCGTTATCGCGACATAGGCGAGTCTGCGCTCCTCCTCGATATTCTCCGGCTCATAGAGTATCGTCTGCATTCCGGGGAATATCCCCTCCTCCATGCCGACTATAAACACATTCGGGAATTCGAGTCCCTTGGCGGAATGTATAGTCATCATGACGACCGCCTGGGTCTGGGCGTTGTAGTTATCTATATCCGTGAGCAGCGCGGTCTCCTGCAGGAAGCCATTGAGGTCGCCCTCGGGGTTTTCCTCGCAGTAGCGACGTATGTTGTTTCCGAGCTCCGCCAGGTTCGCCACGCGCTCCTGATATTTCTCGGGCTCGTTGGCGAGCGAGAGCGTATAGCCCGTCTCGTCGAGTATCACGCCGAGCAGATCGGCGAGGGGCATAATCTCCATCTTCTCGCGGAACGAGTCGATGAGCTTGCCGAACGCCATGAGCTTTGAAGCAGCACGCGAAAGCTTCGCATACTGATCTGCCGAGCGTATGACCTCAAACGGCTCAACGCCGAGTCCGTTTGCTATCTCAAAAACAGCATTGAGCGAAGTCTCGCCGATTCCGCGTTTGGGCTCGTTGATTATTCTTCTGAGTCTTATCTCGTCCGCCGTGTTGTTGACGACATAGAGATACGCCATGGCGTCTTTTATCTCTTTGCGGTCATAGAATCTGTGTCCGCCTATCATTCTGTACGGTATACCGCTTCTGATAAACGACTGCTCGATAAGGTTCGACTGCGCGTTCATTCTGTAGAGCACCGCGTGGTCATTCCACTCCTCGCCGTCGGCGACATTGGAGACAATCGTATCGGCAACATGGCGGCTCTCTGCCATCTCGTCTTCGGCGACATAGAACTCGATTTTCGCGCCCTGCCCGTTATCTGTCCAGAGATTCTTGCCCTTTCGCTGTTCGTTGTTCGCTATAACGGCGTTGGCGGCGTCAAGTATCGTCTGAGTCGAGCGGTAATTCTGCTCAAGGCGGATGACCTTCGCATTTTTATACTGCTTTTCAAAGCTCAGGATGTTTTCGATAGTTGCGCCACGGAAGCGGTAGATACTCTGATCGTCATCGCCGACGACGCAGATATTCTCGTGCCCCGCCGCGAGAAGTGCGGTGAGCACATACTGCGCGTGGTTCGTATCCTGATACTCATCGACCATTATGTATTTGAAACGGTTCTGATAGTATTCGCGGGTCTCCTTATTCGTTTTGAGGAGCTTCACCATGTTGACTATCAAATCGTCAAAATCCATGGCGTCCGCCGCCTTGAGGAACTTCTGATATTCCTCATAGACCTCACCTATCTTCTTCAGGCGTATATCCGCCTGGTTCGTCGAAATGAACTCGGCGGGGGTAATCAGCTCGTCCTTGGCGCGGCTTATCTCGGCGAGCACGGACTTGACGGGAATCATCTTCTCGTCATATCCGAGGCGCTTTATGCACTCCTTGGCGGCGCGTTTGGAGTCGTCGGAGTCGTAGATAGTGAAATTATGCGTATAGCCTATCTCGTCAGCGTGGCGACGCAGAATCTTGGCGCAGGTCGAGTGGAATGTGCTCGCCCAGACATCGTTGCCGTCTTCGCCGAGAGCCTTGCAGATACGCTCCTTGAGCTCGCCTGCGGCTTTATTTGTGAAGGTTATCGCGAGAATCTGCCACGGCTTCGCAGGACGGACGCTCAAAAGATCCTCCGCCTCGAAAAGGCTCGTGTCGCCTGCGAGATAGTTTTCAAGCAGCGCCTCATCGCCCTCGCGTATCGGGCGGGAAAAGTCGGAGGAATAATAAGCCTCGCCGTATTTGACGAGGTTGACGATACGGTTGACGAGCACAGTGGTTTTTCCGCTGCCCGCTCCCGCAAGTACCAAAAGCGGTCCTTTGGTAGTAAGGACCGCTTCAAGCTGCATATCATTCATCCGACTGAAGTCTTTTTTGATTATCTGCTGTCTTAAAGAAATCAGTTTTTCTATGCTCATATTACACCTTTATATGGAGATTTCGTGCGCAAGCTCATAGTCTTTCATATCTATGGTCTTGGTCATTTTGAGAGCCTCGAAGATATCAAAATCGACTATCTTGTTGTCCTTTATGCCGACAACTCTGTTGCCTATGCCCTGAGTGAGCAGGTCAACGGCGCGCGAGCCCATCTGGCTTGCCATTATCCTGTCTCTCGCAGTCGGCGAGCCGCCGCGCTGGACATGGCCAAGAATGGTTGCTCTCGACTCGACGCCGGTCTCGGCTTCGATTTTCTTTGCTATCTCAGCGGTTCCGCCGACGCCCTCGGCAACGATAACTATAAAGTGCTTCTTGCCGGTCTTCTGGAACTCGCGAATACGCGCGATAACATCGCGCTCGATATCGTACTCGACCTCGGGCACGATTATCGACGTTGCGCCGACAGCGATGCCCGCTTCAAGTGCGAGATAACCTGCGCCGCGTCCCATAACCTCGACAACCGTGCAGCGGTCGTGAGACTCGGAAGTGTCGCGGATGCGGTCGACCATCTGAACGATGGTGTTAAGGCAGGTGTCATAACCTATTGTATAATCGGTGCAGGAGATATCATTGTCGATAGTTCCGGGCAGTCCGATGCACGGAATACCGCGCAAAGAAAGATCCCTTGCGCCTCTGAACGAGCCGTCGCCGCCGATGATGACCATGCCGTCGATGCCGAACTTTTTGCAGGTTGCAACGGCTTTCTGAAGTCCCTCTTCGGTCTTGAACTCGGGGCATCTTGCGGAATAGAGAATCGTGCCGCCTCTCGTGATTATATCAGACACGGAGCGGAGGTTCATCTCATGTATATCACCGTTTATAAGTCCGGTGTATCCTCTGTCAACACCGTAAACTTTGATACCTCTCTGACAGGCCGTACGCACGACTGCGCGTACAGCGGGATTCATACCCGGCGCGTCTCCGCCGCTTGTAAGCACTGCTATGCTCTTCATCGTCATTCCTCCGTCGTTGTTTATGATCTTATTCCTGTTAATTAGTAAACACTGTTTTTATATAATACACTTTTATCGAATCAAAGTCAAATAAAAATACACTTTTTCTGCAAAATTAAGCTAAAAATTCGGTTTTTTCCGCATTATTTTTGTTTTTTCGTGATTGCAACACCAATGTTGCACCCTACAGGGTCAAATTGCCCGATAAACGGCTTATTTTCCGCCATTTTTCGCCCTCAAGGATTGAATCTGCGCCTTGTCGGGCGCATCTGGCGAAAAATCTGCTCGTTTTCGGGTGCAGGGCAGTTTTGTCCCTATCGGGCACAACACTCTGTGATACAAAAAATGCTGCATCTCACTCGATGTAGATAACGTTATTTTCACCGAGGATCCGCCTGAGCTCCTTGAGCATCGGCGCGTTGACATCCGCGTTGTGAGAATATGGCTGACGGATATATTTTTTCGTGTCGCAATAGTAAAAATACACTGTATTATTGCCGTCAAAGAAGTCGAGAACTCTCTGAGCCCGCTCGATTTCGGGACAATTTTCACCCGCAAAGCGCAGGAAGAGTCCGGGCGTTTTTGCGGCCTTTTTCTGCGGCTGAGTGACAGCATTTGAAGCCTGTCTCACCTGCTCGGAGACTTTTCTCTTCGCGTCCGCGGGCGGACACGGCTCCGCCGACTCGCAGACGAGCTTTGCCTCCTCGTCCTCGCGCACGCTGAGTCTGCCGTGGATAAGAATTACATTGCCCTCGGTAAAGAGCTGAGTCTGGCGCTCATATATTTTCGGGAACACTATGACTTCTATTGAGCCGAACACATCCTCCGCCGTTATAAAAGCCATTGTGGTGTTATTTTTTGTTATCTTTTTTCTGACATTCGTTATTATGCAGAGAAGATCAACGCGCGACTCATCTTTATATATGCCGCCGACCTCATCGGCGTTACGGAGATCCGCCGTATTGGCGCAGCCGAGGCGCTCGGCGAGCTGTTCGTATTCCGCCATGGGGTGACCCATGAGGTAGAGCCCGGTCATCTCTTTTTCGAGCCTGAGCAATTCGCGCTTGTCCATCTCTTCGAGGGTCGGCATTTTATATTCGCCCTGCGGCGCTTCGCTCGGGGCGGCATCGAAGAAGCCGAGCTGACCGTCGATATTGCGGCGGCGGTCGTTCTCAAGCTGAGCCGATATCTCCGGGAAAGCGTAGAGCATCTGGCGGCGGTTCGCGCCGAGTCCGTCGAGCGCACCGCATTTTATGAGGCTCTCAACCGCGCGTTTGTTGAACTCCTTATCCTGCATACGCTTGCAGAACGAATAGAAGGATTTGAACTCCCCGCCTGCTTCGCGCTCGCGTTCAATCTCTCTTATAAAGCCCGCGCCGACATTTCTAACGGCGAGCAGACCGAAATATATCTTTCCGTCCTTTGGAGTGAAACGCTCGGAGCTGACATTGACATGGGGCGGCACGACCTCGATACCGAGGCGCGAGCACTCCGCGATATATTCGGCAACTTTCGGCGTATCGTCAAGCACGCTGCTGATGAGCGCCGCCATGAACTCGCAGGGATAATGGCACTTGAGCCACGCCGTTGTATAGGCGACAAAGGCATAGGCGGCGGCGTGGGATTTGTTGAACGCATAGGACGCGAATGAGGACATATCATTAAAAATATCATTCGCGGTCTTTTCGTCGACTCCGCGCTTCACCGCGCCCTCACACTCGACAGTACCGTCCTCATTGACGAGTCCGTATATGAAATTATGGCGTTCGCGTTCCATGACATCGTGCTTCTTTTTCGACATGGCGCGGCGGACGATATCGGCGCGGCCGTAGGAATAGCCCGCGAGGGTGCGGAATATCTCCATGACCTGCTCCTGATAAATCATACAGCCGTAGGTGACCTTGAGTATGCCCTCGAGCATCGGGGTCTTGTAGCGTATTTTCGACGGGTCGTGACGGTTCGCGATATATGTGGGTATCGAGTCCATGGGACCGGGTCTATAGAGCGAGATAACAGCTATCAGATCTTCAATGCTCTGCGGCTTGAGACCCATGAGCACGCTGCGCATACCCGCGGATTCAAACTGGAACACGCCCTCCGTTTTGCCGGACGAGAGCATTTTGAACACTTCTTCGTCCTCGTAATCTATCATATCCTCGGAGAAATCCGGGATGCGTTTTTTTATGCTGCGCTTTGCATAGTCTATAACTGTCAAAGTGCGCAAACCGAGAAAATCTATCTTCAGCAGTCCGAGTTCCTCGAGGGTGGTCATGGTAAACTGCGTGACTATCGACTCGTCGTTTCGCGCGAGGGGCACATAACTCTCGACCGTATCGCGGGTTATGACTACGCCCGCCGCATGGGTCGAAGCATGGCGCGGCATACCCTCAACTTTGCGCGAGAGGTCAATAAGTCTGCGGACATTCTCGTCGTTTTCATAGAGGGCGCGGAGATCCGATGACTTGAGCGCCTTGTCTATCGTTATGCCGAGCTCGCGCGGGATGAGCTTCGCGACGGTATCAACATCGTTATAGGGCATGCCGAGCACCCTGCCGACATCGCGCACTGCGGCGCGCGCCGCCATTGTGCCGAAGGTCACTATCTGCGCGACATGGTCGGAGCCGTATTTTTCAATGACATAGTCTATAACTTCGCTTCGGCGTTCGTAGCAGAAATCGACATCGAAATCGGGCATGCTGACCCGCTCGGGGTTGAGAAAACGCTCAAACAGCAGGCTGTATTTCATCGGGTCGATGCCCGTTATGCCGATAGCGTAGGCGGTTATGCTGCCCGCTCCCGAACCTCTGCCGGGGCCCACGGGGATATTGCGGCTTCGCGCATGATTTATGAAATCGTGGACTATCAGATAATAGTCGACATAGCCCATGCGGCTGATAACCGAGAGCTCGTAGTCGAGGCGCTTCTGATACTCCTCGGGGATATTCTCGCCGTAGCGGCGGTGCATCCCCTCCTGCGCCATATTTTTAAGATACTCAAAGTGATCCTGATTCCCGGGCACTTCGAAATGCGGGAGCTTCGTTTTGCCGAACTCGAACTCAACATTGCAGCGTTCGGCTATTTCCGAAGTCCGCTCAACCGCGTCGAGGTACTCCGGAAAGAGCGAGAGCATCTCCTGCTCGCTTTTCAAATAGAACTCCTGAGTCTGGAACTCCATGCCCGTATCCTCGCCAAGGGTATGGTTCGTCTGGATGCAGATGAGCACCTGCTGCATCTCGGCATCCTCTTTGGAGATATAATGGACATCGTTCGTGGCGACGAGCGGAATCCCCGTCTCCCTCGACAGCTGGGCGAGCATCGGGATTATACGCCTCTGCTCGGGCAGGCCGTGATCCTGAATCTCGAGGAAGAAGTTGTTTTCGCCCATTACGGAGCGATACCAGAGAGCTTTTTTCTTCGCGCCCTCGTAGTCGCCGCTGAGCAGAGCGCGCGGAATTTCTCCCGCGAGGCACGCAGAAAGTGCAATAAGCCCCTCGTGATATTTTTCGAGGAGCTCACGGTCTATTCGCGGTTTTGTATAAAAGCCCGTGACGAATCCCTCCGACACAAGCTTTATCAGATTCTTATATCCTGTTTCATTTTCACATAGCAGTATCAGATGATAGCGCTCGGAATCGAGGGCATGGATTTTGTCGAAGCGGGTTCGCGCCGCCATATACACCTCGCATCCGATTATCGGCTTTATCCCGCGCTTTTTCGCCGCGCGGTAAAAGTCGATGACGCCGTACATAACGCCGTGGTCGGTCACGGCAACGCTCGTCTGACCGAGGCGCTGCACCTCGTCCATAAGCTGCTCGATGCGGCACGCGCCGTCAAGCAGGCTGTATTCGGTATGAAGATGAAGGTGTGTAAATGACATAGCTCTTCTCCGCGGGGTCAGCCCCCTATGCCGCCGGCGATTTCAACGAGGCGTTTGAGCCTGTGATTGACACCCGAGCGCGTGAGCGGTGGATCTGTCATATCCGCAAGCTCGCTCAGACTCACTTCGGGGTTGTCCCGCCTCAGCTTCGCCATTTCGGCGAGCGGCGCGGGCAGACTCTCGAGTCCGACGGTTCTTTCTATTTTTTCTATCGCTTCAACCTGCACTATCGCCGCATCGACAGTGCGGCTCAAATTGGCATTTTCAAAATTGACGCGCCTGTTGACATGGTTGACCATATCCTTGTGCATCTTGATTCCCATAAGCTCGAGCGTTGAGTTCACTGCACCGACGAGGGTCAAGAACTCCTCTATCTTCTCGCTGACTTTGAAATAGACGATATGGCTCGACTTTCTCCTGACATATTTCGGATCGAATCCTACCTCGTCAAGCAATTGAATCAAATCGTTGCAGAGCTTTTTATACGAGACGGAAAACTCAAGATGATAGTTTTTTTCGGGCGAGCTTATTGTTCCGCAGGCGATGAAAACGCCGCGCAAAAACGCGCTGAAACAGCAGTCCTCCGGAAGATTCGCTCTGTTGATACGCAAAGAAATGTCACTTTCGCTGTGGCCGAAAAATTCGAGGATTCGTTTTCTGTCCGCTTCGTCGGCAACAGAAACCGTGTATTTCGACACGCCCGACGAGACGGACGGAGTAATATCAAAAAGCTCTTTTATAACATCGCAGTAGAGCTTCGCGATATTCTCGTTCTCGGTGACAAAGGATATCTCGGAGACGGAAAACATTCTGCCGAAGAGCAGCATTCCGTAGGCTCTTGCCTGCGCGCAGCAATCCGAAAGCACAGGCACCTGCGCGAGCTCCTGCTTGACATCCGATGAGAACGACACGGTTTTTCCTCCTATTTTTTCATATCGCGGTGCTGAACGGTCGCGATGCAGCCGATTTTTTCAAGATGAGCTTTCAATAATTCCGCAAAGACGACCGAGCGGTGCCTGCCGCCGGTGCAGCCGACGGAAATGACCAGCTGGCTCTTGCCCTCTTTGCGATAAAGCGGGATAAGATAATCGAGCAGGTCGCAGAGCTTCGCTTCGAGTCCCCTCGCCTCGTCCCACTTGAGCACATAGTCCCTGACGGGGTCTTCAAGCCCGGTGTGCTGTTTTAGCTCCTCGACATAAAAAGGATTCGGCAGACAGCGCACATCGAACATCAGATCGGAATCGTTCGGGATGCCGTATTTGAAGCCGAAGGACACGCAGTGAACTTTGAGAGCGTTGCCGGGATTGTCAAGAAACATCTCGCAGATGCGGTTCTTGCAATCTGTCGGGGTCATATGCGAGCTGTCGATAACATAGTCGGCGATGCTCTTCGCGGGTTCGAGAATGCTGCGCTCTGCGGCGAGGGCATCGTTTATCGAGCCGTTATATTTATCGAGCAGAGGGTGCTTGCGCCTTGTCTCTTTATAGCGGCGGATAAGCACATCGTCGGAGGCATCGATAAACAGAAGCTTTGTGTCGCACTTGAGCTCCTTGAGCTCGACGATGGCGTTGAACAGATCGCCGAACGACGCGCCGACGCGGATATCGGTAACAATGGCGACCTTTTCTCTTTTTTCGCGGGAATTGAGCAAAAGCTGCGCAAATGTCGGCATAAGCTTCGGCGGCATATTATCCACGCAGAAGTAGCCTATGTCTTCAAGCGCATCAACAACTCTTGATTTTCCTGCACCGGACAGTCCGGTGACGATGGTGATCTCCATTTTATTTTCTCCTATAAAATCAGCCGATGAGTCTGATCTCTGTTTCGAGCGTTACGCCTGTCTGAGCCTTGACGCGCGCCTGGACGTGCTTAATAAGGCTGAGAATATCGGACGCGGTAGCGCCGCCGCGGTTGATTATGAATCCCGCGTGCTTCTCGCTGACCTGCGCGCCGCCGACGCTGACACCCTTGAGACCGCACTGTTCAATGAGTGCGCCTGCAAAATGACCCTCGGGGCGCTTGAATGTGCTGCCCGCGCTGGGATATTCAAGCGGCTGCTTATCCCTGCGGCGGGAAATGATATCGTGCATGGTATTTTTTATCTGCTCCGGGTCGCCGGGAGTCAGGCGAACGGAGGCGGCGGTTATGACAAGGCCGCTGTCCTCATATGCGCTGTGGCGATAAGAGAGCTGCATAGCCTCATTGTCAAGCTCGCCGGAAGTTCCGTCTGGCGAAACATATTCGCTGTTTATGAGCACATCCTTCATCTCGCCGCCGTAAGCTCCTGCGTTCATGAACACCGCGCCGCCGACGGTTCCGGGTATGCCATAGGCAAACTCGAGACCCGAGAGCGAATTTTCGAGCGCAAAGGAGCAAAGCTGAGCGAGGCTCGCGCCGCTCTGGGCGCGAACGGTGTTTTCATCGGTCAGGGTTATTCCGCACTGCTTGCCGGTGAATATAACGGCGCCCTTTATGCCCTTGTCGCTGACGAGGACATTGCTGCCCTTACCGAGGACGAACACCGGGATATCCTCTTTTTCGCAGAAGCGAACAAGCTTGGCAGTCTGCCCGGCATCCTCGGGAGAGAGGAACAGCTCAGCGGGGCCGCCGACTTTAAAGCTCGTATAATTTTTCATTGACACTCCGCGCTCGGCACTGCATTCGAGCGAGAGGGCGTATTTTTCCAACGCTTCGATATTATTCATAATATCTCCAATATGTCGGCCGCACTGGCGGCGTTTATTTATCTGTCGAGCAGAGCGGCGCCGATGAGTCCGGCGTCGTTGCCGAGTTCGGCAGAGATTATCTGAGTCTGAACCTTTGCATGGATGCTGTATCTCTCACGCTCGACCATCTTTCTCAGCGGAACGAGCAGGTTCTCTTTTTCATGGCCGATGCCGCCGCCGATGCAGATCATATCGGGCTGAAGGGCATTGACGACATTCGTTATGCCGGTTGCGAGATAGAAAATATACTGATTGACGACTTTTTTAGCAGTCTCGTCGCCCGCACGCATGGCATCAAAAGAAGTTCTGCCGTTGACGCGGCTGATATTGTTACCGACGAGATCCCACATGGCGGTATAGGGATCGTGGCGCATGGCATCTTTAGTCTGGCGGATAAGCGCGGTGGCGGAAGAATAGCTCTCCCAGCAGCCTCTGCGTCCGCAGGTGCAGGCTTCGCCGTCCGAGACGATGACCATATGACCCATCTCGCCCGCGGCATCGTTGACGCCGGTAACGAGCTTGCCGTCTATGACAATACCGCTGCCGACTCCGGTTCCGAGAGTGATGGCGACAAAGCTGTTGACCCCCTTGCCTGCGCCCGCCTTTGCTTCGCCGAGTGCGGCGCAGTTCGCGTCGTTGTCGAGATAGATAGTCTTCTTGAGTCTCGACTCAAGAATATCGCGCGCGGGAACATTATCGAAAGCGAGGTTATTCGCATATTCGATAACGCCGTTCTTCTTGTTGACTGAACCGGGGGTTCCGATACCTACGCTGACAACATCGTTCATGGTGATGCCCGCATCTATAACAGCAGCCTCGACAGCCTTGGCAACATCCTCAAGAATAGCTTCCGCCGCGCGGGGGCAATTTGTCTTGAGCTTGCCTCTGCCGATGATTTTCATTTCTTCATTGATGACGCCGGCAACGATATTCGTGCCGCCGAGATCGACTCCTACTCTGTACATTTTTTTACCTCCAGATAGACAGTTTCTCTTTCCCTGTCTTTTTATATCAGAAATCATGCCAGACTTCAAGTTCCTTCTTCTCGGGAACTATATCATCCGTCATGCCGAGCGAATGCAGCAGCTCGCGCGCCGCATTATAGCCCATTTTCTTTTGCCTGTTATTCATCGCCGCCGCTTCGATTATTATCGAAAGGTTTCGTCCGGGTTTGACCGGAACAACGGTCAGCGGAATATTTATGCCGAGTATCTCGACATACTCGTTATCGAGGCCGAGGCGGTCATAGACCTTTTCGTTATCCCAGGGCTCGAGCTGGACGACCATATCGATTTTCTCGGTCATTTTGACAGCGCCCATACCGAATATCCTGCGGGCGTTTATTATGCCGACGCCGCGCAGCTCGATAAAGTGGCGTATATTATCCGGCGCACTGCCGACGAGCGTTCTCGAAGAAACGCGGCGAATCTCGACCGCGTCATCCGCTATCAGTCGGTGACCGCGCTTTATAAGCTCAAGGGCAGTCTCGCTCTTGCCGACGCCGCTGTCACCGAGGATCAGGACACCCTCGCCGCTGACTTCGACAAGCACACCGTGGCGCGTGATGCGCTGGGCGAGCTCGACGCCCAGATATGATATAAGAGTTGACATACAGCCGGAAGTGGAATCCGGGCTTGTCAGGATCGGCACAGAATATTTCTGCGCATATTCGCGCAGCTTATCCGGGCACTCGAGCGAACGGGTGATAACGACGGCGACGGGCTCGGTCGCCATCAGCCGCTCCATGCTCGCCGCAGCGGCATCCTCATCGAGGCTCGAAATATAGTTCATCTCGGCGAGGCCGAGGAACTGGATACGCTCGGCATCGAAATACGCGCTGTAGCCTGCGAGCATAAGCCCGGGGCGGTTGACATCCTGCGAGGTGACATAGACATCCTCAACGGGCTTGGGCGCATAAAGTATCCCGAGTGAATTATCTTCCACTACTTTTTTGAGTGAAACGGAATATTTACCCATACTTCTCTCCTGTAGTTCTCCAATTGAAGAAATGATAGTGCATACGAATTATATTATAATAGATTTGGGCAAAAGTTCCAATACCTTTTTGACTTTTTTTGAAGTTTTGGGAAGCTTTTTTTAATATTTTCAGCGGGACGGCAGAAGGATTTGGAGAACGGGAAAAATGGAGCGGAGCAGAAGCGATATTGAAAAGATTTTGTTCCGCTCATGCGGCATCGGGTCATCGAGGTCGCCGCGCCATACAAAGGCTGATTAATTTGTTTGGTTCACAGAGAAAGCGAGCCGGAAGAGAAGCTCTCTCCCGGCCGATATCCGTTTCTATGTTAGACGTCCGTTTCTCTGATTCCGAGACTGACGGAAAGAGCCTGATCCACCCTGCCCATATCCGCACCGCCGAGCGCGCCCATTTTTTCCTTAAGACGCTTTTTGTCGAGCGTGCGCACCTGCTCGAGCAGGACTATCGAATCCTTGGCAAGTCCGCAGCCGTCCGCATTGACTCTTATATGAGTGGGAAGGTTGGTCTTATACTTCTGGCTGGTTATCGCCGCGGCTATGACCGTCGGGCTGAAGCGATTGCCGACATCGTTCTGAACTATCAGCACGGGTCTTATCCCGCCCTGCTCGGAGCCGACGACGGGACTCAGATCAGCGTAGTATATATCTCCCCGTTTTACTGTCATTTTTAATCACTCTCCGTTTTTATTGTCCGGCAAGAGTATTTTTGCCTGACAAAAGCGCGATTAAACATTAACTTGTTATTCGGGGAGCAAAAATTTCAAGTCAGTCCATTATATGTCCTGTTTTTATTTGGGTGAGACATTGCGAAACTCCGCAGTCAGCAGGGCTTTCGGTATTTCGAGGCTCTGCGGCAAGCCGTTATCGCCGCGCCGCAGAGTGAAATCCACGCCCGAGACGGTGCCTTTCGTCTCCCACGCGTCGCCCATATGTACGGTCTGTGTATTCGCCGTGTCGGACGAAGTTTTGAGCGTTTTTGTTATCAGCTCGCCCACCCCGCTCTGCGGAAGAGATGAGAGATCCGCAGAAAAAGTCAGATTGCCGTAGCTGAATGTGCAGGTCGAGCCGCTGAGCTTCACTTTCAATCCGCGAACGGTTGCCGGGGAAGTGAACTCAAGCTGAGCTTCGGTGAGCGAAGTCTGATCGTACTTTGCCTCATACTCGCGCTCGCCGTTTATGATATACAAATCGGCTGTGAACGCAGTCGGGATATCCGGCGGCCGGTCTTTGCTGTTTTTCAAAGGTGCGTTTTTGCATCCGAAGAGAGACAAAACAAGCAGCAAGCTTAAGATAAACGGAAAAATTCGTTTCAAGCTATCACTCCAATTGCCCGTTACCTCTCCAGGGTTCGCAGCACGCGCGGCAGAGCGGCTATGCAGTCGGAGGCGAGCATCGACGAGAGCGACAGTTCGCGCGCCGCGGCATCTCCGGCGGCACCGTGGATATATGCGCCGAGCACCGCCGCATCAAACGGATACACGCCCTGAGCGAGGAGCGCTAAAATGATGCCCGAGAGCATATCTCCGCTGCCGCCCTTTGCCATGCCCTGATTGCCGGTGACATTGATATATGCGTCACGCCTGCCCGCGCCGGCTATCACCGTGCTCGCGCCCTTGAGCAGGAGCACAACGCCGTATTCATCGGCGAAGCGGCGGGCGACATTCACCCGGTCGCGCTCGATATTGGCGATACTCATGCCGGTAAGGCGGGACATCTCGCCGGGGTGCGGAGTGAGGATAACGGGAGCTTTGATATTTTTCAGTATATCTATATTTGCGGCGAGCGCATTTATGCCGTCGGCGTCTATAATCATAGGCTTTGTGCAGTTCTGCACGAGCGCCGAGACGAGTTCTTTCGTATGGAGATTGAGTCCAAGACCGCATCCGACGAGCACAGCCGAGGATTTTTCAGCCTGTTCGAGCAGCGCGGGTATCGCGCCGGACGAGAATGTTCCCGCCTCGTTTGACGGCAGGGACAAAAGCAATGATTCCGTGAGCTTCGGGGCTATCGCGTTATATGCGGCATCGGGAAATGCAGCAGTTACAAGACCCGCTCCGCATCTAAGCGCCGATGAGGCGGCAAGCACCGCCGCGCCCTGCATATTGCGGCTGCCGCAGATACTCAGAGCGCGCCCGAATGTGCCTTTGTTTGCCATAAGGTCACGGCGCGGGAATATCTTTTTCGCCTGGGCGGGAGTCAGCACGGCGAGGGTATCGTCCTCAATGCCGTCAATTATATCGTCGTCGATGCCTATTGCGACGGTTATTATTTCGCCGCAGAGCACGCGCGCGGGTTTTAATATGTGGACGGGCTTCATGCACGACACGGCTATTGTGATATCCGCTTTTATGCAGCTGCCCGGCACATCGCCGTTGTTGCTTTCGAGTCCGCTCGGGACATCGATTGAAACGACCCTTGCAGACGAAGCGTTGACCGCCTCAAAGACCTCCGACACTCGCTCGTCCTCTCTGTATTTATAGCCCGTTCCGAACACGGCATCAACTATAACCGCGGCGGATTCTATTGACTTTCGGGCGTTATCCTCTCCCCAGAAGAACTCCGGGACGAGCCCTGTTTCGACAGCCTTTTCGCGCATGAGTATAGAGTCCTCGGCGGTAGGCTCGCCGAACGCCTCGACAACGGCAACATTGAAGCCTGCGAGGGCGAGCTTGCGGGCGATAACAAAGCCGTCGCCGCCGTTTTTGCCCTTTCCGCAGAGGACGCATATGAGCCCGCGCGACTGCTCAAGAGATGCAAATCGCTCTCTTACAGCACGCGCGCACGCGCTGCCGGCGTTTTCCATCAGGCGGGTGAAGCTCATTCCCCTGTTGACCTGTGCCTGTTCGGCAGAGAACATCTGCGATGAAGTCAGAACTTTCATTTTGCCGCCTCCACATAAGCTTTTTCATAGCGCTCACTGCGGGTATTCCGCGCGAAGATAAAACAAATATCCATAATATTCCTCACTTTTATAAAACAAGGGACTGCCGCGCGGACAGTCCCCGATTATCATTTTGCGTCGATAACTACTTTTCCGTCCTCAACAAGGGCGCGGACTTCGCTCAGCGGAGACGAAGCGTGGTCAACGATAGCGTTGGCTATCTTATCCTCAACCTGCCGCCTGATATTGTTCCTCAGGTCGCGCGCTCCGCGCAGACCGCCCTCGGACATCGAGGCGATAAGCTTCGGCACACTTTCATCCCAGGTGAACTCTATGCCCTTGTCGCGCAAAGGCTCGACAAGCTCGGTGAGCATGAGATTCGATATCTGCTCAAGATTCTCCGGGGTCAGGTCGTTGAAGACGACTATCTCGTCAACTCTGCCGATAAACTCCGGGCGCAGGAACTCTCTGAGTGCCTTGAGTGCCTTTTCTTTATTGGCATCGCTCTGATTCTTCGCAAAGCCCATGACGCCCTCGCGGCGTTCGCTGCCGGCGTTGGAGGTCATGATAATTATCGTGTTTTCGAAGCTGACCGTTCTGCCCTGTGCGTCGGTTATTCTGCCCTCGTCAAGTATCTGGAGCAGGATATTCATAACATCGGGATGCGCTTTCTCTATCTCGTCGAAGAGTATAACAGAGTAGGGCTTTCTGCGGACTTTTTCGGTCAGCTGACCCGCCTCGTCATAGCCGACATAGCCGGGCGGCGAGCCTATTATGCGCGAGACGGAGTGCTTCTCCATGAACTCGGACATATCAAGGCGTATGAGCGTCTCGGGAGTATCAAACAGCTCCTGAGAAAGCAGCTTTACAAGCTCGGTCTTGCCGACCCCCGTGGGGCCGACGAAGATAAACGACGACGGGCGGCGGCGCGGGTTTATCTGCACTCTGCCGCGCTTTATCGCGGCGCAGACAAGCTCGACTGCCTCATCCTGACCGATGAGCTTAGCCTTGAGATGCCGCTCCATATCGGCAAGGCGGGTAAGGTCGCTCTCCATTATCTTGTTGGCGGGTATGCCCGTCCAGAGCTGGATAACTCTGGCGATGTCGCTCTCCGTCACCGCGTTGTCTGCGGCTAGAGGCTTCAGCGCTTCGATGTCTTTCTCTTTGGCGGCGATACTGCTCTTGACTTTGAGCAGACCCTCGTAGTCGGTATTCTCGGTCTCCTCCATCATCGCCTGCTGGCGGTCGTTGAGGTTCTTAAGGTCGTCCTCGGCGGTCTCGAGATCGCTGATGCTCTTGTTTCTGAGGTTCGCGCAAGTGCACGCCTCATCGAGCAGGTCGATAGCCTTATCGGGCAGGAAACGGTCGTTTATATAGCGCTCGGAGAGCACAACCGCTCTGTGGACGAGCGAGTCGCTTATAGTGACCTTGTGGAAATTTTCGTAATAGTCCTTGATGCCGACGAGCATCTGATAGGTCTCCTCTATCGACGGCTCCTCGACTTTTATCGGCTGAAGGCGGCGCTCAAGGGCGGCATCCTTCTCGATATATTTTCTGTATTCGGTGAAGGTCGTTGCGCCGATTATCTGTATCTCGCCTCTCGAAAGGGCGGGCTTCAGGATATTCGCGGCGTTCATCGAGCCCTCGGCATCGCCCGTGCCGACAAGGTTATGCACCTCATCGATGAACAGGATTATATTGCCCTCTTTTTTGACCTCGTCTATAAGACCCTTTATACGGCTCTCAAACTGGCCTCTGAACTGAGTGCCGGCGACAAGAGCGGTGAGGTCGAGCAGGTGTATTTCCTTTTTGGCGAGCTTCGCGGGAACTTCGCCGTTTGCTATACGCAGGGCAAGTCCCTCGGCTATAGCGGTCTTGCCGACGCCGGGTTCGCCGATAAGGCAGGGGTTGTTCTTCGAGCGGCGGCAGAGGATCTGCACCGCACGGTAAATCTCGTTATCGCGTCCGATGATGCGGTCTATTTTGCCCTCGCGGGCTTTTTCGGTGAGATCCGTGCAATAGAGCGAGAGGAACTTTCTCCCCTTTTTCTTCTTGCCCTTTTTCTTTTCGCCCGAACCCTTGGCGTTGATAACAGGGATGCCGAACGGACCGACCTGGGGTTTGTTATCGTCGCTGTCGCCCTCGTCGATTTCATCCTCGCCGTCGGAGTCCTCGTCCTCTTCATCATCGTCCTGCTCGGACTGGTTCATGAAAGGAAGAGTTCCCGCGCCGCCGGGCATGAAGCCTGTTCCGTCCTCGCCGAACAGCTCATCGAACTGGTCGCTGACGGAATCTACCTCGTCCTCCGAGATGCCCATGCTCTCCATTATCTGCTTTATGGGACCTATATTCATTTCCATGGCGCATTTCATGCAGAGTCCTTCCTGCTTGGTCTCGTTGCCCTCGACCTTGGTTATGAAGAACATTGCAGGGCGTTTGCCGCACCTGGAACACATCATCTTTTTCATTTAAATAATCTCCGGGATTCTGATTTGACTTTTATCGGAACGCATGTGACTAAACACCGCTGACACGGTTCATTTGCGGATTCCGATTGTTTATTTTTTGCCCTTTGCTTCCATTCTGCTCTGGTGCTTTTCCTTCACCTGTCTGTAGGTCGCGGGCATATAGCTTGCGAAAGCAACTATAGTAAGTATTGCCGAAATTATGACAAGTACCATGAGAACGGGGTCGGGCAGAGTCCAATAATTTCTGAACGCGCCTATCTCGGGGCCGAAGCCGATTATGACGAGCATAACGAGATAGAACACGAAGGTTGCGACCTTGCCGTATATCTCGGCTGCGCCGGGCTTGATGCCGCAGGCTATCATTATGGCTCCGCCGATAACCATGACCGCCTCTTTGGCGAGAAACACGAGGAATACCCAGCTGAAAGCGACCATCAGCTGATCGTTGCAGCTGCGGAAAGCTATGTAGAGCATAACTGCGATAGTTATCTGAGTCAGCTTATCTGCGACGGGATCGAGTATCTTTCCGAGCTCGCTGACCTGATTGAAGCGGCGGGCGATTTTTCCGTCGAGGAAATCGCTAATGCCGGAAAGCGCGAGCATGAGCACTGCCCAGCCGATATGACCTTTATAATAGAGCACGGCGAATGCGGGTATAAGAAAGATTCTTATAAGCGAGAGCAGATTCGGGACAGTCAGACAGCCCTTAAACAGATTTTTTACCATAGTTATCCTCCTCAAATATGTTCCTCCCTGTGCGGGGACGGAAATATCAAACCGTTATCAGCCGCGAAAATATATCGGTTGAAACGATCAAACTCACGAGTTTGGATGCGCCGACTGCCGAGGCGAACTGCGTGCCGGGCGCAAAGGACGCGGCGGCATCGAGCAGCAGGCAGGCAAACACGGCGACGAACACGCCCTTCAAAGCCCCGAAAACACCGCCGAGAGTGCGGTTGACGGAGCGGATAACGGGCAGTTCAAACAGCTTGCAGACAGCCTTTGCGGCAATCTGAAGAAAGAAGTCGCAGACAAAGAAAATGACGGCGAAGCTCAAAACTTTGAGCACGGCGACAGCGATAGGCTTCGCGACGCTGTCGCAGATTTCGGCGGCGATATTCGACGCGCTCAGATCGACAGAGCCAGCCTTTTCGGATATCGCGGCGATATCAACGCCCATGCTCTGAGCCGCTTTGACAATGGCGGCGGGCAGAGAAGATATAACTTCCTGCACATTCTGCGAGGTGAGCTGAGCCGAGGACATATCGGGCAGCTGAGCCGCCACGGCAGTTTCAAGGCTCTTTTTTATGAACAGGTCATATATACCGCTTGCGACGGGTTCGCTCAGCCATACGGCGAGCGCAGCCGCCGCAGCGACCACGACAAGTCCTATAATAGAGCGGATAAGCCCGTTTTTGACGCCGACGAAAATGCACAGCGCAAACACTGCGACTATTAAAAAATCGACTATAAAATTCAAGACTTATCCCCCCCTGTTCGCTGTTTTTTCAATTATATCACACGCTATGCACAGTGGCAAACCTTTTATTATTAAGCGGTTGTTAATTTTTTGTGATATTTGACGCATATTGTACATACACGTCGCTGCCCGCGCAGATGACCCTTTTGCCGTTTTTGCCGGCGGAGACGGTCTTTGCGGTCTCGCCGCTTGAAGATATCAGTTCAACGCCGTCGTCAAACAGCACGGCGACATATTTATCGGTGCATGTGAGCGCATAAATTTTTTTGTCAAAGCTGCGCTCGAACAGAAGCTTTGAGCGTCTGTCGAAAGCCACGACCTTCGGCTTCTCTTCGTTGGCATATTCATAGAGCACGACGGCGCTTCTGCCCGAATCCGACGCGGACTCGTGAGCCAGAGTGTTGCTGCCGAAAGAGTAATCCTCTTTGTGACCTTTTTTTGTCACGGTCGTTTTGAAATCGGTCGAATAGGCTATTATGCTCGTACTCGAATTATATATAACATCGAAGAGCAATGTGTTGTCATATTTTATGTCGGTGACTACCGGATTATCTTTTTTGAAGCTCAGCACGACAAGGCGCGAATATGTAACGGCGTTTTCGGAGCCGACGAGTATCAGCGCGGCGCTCTTGCCGTTGGGGGCTATCGAGATATCAAATATCTTCTCCTGTGCGCACTCCCATGCGAATATCTTTTCTAACTTGTGATTATATACACACAGCTCGCTCTGGGCTGCGGAAGTTTTGAGCGAGAACGCTATTGTGCCGTCCTTGCCCATGGCGGCGGTATAAATTGGCGAGCCTGTGTTGCCGTCGCCCAGAATCTTGCTTGAATTCATCAAAGTGAAATCGCCGGATGTGCGGTCATAGACCAGCGCTCTGCCTTTATAGACCGCCATATCCGGGTCGGAATAGTTATGCTCGAGGCGCGCGACCTCTTTGGCGGAGGAATTGAGCACAACGACAGAATCGCGGGTCAGCAGGGCGATATTCGACTTGAACGGCGTCATATCGAGCACATCCGCCGAGCTTATTTTATATGGATATCCCGCTCCCGTGCCGGACGCGGATATCAGCTGCTTTGCCGAATCCTCGACATCGTTATACTTCATGCCGCCGAACGAACGCGCGGCGAAGAACACGACCGCGCCGACCGCAAGCAGAGTCAATATAACAATTATTATCGTCTCGCGCTTGGAATTTTTTGTTTTCTTCCTGCCGTTTTGTGCGGGTTTATTCGTCTTTTTCTTCGCAAAGAGTCCGCTTATGAGTTTCTTTGCGCTGTTTTTCTTCTTGCCCTTTTTCTCTGCCAACTTGCCGCACCCCGTTTCAATCTTCTTTGCCGTTATAGAAAACCTGCTCAAGGCAGAGTCCGCAGGCGGGCGCAGTCGCCCCCGCTCTGTCTCTGCTGAGCGATGAAATTATATCGGGCAGCGTATCTGCCGCTATCCTGCCCCTCGAAATATCGAGAAGCGTACCGACCATTATTCTGACCATGTTATAGAGAAAGCCGTCCGCCTCGAAGTACATCAGCACTTCGTCGCCTCGGCGCACGACCTCGGCGCGGGTCAATGTGCGGACATTGTCGACCGTGCTGGCACCCGCCGCGCAGAACGCCGAAAAATCGTGGGTTCCGAGCATCTGCGACGCCTGACGGTTCAAAAAATCCGCGTCGAGCGGATATTTATAGTGATAAGAATATCTCGAAATAAAAGGATTACGCTCCTGCGCGTTCCAGATTCTGTAGACATATCGCTTGCCGGAGCAGTCATAGCGCGCGTGAAATTCAAACGGCACTTCGCGGCAGTCCGTCACGGCGATATCGTGCGGCAAAACGCCGTTCATCGCGTTCTTCCACTTTTCGGGAGAAATCAGGGACTCCGTTCGCATATTGCAGCAGTACATCTCGGCATGAACGCCCGAATCCGTGCGCGAACAGCCTATGACATTATCACGAACTCCGCAGATTCGCTCGGCGGCGTCCTGAAAGGTCTGCTGAACCGTATTCGCATTTTCCTGCACCTGCCAGCCGTGATAATCCGTGCCGTCATAGCGCAGGGTAAAGAGCAGATTCTTCAAAGCCTTCACTCCGATCAGATAAGATGTCCGAGATAGTGGTTGAGGACAATTACGGCGGCGAGCAGTGCGGCGGTAATACCCAGGGCGACGAAATCGCGCGCGGCAAGCTTCATCTGCTTCATGCGCGTTCTGCCCTCGCCGCCCGTATAGCAGCGGCACTCCATGGCGAACGCCAGCTCATAGGCTCTGCGGAAGGATGAAATAAACAGCGGAATGAGTATCGGTATGAGCGCCTTGGCGCGCTTTATAAGTCCGCCTGTTTCAAGATCCGCTCCGCGCGCTTTCTGCGCGTTCATTATGCGCTCGATCTCCTCGATAAGCACGGGGATAAAGCGCAGAGCGAGCGTCATTATCATGGCGAGAGTATGCACCGGCACTTTTATCACTTTCAATGGCGAGAGCAGGCGCTCCAAAGCGTCGGTGAGCATAGTGGGCGTGGTTGTATAGGTCAGCAGCGAGCTGACAACAACGAGCAGGATTATACGCACGGTAGTGAATATCGCGGTATAAACGCCTGTGGTCGTTATGGTTATTTTCCAGAATGAGACGAGTGTCTCGCCGCCGCGATTATAGAAAACATTGATGACGGCGGTGAAGAGCATAAGAATAACGAGCGGCTTTATGCTGCGCCACATCATCTTCATCGGGACTTTTGAAAGCAGGAGAGTTGCCACGACGAAAATGAGTCCGAGCGCGAGGGAATAGAAATTTCTGCACACGAAAAGAATGACTATAAGCGCCATTGTGAGCACAAATTTCATGCGCGCGTCCATGCGGTGAATAACTGAGGTGCCGGAATAATACTGGCCGATAGTGATATCGCTTATCATACCATTCCCCTCCCCTCAAAATAACGCATGAGCTCGTCCGCGCCCTGACTTACCGTGAACACGGACGGAGAGACTTCAAAGCCCCTGTCGTGCAGCGCTCTGAATATTTTTGTTATCTGCGGAACGGTGAGCCCCATCTCCTCAAGCTCGTCTGTGCGGGAATAGACTTCGGGCACAGTACCGAACATCGCAACATGGGAATGGTTGAGCACCAGGACTTTGTCGGCGGTCTTGGCGACATCCTCCATGCTGTGGGAAACGAGGATAACGGTGCTCCCCGTCTGATCGCGATAAGTGCGGACAAGCGAGAGAATGACCTCTCTGCCGCGCGGGTCGAGTCCCGCGGTAGGCTCATCGAGAATGAGCACTTCGGGCTCCATCGCCATAACGCCCGCTATTGCGGCGCGGCGTTTTTCGCCGCCCGAAAGATCGAACGGAGATTTTTTCAGATGCTCTTCGCTAAGTCCGACAAATTCGGCGGCGCGGCGCACGCGGCGGTCAATCTCCGCGCTGTCGAGTCCCATATTTTTCGGCCCGAACGAGATATCCTTGTAAACGGTCTCTTCAAAAAGCTGATACTCCGGATACTGGAAACAAAGCCCAACTCTGAACCTTGCGGCGCGCAGGGTGCGCTTATCTTTGTTGATATCCTCGCCGCAGAGCATAACTCTGCCGGAATCGGGCTTCAGAAGTCCGTTGAGATGCTGAAGAAGGGTGCTCTTGCCGGAGCCGGTATGACCGATTATTCCGACTATTTCGCCCTTTTCAAACTTTACGTTTATATTCTCGATAGCGGCGACGGCTCCAGCCATGCCGTTTTCATAATAGTGGGTGAGATTTTCTGTTTCAAGCACTGTCATCGGCTCACCTCCATTATTTTTGAAAGCGCCTCGACGCACTCGTCGGCGTCAAGGATATCGCCGGGCAGGTCTATACCCTTTTCGATCAGGCGGTGGCACAGCTCGGTGCTCTGCGGCACATCGAGTCCGCAGCGGCGCAGGACATCGGTCTGGGAAAACACCTCGCGCGGCGTGCCGTCGAGGCAGAGTCGCCCGGAATCTATAATTATGACGCGGTCAGCCTTGACTGCCTCGTCCATGAAATGCGTAACAAAAAGGACGGTTATGCCCATCTCGCGGTTCAAGCGGCGGACTGTATCAAATACTTCGCGCCTGCCGCGCGGGTCGAGCATCGCCGTAGGCTCATCGAGCACGATGCAGCCCGTCTGCATAGCGATTATGCCGGCGATAGCCACGCGCTGTTTCTGACCGCCGGAAAGCTTATGCGGCTCGCGCAGGCGGTAATCGTACATTCCGACCGCCTTGAGGGCATCGTCGACCCTGCGACGTATCTCATCGGGGGCTACGCCGAGATTCTCGGGTCCGAACGCCACATCGTCCTCGACGATAGTCGCAACTATCTGGTTATCGGGATTCTGGAACACCATGCCGACCTTGCGGCGGATATCCGTGAGCCTGTCCTCATCCGAAGTGTCTATCCCGTCGACGGTGACGGTGCCGCTCTCGGGCACCAATATGGCGTTTGTCAGCTTCGCGAGGGTGCTCTTGCCGGAGCCGTTATGACCGAGAACCGCGACAAATTCGCCGCGGTTGACGGTGAGGTCTATATTGCAAAGTGCCGGAGAGGGCTTGGCTTCGCCTTGCTCCTCCGGCTCATAGGTATAAGTTACATTTTTAAATTCAATAAACTTCTCGCTCATTTTTATCTTCTCCACACTGCGCTTGCGCCGCAGGGCAGAACGAGCCCCGAGGCTGTGACGGGCAGACCTATCTCGTCGGAGGTCACCTTGCCGCCGAACAGCGGCGACACTGTACTGCCGAGTATATACTGCATGACGGACGCAGAAAGTCCCGTTGTGTAAGAGTTGATGAGCACCATAACGGGATCGTCCGACAGCACGGCGGTACACAGCGACGCAAAGTCATAAACCGCATCCTCAAGCTTCCAGACCTCGCCGCCCGGTCCTCTTCCGTAAGACGGCGGATCCATGATAATAATATCGTATTTGTTGCCGCGGCGTATCTCGCGCTCGACAAACTTCATGCAGTCGTCAACGAGCCAACGCACGGGCTCATTTGCAAGGCCGCTGACTGCGGCGTTCTCCTTCGCCCAGGCGACCATGCCCTTTGAGGCATCGACATGGGTGACATGCGCGCCGGCGTTGAGAGCCGAAATCGTCGCAGCGCCCGTATAGGCGAAAAGATTCAGCACGCGCAGAGGTCTGCGCTCTTTTCTGATTATCTCGGCGGTCATATCCCAGTTGACTGCCTGCTCCGGGAAAACGCCCGTATGCTTGAAGCCCATGGGCTTGACCATAAACGAGAGATCGCCGTATTTTATCTTCCACGCATCGGGAATCTTTCTTCTGATATCCCACTTTCCGCCGCCCGAAGATGAACGGTTATAGACTGCGTGCGCCTTATACCAAAGCGGATGGGTCTTCTCTGTTTTCCAGATGACCTGGGGATCGGGTCTTATAAGTATGACATCTCCCCAGCGTTCGAGCCTCTGACCCGAAGAGCAGTCGAGCAGCTCATAATCCTTCCATTTATCGGCAACGCGCATATCTTTTCCTCTCCGGCGCGGAAAACCGCGCTCCCTTTATATAAGTCTCTCTCTGACGACCTCGGCAATCTCGTCGCAGAGCTTTTCGATAAGTTTTTCGTCCTTGCCCTCGAGCATGACTCTGACGAGCGGCTCGGTGCCGGACACCCTGACGAGCACGCGTCCGTCCTCGCCGAGCTCAGCCTCAGCCTTGGCTATGGCTTTCTTTATCTCCTCATCGCTTGAAAAACGCACCTTGCCGATGTTGGAGACTCTGACGTTCTTAAGCACCTGCGGATAGACCTCCATGCACTTTGCAAGCTCGGAGAGCGACTTTCCGGTGCGCTTCATGGTCTGGAGCACCTGAGCGGCGGTAACTTCGCCGTCACCGGTGGTCGAATGATGCAGGAAAATGACATGTCCGGACTGCTCGCCGCCTATCGCATAGCCCTTTTCGAGCATACGCTCGAGGACATAGCGGTCGCCGACCTTTGTTATCTCGCAGTGAATATCATTGTCGGCGCAGAACTTGTGGAAGCCCATGTTGCTCATGACGGTGACAACTGCCGCGTCGCCATCGAGCTCACCGCGCTCTTTCATATCCTTGGCGCAGATGGCGATTATCTTATCGCCGTCAACGACATCGCCATTTTCATCGACTGCAAGGAGTCTGTCGGCGTCGCCGTCGAATGCGAAGCCTGCCATAAGTCCGTGCTCAACGACATATTTCTGAAGATTCTCGAGGTGAGTCGAGCCGCAGTTGTCATTGATATTGACGCCGTCCGGCTTGTTTGAGAGCACATCGCACTCGGCGCCCATCTGCATGAAGAACTCGGGAGCGGTTATGCTCGAAGAGCCGTTGGCGCAGTCGAGGGCTATCTTCATGTTGTTGAACCTGTAATCAACGGTCGAGCACAGGTGGGTTATATAATCGAAAATCGGCATTTCGGAAGTTGTGATTCTGCCGACATCGCCGCCAATTTTGACTGGCGGAACGACGGTCTCATCGAGGATTATCGCCTCGATTTCCTCCTCGAGCGCGTCGGGGAGCTTATATCCGTCGGACTTGAATATCTTTATGCCGTTATATTCGCAGGGGTTGTGCGAGGCGGAAATCATTATGCCCGCATCGTACTGATATTTCTGAACAAGGAACGCCACTGCCGGGGTCGGCACGACGCCGAGGAGCAGAACATCTGCGCCGACGGAGCAAAGACCTGCGCTGATGGCGGCCTCAAGCATCTCCGACGATGCGCGGGTATCCATGCCTATAAGCACGCGGGGCCTTTTATGCGTGCTGTCGGTGAGCACCATGGCGGTAGCTCTGCCGATTTTCATGGCGAGTTCGCAAGTAAGCTCGCTGTTTGCAACGCCTCTTGCGCCGTCTGTTCCAAAAAGTCTTCCCATAACTAAACCTCCAATTATCAGATATCGAACTGCTGTTGACCCGGCATTGCTATGCCGAGATGCCTGTAAGCGGCGGGAGTAACCATGCGTCCGCGCGGAGTTCTGCTGAGGAAGCCGATCTGCATGAGGTAAGGCTCATAAACATCCTCAATCGTTATCGCCTCTTCGCCGACTGCCGCAGCTATCGTCTCAAGTCCCACGGGACCGCCGTTGTAGTTTCTTATCATCGTAGTGAGGACAAGTCTGTCTATCGAATCAAGCCCGAGGGCATCGACCTCCATGCGGTCGAGAGCCATTGAGGCTGTTTCGCGGGTTATTACGCCGTCGCCCATGACCTGAGCGAAGTCGCGCACGCGCTTCAAGAATCTGTTTGCGATTCGCGGAGTGCCGCGTGAACGCGAGGCTATCTCGCCAGCGCCGCTCGGATCCATCTCGATGCCGAGGATTCCGGCGGAGCGCGTGACTATCTGCGAGAGCTGCTCGGGCGTATACATCTCAAGGCGGAGAATAACGCCGAATCGGTCGCGCAAAGGTGCGCTGAGCTGACCCGCTCTCGTCGTTGCTCCGACAAGGGTGAAATGCGGCAGGTCGAGCCTTATCGAACGCGCCGAGGGACCTTTGCCGATAATTATATCTATCGCGCTGTCCTCCATGGCGGGATAGAGCACCTCTTCGACCGAGCGCGACAGGCGGTGAATCTCATCGACGAAGAGCACATCTCCGTCGTTGAGGTTAGTCAGCAGTGCGGCAAGGTCGCCGGGCTTCTCTATCGCGGGGCCTGAGGTCACGCGGAGATTGACGTTCATTTCATTCGCTATTATGCCCGCGAGGGTCGTTTTGCCGAGTCCGGGAGGGCCGTAAAGCAGAACATGGTCGAGGCAGTCGCCTCTGCGGCGGGCGGCCTCGATATAGACCGAGAGGTTCTCTTTCGCCTTATCCTGGCCGATATAATCGGTCAGCTGGCGCGGGCGCAGGGAAAATTCAAGGTCGGTATCCTCGGGCGAGAGATCGGGGGTAACTATGCGGTTTTCAGTATCCATATCCATAGAGCCGTCTCCTTTCTCTCATTATATATTCTTTGAAATAAGGCGCAGAGCCTGTTTTATCAATTCTTCGGACGACAGCGACTGATCGAGCCTGCCGACCGCCGAAGCCGCTTCGATCTTTGTATAGCCGAGCATGACGAGAGCATCGACCGCCTCCTCGCCTGCGCTCGACGACGCGGCGGCGTTTATCGCGGCGAGCTCCTCGCGGTTCTCGGAAGATATATATGATTTTAATTTATCTTTGAGTTCAAGCACGACTCTCTGAGCGAGCTTTGCTCCCACGCCCTGAGCCGCGGTTATCGCCTTTGTATCGCCCGAGGCGACGCAGACAGCGAGCCTGTTCGGAGTCAGCTGAGAGAGTATCGCAAGGGCGGCTTTCGGGCCGACGCCGGTAACATTTATGAGCAGTTTGAAGCAATCAAGCTCATCCTTATCATAAAAGCCGAACATATCGAGCGCATCTTCGCGGACATTGAGATAGGTATAGAGCGTGACCGTATCGCCTATAGTGCCTATATTTTTCAAGGTATTGGCAGTGGCACTGCAATTGAACGCAACGCCGCCGCAGCTGACCGCGACGCTCGTGGCATCGGTATAGACCACTTGACCGGTGATACTGTAAAACATACTGCTCTCCTTTATCTGTACTGGCTGAGTCTGCCCATGACCGAGCCGCTGCAATGACAGTGGCAGACCGCCATAGCGAGCGCGTCGGCGGCATCATCGGGCTTCGGGATTTTTTCGAGATTGAGGATTATCCTCGTCATCTCCTGCACCTGCTTCTTTTCGGCGCGTCCGTAACCGACGACGCTCTGTTTGACCTGCAGGGGCGTATACTCGAAAATCGGGATACGGTGCTTCTGCGCGGCGAGGACAAGAACTCCCCTCGCCTGGCTGACATCGATAACCGTTTTGGCGTTATTATTATAGAACAGCTTTTCTATCGACATCGCTTCGGGCTTATACTTCTCCATAAGCTCCGACACGCCGTCATATATGCGCTCGAGGCGGATGTTGAACGGCATTCCTGCGGGCGTTGTCACCGCGCCGTAATCGAGCATGGTGAAGTGGTTGTTTTTATATTCCACAACGCCGCAGCCGACGATTGCATATCCGGGATCGATACCGAGAACTATCATTTCTTGTTTGATTCCCTTTCTCTGATTATCATGCGCGTCGGGGTGCCCTCAAGACCGAATACGGAGCGAATCTGATTGTCGATATATCGCTGGTAGCTGTAATGGAACAGATCCTTGCGGTTGACGAAGCAGACGAATGTCGGCGGACGGGTCGAAGCCTGAGTCATATAGAATATCTTGAGTCTTCTGCCCTTATCCGTAGGCGGCTGGACGCGCGCCGTGGCATCGGCGAGCAGGTCGTTGAGGCGGCCGGTCGAGATACGCATGGCGTTCTGATCGTCAACATATTTGATGAGCTCAAACAGTCTGTCGAGCCTGAGTCCCGTTTTTGCCGAGATAAAGATTATCGGGGCGTAGGACATAAACGAGAAGTCGTTCATCAGCTTCTTGCGGTAAGAGTCCATGGTCTTGCCGTCCTTTTCAACGGCATCCCACTTGTTGACTGCGATTATGCAAGCCTTGCCGAGCTCGTGCGCGATACCCGCGACTTTGGAATCCTGCTCGGTGAAGCCCTCCACCGCATCTATCATTATAACACATACCTGCGCGCGTTCAACAGCCATTCTTGCTCTTATGACGGAATATTTTTCGATAGCGTCATAGACGCGGCTTTTTCTGCGCAGACCTGCGGTATCTATAAAGACAAACTTGCCGTATTCATTTTCCACATAAGAATCCGTTGCGTCACGGGTAGTGCCTGCGATATCGGAGACTATCATTCTGTCCTCGCCCAAAATGGCGTTGACGAGCGACGACTTGCCGACATTGGGCTTGCCGATAACGGCAACCTTGATGGTGTCGTCCTCTTCTTCCTCTTCGTCGGCGGGCGGCAGATGCTCGCAGACGGCGTCAAGCAGATCACCCGTGCCCATTCCGTGGACGGACGAGACGGCTATCGGATCACCGAGACCGAGATTATAAAATTCATAGTACTCCGCGGGAGGTTCGCCGACGGTGTCGCACTTGTTGACACAGAGAACTATCGGCTTGCCGCTCTTCTGGAGCATGGACGCGACCTCGCTGTCGGTCGAGACAACGCCGGAGCGCACATCAGTGACAAGAATTATGACATCCGCGCTGTCGATAGCCAGCTGAGCCTGGCGGCGCATCTGCTTTAAAATTATATCGTCCGAATAGGGCTCAATGCCGCCCGTATCGACAAGCAGCAGCGTTCTGCTGCCCCACTCGCAGTCTCCGTAGATTCTGTCGCGGGTGACGCCGGGGGTATCGTCGACTATGCTCAAACGTGCTCCGACGAGCTTGTTGAACAGGGTCGATTTGCCGACATTGGGTCTGCCGACGATTGCAACAACCGGTTTTGACATATTTATGACCGCGCGGCAAACGGCTTTCGCCGATACCGCTTCCTTTCAAAGTTTTGGGATTATTATAAGCAGCATTTACGCTTATAAAAATCAAAAAGGCAGAGAAGGCTCATCCTCCTCTACCTCTCCGCATTCATGACTTGTACGAAGCACAGCCGAGGCGGAACCTCAGCTTAGCAGTTAACGCTTTAAGCCGCCGATACCGGCCGCTTTACGAGTCATATTTGACTTGCGTGTGTTTCAAAGGGCTCACGCGTCCTTCTTAATCACTTGCTTGCCGTTGTAATAGCCGCACTCGGGGCATATTCTGTGGGGTCTCTTGTACTCCCCGCACTGCGGGCACTTAACGAGCTCGGGAGCGTCCATCTTCCAAACGTTGGAACGTCTCTTGTCTCGTCTTGCGCTTGATACTCTTCTCTTGGGTACCGCCATGTTGAGCACCTCCTTAATACTAGTGCATTGAATGTGGAAAAAATCCTTTTAATTATCCAAAAGCTGTTTGAGAGCCTCGAGACGCGGGTCTACAGGCTTTTTGCAGCTGCATTGGCCTTCATTGAGGTTGGCGCCGCAGAACTGGCAGACGCCTTTGCAATCCTCTTTGCACAGAATCTTGCTGGGCAGGGTGAGGAAAATATCCTCCCGCACAAGAGGATCAAGCTCAAAATGCATATCCTCAACAAGAATCAGCTCGTCGTTCTCCTCATCGTTGAGCGAGGTCACGAGAGTGTGCGAAACGGGAATGTCGAAAACGCGGTCTATCGATGAAGCGCAGCGGTCGCAGTCCGTAAACACTTCAACCGTCGCCTGAGCCTCGATGCAGACTATGCCGGCGCGGTTGACCGCCTCGCCTTTGACGCGCACTGCCTTCTGAAAAGGCTTGCCCGCCCAGAACTCCTCGTCGGACATGTCCATCTCATAATCAAACGGAACGGACGCGCCGATATTATTGAAAATGGGTTCTAACTCAATAAACATAGCATTCACCTTGCGGTTACTTAAATCCGCGCAGAAAGTATTATATCTTCCTGCGCGGGTTTTGTCAATAAAAACTTCAGTTTTTTAGACTTTTTTCTCTTAAAGTTTCTGGCAGAAGTCAAAAATCTTCTCGGGAAGCTCCTCATCGTCAGCCGAAACGGTGAAGACAAAGTTCTTCTCGGTGATATCGCTCAGCTCCTTGACCTTCTCAAGGAAAACTGCAAGCTCATCATAATCTCTGCCGCCGATGCGCAGAGTTGCGTCGATGAGGATATCGGTTATATCGTGGTCACCTGCGCAGATACCGCTGAGGAAGCCGTAAAACGCCTTGTAGCCGCTGACCTTGTAGAAATCAGTCTCGATGAGTCTCGCACGATAGTTGATATCGTAAGTCAGAAGCCTTTCTTTCTCAACGCAGACAACGTTGCCGCTGGAAGCTTCAACAGCCTTGTTGACCTGCTCGATGAGACGTTTTGTCTTGCCCGATCCTTTGCGTCCTGTAATCAAAGAAACCATTTAAGAATTCCTCCTAAAAATTTATTCTGTTTTCAAGCTCAGCACGGCGCTCCTCATATCCGGGCTTGCCCATGAGTGCGAACATATTGAGCTTATAACTTTCAACGCCGGGCTGGTCGAACGGATTGACTCCGAGGACATAGCCGGAAATTCCGCATGCCTTCTCGAGGAAGTAGATGAGCCAGCCGAGATTGTACTCATCCATCTTGTCGACATCGAGGAGGATGTTGGGCACGCCGCCGTCGGTATGCGCAAGAACCGTTCCCTCGAACGCCTTGCGGTTGACCTCGGACATATGCTTGCCTGCGAGGAAGTTGAGTCCGTCCTCATTGTCAGCGGTAGCCTCGATAACAAGATCGCGCTTAGGCTGAGCAAATGTGACAACGGTCTCGAACAGCGAGCGTTCGCCCTGCTGTATGTACTGGCCGAGAGAGTGGAGATCGGTCGAGAATATCGCCGAAGCCGGGAAGATTCCCTTGTGCTCCTTGCCCTCGCTCTCGCCGAAAAGCTGCTTGAACCACTCGCACATCATGGTGTAGTCCGGCTCATAGGCGGCCATCATTTCGATCTTCTTGCCGCTTCTGTAGAGAATGTTGCGGATAGCGGCATAACGATAGCAGTCGTTCTTGTCAAGTTCGGGCGACATATACTGCTCTCTCGCGTCTGCGGCGCCCTTCATAAGTGCGTCGATATCGATTCCGGCGACCGCTATCGGAAGCAGGCCGACTGCGGTGAGCACGGAATATCTGCCGCCGACGTTATCGGGAACTACGAAAGTCTCATAGCCCTCTTCGTCGGACATATTGCGAAGCGCGCCCTTTGATTTATCGGTAGTGGCATAGATGCGGCCCTTTGCGCCGTCCTTGCCGTACTTCTTGATGAGCAGGTCTCTGAAAATACGGAACGCGAGCGCGGGCTCGGTGGTCGTTCCGGACTTCGAGATAACATTGACGGAGAAGTCCTTATCCTTGCAGATATCGATAAGCTCGGCAAGGGTCGAGGAGCTGATTGTGTTGCCGGCGAAGTAAATCTTCGGAGTATTGGCGGCGACATCGTTATATTTCTGGGACTTCACGAACTCGATAGCGGCTCTTGCACCGAGGTAAGATCCGCCGATGCCGATAACTATAAGTATCTCGGAATCCTTCTTTATCTTCTCTGCGGCTGCCTTTATTCTGGCGAACTCCTCCTTATCATAGTTGACCGGAAGGTCGACCCAGCCGAGGAACGCATTGCCTGCGCCCGTGCCGTTATGAAGCTTTTCATGCGCGGCGGTTATCTCCGGCTGAATAGCCGAGAGCTTAGCGGCATCCGCCGCCTCGCCGACAAACGAGGTGTTAAGTCTGACTGACATTCTTTTTTCCCCCATATCTATAGAGAGACCACACGGCCTCCGGCTCTTCTGAGCTCTTTTTATTTGTTAATATTTTAACTTATTTGAGTAGGTATTTCAAGCTTTACGGGCAATATTTCACGAAAAATTAAAACAGATTTCACTTTGCCGCCTCAAATGCGTTTTTTCAGCCGTTCTGTGAACTTCTGTAGGCTTCAACTTCCCAATTTGTGATGAAATCCGTGAGCTCTTCCGTCATGTGCGACGCACCGCCGAACGAGCGCGAATACACGGCGATATCCGCCGCATCTTCAAAGAGCATCTCGGCAGTCGCTGCGCGCTTCTCGCTCTCGCCGAAGCAGAACGCTCCCCTGTCCCGGAGCAAAATAACGCGAGGCATGAAGCCGTGTTTTTTGTTATATGCGCTTATTTTTTCATCCGCTTCACCGACGCTGTCGAGCCAGAGCGGATAGGCGCGGCAATAGACGATATGATCGGGAGTGAACGGGCGCATAAGCTCCTTTGCGGCATCCGCGGAGCCGACAAAGCTCTTTGACACGCCGAACGGGACTTCGCGGCAGACAGTACCCTGCGGGTATGCAGAGAGCAGAGCCTGCTGAGCTTCCGTATCAAAAGTCAGAGTTTTATCGAAATCGGGCTTTTCCGAAAGGCTGCGGTCAATCGAATCGAGCACGAAACTCAGCTTTTCACCGAGGGCATCGACCGTATCGGAGGCGACAAATATGCCGTGATTTTCGAGCAGGAGCATATCGCAGTCTTTGCCCGCGCGAGCCTTAAATTCAAGCATCTTGTCGCGGCAGAGCTTCGCCAGCACATAGCCCGGGCGGCACTGCTCGATCCAGATGAAATCGCGGACTATCACCCGGCGCGCGGCGCTCTCCCCGCCCTTTGAGCAGGTGATGCCGTTTACCTTTGCCGGGTGCAGGTGCAGGACATAGGTCTGCGGGAACAGCGCATGGAGCGTTGTCTCGACGCTCGGGCGCTTTGTCTCGCCCGGAACGCACGACGCCATAAGGTCTTGGAGGACGAGAGCCTCGCGTTCGGAATCGGAATCCGGATAGCTCTTTTCAAATATTTCGCCGAGCTTCGAAAGATCGATTTCAACAAAGCCCTGCGCCGTTATGGTCGCAAGAGCCGTGCCCGAGCCCTTGACCCACATCCTGCCGTCCGCCTTTGCGGAGGTGTTTCCGCCGCCGGCGAGGACAAGAGACGGGTCGGAGCCGTAAAAATTCGAAAAGCCGACAAGTTCATCTATAAGCATGAATATTGCCCTTTCTTACAGAAATTCCGGGGCACGGCAGCCCGCACCCCGGCTATTTATTATGACTTTATTTCTTTCCATGCGGCGCTGTAATAAGCGTCGAGATCGGCTCCGAGGTCGTGATAAACCTCGCCTTTGTCGATAACCTCGCGTGACGGGAAGATATCCTCATCCTGCTGAACCTCGGGATCAAGCTCATTGTAGAGAGCCTGGTTCGGAGTCGAATAATAGATATACTCGAAGTTCTTCTTCGCCGCTTCGACTCCGCAGAGGTAGTTGATGAACGCCTCGGCGTCAGCCTTGTTTGAGCTGTAGGTCGGGACGGCCCACGAATCGATCCAGAAGTTCGTGCCCTCCTCGGGAATGGTGAACTTCAGATCGGGGTTGCCGCTGATGTTCTGCTCCTCGTCACCCTCGATAGCGAGATAAGCTTCGCCGTTATAGACGAGAGCCATCGCAGCCTCGCCGCTTATCATCGCGTCGCGAGCCTCGGTCTCGACAAGATACGCCTTGAGCATCGGCTTCTGCTTGATAAGCAGCTGCTTCGCCTCGTCTATCTGAGCCTTGTCGGTGGTGTTGAGCGAATAGCCGAGAGCCTCAAGCGCGACAAGGAAGGAGTCGCGGATGCTGTTGGACATGATTATCTTTCCGGAATACTTCTCGTTGAAGAACATCTTCCAACTCTTCGCATCCTCTTCGGAGACCATCTTGGTGTTATAGATAACGCCGACTGTGCCCCAGAAATGCGGGACGGAATACTTGTTCTCGGGGTCAAAAGATTTTGACTTCTCGAGATAAACTTCGCCGATATTCTTGATATTCGGAATGTTGTCGAAGTTGAGCTCGGAGAGTCTGTTCTCCTTGATAAAACGCTCGATTATATAATCCGAGGTGCAGATGAGGTCATACGACTGGTCGCCGTTGACCGCTTTGTTATAAAGCTCCTCGGGAGTGTCGCACTCATCGACATTGACTTTGATGCCGTTCTCTTTTTTGAAGTTCGAGATAACATCGAGGTCGATATACTGGCCGTAGACGAGCACATTTATGCTGCGGGTCTTGGTGCAGCCCGCGAGCGCGCCCATGGAGCAGAGGCAGAGCACAATTGCCATAACTGCCGCCGCAATTCTTACAAAAACAGATTTTTTCATTTTTCGTCCCCCATCAATAGTTTTTTCCCTTTGCCGCGCTTTTCTCCTTATTGATGCTGATTCGGTTGACGACGAACAGCACGATAAGCACGATGAGGAAGATTATAGTTGACAGAGCATAGAGCTCAGGCTGGTTGCCGAGCTTGCGCTCGGTATAGATTATTATCGAGAGCGTCTTTATTCCCGCGCCCTTGGTGAAATAAGTGATGGTGAAATCATCGAGCGACATGGTGAACGCCATAAGGAAGCCCGAGAGGATGCCCGGGAAAATATCCGGGACTATCACCTTGAAAAACGCCTGAACCGGCGTTGCGCCGAGGTCGACCGCCGCCTCATATGTGTTCCTGTCGCGCTGACGGAGCTTCGGCAGGACATTGAGGACGACATAGGGAATATTGAAGCTGATATGCGCTATGAGCATGGTCGTGAAATTGAGATTGCCGAACATGCGCACGAAGAGCAGCATCAGCGCGATACCCGTTACGATATCGGCATTGAGAAGCGGGATGCTGTTGACGCTCATTATTGCGGACTGACTGCGCTTTCTCATATAGAGAATGCCCACGCAGGCGAGAGTGCCGACTACTGTCGCTATCAGAGCGGAGAGCACGGCGAGCAAAAGCGTATTGCGCAGAGCCTCCATAATAGGTCCGCTTGTGAACAGGTCTTCGTACCACCTGAGGGTGAAGCCGCCCCATTTCATATAGCGCGAATTGTTGAACGACATGACTGTCAGAACGGCTATCGGCAAATAGAGCAGGACGAAGATTATCGCCACATAAAACTTTTCGAGGAAGTGTCTGAATTTTACCACAGCGACGCCTCCTCTCCGGAGCCCTTCATCTCGCCTATCATCATGCTCACGAAGATAAATATCATGAGCACTATCGAGATGCCGGAGCCGAGATGCCAGTTATTGCCCTGGTTGAACTCCTGCTCGATAATATTGCCTATGAGCAGAACTTTGCCGCCGCCGAGGATATCAGCGATAACGAACTCCGAGATGCTCGGCACGAACACCATAGTGATGCCGCTTATAACGCCGGGCACGGAGAGCGGAAAGATTATCTTGCGGAAAGTCCTCGCCGGGGTCGCGCCGAGGTCGCCCGCGGCGTCGAGAAGGTTGCGATCAATTTTTATAAGGGCATTGTAAATCGGCAGAACCATGAACGGGAAATAATCATAGACCATACCGATAACTATCGCCGCCGGAGTATACATGATGCTGAAATTCGGCAGATTCAGCGCCGAGAGGATATAGTTGAGAATACCGTTATCCGAGAGCAGCATCCTTATAGCTATTATCCTGAGCAGGAAGTTTATCCACATGGGCAGGATGAAAATAAATATAACGAAGCTGCGGTTTTTCGCGGCGCTTTTGCTTAGTATCAGTGCGAGCGGATAAGCGAACAGCAGGCACACCACCGTTGTTATCACTGCGAGCAGCAGGGACAGCCCGAGCGCCTGAATATGAATCTTTTCAAAAATCGCTGTTATGTTTGAGAAAGTGAACGTGCCGTCCGAAGAAGTGAAGCCGTAATAAAAAACGAACAGCAGCGGCACTATCGTAAAGACCAGCATCCACAGAAGATACGGCCCTGCCATAAGTTTTTTACGCATCGGCGTTGAACACCTCCTCGTCCTCGGACTCGGGTTTGTTCATGATCTGGATGTTCGAGGGTTCAACGCTGAGGCCCACCTCCGCTCCGATGGGAGTGGAGACGGTGCTGTGAACAAGCCACTCGTATCCGTTCACCATAACGTGCATCTCATAGTGCACGCCCTTGAATATTATATCGGTGACAACGCCCTTGAGCTCGCCCTGCGAGGGCGGAGTCAGGACGACATCCTCGGGTCTTATGACGACATCGACAGGCATATTCTCGCCGAAGCCCTCATCGACGCAGACGAACTCCGCGCCGAGGATACGCACGAGGCGGTCTCTTATCATAACGCCGTCTATGATATTGCTCTCGCCTATGAAATCGGCGACGAAAGCGTTCGTGGGCTCGTTATAAATGTCAACGGGAGTGCCGATCTGCTGGATATAGCCCTGGTTGAGCACGACGACGGTATCCGACATCGTGAGAGCCTCCTCTTGATCGTGGGTGACATATATAAATGTTATGCCCATCTGCTGCTGAATCTTCTTGAGCTCGACCTGCATCTCGCGTCTCAATTTGAGATCGAGCGCGCCGAGAGGCTCATCGAGCAGAAGCACGCGCGGCTTGACCGCAAGGGCGCGGGCTATCGCCACCCTCTGCTGCTGACCGCCCGAGAGTGAATTTATGTTGCGCTTTTCAAAGCCGCTGAGGTTGACTATGGAGAGCATCTCGCTCACCGTCTTTTCAATCTCATTCTCCGGCGCTTTCTTTATGCGCAGACCGAACGCCACATTTTCATAGACGTTCAGGTGCGGGAAAAGCGCGTAACGCTGAAAAATGGTGTTAACCTGCCTCTTATGAGGCGGCACACCATTGATTTTTTTATCCTCAAATATGACATCCCCCTCATCGGGTTCGAGGAAACCGGCAATGACACGCAGAATAGTAGTCTTTCCGCAGCCAGACGGACCCAACAGCGTGATGAACTCCCTGTCCCTTATATAAAGGCTCAGATCGTCGAGCACCTGATTATCACCCAGTTTGACGGAGATGTGTTTCAGATCGATAATGACATTTTTTTTCAATTATGCAGCCCCTCTCTCAAAAGAATACGATGCAAACCGCACATCAAAAATATAGTAAGTATTAATATAGAGCTAATCCGCAAAAAAGTCAACAGATTTGACAAAAAAAGACGCACTCGGCAAAAATTTTGCGGCTCGCCTCATGAAATGGCGAGCCGCAAAGAAAATTTTCAGTTTTCGGGCGAGGTTTTTTCTCTGAGTTCTTCTATTATCTCGACTATTTTAAAACGAGGCTCGTATCTGCCGGAGCTTTCGACGACCTTGAGCTCGTCGCCGTCGAGGAACGCATCGATATTGCCTCCCCTGTCCTGCGCGGCAGGCAGGCACAGCGGCGGGAACATCACGCACCACCAGTTATGCCCCGCGCCCTCGCCTATCACGACTTTGACGGCGGTATAGCGTCCCGCGGGCATCGTCAGATCGCCGTAACAGCGGGTGGCGAAATACTCGTTGACGACATTGACGCTCACGGGATAGTCATAGCCCTCGCGCTCTATCACCTCGCGCGCGGCAGCTTCGAGCTCCGCTTTCTGCGGCTCTATTTTCGCCTTTGCCTCGTCCGCCGTCACGGTGCCGTCGAAGAGCTCCGCGCCGCGTTCGAGCACGGCATCGCGGACTTTTAGCTTGAGCGCCTGATCCTCGTCGGAATCGGAGTTTGCAATGACATGCATTCGCAGCACATCGGAGCGCACACGCGAACAGTTGTAGGCAAACGCCCCGACGCTGCACACGCCCGCCGCTATAATGACCGCGAACACAACAGCCTGTATTTTGAACAGCCATGATAATTTTTTTGACTTCATGATAAGTAAAAACCGTCCTTTCTTTCGGATGCAACCGAATTATGGACGGTTTTATAATAGTTTATACGGAAAAGTTTGGAAACTGAATTAATCTTTGAATCCCGTTATTTCCTCGCGGGTCTTGAAGATTCCGCCGTTGTTTTCGAGTATATCCATATGCTCGATGGCATAGCCCGTGCCGAGCGCGACGCATTCGAGCGGATCGTCGGGAATAATGACATGGACGCCGGTTCTCTTCTCTATGAGCTTATCCATGCCGTCGAGCAGAGCGCCTCCGCCGGTTAAAAGTATACCAGTCTCGGAGATGTCGCCCGCAAGCTCGGGCGGCGTCACCTCGAGCACGCTGCGCACGCCCTCGGCTATCGCTTCGAGGTGCTCGCGCATGGCGAGATAGACTTCAGTGGTGTTGACTTCATCAGTTATCGGCATTCCGGTTATATAGTGCTTGCCCTTTATACCGATTGCAAGCTCGGTGTCGCGCAGATACGCGCAGCCGATGCGCTTTTTTATGCTCTCGGCGGTCTTTTCGCCGATGACTATATTGCGCTCGCGGCGCAGGTAGCGGATTATATCCTCGTCGAGGATATTGCCGGCGATTTTGACCGATTTTGAAATTGAGATACTGCCCATGGTGACAACTGCGATATCCGCAGTTCCGCCGCCGATATCGACGACCATCGTGCCCATCGGGCGTCTGATATCAAGCCCCGCGCCGAGTGCCGCGGCGAGCGGCTCTTCTATAAGGCACGCCCTGCCCGCTCCTGCGGCGGTGACGAGATCGAGGATAGTTCTCTTTTCAAGATTCGTGACGGTCGAGGGCATACAGACGACTATATTGGGCTTGAACACCATGTTTTTGCAGACTTTATAGAGCAGGACTCGGACTATCGCCTTTGTGGCGGTGAAATCCGAGATAACTCCGCTTCGCATGGGCTTGACGACGGTTATGGAATCGGGGTTGCGCCCAATCATATCCGCCGCTTTCTGACCGACTGCCAGGAGTCTGCCCGTATCAGTATCGAATGCAACGGCGCTCGGCTCGGAGACGACTATTCCCTTGCCCTCAACGAAGATGAGTATGGAAGTTGTGCCGAGGTCTATTCCGATGTTTGTTCCGAGCATTTTCCGTCCTCCTTTTTGGTTATCGCCGCGCTGACGCAATATACTTTATCCGCACCGCACAGAAGCAGGAGCTTTGCGCACTCGTTGAGCGTCGCTCCCGTTGTTGATATATCGTCGCAGAGCAGAACTGCGGCATTTTCTGTAATTTTGTTTTCGGCGCAATCGAACGCGCCGATGACTCCGCCGAAGCGCTCGATGCCGCCCAATGTTTTCTGCTCCTTTCCCTGAAACGGTCGGGAGAGCAGTTTTTCTTCAAACGGCACGCCGAGCTCTTTTGCAATCTCTTTTGCGAGCAGTGCGCTCTGGTTATATCCGCGCTTTTTGAGCGAAGATTTCGACAGGGGCACACAGCAGACGAAGTCAAACTTCACGCCCGCGAAATTCTTTTTAACGCTGTCCGACATAAACCGGGCAAGTCCCTCGGCGTTCTGAACACAGCCGTCAAATTTCAGGGCATGAACCGAACGCTTTGCGGCACCGGAATAATAAAACGGCGCGGTCTGCGATTCGAAAAAGCGTCGGTGAGACGAGCATGAGCAATACTTTTTCTCCCTGCCGCAGTGCGGGCACAGTTCGCCTTTTACATATTCGAGATCGGCTTCGCACCTGTCGCACACGGGCATATCCGGCGGCACGACTTTGCCGCACAGGGCGCATCGGCGCGGAAAGAGAGCATAGGAGATATATTCAAGTGCTGACATCTTCATTCTTCATTCACCAGAAGGAAATGCTTGAGCGCGGAATAGCGTCTGGCTTTTTTGTCGTTCGCCGCCATAGCGTAAATCTGACTCTGGCTACCGACAAGGACAAGTATTTTTTTCGCGCGGGTGACGCCCGTATAGAGCAGGTTTCTGTAAGCGAGGCGCGGCGGCACGCCGATTATCGGCATTATGACCGCGGGAAACTCGTTGCCCTGGCTCTTGTGAACGGTCACGGCGTAGGCAAGCTCGAGCTCCTGCAAAGCTTCAAACGGGATAACCGCCTTGCGCTCGTCAAACATTATCTCCGCCATGCGCGAGCGAAGGTCGACATTTCTGAGAATGCCTATATCGCCGTTGAAAATCCCCGTTCCGTCGCCGTCGGGGCCTGTCCACTCGATATCATAGTTGTTGCGCGTCTGCATGACCTTGTCGCCCGTGCGGAACACTGTCGCGCCGACTGTAGTTTCGGGCTTCGAGGCATCCGGCGGATTAAGAGAAGCCTGCATGACGCGGTTGATATTGTTCGTTCCGCACTCACCCATTCTCGACGGGCAGATGACCTGGATATCGTCGAGCGGCGAATATCCATAGGCACGGGGCAGGCGCGTGACGCACAGATCCGAGACGGTCTTTGCCGCGATAAACGGCGAATCCGTCCGCATGAAGAAAAAGTCCTTGTCGCGCACACCGAGCTTCGGCGGCTCGCCCTTGACTATCCGATGGGCGTTTTCGACTATCAGGCTCTCCATCGCCTGGCGGAAAACCTCGGTCAGCTCAACGACCGGGATGACCCCGGAGGCTATCATATCGTGCAGGACATTGCCTGCGCCGACGGGCGGCAGCTGATCCGAATCGCCGACCATAACAAGGCGGCAGCCTATCGGAAGCGCCTCGAGAAAGCTTGAAAAAAGAGTTATATCTACCATCGACAGCTCGTCGAGGATAACCGCCTGAGCGTCGAGAGGATTGCGTGCGTTGCGCGAGAACTGCGGGCGGTCGTGCTTGTCCCACTCGACTTCGAGCAGTCTGTGGATGGTCTTGGCGGGTCTGCCCGTGACCTCGCTCATGCGCTTTGCGGCGCGTCCCGTCGGTGCGGCAAGCGCGACCTTGAGCCCATCATCTTCAAACAGCTGGAGGATTCCGTTCAGGGTCGTTGTTTTTCCCGTTCCGGGGCCACCGGTCAGGATAAGCAGTCCGCGCTCGATGGCGGTGACTATCGCCTTTCGCTGAAGATCGCCGTATTTTATGCCGTTTTTTTTCTCTATTCTGTCAATCTCCCTGTCCGCCGCTTTTCTGCCTGCGGGAGGGAATCGGAGTATCTGTTTCATGCGCTCCGCCGAGGACTTTTCCGCCTTGTAGATATGCGGCAGAAATAAGAACTCGCGGTTATCGATAAACTCGCTGACGAGCCTGCCCGAGCCTATCAGTTCGTCGATTGTTATATCGACCGTGTCCTCGTTCGTTGAGAGCAGCTCGGCACACGGGGTGAACATCTTCTCGCGTGGGATGCAGGTATGCCCGTTCGAGAGGTTGTGGCTCATGACATGCAGAACGCCCGCCTGGAGCCGATACCCGTTATCGGGCGGGTCGGGGAGCTGATCCGCGATGAACTCGGCTCGCTCGAAGCTGAAGCCCACTCCCTCGCCGCACAGCGCATAGGGGTTGCGTTTGATTATATCTGCGGCGCGCACGCCGAATGCATTGAAAGCTTTGACACATTCGGCGGTCGTCATGCCGTATTTTTCAAGCGATATCATAATTTCGCGCACAGCGAACTGGCGCTTGAAATCCGCGCTGATCTGCTTCGCCTTTTCGGGCGATATGCCGCGAATCTGCGCAAGGCGCTCGGGGTCGTTTTCGATTATATCAAGAGTGTTTTCGCCGAACTTGTCAACTATTTTGACCGCGAGCTTCGAGCCGATGCCCTTGACTCCGCCTGCGGCGAGATAGCGGAGGATATCGCCGGCGGACGCGGGCATTTTATGCTCGCACAGCTCGACCCTGAACTGGCGGCCGAAGGAGGCATGAAAATCCCAATAGCCGGAGAGTTCAAGCAACTCACCGGCTTTGAGCTCGGGCATGACGCCGACTGCGGTTATCAGCTCATCGCCGCTTTCAAGCTCGAGAACCGTGAACCCGTTTTCGGGATTCGCAAAGGTCACATCGTTTATCACGCCGCTTATGCGTATCCTCTCATGTTCCTCCATTTATATATCCTTTCGGGAAACGAACTTTTCAAATTCGCCGGGGGAGCAGAGATAAAGCCCCTCGCAGCTTCTGCACATTCTTCTGCACTCTTCGATCTGTTTTTCGTCCATACCGAGATCGAGAATCACAACGGCTTCCTTATCGCCGAGCATTCCGCTGCGAAGCCGCTGGGCATAGCCCTTCCCCGCGACATCGGTCATTCCCGCCCTCGCGGGGATAACGACGATATATCTGCCGTTTGAGCGCGGATGCAGAATTTTCAGCAGTATGTAATACGATATGCTGACCACGCCGATGAGCACGAACGACGCAAAGATGCCGAGAAGCACTCCGTCCGACATTGATATCACCTCAGCACATCATATGCCGGGGACACACGGCGGGTTACATATAGAATAAACCGGATAAGCGAGCAGACCTGTAAGCCGAGTTTTGTCTTTTAAGGCAACTATCTGTCTAGGCGCACCGTTGCCGATACGCTCAAGCCACCTGTCGGAGAGAATTACGCCGAGCAAGCGCGGAGCTTTCGCTCCTCTCCGGTCGGTGTTGCTCCGGATAGGGTTTGCAGGGCAATGCGGTTCCCCGCACGCCGGTGAGCTCTTACCTCGCCTTTCCACCCTTACCCGCAAAGCGGGCGGTATATCTCTGTTGCACTTTCCCTAAGGTCACCCTCGGCGGCCGTTAGCCGTTATCCTGCTCTGTGAAGCTCGGACTTTCCTCATTGATCTTATTAAAAGATCCCCGCAGCTGCCCAGCCTGCTCGCTATCTATTTATTGTAATTCAAAATGAGCCGCATGTCAAACAAATGATGAAAACAAAGTGTAAATTCGGAGGGAGTAAAAGCGTGTATTTTTGTGCGCGGCAGACAAATGGGTGGCGGCAGAGAAAAAACGAAGCAGTCACAACGGATGATGTGTTGTGACTGCCGGTTATTTTGTTTGTGCGGTGGGAAAGGGGGCGTCATTTGATTAGAGTTGGATGTGAAGATAAAAGCACTGCAAAATCAGTCAATTCTGTGCTGCAACCCCTCAGTCTCGGCTTCGCCGAGCCGGTTCACTTTACATAAGGGAGCCGAAATAAGATTATATATTGTGATAAAAATTTGCTTGCAAAATTAGCAGTGACAGGCTTTTGTGCCGCTTACGCGGCAGCGGTGCGTCGAGGTCGCTGCACCCTACAAGTGTGCTGCAATAAAATTGTGCAGATTCTGTTATTTCAACTTCTTCTCGCGGCGAACGCCTTTATACGGTCCGTCGGTGCAGGTGCCGACAGGGACGAAGCCCAGGTTTTCGTAATATCTTGCGAGCGGTTCGTTATTCTCGGACGAGTCGAGGCGGAGATATTCTTTGTTTATACTCAGGGCATACTCCTCTGCACGGCGCAGAAATTCCGCGCCCACATCGCCCGCGCCGACCTTTGAGACAAGGTTATGGATATAGAGCGCGGGGACATCGTCGCTCCAACGGCTGTCGTTTTCAAGAAGCACGGCGGCGCAGAGTATCGCTCCGTCTTTATTTTCAAGCGCAAAGGCTCGACCCTCGCTGCATTTTTGCTCGTAGTAGGACAGCGGATAGACTTCGTCATAGCCCATGACATTCCACTGCTCTATCCCCTTTTCGTCCATCCATTTCATCCGTTCGAGAACAAGATCAAACATCTGCGGGGCTTTTTCGGGCGGCAATTTTATAAATTTGCGTTCTTTCATCTTTCCACCGTATAAAACACGCCCGGAAGTGATCCTCCGGGCGCGAAATCATTTATGCGTTTTTATGGACTCTTGTCATAACATCAGTGCCGCCGAGGACATTGAAATGCTTGATATGAACGAGCGGCTGAGACAGGTCATTGTTCGCGGGCATCTTGTTGTCGATGCCGCCGAGCAGGCTCGCGCCGTCCGAGCACTCAACTCTGACATTCTCGGGCAGATAGATATCGACTCCGCCGAGAATCGAGGTGACGCTTATCGTTATCTCTTCGTTTATCTGCGCCTCGCTCAGATCAACTTCAAGACCGCCGAGGATAGCGAAGCAGTGAGCACCGAGCAGGTTGCCGGTTGTGTTCTTATAAACGCCGCCCGAGCAGACCGCTGTATAAGTGGGCTTGCTCTCCTGCGAAATAGGTCCGCTGTTGTCATCGAGATGCTTTTTGAGCTTCTTCGTTTTGACGGTGCTGAATATCAGCCAGAAGCCGACCGCGACAAGCGCGATAGCGATAGCGAAATGGTTCATGCGCTCTGCGGGCACCCACTGGGGGTTGCACTTGAGCAGCAGCCACACGCCGACCGCGACAGCCGCGACATTAAGCAGGTCAAGACCCGAGGCTATCATGCTGCCGATAGCAGGGACAATAATAAACACTGTCCACCAGCCGCTCAGCTCGCTAATCTCCCAGAAGCCGAACGCCGAGCCGAGGAATATAATTCCTGCGGCAACGACCGCTATTCCGAAAAATATCTTATTCAGATTCTTTCTCATTTCCGTCTGCCTCCTCATTGTTCTGAGCGTCGGACTGCTCCGGCACTTCAGCAGGTTTGCTGTCATCACTCTGTGCACTGAGCGGATCAAGAGTGCCGCCGTGCATTATCGTCTCAAACTCCTCGCCGCTTATCTTCTCGCGCTCAATAAGCGCGCCTGCGACTGCATGGAGCCTGTCGATATGCTCTTTGAGGATATCCTCGGTTCTGCCGTAAGCCGTGGTGATGATGCGGTTGATTTCCTCATCGATCTCTGCGGCAGTCTCCTCGGAGTAGTTCTTCAGATGCGAATAATCTCTGCCGAGGAACACTTCGTCGTTGCCCGAGCCGAAGGTTATCGGGCCGAGCTTCTCGCTCATGCCGTACTTCGTGACCATCTTGCGCGCTATATCCGTAGCGCGCTCGATATCGTTCGACGCGCCGGTCGAGACATCGCCGATTATCAGCGCTTCGGCAACTCTGCCGCCGAGCAGGCTGACGAGGTTATCGAGCATCTCGTTCTTTGAATGATAGCTCTTATCCTCGGTCGGGAGATACATTGTGTATCCGCCCATCTGACCTCTCGGGACAATAGAGACCTGGTGAACCGGGTCGTTATACTCGAGATAATAGGCGGAGACTGCGTGGCCTGCCTCGTGATAGGCGGTCAGGCGCTTCTCCTTGTCGGTCATCTTATGGCTCTTCTTCTCGGTGCCCGCGACGACCTTTATCATCGCCTCTTCTATCTCGGTCATGGTGATGGCTTTTTTATCGCGGCGCGCGGCGAGAAGAGCCGCTTCATTGAGCAGATTCTCGAGGTCCGCGCCGGTAAAGCCGATAGTTGTTTTTGCAATAGTCGAAAGCTCGACATCGGGGCCGAGGGGCTTGCCCTTGGCGTGGACTTTGAGGATAGCCTCGCGTCCTTTGAGGTCGGGATAGCCGACGGTCACCTGACGGTCAAATCTGCCGGGACGAAGAAGCGCGGGGTCGAGGATATCGGGGCGGTTAGTCGCCGCGATGATTATAACGCCCTCGTTTGCGCCGAAGCCGTCCATCTCGACGAGCAGCTGGTTCAAAGTCTGCTCGCGCTCGTCATGTCCGCCGCCCATGCCTGCGCCTCTGTGGCGTCCGACGGCGTCTATCTCATCGATAAAGATTATCGAGGGTGAATTTTTCTTTGCTTCATTGAAAAGGTCGCGCACACGAGAAGCGCCGACACCGACATACATCTCGACGAAATCCGAGCCGGAAATCGAGAAGAAAGGCACATTAGCCTCGCCCGCGACAGCCCTTGCAAGCAAAGTTTTACCTGTACCGGGAGGGCCGACGAGCAGAACACCGCGCGGTATTCTCGCGCCTAGCTTATTGAAATGCGAGGGATCTTTGAGGAAATCGACTATCTCGCTGAGTTCCTCTTTCTCTTCATCAGCACCCGCAACATCGTCAAACGTTGTTTTGCGGCTCTCGTCCTTTGCGCGCTTGACACGCGCCTTGCCGAACGAAAGGGTGCGGTTATTCTCGTTGTTCATGGCGTTGTTCATCTTGCGGAACATATAGAACAGAAGCACACCGAGAATGACGAGCATGAGAAGCGTCGGGACGATATTGAGAAGCAGTGCGCCGGTTGAGCCGGTCTCGTACTGCGCCTTTATCGGGGCATCCGGATGCGCTCTGTTATATGCGATAACACCGTTGTGTATATCCTCCTGGAACATACTGACGTTCGGGACGGTGTAGGTATATACCTTGTTGTCGCCCTTGAGCTTGAACTCAAGCGCGCCGCTCGACATATTCAGATCGTATTCCGTGACCTTCTTGTCGTCGAAATACTGCACGACCTGATAATACTCAAGCTTTTCCTTCTTCTGCTGTCTTGCATAGAGGGAAACACCGGAGATTATAAGGACGGGTATAAGAATATACGGTATCCATGCCAGCGCTTTTCTTGCGCCGCTGTTGGTGTCTTTCTTGTTATTTTTCAAACGTCAAATCACTCCTATGACTGCCGAAGTTTTCTTGAATGAGCCGCTCTTACTTCTCATAGACCGAACGGCTGAGCACGCCGAGGAAAGGCACGTTGCGGTACTTCTCGGCATAGTCGAGACCGTAGCCGACAACGAACTCGTCGGGCACTTCCGTTCCCGCATAGTCCGCCTTGAGATCCTTTATCATGCGGCGCTCGGGTTTATCGAGGAAGGTGCATATCTTTATGCTCGCGGGTCTGCGCGCTCTGAGCATTTCGGATATGTAATGGAGGGTCTTGCCGGAATCGAGGATATCCTCGACCAGAAGCAGATCGTAGCCCTCTATAGGTCTGTCAAGGTCTTTGATTATCTTGACTTCGCCGGAGCTTTCGGTTCCCGAGCCGTAGCTCGAAACCGCCATAAAGTCTATCTCACAGGGTATCGTTATCGCCCTCATGAGATCCGCCATGAACACGACCGAGCCTTTAAGGACGCTGACCATGAGCAGCTTTTTGTCCTTGTAGTCCTCGCTTATCTGCCTGCCGAGGCGGGAGACTATCTCATGTATCTGCTCTTCGCTGAGCAATACTCTCTCTATATCCTCTATCATTGATTTTCCCTCCGTATTATAAGCACATTTTCAGTGTTTTTTCCGACGCGGCAGTGTCTGTCCGCGCCGAATCCCTCAACCCACAGCACACCCGACTCGTCGCGCAGCACTGCGACATCGCAGCGGCTCTCCGGCGGGACATGTGCCTCATTGAAAAGTTTTTTCAGGCTTTTTGTGCATCCGCGCTTTGCAAGGGTCAGTTTATCTCCCGCGCGGCGGCTCCCGACTTGAACTTTTCCATTTATTCTATCACAATCAATGCAATAATCCAACATATCTTTGTGAATTTTTTGTGTATCAAAGAAAACTTTTTTGTTAACCCGACAAATTGAAACGCGCCCGTTATGGCATACGGAACCATTTATGCACTCGGGTTCGACATCTTCGGACCACTCTTCGCTCATCTTCGCGGGAGTTTCAAAGCGAATAATATCGCCGTTTGAAACAGCAAAAATATCGGGCGACAGCTGAATTTTCCCGCCGCCTTGGAGAATGTTTTCAACTGCATTTACGGTCCTGAAATCCGCCGACTTCGGGCATACATTTTTAATAGCGCCGAGCAGAGCGCGGCGGCGTATCGCCGGATGAGCCGAAAGCAGGGCTTCGCATGAGAGCCCGCCGTCTTTTTTAGCGGACGCCAGAAGCGACTCCGTTTCGCACTCAAGAAAATTCTCATCAAGTGCTGCATTCTGAGAAAAATGCGAGGCATTCTCCTCAAAAGCGGAGTTTATCTCCTTGAGCGCCGGGACTGCAATATGGCGAATTTTATTGCGGCTGTAATCGAGAGTCAGATTGGTGCTGTCCGTCACGAAATCGAGAGAATTTTCGCGGCAGAACACTTCTATATCCTCTCTCGTGCAGAATATCAGCGGTCTTATAATATTCCCGCGAACGGGCGGTATGCCGCACAGACCTTTCAGCGACGAGCCGCGCGCGAGATTGAAGAGCATCGTTTCGGCGTTGTCGCTCGCGGTATGGGCGGTTGCGATCTTCGCGTTTTTGTCTATCGATTCAAAGAACTCATAGCGCACTCTTCGCCCGCACTCTTCGCAGGTCTCCCCGCTCTGTTTTGCAAGGGCTGCAACATCGGCGTGAAGTACTTCAAAACGAAGAGAGTTCTTTTCGCAGAAGGAGCGCACATATTCCTCGTCGCGCCGCGCCTCCTCACCGCGCAGCCCGTGGTTGACATGGGCGACGGTCAGGGACAGCGAATACCGCTCGCTTATTTTCATAAGAAAGAGCAGCATTGCCATTGAATCGGCACCGCCCGAGACTGCGGCTATGACCGCAGCTCCCGGGCTGAGCATATTATATTTTTCCACGGCGCTGAGCGCTTTATCAAGCATTCTGAATCTTCTCCACGCCCATGAACAGAGTGTGATCCGCATCCCAGATGAAATCGACGGTCTTCGTCGGACCGTGTCTGTTCTTGGCAACAATGACCTCGACCTCGTTGGCAACGGGCGCGGTGGGCGCGGGCTCATCGTCGCCGTCCGGGTCGTCTTTTTCGTTCTTGTAATATTCCTCGCGGTAGAGCATGAGGACTATATCCGCATCCTGCTCGATAGAGCCCGATTCACGCAGATCGGACAGCTGAGGGCGGTGGGATTTTCCCCTGCCCTCGGTGCCTCTGGAGAGCTGGGCGCAGCAGATGACGGGGATATTCAGATCCTTCGCCATGAGCTTGAGGCTTCGGGTTATCTCGGTGACCTCCTGCACGCGGCTTTCGACCTTTGTGCCGGAGCGGATGAGTCCGAGGTAATCTATAATAATGCAATCAACGTTCTTGAGTCTGCGTGCGCGCGCTTTCATCTCGGCGACGGTTATCGTGCTCGTATCGTCAAAATACAGCTCGCAGTCGTTGAGCGAAGCGGTAGCAAGTCCGAGGCGGGTCCAGTCATCGGTATCGAGCTGGCCGGTTCTCATCTTTGTGCTGAGCACGCGCGCTTCGGTGGAGAGCACTCTCTGCGCGAGCTGCTCCTTCGTCATTTCGAGCGAGAAGAAGAGAATTTTCTTCTTAGCCTTGACAGCGACGTTTCTCGCAATATTCAAGGCAAAGCTTGTCTTTCCCATTGCAGGGCGCGCGCCGATAAGTATAAGGTCGGATTTGTTGAGTCCGGCGATAACGTCGTCAAGATCCCTGTAGCCGGTCGAGATACCCTTGAACGCTTCCGCGCCCTCGGAGCTCAATTTTTGCAGGGTGTCATAGACCTGATTGACTATTATATCGCTGAGCTTCGACGGGCCTGTGCTCGTCTTGCCCTGACGGATATCGTATATCCTCTGCTCCGCCGCGTCGAGGAGCATATCCGCGCTGTCGGTCTGGGCGACGGCGTTGTCGATAGTCTCCTGCGAGACGGTGATGAGGGTGCGCATGAAATGTTTTTCGCGCACTATTTTTGCATATGACTCGACATTTGAAGTGGTCGGCACGCTCTGAGCGAGCTGGAACAGATAGTTCTTGCCTGCCGCCTCGTCATATGTTCCGTTATTCTTGAGCGTTTCGAGAATAATGAGCGGATCGATCTTGTTGCCAAGCGCATCGAGACTCACCATGACGGAGAAAATCTCTTTGTGCTGCGGGAGATAGAAATACTCCGGGCGAAGATAGATCAGCACCTGCGGCATACAGTTCGGATCCATCAGCACGCATCCGAGCACCGCCTGCTCCGCCTCAAGGCTGAAGGGCATCTGATACCCCTCGGGCAGGGTTAGGTTATTCACATCCACTTTTGTTAGATCCTCCGGTTTTCAGCAATTATTCCTCGCCCACGCTGACATAGACGGTTGCGTTGACGCCGTTATATACCTTCACTTCGGCGCTGAATGTGCCGAAAGACTTGATATCCTCCATGGACACCTTTCTCTTGTCGACCGAAACGCCGAACTGGCGGCTTATCGACTCGGCGACTTCCTTTGCGGTGACGGAGCCGAAGATTTTCCCGCCCTGACCCGCTTTGGCGGTGAGTTTGACGGTCTTGCCGTTTATCTTCGCGGCAACTTCCTTGGCGTTTTTGAGCTCGGTTTCGAGCCTGTATTTCTCCGCGGATTCGCGGTTTTTCAGCTCGTTCATCGCCTGAGCGTTTGCTTCAACGGCGAGCTTTCTCGGGAAGAGGAAGTTTCTCGCGTAGCCGTCGGAAGCGTTGACGAGCTCGCCTTTCTTGCCGAGGCTTTTTACATCCTGAGTGAGAATAACTTTCATTTATATCAATTCCTTTCGGGTTATTTACGGGTGTGATTATATCGAGTTGGAGTGGGGCTTGCACGAAAATCTGTGGAAACTTTGTGGGCGGATGATATCCGCCACTACAGTGTGATTTATTGCTTTGAGCGAAGTGAGGGCAATCCCTCAGTCACTTCGTGACAGCTCCCTTTACACAAGGGAGCCAGTATGAATATCACGAAATCGGGCTTTGCTCTTCGCCGTCGGTGCGGGGATATTTGGCGTCGATCGCTTCGCAGAGCTTCGACTTTGCCTCCTCCATATTCACACCGGTGAGCTGAGCCGCCGCCATGGTGCGGTGACCGCCGCCGCCGAGATATTCCATGATTATCTGGACATTCAGATCGCCGTAGGAACGCGCCGAAATATTGACGCTGTCATTTCCGCTGTCGAAAATAACAAACGAGGCTTTTACGCCACTGACTTCAAGCAGTTCGTCCGCCGCCTGAGCGCTGAGCAGTCTCGCGTTCTCCGTACCGGGTGCGGTGCAGGCTATGGCACAGCCCCTGTAGATATGCGCGGCGGATATTATCTCGCTGCGCTTGCGGTTGCTCTCGATCGAATTCGAGAACAGGCGTTTTACCGCGACGGTATCTGCGCCCTTGCCCTTGAGGAAAGCCGCCGCTTCAAAGGTGCGCACACCGGTTGAGAGGACGAACTCCTTTGTGTCGAGCATTATGCCCGCGAGCATCGCCTGAGCTTCCACTGGAGAAAGCGTCGGCGCGGGGGTTATATAGCGCATGAGCTCCGTGACCATTTCGCAGGTCGACGAAGCGTTGGGGTCATGGAAGAAAATGAGCGCGTCTTTGATATGATCGACCGACTTTCTGTGATGGTCGATAACGACCGTAGCGGACGCCTTTTCATAGAGAGTCGGGAAATCGACAAAGCTGCTCTTATGGGTATCGACAACGACGAGCAGGGTCTTTCTCGTCATGAGCGCGAGGGCTTCGTTGACATCGATTATCTTGCCGTCCCAGCCGTCAGCTCGGAGCATATCGACAGCGGCGCCGGCAAAGTTGCGGTTTTCATCGAGGGCGATATACGCGTCGATGCCGAGGGCGCGGGTTATCGACGACACGCCGACTGCCGCGCCGAAAGCGTCCATATCCGGGAACGAATGACCCATTATCATCACGCGGTCGCTCGCGCTTATAAGACTCGAAAGCGACGAGGCCGCGACGCGGGTCTGAAACTTGGTCACCTTTTCGACGCTCTTTGAAACGCCGCCGAAGAACTCATAGTCATCCTTCGTCTTGACCGCCGCCTGATCTCCGCCGCGTCCGAGCGCCATATCGAGCGCCTGCTCTGCGGACTTTTCGCAATCGGTTATGGCGACACCGGTACCGACACCTATCGAGAGGGTCAGACCGAGCACTCTTTCTTTATATTTATATTCGCGTATCTTGTCGAGAACGCTGAAACGGTCGGCGCGCATCTTCTCGAGCACATCGCTCTGGGCGATTATCATGAACCGCTCCTCGGAGATTTTGCGCATGATGCAGTCATACTGCCCCGTCCAGTTCTCTATCACCTCTTCGACTCCGCCGCGAATCGCCGCGCGCTCGCTGTCTCTGTAATCCGCCTTGATATCCGCGATATCGTCGGTCTGCAGGAGCATTATGACGGGTCTGTTCTTTATGTAAGCGAGCTGAGCGCGCTTCATCTCGCTTACATCAGTGAAATAGAAAACATACTCTTTCCCGCCCTTGAACTCGAACGAGGACGGGGTGACTATATAATAGGAATCTTTGATTTTGACTATGGCTGCGCCGTTCGACTCCGCCTGCTCGGGATCGCAGCCGCCGATAAACGGCTGGGCGAGCTTGCGGTCGATGACCGACTCATCCATAAAAGCATGGAAAAAGCTTCTGTTGAAAAGCTCGATTATCCCGTCGCCATCGCACACGAGCATAGGCATGGGAAAATCGTTGACGGAACCGGCGTCTGTCGCGTCGAGGCTGTGCGACGCCATGTCCCTTAGCTGGCGTTCTCGGTTGCGGATGTTAAAGAACTTGACTATCTTATAGACCGAGAACGCGATGAGAAGGACACTACCCACAAGCGCCGCCCACCCGCTGTAGCGGACAGCGACAACAACAATGAACGCAGCCGCCGCAACAAAGGCAGCTATTTCCACTGCGAGCTCTCGCAGGAAATCCTTAAAACTCATTCATCAGACCTCCATAATAACGGGAAGAATCATCGGGCTGCGCTTGGTGCGCTCATACATCAGGTGAGATATCTCGTCCCTGAGGCTTGCCTTGATGCTGTTCCAATCGAAATATCCGCCGTCCGTCTGGGCTTCGATAGCCTCAACGGCGACTTCACGCGCGGCGTTTATAAGTTCCTCGGACTCCTTGACATAGACGAAACCTCTCGTCACGACATCGGGGCCGGAAACTATCATGCCGCTCTCGCGGTCGATGCAGACAGCGACGATAACGAGACCGTCCTGTGCGAGATGCTTTCTGTCTCTGAGCACGACCGAGCCGACATCGCCGACGCCGTAGCCGTCGACAAACACTCTGCCTGCGGGCACAGTTGACGTACATCTGAGCGCCTTTTTGCTGATCTCGGCGACTCTGCCGTTATCGGCGATGAGTATATTCTCCTTAGGGATACCCATACTCAGCGCGAGACCCGCGTGTTTTCTCAGGTGCTTGAGCTCGCCGTGAACCGGAATGAAATATTTCGGCTTGACGATGCCCATTATCATTTTCAGCTCCTCCTGGCAGGCGTGGCCGGAGACATGGACTTCGTACATCTTCTCATATACGACATCCGCGCCGAGCTTCATCAGCTCGTTGACGACACGGCTGACGGTCTTTTCGTTGCCGGGAATCGGAGTTGCGGAAATTATAACATAATCGTTTGGATGAATTTCGACCTTACGGTGATCCGAGAACGCCATGCGGGTCAGGGCGCTCATAGGCTCGCCCTGGCTGCCAGTGGTGATGATAACGAGCTTATCGGCGGGATAGCGGTTTATCATATTGATATCGATAACTATCCCCTCGGGTATATTGAGATAGCCGAGCTCCGCCGAGATGCTCACGACATTTTCGAGGCTTCTGCCGACGAGCGCGACCTTGCGTCCGAGGCTCGCCGCAACATTCATTATCTGCTGCACGCGGTGGATATTGGAAGAGAATGTTGCAACTATTATGCGGTTGTTGCCAGCCTTGCGGAAGAGGGTCTCGAACGATTCGCCGACCTTTCTCTCGCTCTCGGTGAAGCCGGGACGCTCGGCGTTGGTAGAGTCGGACATAAGGCAGAGGACTCCCTCCTGCCCTATCTCGGCGAGTCTGCCGAGATCCATCATGCCGCCGTCGATAGGCGTTGTATCGATTTTGAAGTCGCCCGTGTGGACGATAGTGCCGCCCTCGCAGCGGATAGCGAGTCCGAGTGCGTCGGGTATGGAATGGTTGACATGGATAGCCTCAACGGTAAAACCGCCGAGGGTTATCACATCGCCGGGCTTGATGACATTGAGTGATGCGGAATTGAGCAGTCCGTGCTCACGAAGCTTCCCCTGAATGAGACCGACAGTGAGCTTCGTGCCGTAGACGGGCACATTGAGAACCTTGAGAAGATAAGGCAGACCGCCGATATGATCCTCATGTCCGTGGGTTATGACTATTCCGCGTATCCTGTCCGCGTTGCGCTCGACATAGGTGAAATCGGGAAGCACGAGATCGACTCCGAGCATATCCTGATCCGGGAACGCAAGTCCGCAATCGACAAGGAACATATCCTCGCCGTATTCAAACAGTGTCATATTCTTGCCCACTTCATTCAGGCCGCCTAAAAACGACACTTTTATAGGCTTGGGCTCAGCCTTCGATTTGCCCGGTGCGGGCTTAATTTTGCCGTAACTGCGGTAGCTGCGCCTGCCCGCAGTCTTCTTTGCGGGCGCAGACGCTGCGCCGGTTTCTTTTGCTTTTGGCATAGAAATCTCCTTTTCTGTTAAATTTTTGATGTAAGTAGAACCCCGACCGGTCAAGGTGCGGGAATTAAAGCCTTGTCTGTTAAAAACGCGATGATATTTTCAGCATGGATACAAGACAAATTTCGGGTAGTTAAGACATATGCGTGCAGTCATAATACAAAAATATCCCTATTGTTAATTTTACTATGATTGGATAAAACTGTCAAGTGTGTTGCACCTGATAGGGACAAATCGGTAAATACAATTTAAGCCACACGCGATGCAATAAAATTATGCGCAGCCTACAGAAAGACACATCGGCAAAAGGTGTTGCAATCACTTTGCGCCGGAGGAGATAAACGCCTGCGCTTCGGCGCAGAGCTCGCGCGCGGTCTCCTCGTCAAAGCTCTGCGCAGTCAGGCGGAATCGCCCGTTTCCGAGCGGTGAAATATGCGTTTTTCCGCGCTTTTCGACAAGCACGAAGCCGTTCGCTCCGTCGCGCCCGAAGGAGAAGTTCTCGCCCTCGAACTCGTCGAGATAGTCGGGCGGCAGTTCAAGCTGCGCTGTGGTGCTGTAGACAAACAGCGGCGGCAGAAGAGAATAGAGCTCGGGGAAGGTCATATTCTTCTCTTCTAAAATACAGGTGAGCTTCGCCGCGGTGAACAGCGCGTCGCGCGACCAGAACTGGCGCGCTGCGAGACGGCGTGCGACATTGTCCGAGCCGTCCGACGGGGCAGAGAGATAGCGATAAGCCGTCCTGCCGTAGCTGCGCGCGAGGTCATCGAGAAATGCGGGAGAATCATAAGGGACGGAGATATCCCGCCCGCTCTCGAGCTCGTACATTCCGCAGAGGGCGATTAGCTTGACAAACGGCACAACTCCGGTCTTTTCAGTATATGCGCTAAGGCTCGTACCCCTGCGGTTTATTCTGAGGGTCAGCGTGCGCTCGTTCGAGGTGGTGCGCATACAGTCGTTTATGAGCGCGGATATCATTGGGTCCGAGCTGAGTATCGCGCAGTCGGATACGCCGTAAGGCACATGGTGCATCAGCTCGTCGCGGTAGAGCATACCCATGGCGGACATATCAAAGAGTCGCCCGCACGACGGCGCGGGAGATAAATCGGTCTCCATGAAATCCGCCGCCTTTCTGCCGAGCGCCGCGGACACGCTCAGCCCATTTTCGCCGAAGATGCTGACCGTCCCCTCCCCGGCGCAGACGAACACGCCCGCATTGAGCGACGAGAACGGCACTAAAAAAGATAGCTGGGATTCAAAGGACGCGCCGAACGACCACGCATTGACGCCGGAAACACGCAGTCCCGCGCACACGGCATCGGCGCAGGCGCGGGAATACTCGTCGTTTCGGCAGGCGACGCCTACTCTGCCGCGCCCAAAAGCCGCGCCGACTGCCGCGCCCGCTCTCGCGCAGTCGGACGCAGTGAGCCCCTGCGCACGTTTTATAAAGGCCGCCGAGTCCGCATCGTAGCTGTACATGATAACCCCTCCGAAGATATGATATTCCTATTATTGCCTGCCGGGAGCGGTTTTAAGCCGAAGTTTCACACATTTATAAATGTGCGGCGGGGCGGCAAAATCACCTTGTTTTTGACCCGACTTAGTGATAGAATTAATAAAAACAACCCAACGGAGTAAAATATGAGCGAACTGAAAAAAGTTGAGATATTCACCGACGGCGCGTGTTCGGGCAATCCCGGACCCGGCGGCTGGGGCGCCGTTCTGCGCTATGGCGAGCACGAGGCGGAGATGTCCGGCGGCGACGCGAACACGACGAACAACCGCATGGAGCTCACGGCGGTCATAAGCGCGGTCGAGAGGCTCAAAGAGCCCTGCGATATAAAAATATACACCGACTCGCAGTATGTTGCGAACGCGTTTTTAAAAGGCTGGATATGGAACTGGAAGAGGAACGGGTGGAAAAAATCCGACAAGAAGCCTGTTTTGAATCCCGAGCTGTGGGAGCGGCTGCTCAAGGCGCTTTCAAAGCACGAATATGAGTTCATATGGGTCAAAGGACACGCGGGGCACCCCGAGAACGAGCGGTGCGACAGGCTCGCGGTAGCCCAGAGCGAAAAATATGCAAAGAAGTGAACTGAAAATGAAAAATGTCGCGATAATACTTCAGGATCTGCGAAGCGGCGGAAGCGAGCGGTTTGCGAGCAGGCTGTCGCATCTGCTGAGCGAAAAATTCAATGTCTATGTCCTGGTCTTTGACGCGAGCGAAAAGCGATTCGACTGCGCGGGCGAATTCGTTGATTTAAAATTACCCGCAGGCAAAGGCACGGCACAGCGTGCTGTTATTATGTTCAAGCGCGCCGCGGCGATAAAAAAATTTGTCAAAGAGCATGATATATGCACGGCGTATTCATTCACCCACGCGCCGAACGAAGCGCTCGCGCTCTCGGGCGCGAAGTGCGTGAAATATATCTCCTGCCGCGACTATGTGCGGCTCATAAAGAGCTCGAAGCTCTATTCATTCGCGCTGCGACACGGATGCAATGTTCTCTTCAATGCCCTCGAAATGCAGAAAAAATGCGAAGAGATGTTCCCGGGAAACGAAGATAAGCTTTTCACGGCATATAATATCATCGACTGCGAAAAAGCCCGCGAGGACGCAAAAGAAGAACTCGACGAAGAATACAAAGAATTCTATGACACGCACAGAGTTATAGCTTTCTCTTCGAGATTCGTTGATCAGAAATGCCAGTGGGATATGCTAAAAAGCTTTGAGCTGCTTAAAAAAGATATCCCCGATGCGGGGCTGATATTCCTCGGGTGCCGCGGCGAATACGAAAACGCTGTTCGTGAAATGGCGAAAAAGAGCGAATATTCAGGCGATATAGTCTTTGCGGGATTCCAAAAGAATGTGTTCAAATTTGTATCCCGCGCGGATGTTTTTGCGATGACATCTTATTACGAAGGCTTCCCGAATGTCATCGTTGAGGCATTGGCGGTCGGCACTCCGGCGGTCAGCACGGACTGCACATCGGGGCCTGCCGAGGTTCTTGCGCCCGGTCGCCCGTTTCTGCCGCACTGCGACAAGATGACAAAAGTCGATTGCGGAATCCTCTGCCCCGTCATGTCCGAGAGTCCGGACTTTGACTACGGCAACATAAACGACGCCCACCGCGAATACGCGAAGGCGCTCAAAACACTGCTGACGGACGGCGAACTTCGCGCCTGTCTTTCGGAAAACGGAAAGAAGCGCGCAGACGAGCTGAGCGCAGAAAATATGAAGCAGGTCTATTTCGACCTGACCGACAACTGATTCGGAGGTAACAACAATGAGCAGATATCTTATAGTCGGCGCGGGGCGCAGCGGAATCAACGCCGCGCAGCTGCTTATCAAAGTCGGCGAGGATTTTATAATCTACGACGGCAACGAGAATTTCGACACTGCGGCGGCGTGCGAAAAAATAGGCAGGGATAATATAGAATTTATCCTCGGCGATTTTTCGGGCTTCGATTTTTCGCGCGTTGACATTTGCGTAGTCAGCCCCGGCGTATCGCTTGAGACGCCGATAATGAAAGCCGTCAAGGAACATGATATACCGATCTGGGGCGAGGTCGAGCTTGCCTACAGGCACGACAAGGGCACGGTTATCGGCATAACGGGCACGAACGGCAAGACCACGACAACTTCGCTCACCTATGACATAATGAAGCGCCACGCGAAAAAGGCTCTGCTCGTCGGCAACATCGAGATTCCCTACACCGGATACGCGCTCGAGAGCGACAAGGACAGCGTGACGGTCGCGGAGATAAGCAGCTTCCAGCTTGAAACTATGGTGACCTTCAAGCCGCACGTCACGGCTATTCTCAACATTACGCCCGACCATCTCGACAGGCACAAGACGCTCGAAAACTACATCGCGATAAAAGAATCGATAACCAAGAATCAGGACGAGAACGACTTCTGCGTGCTCAACTACAACGACCCGGTTCTGCGCGAATTCGGCAAGACCCCGCGCTGCAAAGTCATATTCTTCAGCTCTTCGGAAGAGCTCGAGAGCGGAGTGTTCCTGCGCGGCGATACGATGATAATAAAAGAAAACGGCGTTGAAACGCCCGTCTGCACGACGAAAGACACGAGTCTTGTCGGCATGCACAACTACGAAAATATCATGGCGGCTATCGCGATGACCCATGCTATGGGTGTGCCTCTCGACACCATCCGTCAGGGCATAAAAGAGTTCACGGCGGTCGAGCACAGGATAGAATTCGTCACCGAGAAGAACGGAGTCAAATACTACAACGACTCAAAGGGCACAAACCCCGACGCGGCGATAAAGGCGGTCTACGCCATGCCCTCGCCGACAATTCTCATCGGCGGAGGCTACGACAAGAAGTCGAGCTACGACGAGTGGGTCGCAACATTTGAGGGCAGAGTCAAAGAGCTTCTGCTCATAGGCAAGACGAAGCACGACATTGCCGCCGCCTGCGACAGAGCCGGCTTCAAGGCTTACAAATTCGTCGACACGCTCGAAGAGGCCGTCAGCATAGCTGCCGCCGACGCAGAGAGCGGCGACTGCGTACTGCTCTCCCCCGCATGCGCGAGCTGGGATATGTTCAAATGCTATCAGCAGCGCGGCGAGATATTCAAGGACTGCGTAAGAGCGTTATAAAAGCCATAAAATAAAGCGAGCCGCCGCGGGATATCCGCGGCGGTTTTACTGTTGAGTGATTGATGGCGGATAAAGTTCCGAAGCGAGGGCGGGGTACTATAGAACACAAAGCTACGTCCATTTTTAACAATCGAGAGTAAGCCACATCCCTATGGTCTGTGTTTGATGTTGGAAATTGCAAATCATTGCAAGTCACCAATAGATAAAGTCAACGACTTGATAAACCCCGAAGAACAAGTTCCTAATAGCCGCGCCGCAGTGATAGAAACTAGCTGAGAACTGCGAGGGAACGGCGTACTATGTACGCCGCACGAGCCCGCACTCGTTCAAGCTCCAGCGCGTTTGCGGGCGAATGTGCCGAGCTGCCTACTGAGAAGAGCAAGCTATGTACTGCGGCGCGGCGTTCGCGGGGTCTCGGGGCGAAGCCCTGAGTTTGCTTTTCTTTTGCAGGCGTTTTCTTTTTCAAATAAAAAGAAAATGCCGAAATGCTGTAAAAGGTAAAATATTTAGTTAGGGTAGGTAGCGAAGGTAGTGGATGAAATTTTTATCGTCATCATGTTGTGCCGCCTATGGCGGCAGCGGTGCGTCGAGTCGCCGCACCCTACAAACTGAGCATCAGCAAACAGCAAAAATACCGCAGGGCTTTCGCTCTGCGGTACTTTGATTTCAGGCTTTATTTATGCTCGGCGAGGTATCTGTCCACGACGGACTCGACATAATCGGGGCGGTCGGTGATGATACCGTCAACGCCGTTTTCGAGCATTTTGATAACATCCTTTTCCTCGTCGACGGTCCATGCGTTGACCTTCATACCGGCGGCATGGGCGCGCTTGACAAGCGTCTTTGTGGCGAACGCCTTGTGCGGATGCATCGCGTCGCAGCCGATCTTCTTCGCGAGGTGCAGAGGCTGGAAGAACCATCTTCTGACTACCTGTCCGTAAATCGGATAGAGATACGCCGTCTTGCACTTGGGCTCGTACTTCTTCGCCTCAACGAGCATCTTATAGTCGAAGCTCGAAATGAGGAGCTTGTCGAAAAGTCCGTATGCCTTGGCAGCGTCTATCGTCTTGCGGACAATGTCTGCACGGTCAGTCTTGCAGGGCTTTATCTCGATGTTCATGACGCTGAGCTTATCGCTCTTCTGCATGCACTCAAGGTATTCTTCGACGGTAGGCAGAGTGACGCCGGCGAAGTCCTTGGAGAACTTGCTGCCGAAGTCGAGCTTGCGGATATCCTCAAACATATAGCTGCCGATAGCGCCGGTGCCGTTGGACATCTCGTCAACGGTGTCGTTATGGCAGATAACTATATATCCGTCTTTTGTGGAATGGACGTCGGTCTCGGTTCCGTCGGCTCCGAGCTCGATCGCTTTTTCAAACGCGGGGATCGTGTTCTGCGGGGCATAGCGGTTAGCACCGCGGTGTGCGATTATCTTTGGCTTATTCAACACTGTTCACCTCTGAAAAATTTCTGAGGACATTATAGCACTTCGCCGCTGAAAATTCAACAGGAATGTGATAACGCTGAAATAATTATTAAATTTCTGATTTTATTGTACTTAAGTCCAAAACGCTGTTGCAAGCTATTAATATTTTTGCTATAATGATAAGAGCTTTTATGCAAATTGTCGATGCTTCCCGATTGAATTTTTTTCATATCGGGGGGCTAAAACAACTGTCTGCGGGCGTATTTTCCCTGCTTCGCCGCGGACCTGAAGGAGTGTTGAAATGGGAAAGAGTAATCTCAAGGAAAAGGTCAGCACGACATGGAGCAATGTCGTACTGCACTGGAAAACACCCGCCTTGGGCAAATATGTCTCCTACAAAGAGATAATTGCCTACGGCGTCGGAGGAATGGGCGTTCAGTTCGTCATGTTCTTCTGCTCGCTCATCGCGCTTTCCGCAACGAGTTTCCTTGTCGGAAACACGATAGGCATCAAGCCGATGCACTTGCAGTATATGGCGGTCGCGTCGACTATTATCGGCTTCGGAATCACTATCGGACGCTCTTACATAATCGACAGCGCCCGCTTCAAATCCGGAAAATTCCGTCCCTGGCTTGCGATAACAGGTATTCCTACCGTTATTATAGCGGTCGTGTTCGTCTGGCTGCCATATGAGACGATGTCGTATATGCAGAAAGTCATTGCGGTTTTCCTCTGCTATAACCTTCTGCAGTGCTTCTATCCGTTCTTCCAGCAGGCATACACAGACCTTGCAAACGTCATATCGCCCAACTCCCATGAGCGTACCGATATCGTTTCGGTCTCGTCGATCATCTACTCCATGGCGCCGTCCCTCACGGGTCTTTTCGTGCCGATGCTCTCGACGCTCACCGGCGGTCTGAACTCCATCACCACCTACCGTATAATCCATCCCCTCGTCGCCGTTGTCGGACTTCTTCTGTCCTATGTGGCATACGCGGGAACGAGAGAGAGAATAATCGTGGCGGAGAGCCACGTTACCCAGTTCAAATTCTCCGACGCATTCCGCGCCGTTGCAAAGAACAAATATTTCTGGATAACCTCCCTTGCAGGCTGGCTCGGCTTCCTTGAGGGCGCGGTCGGCGTTATCATCGGCTGGACATTTATATATGCCTATCCCAACAGAATGGGTCTTTACGGAGTCGCAACGACGCTCATCGGCAACGCGGCGCTCTGGGCAATGCTCATCTGTCCGATAGCGATAAGAGTCCTCGGCAAGAGAAACCTGCTTATCTGGTGCAACATTACAAACGTTGTGCTCATCGGATTGCTCTATCCCCTTTACAACAACATCCCCGCTCTGATAATTCTCTATTATCTCAACGGATTCGTCAACTCTTTTTCAATAGTCTACACCCCGGGCATAAACGCCGATATGCGTGACTATCAGCAGTATTTCACCGGCGAGCGCATCGACGGAATGTTCGGCGCCGTCGGCATAATCGGCTCGTTTATCGGAATGTTCACCGGCATGGTGCTCCCGATCATCTATCAGATGCTCGGCCTTGAGGACAACTACGACGTGCTCGAAGTCGCTTCGTTCAGAGAGGATATGTTCGACGTGCTCATCGTCGCCGCAGTAATCGGCGCGGCGCTCAACTTCGTCCCATATATCTTCTACGATCTGACCGAGACAAAGCAGCGCGGCATAGTCAAGGTGCTCAAGATTCGCGCGATGTTCGAGGACTACGGCAACGGTATTCTCCGCGACGAGAGCATCGTTGAAGCCATAGACATAATCGACGAAGCAAATCTCCTCTACAAAGACAGAACCCTCATGACCACAAAGGACGACATCAAGAAGGCAGAGAGACTGCCCGCGAGAACGCCCGAGGAAAAAGAGTTCAAGAAGAACGAAATCAAGCGACTGAAAGCCGCTTACAAAGAATTCAACACTCAGAACCGCGGCATAAAGAAAGACCGCATAAATCAGGCAAAGGCCATGCCCAAGAGCACCGATGCCGAGAAGGCGGCGAGAAAAGCTGCGATAAAGGCCGCGAAGAAAGAGAACAGAGAGCTCAACAAGCTCAACGCGGACATCTCCGTGTGCGATTTCATCATCGACGAGATGAACAAATACGACACCCTGCGCATCAAGAAGCAGGTCGAGCGTTCCCGAGCGCTTGAGGCTGCCGGATACAACGGAATATTCTACTACAGCAAAGAGGACATGGCTGAAGCCAAGGCTCTGCCGAAGTCCACTCACGAGGAGCGCGAGATTCGCAGCGACGCCATAACCCACGCCCGCGCGCTCAAGAACGCCAGAAAGGCAATGATAAAGTTCTACGGCTCGCCCGAAAATATCGTCGAGCCTTCAGACGATGCGTTCAAGGCCGCAGAGGCTCTGCCGGACGACACCTTCGCGCATCAGCTCGAAAAGAAGAGAACCGTCAAGAAGCTCGTCAACGAGAAGTCGAAGTACATCAGAAGCGTCAAGCCTCTTCTCGACGCAAGACGCCAGCTGACGGAAAAAGAAAACTACGCGCATCTTGACGATATACGCGCAAGATACGCTGACGCAAAAGCGAACACCGACGCCGAGTACGAGGCGCGCAGAGTCGAGATTGAGAGACTCGAAGAGGCGCGCAAGGCAGACCTCGAGCGCAGGAAGCAGGAGCGCCTGGCAAAGAAGAACGGAAAGTGAGGAACAGACGATGAAAAAATTCAGTAAAATAGCAGCCGTTGTTGCGCTGATGCTCGTTGTCTGCCTCTCTTTCACAGGCTGCGGCAATCTCGGCAACGCGATAATCTCCGCCCTCTCCCTCGATGTCACGGTCGACGACCCGGCGCTCATCAAGGTTGAGGATATACTCGACAAGACCGTCAAGACGGAATCCGTCAAGAGCGGCGACTTCACCTATACATTATATACCGACAACACCGCCTGCATCACGGGCTACACAGGGAGCAACCCCGTTGTTTCCATTCCCGCGGAGATAGACGGCACAAAGGTAGTCGGTCTCGAAAACAAGGCTCTCAAGAGCAGCAGCACGCTCAAGGAGCTCATACTCCCCGACTCTGTCGAGGCAATCGGCAACTATGCCGCGATGTACTGCGACAGTCTTGAGAAAGTAACCATCGGCAAGAACATCAAGCACATCGGCATCAGCGCGTTCGAGGGCTCGCAGGAGAACGCCTACACCGGAAAGAGCAAGCTTACGACCGTTGTTTTCAACGGCGCGCCCAAGACCATATCCGAAAAGGCTTTCTACTTCTGCTCCGCGCTGACCGAAATAGTCCTGCCCGAGGGCGTTGAGACCATCGGCGACTGGGCGTTCGCGAAGTGCTTCAGCGCAAAGAAGATAATTATCCCCGAGGGCGTCACTCAAATTGACGACCACGCGTTCCTCAAGTGCACCGGAGCGGTCGAGATATCGATTCCCGGCACGGTTGAGAGCATTGCGGTGAGCACATTCTACCGCTGCTCCTCTCTCGAAAAGCTCACCATCGGCGAGGGAGTCAAAAAGCTCGAAAAGGGCGCGTTTGAAGAGTGCAAATCGCTCAAAACAGTCGTCCTGCCCGAGAGCATGGAAGAGCTCGGCAAATATGCGTTCTACAACTGCACCGGACTCGACGAGATAACCATTCACTCCGGAGTTACCGTATTCGGCGGCGAGATATTCAAGGATGTCGGCAAGCTCACGATTTCGACCGAGAGCGGAAGCGACGCCGAGAAATACGCGCAGGACAACGGCTTTGATGTTGCCGTTATCGGCTGACGGAGGACGAATGGGAACGATAATCGCACTCGGCGGCGGCCGTTATGACGACGGCGAGGTCATGCCGATATTTGAAAGAATAGTCCGCGAATCGGGCAAAGAAAATCCTCACGTTGTGTTCCTGCCGACTGCCGGGCACGACGACACCGAGGGCGACGAGCCCATATGGGAGAGCTTCGAAAAGCTCGGATGCACAGTTGAAATACTCAAGCTCACCGACCCCGCGAACACCCGCGAGCACATATACAATACGCTCGTAAACACGGACATTGTCTACGCCGGCGGCGGAAACCTCGAGTTCATGATGAACACATTCAAGGCGACCGGCGCGGACGAGGCGCTCAGAGAAGCGTATAAACGCGGAAAAGTCCTTTCGGGGCTCAGCTCCGGCGCGATGTGCTGGTTCGACATGGGATATGACGACTGCGGCGAAAACGGCAGCTTCATGTTCATCGACTGCATCGGGCTTCTCCCCTACTGCTACTGCCCGCACTTCATCAGCGAACGCTGGCAAAGCTTCGGGACAGCCGTAATAGGCTGCCGCGTCTCGGGCATCGGAGCCGAGGACGGCGCGGCGCTCATATTCAAAGACGGTCATTTCTCCGTCATGTGCGGAAACGACGGCGGAAGCGTGTTCTATTTTGACAAGGACAACGGCTTTGCAAAGAGCGACATAACCAAGGACGCGTCGGCGCTGGATATATAAAAATCATGCAGGGAAAACGGATGATTTCTGTTTTCCCTGTTTTTTATTGGGGTATTGATGACAGCCGTCATTTTCGCATATCCCGTCAGTTGAGCGTATGCGAGTAACCCCTCAGTCACTTCGTGACAGCTCCTCTGCAGGGGAGCCTGCGGACAGGTTCGTGCGTGGTTGCTCTTTTTATCGTCGGCGGCGTCGGGGTCGCAGCACCCTACAAAATCAGACTTTATTATTGGGCGCAAGCGAGGCAATTAACCAACAACACTCCCTCCGCATATTCTTATAGTAAATGAATATGCGGAGGTATTTTTATGCCAGATGTCTATCTCAGTCCTTCAACTCAGGACTATAACCCCTATATAATCGGCGGGAGCGAGAAATACTACATGAATCTCCTCGCCGACGCAATGGAGCCGTATCTCTCTTCAAGCGGGATAAGCTACGGCAGGAACGACCCGAACGGCAACGCCGCGGCGGCTGTCGCGCGCGGAAACAGAGGAAACTATCGGCTCTATCTCGCCCTGCACTCAAACGCCGCGCCCGCCATATATGAGGGCACTCTGCGCGGACCGGACGTCTACTACTATCCGACGAGCGCGCAGGGAAAGCGAGCGGCGGAGATAATCGCGAACGGACTGCGCGAGATATATCCCGAGCCGGAGCTTGTGAACACGCGCACCTCAACAACACTGCTTGAGCTTAAGCGTTCGAAGGCTCCTGCGGTTTACCTTGAGCTTGCCTACCACGACAACGAGCAGGACGCGCGGTGGATAGCCGACAACATCGACGCGATAGCCGAAAATCTTGTCATAAGCATTGCGGATTTTCTCGGCGTGCCGTTTCATCCGCCGGTATTCCCCGCCGATGGCACCGTCCGCACGCAGGGCGGAGTGCTCAATGTCCGGCGCGCGCCGAATATTACTTCAATGATAATCGGCGTTATCCCCAACGGACGCACCGTAAAAATAATCGGCGCACTCAACGGGTGGTATGCCATCGACTTCGGAAACACAACAGGTTATGTTTCGGCGGGAAACATCAGCAGAAACTGACACAGTTTGTACACAAAATTGACATATTCATACACTTATCCGATTTTTTCCGACGGCGTTTGTATAAAATGCAGATTTTTAAACTTTTCCTTGCTTTTACCCCCAAAAAGCCCTATACTATTATTGTATTTTCACCGAACTTTTCTTTAGGGGGAACGAGGATTTGAAGCTGCTTGAGGAGCGCATAATTGCTGACGGCAAAGTGATCGGGGACGATATTCTCAAGGTGGATATGTTTCTCAATCACCAGATCGACGTGCACCTTCTTCAGGAGATCGGCAAGGAGTTCAAGCGCCGTTTTGACGGGTGTAATATAAATAAAATTCTGACTATCGAGGCATCGGGCATAGGGATCGCGTGCATAACTGCGCAATATTTCTCTGTGCCTGTTGTTTTTGCCAAAAAGGGCGCGCATAAAAACGTGGGCAGCAATGTCTACTCCTCCGTTGTCCACTCCTTCACAAAGGGCACGGACAGCCTTGTTACAGTGTCGAAAGACTACATAAACAAGGGCGACAAGATACTCATCATCGACGATTTCCTTGCAAACGGCGCCGCCGTTTCGGGGCTTATCGATATAATCAACCAGGCGGGTGCCGAGCTTGAGGGCGTCGGCATCGTCATTGAAAAAGGCTTCCAGCCCGGCAGAAAGGTTCTCGAAGAGAAGGGCGCGAGAGTCGAATCCCTCGCCATCATCGAGAAGATGGGCAACGGAACAATAACATTCAAAGAACAGGACGACTGAGTTATTTTTTCCCGTGCAGGACTGCGGGATAAATATAAAAAAATTTTTTGGAGGTAAGTCAAAAAATGAAGAAATTCACAAGAATCCTCGCGATCGTTCTTGCGCTCGCCACCATTTTCAGCTTTGCAGCTTGCAGCAGCAAGGACGGCGGCGAGAAGAAGATGAAGGTTGGTTTTATCTTCCTTCACGACGAGAACTCGACTTATGACAAGAACTTCATCACCGCAGCTGAGGAAGCTTGCAAGGAGCTTGGCGTTGAGATAGTCAAGAAGACCGGCATCGGCGAAACTCAGGCTTGCTACGATGCAGCGGCTGACCTTGCTGATCAGGGCTGCTCAATCGTTTTCGCTGACAGCTTCGGCCATGAGAGCTTCATGATCCAGGCTGCCGAGAAGTATCCGGACGTTCAGTTCTGCCACGCTACCGGCACCCAGGCTCACACCAAGGGTCTCAAGAACTTCCACAACGCTTTCGCTTCCATCTACGAGGGCCGTTACCTTGCAGGTATTGCCGCAGGTATGAAGCTCAACGCTATGATCAAGGAAGGCAAGTTCGAAGCTAAGGACGCTAAGATCGGCTATGTCGGCGCATACCCCTATGCAGAGGTTAAGTCCGGCTACACCTCATTCTTCCTCGGCGTAAGATCCGTCTGCAAAGAGGCTACCATGGAAGTCCAGTTCACCGGTTCCTGGTATGACGAGGCCAAGGAGAAGGAAGCTGCTACCCTGCTTATCGGCAGAGGCTGCAAGCTCATCAGCCAGCACGCTGACTCCATGGGCGCTCCCACCGCTTGCGAGAACGCAGGTGTCCCCAACGTTTCTTACAACGGCTCCACTCTTGACGCTTGCCCGAACACCTTCATCGTTTCGTCCAGAATCAACTGGGTTCCCTACATGAAGTACATGATCGAGTGCGTCAGAGACGGCAAAGAGATCGACACCGACTGGTGCAAGGGCATCAACGAGGGCGCTGTTGAGCTGACCGCTATCAACGAGAAGGTCGCAGCTCCCGGCACTGCCGAGGCTATCAAGGCTGCCGAAGAGCAGTTCAAGGCCGGCACTCTTCATGTTTTTGACACCTCCACTTTCACTGTTGGCGGCAAGGTTCTCACCAGCTACAAGGCTGACGTCGACACCGACGAGAACTACACCCCCGACACCGAGGTTGTTTCCAACGGTTACTTCCACGAGTCTGAGAAGCGTTCTGCTCCTTACTTCGATGTTGACATCGACGGCATCACTCTTCTCAACAAATAATTAAGCTATAACTTTCATTCAGACGGGGCGACGAAAGCCGCTCCGTCTGAAGCAGTTCAAAAAACAAGATTTTTAAGTTTGAAAAGCCGATTATCCTTCCTGTTTTAATCGGCTTTTGAGATTTAAAATAGGAGGATAAGTGGGCTTGAACGCAGCAATTGAACTGAAAAATATTTCAAAAAGCTTCGGAAGCATCATCGCCAACAAGGATGTATGTCTGACCGTCAACCGCGGTGAGATACTCTCCATTCTCGGCGAGAACGGCTCCGGAAAAACAACGCTGATGAACATGATCGCCGGAATCTACTATCCGGATCACGGTCAGATTTTCATCGACGGCAAAGAGGTAGTCATCCGCTCCCCCAAGGACGCGCTCGACTACAAAATAGGCATGGTCCATCAGCATTTCAAGCTCGTGGACGTGTTCTCTGCAACGGAGAACATCATTCTCGGACTTGACGAGGGCAAATTCAACGTCAAGAAGTCCGCCGAGCGCATCAAAAAGATAAGCGAGCAGTACGGCTTCGACATTGACCCGAACAAGAAGATATACGAAATGTCCGTCTCGGAGAAGCAGACCGTTGAGATAATCAAGGTGCTTTACAGAGGCGCGGACATCCTTATTCTTGACGAGCCCACCGCCGTTCTCACCCCGCAGGAGACGCTCAAACTCTTTGACATCCTGCGCCGCATGCGCGACGACGGCAAGGCTATCATAATCATCACCCATAAGCTCCACGAGGTGCTCTCCCTCTCCGACCGCGTATCGGTTCTCAGAAAGGGCGAATACATCGGCACGGTCAACACCGCAGAGACGAACGAATCAGAGCTTACAGAGATGATGGTCGGCAAGAAGATAAGCCTCAACATCGACCGCAGCGATCCGGTTGACCCTGTGGACAGGCTCATTGTCAAGGACATCAGCTGCATCAACCGCGACGGAGTCAAGCTTCTTGACGACATCTCGTTCACTGCGCGTTCGGGCGAGATTCTCGGCATCGCAGGCATCGCCGGAAGCGGTCAGCGAGAGCTGCTTGAATCCATCGCAGGACTTCAGCATCTCAACAGCGGCGAGATTATGTACAACAACCCCAAGACCGGCGGCCAGGACAACCTGCGCGACAAGACGCCTATGCAGATCCGCGAGCTCGGCGTGCGCCTGTCGTTCGTCCCCGAGGACAGACTCGGCATGGGACTCGTCGGCAACATGGATATAATCGACAACATGATGCTGCGAAGCTACCGCAAGGGCAAGGGCGCGTTCCTTGAGCGCAAGAAGCCCAAGACGCTCGCAGAAAAAGTTATAAGCGACCTCGAAGTTGTAACCCCGAGCGCGAATACGCCCGTCCGCCGTCTCTCCGGCGGCAACGTGCAGAAGGTGCTCGTCGGCCGTGAGATTGCTTCCTCCCCCACGGTCTTTATGGCGGCTTACCCCGTGCGCGGACTCGACATCAACTCATCTTATCTTATATACAACCTGCTCAACGAACAGAAAGAAAAGGGCGTCGCCGTTATCTTCGTCGGCGAGGATCTTGACGTTCTGCTCGAGCTGTGCGACCGAATCCTCGTCATAAACTCCGGCAAGATAACCGGACTCGTTGACGCGAGGACTTCCACAAAGGAAGAGCTCGGTCTGCTTATGACCAAAACCGACGGAGGTGAAACCCATGAGTAAGTCAAACGGACAGAAGCGTGAGCCTCTTTTCCACATAGTCAAGCGCAGCGCCGTTCCCTCATGGGCGGCATGGCTCATCAGAATCGGCGCGGTCGTGCTTGCGCTGCTCGTCTGCGCGGTCGTGACCGTCGTCATCACCGGACAGAATCCCGCGGAGGTCTATTCCGCGATAATCTTCGGCGCGGTCGGCTCGCCGAGGCGTATATGGAGCCTGCTCCAGAATCTTGCAATGCTCCTGTGCGTTTCGCTCGCAGTCACCCCCGCATTCAAGATGAAATTCTGGAACATCGGCGCTGAGGGACAGGCTCTCATGGGCGGCTTCGCAACGGCGGCATGCATGATCCTCTTCGGCGACAAGCTCCCGTCCTATCTCCTCTTCCCCGTTATGATTATAACGAGCATTGTTGCGGGCGCGATATGGGCTTTCATCCCCGCGTTCTTCAAAGCGAAGTGGAACACCAACGAAACGCTCTTCACGCTGATGATGAACTACATCGCAACGCAGATAGTCGCTTACTTCTGCTACAAGTGGTCGAACCCCAAGGGCTCAGGTCACATCGGAGTCATCAACAGCGTAAGCCACAACGGCTGGCTTCCGAGCCTCGGCGGTCAGGACTACCTGCTCAACATACTTATCGTTGCGGCGCTGACCGTTTTCATGTACATCTATCTCAAATACAGCAAGCACGGCTATGAGCTCTCCGTCGTCGGCGAGAGCGAAAACACCGCGCGCTACATAGGCATCAACGTCAAGAAGGTTATCATGCGCACGATGCTCCTCTCCGGCGCGCTCTGCGGCGTCACCGGACTTCTGCTCGTCAGCGGCACCGACCACACCATCGCGACAAACACAGTCGGCGGACGCGGATTCACCGCGATAATGGTATCGTGGCTCGCGAAGTTCAACCCCGCTTACATGATCCTCACCTCACTGCTCATCGTCTTCTTCCAGAAGGGCGCAATTCAGATATCGACGAGCCTCGGACTCAACGACTCGTTTGCCGATATCATCACAGGAATCATAATCTTCTTCATCATCGGCAGTGAGTTCTTCATCAACTACTCTGTCAAGTTCCGCAGCAAGGAGGCGAAGGCATAATGATAATCACATTCATTCAGCGTGCTATAATGCAGAGCATTCCTCTGCTCTTCGGCTCAACGGGCGAGACGATAACCGAAAAGGGCGGCAACCTGAACCTCGGTATCCCCGGCATCATGTATGTCGGCGGCATCTCCGGCGTTATCGGCGCGTTCTTCTATGAGAAGAGCGTCGAGACGGTGAACCCGTTCCTCGCAGTGCTCATTCCCCTGCTCTCGAGCATTTTGGGCTCGGCGCTCATGGGTCTGCTCTACTGCTTCCTGACCGTCACACTGCGTGCAAACCAGAACGTCACTGGTCTTGCGATGACAACTTTCGGCGTCGGCTTCGGCAACTTCTTCGGCGGCTCGCTGATAAAGATAACCGGCAGCGACATTCCCTCGATAGCACTGAGCGCAACGAGCAACTGCTTCAAGACAACGCTCCCGTTCGCCGCAAAGCTCGGAAAGGTCGGAGATATATTCTTCTCCTATAGCTTCCTCGCTTACGCCGCGATAATCATCGCGCTCATCACCGCCTATTTCTTCAAGCACACGCGCACAGGACTTCAGCTGCGCGCGGTCGGCGAGAATCCCGCAACAAGTGACGCGGCGGGCATCAACGTCGGCAGATACAAATATGTCTCGACAATCGTCGGCAGCATTATAGCGGGTCTCGGCGGTCTCTACTACGTCATGGACTACGCGAACGGCGTCTGGTCGAACAACGGCTTCGGCGACCGCGGCTGGCTTGCAATCGCGCTCGTTATCTTCGCCGTCTGGAAGCCCGATCTCGGCATCCTCGGCTCGTTCCTCTTCGGCGGTCTCATGGTCGTTCACAACTACATCCCGAACCTCAGCTTCGGCGCGCAGGAACTGTTCATGATGACTCCATACGTCGTTACGATAATCGTTCTTGTCGCTGTCAGTATGCGCCGCAAGCGCGAGAATCTGCCGCCCGCGAGCCTCGGACTTTCTTACTTCCGCGAGGATCGATAATATTGATTTTTTGAAACTCATGGTGTATAATAAAGCCATAAAACTTAGGAGGTTTTACTATGTTAGTTTCCGCAGCAAAAATGCTCAAAGATGCAAAGGCCGGCAAGTACGCGGTCGGTCACTTCAATATCAACAACCTTGAGTGGACAAAGGCTATTCTTCTCACCGCTCAGGAGCTCAACTCCCCCGTTATCCTCGGCGTGTCCGAAGGCGCGGGCAAATATATGTGCGGTTTCAAGACCGTCACCGCCATGGTTGACGCTATGGTCGACGAGCTCGGAATTACCGTTCCCGTTGCGCTTCACCTTGATCACGGCTCCTATGAGGGCGCGCTCAAGTGCATCGAGGCGGGCTTCTCCTCCGTCATGTTCGACGGCTCTCACTACGGCATTGAGGAGAACATCGAGAAGACCAAGGAGATAATCGCTCTCGCTCACTCGAAGGGCATTTCCGTTGAGGCTGAAGTCGGCGCCATCGGCGGCGAAGAGGACGGCGTTATAGGCGGCGGCGAAGTTGCTGACCCCAACGAATGCAAGATGATCGCTGATCTCGGCGTCGATATGCTCGCAGCGGGCATTGGCAACATTCACGGCAAGTATCCCGCAAACTGGAAGGGCTTGAGATTTGACGTTCTCGCCAACATCCAGGAGCTCACCGGCGAGATGCCCCTCGTTCTCCACGGCGGCACAGGCATCCCCGCAGACATGATAAAGGAAGCTATCTCCCTCGGCGTTTCCAAGATCAACGTCAACACCGAGTGCCAGCTCGCTTTCGCTGACGCTACCAGAAAGTACATCGAGGCAGGCAAGGATCTCGAGGGCAAGGGCTTCGATCCCAGAAAGCTTCTCGCACCCGGCTTCGAGGCTATCAAGGCTACCGTCAAAGAGAAGATGGAGCTGTTCGGATCGGTCAACAAGGCATAAGAAAAGCTTCAAAAAACAATTTACCGGCAGAGTAAAATCTGCCGGTATTTTTATTGACTGCACATTGGCGGTATTGTATAATCAACTAAAAAGCCCAAGGGGGAACAGAATAAATGCTCACTATAAAAGACGGCGAGTTCAAAATGGACGGCGAGAGCTTTCGCATATATTCCGGCTCGATGCACTATTTCCGCATCATGCCCGAATACTGGGAGGACAGGCTCAGAAAGCTCAAGGCGGCGGGTTTCAACACGGTTGAAACATATGTCTGCTGGAACATGCATGAGCCGCGGAAGGGCGAATTTGACTTCACCGGCAGGTTCGACATCAGGCGTTTTATCAAGACGGCGCAGGAGGTCGGGCTCTATGCGATAGTCAGACCGGGTCCGTATATCTGCGCGGAATGGGACTTCGGCGGACTGCCGGCATGGTTGCTCAAGGACAGAAACATGCGTCTGCGCTGCGCCTATCCCGAATATTTGCAGCATGTTTCGGACTTCTATCACAGGCTGTTTGAGGAGATCGGCGATCTTCAGCAGAGCGAGGGCGGCAACATAATCGCGATGCAGATCGAGAACGAATACGGCAGCTACGGCAACGACAAGGAATATCTCAGATATATTGAAAAGCTGATGCTCGACTGCGGCACAAAGGTTATGCTCTTCACCTCCGACGGCGACGACAACAGCATGCTCTCCGGCGGCACGCTCCCCGATGTGTTCAAGACGCTGAACTTCGGTTCGCGCGCGTCCGAGATATTCAACGCCATGGACAGATTCCACGAGAACACCCCGAAGATGTGCACCGAGTTCTGGTGCGGCTGGTTCGACCACTGGGGCGAGGAACATCACACTCGCGGCTCAGACAGCGTTGCGGGCGAGATTAAAGATTTTCTTGACATCGACGCGAGCTTCAATTTCTACATGTTCCACGGTGGCACGAACTTCGGCTTCACTGCCGGAGCGAACTGCTACGAAGAATATCAGCCGACGGTCACGAGCTATGACTACTGCGCACTGCTGACCGAATGGGGCGACTACACGCCCGCATATTATGCAGTCAGAAAGCTTCTGCTCAAGGCTCAGAACCTGCCCGAGACCGAGCTTCCCGCATCGCCGGAGCTCCAGACAATAGGCAAAGTCGAGCTTGACGAGAGCACGTCGTTTATGAGCAACTTCGACAATCTCGGCGAGCGCCACTGCGTTCCCCTGCCCGAGAGCATGGAATATTTCGGTCAGAACAGCGGCATGATTTACTATGAGACAAAGCTCGAACAGATATATGACCCGCGCGAGCTGCGCGTTGCGAATGTCCACGACACTGCGTATGTCTATATAGACGGCGAGCACAAGGCGACTATTGACCGCCGCGACGAGAACAAAGTCGCAGGCTACGACACATTCAAATTCGACGGCTGCACGGACGGCTGCACGATAGGCGTATTGGTTGACGCGATGGGACGAGTGAACTACGGCGAGCACCTCTACGACCGCAAGGGCATTGATGCCATCCGCTACGGCAATCAGAATCTCATGGACTACGACGTTGTCACGCTCCCGCTCGACAACCCCGAGAAGATAGACTTTTCGCTCGAGGGCGGCAAGTATCCCCTCTTCATGCGCGGACATTTCAAGGCGCAGAGCCAAAATGACTGCTTCGTTCACCTTGACGGGTTCAAGAAGGGCTGCGTGTACATAAACGGCTTCAACATCGGCCGTTACTGGGAGATAGGCCCCCAGCGCGCGCTGTACATTCCCGGAGTTCTGCTCAAGGACGAGAATGAGATAATCATACTCGAACTTGAGGGCTGCGAGAAGGCGGAGGTCGAGATAACCGCCGAGCCGGATTTGGGATAAAAAATATATAAAAGACAAAACCCCGGGCTGTAAAATACAGTCCGGGGTGAGCTTATTTAAGATAAGATTTACTGCTTTGCGCCGTTATCGAACATCTCGAGCGCCTTGACGCTGATTGCGAAGCAATCGGCGAGACCCTGCTCGTTCATGTTGTCATAGGTGTCCCTTCTGGTGTGATAGTAGTCCTCAAGCTTATGGTTGAGTCCGGTGACGCCGGTCGCTCTGAAGCCCGCCTGCGCGAACGCTGCGGAGTCGGTAGCGCCGCCGAGAGGCGGAACCCAGCCCTTCTTACAGGAGATATCAAGCTCCTTAGCAGCCTCCATAAACAGGTCGGAGACATCTTTATCCGCCTTGACCGTGCCGTTGAGGTCGCGGTAGTTGGTCATGAGGTACTTGGGATCGTGAATCGTATCATAAGAGAAGATGAAGGTCGGGACATCGTCGAACTCGCCCTTATGAGCCGCGCACCACGCCTTTGCGCCGCGCAGACCCGCTTCCTCGGAGCCGGTGAGGATAACGCCGACTTCGGTGTTCTCAAACTCGATGCCCTCTTCCTTGAGAGCCTTGAGGATGGCTATGCCCATATAGCAGCCGGAAAGGTTGTCGTTCGCGCCGTCAACGATGCGGTTCTCGTTCCACATCCAATAAAGGCCGATAAGGAACGGGACGAACACAAGGCCGATGAGGCGAAGAAGTCCGAGGGTTTCGGAAGCATCGAATGAGACATACTCAAGTCCGTTCTTTGCTACGAGCATTATGGAAATGACAAGATAATAGACAGCGCCGATGCCGCAGATAACCGCGTGACCCTCAAAGCCGACACCGCCGAGCTTATAGTTGACAGGCCACTCCCATGCGGCATCCGGATGGCCGTTGAAGAATATGCGGCGCTTGACTTCGCCCTTGCAGCTCTTGACTGCGGTGACGTTATGTCCGGTCTTTTCGGGGAAGAAGCGATCGATGAATTTCTTATAGAGTCCGAACTGCATAAAGACTATAAGCAGGCCGACGACGATAAGAATTATCGAGACGAGCGGATAGAAGAACGAAATAGCGACCGCCGCGAGAACGAAGGTAATCGTGAAATATATCCAGCCGAAGAACGAACCGGGGTTCTCTTTGAACGACTCGACGTCGGCTCTCTCGCATCCGCACTCGTTTTTCAGTACGTCCGCCATATACTCACATGCCTGCTGCTCGCCCTTGGAGCCGGGATCGCGTTTTTCGAAGTCCTTGCATATGTGGGTTATCTCGCTCACCATATACTCGGCTGCTTCTTTCTTCTTGTCAATGATTGACTGAAGATTCATTTTTATTACCTCCTTAAATATAAGTCAAGCGGCCGCCCGAAACCGCAAATACGGGTCGCGGCAGCCGCTCAAAACAGTCTTTTATCTGCGGGGACCGGTAAAGCCGTTCGCCTGCTGGAACTTGTCGATCTTGTCGATAACACCGAGGACAACATCGAAGCCGTCGCCGACGGTGTCAACGCTGAAGCGCTCGGGCATATCGCGCCAGGTGTGATAATAATAGGTCAGGGTCGGATCCTGAGCCGCAAATGTAACGGACTTCATGCCCGCCTTGGTCATCGGGGTGCTGTCGCAGCCGCCGACGGGGTTATGTATGCAGCCGTTGGACTTGCTCTGAATACCAAGCTCCGAGAAAGTATCCTTGAACATTGCCTCAAGATCCTTGTCGAAGCGGCAGAACTGCCAATCGTCCTTGATAACGACCTCGAAATAGTCCTTATCGGCGACGGAGTCCAGATTTATGTTCCATGCGTTCTCAAGAATAGCCTCGCCCTTATGAGCGCGGGTAAAAGCGAGAGAACCGCGGAGTCCAGCCTCCTCAGAGCCGCAGTTGAAGTCGATGATGCGGCAGTTCTTGGGCATCTTGTCGGGATTCTCTTTGAAATACTTTGTAACAGCATAGCTGATAGCGCAGCCGGAGGCGTTATCCATAGCACCGCGGGATGCGTTGCGCGGATCGGGATCAGCCCACATGACAAGGAACGCGCAGCCGATAGCGGTGACGAGGGGCAGGAAGCGCATAGCGAACATGAAGTTCACGAACGCGGGAGAAGCGAAAGCTTCCGCTGCCCAGCTTGCGCCGAAATAATAGCCGGTGTAGAGGGTCGCGACGGCAATCGAAGTGCCTGCAAGGAAGAAGAAGCAGAGAGCGCCGAAGCCGACCTTGACGAAGGTGGCAACGAGGCCGAGTGCGGGGTTGGTCTTTGCAAACTTCGAAGCGTGCTCGGAATGACGCCAGTTCCAGCTGGTGTCGGTATGGCCGGAGAGGATGATGGTGTAGTCATACTTGCCGTCCTCCGGGAGCAGCTCGCCATAGGTGTTCTGCGATACTTCCTGCTTGAAGAACATATCGAACCAGGTCTTATAAAGGAAAACGCTGCAGACAAGCCAGACGATGCATGCCGCCGAAGCGAGAGCCATGCCGTACCAGACTGCGGGGATGCCCATTGCGATATAGACAAGGGCGCTCAGCGCGAGACCGAGCCAACCTGCATAGGGGATTCCGCCGATGGACGCACGCGGGGAAACCGCAAACTCTTCGCGAACGGGCTCGATGCCGATCTCTCTGAGCTTATCGCCCATATAGGCAGCAAACTTTTTTTCGCCGTCCGAACCCGGCAATCTCGCGCCGATGTTCTTCGCGGCATGATTGATTATGTCGTATACCTCTTCGGCATACTTTCTGTGTTCTTCTTTCATGAAAAAGCGATACTCCTTTTGAAAATGTGCCATAATTATACAATATTTAGACGCAAAATTGCAATAGAGTTTAAAGAGAATATAAAAATTTCTTTAAATCTTTGTGAACGAGTAAATTTTTTCGGCGTCGGGCGGAAACGATAATAAATGCAAAGGCGCTTTTTTCTATCAGAAAGGATAAAATTAAAATGAATAAAGAAAACGACAAAAAATTCGACGGCATCCACTGCCCCACCCCGAGCTCCGACCCCGTCATGGGCGAACCCGAGGACTCATTCGACATGGTGAACAAATACGGAACCTACAACATTCAGCCGACCTCGCAGACGGAAAATTCTTTTCCGCATATTGCGCAGGGACTGCCGAAAAAGCGCAAAAACGGGAAGAAGAATTAAAAGGCTACCCCCTCGGTACGAACATGACTTTTTTCGGTATTAACTAATTTTTTTTGGGCAAAGCATCCAAATTCATTGACAGAAATTGTTTAAAGTATTAAAATGCATTTGGAAGTTTTTTTGTTTTTGGGGGTAGATTATATTGTTGAAAATTGCGGTATGTGACGACAATCTCAGGGAGCTCCGTGAGATCATGTCGTTCATTGAAGAATATCCGCGAAAGGCGGCCTACGGGATAGAGGTAACAGCCTTTTCAAGCTCCGAAGAGCTGGCGGAGAGAATCGATGAATTTGACATTTTTATTCTTGACTACCTGATGCCGGGAATCGACGGGTTTGAGCTTTCAAAGCGCATCAGAAAAGCTCACATATCAACAAAGACCATCATTTTCATCTCGCAATACGACGACATCGTTTACGACGCGTTTGAGGTCAAGGCGCACAGATATCTCACAAAGCCGGTCGAGAGGCAGAAGCTCTACAAGGCCATTGATGAGCTGAATATGGACGCATTTTCGTTCCGCCGCCTGTTTGTGAAAAACAACGGCGACTCAAAGCTCATTGACATAGACAAAATCTATTATATCGAAGTCAAGCTCAAGGACGCCCACATACACTACGACGAAAACGGAAAAGAACAGGTTTTTATTTGCAGAAGACCGCTCAAAAGCTTCGAGGACGAACTCTCCCCTTTTTGGTTTTTCCGCACCCACCGCGCCTATCTGACAAACCTTCCATGATAGACCATTTTGACAAAAACACGATATACATAAAGAATCTGAAAAAGGGCATTCCGATGGGGTCGCACCACATGAGCAATGTGTCAAACAAGCTCTTTCAGCTCGCCAGATGGCGCAATGAGCGCGAGACAGGGAGCGCAATAACATGAACACTTTTGCTGCGCTCTGCGCCCTGCTCAACCTTGTCTGCTGTGCGCTCTGCATGCTTCTTGTGCATGCATTCTTTTATTCGGTCGGATATGAAATAAAGTCAAAGAAAGTCCCGCTCGCCATTTTTTGCGTCATCCTCGCAGCTATCAGCTTTGCGCCGGCTTTGGCACCGGAATATTTTGATCTAAGTAATGCTATCGACTCGGCATCAACGCTCTGCTATATTATTTATCCGTATCTTATGTTCGGGTCGTGCAAAAAGACTGCATTTTTCTGGATCGGGATAGCCATGGCGGCGAGCGTTGACTATCTGGGGTTCATATTGAACTACGCCATAAAACCAGGCATTATCGGTCAGCTGATAACCAACATAGTTTTATACATAATTATATTCTCGATTATTGTATTAATTACAAGAAAATCGGGTCGCGCAGACCTCACCGAATCATTTGACAGATTTCCGCCTGTTGCGAGCCTGATGATTTTCGTGGCTTTCCTCGCCGCATATTACAGCGTCACGGCATCGTTCGACGCGGAATACACAAAAGAGACCGCAAACCTGCTGACGATGTTTTCGTCGATGCTCATCGTCGGATGCATAGCATATCTTGTGATAAAATACCTCGTCGTCTCACAGAAAAAGCGCGCGACGGAAAAGCAGCTTGAACTCGAACTCAGGCACTACAGCGACATGGCGCAGAAGAACCGCAACATGCGCGTGTTCCGCCACGATTTCAAGAACAATCTTATCTCCGTAAGGGCGCTGATAGACGGCGGGCAATACGGCGAAGCGGAAAAATACATAGATGAGCTTTACGGCAGGCTCGACGCGACAAAGAGTGTTGTTTCAACGGGCAACCATCTTGCCGACGCCATACTTGCCGAGAAATACGCAGCCGCACGGGAACGCGGCGTAAAAATCGACTTTGAGGGCATTATTCCGAACGGCAGAATAGAAAACATCGACCTGTGTACTATTCTCGCAAACGCGCTCGACAATGCCATTGAGGGAATCAGGCATGTTAAAAACGCCGCAATAGGCATCCGCGCCATTGATGACGGAGCGGTGTTCACGCTTATAATAAGCAATCCCACGGACAAGCCGGTTGAAATAAAAAACAACCGCGTTAAAACAACGAAGGGCGACGATGTTAACCACGGGCTCGGAATCGGCAGCATAAGAAACGCCGCCGGGAAATACAACGGCGAAGTCAATCTCAGATATAAAAACGGATATTTCACTATTGAAGTGATGATGATAACGAGAAAGGGTGCAGGAAACGATGAACAGTAAAATCAAGGCAACACTCAGGAAATTTCTGAGCGTTGTGCTCGCGGCACTGACTGTGTTCGGCTGCGCCGGAGCGGCTTTTGCCGCAGGCTCGGACGCAAGCGGCACAGTCAACGGAGTCGATTGGGTCTACACCTCGGCCGACAAAACGCTCGTTTTGAGCGGCAGCGGCACACTCGGCGAAGATGTTGCCGACTTCGGGCTTTTCGACGGCTCATGGGTCGCCGAGCATGTAAAGATCGGGGCGGATGTAAATATCACAACCGGTCGCGTCTTTGAGAACTTTGACTTTGTAGATGAATATGAGGTAGACGCGAACAATAAATATCTCTGCAACCCCGACGGCGTGCTTATGGACAAAGATAAGACTGTGCTCATAAAATACCCAGCTGGGAGCAAAGAATTTTCGTTTTACACCGTTCCCGATACCGTGAAAACCATTTCTTACCGTGCTTTTGAGTTTTCTTCCGCTCTCAAAACAATATTCCTTAACGACGGTCTTGAGACAATAGAAAACTTTGCGTTTGACAACTGCGGCAATTTGCTCTATATCACAATACCCGGCACGGTGACCTCGATGGGCAAAGGCGTTCTGGCTCAGTGCAATCTGCTCAACAAGGTAACAATTGAAGAGGGCGTTACCGCGATACCCGAAGACGCATTTGACAGATGCAGAAGTCTCGAAACAGTAAATCTTCCCGATTCACTGACAACTATAGGCGACATCGCATTCTTTGGCTGCACCAAGCTTAAAACCCTGAAGCTGCCGAAAAATCTTCAGACATTTACCGACTCCCCCGGAAGAAATTTCGGCGGACTCAATATTGCCCTGACAGTCGACCCCGAAAATCAGTATTTCAGCACGGACGATCTCGGTGTGCTCTACAACAAGGACAAGACCCTGCTCTACTACTGCCCGAATCTTCCGTATACTTTTGACTACACCGTCAGATGTGATCTCAATAAATATGCATTCAAGGGGTGCGAAAATCTCAGAAACGTTGACATTGCATATAACCTGCGCGCCATACCGACATATGCTTTCAACGGCTGCAAAAATCTCAATACCGTAACTCTCCCCGCGACGCTTCAGAGAGTTGACGGCGCTGCGTTCGATTCATCGCTGAATATGGTAAATTACCGCGGCACAGAGGAACTCTGGAAGCTCATAACAATAGATAGCTTCTCAAACGACGCTATTAAGTCGGCGACAGTCGTCTATAACTACGGCGAGCCCGAGGAGCCTGACGAGATAACTCTCTCCTACGACCAAGCCTCCAACACCTTGACAATAGCGGGCAGCGGCGTGCTGACGCTCAATGACATAAAAAAGTGGAACTACACAAATCTAAACACCTCCGGACTCAAAGTCAAAATCGGCAAAAACGTCAACATAACCGACGCTAAAGTGTTCTGCGACACGCTATGGCCGTTCTACTATATGAAATCGTTCGAGGTCGATTCGCTAAACCCGTATCTCAGCTCGCTCAACGGCGTGCTCTATAACAAGGATAAGACAAAGCTCATCAGATTCCCCTCCGGGAACACAACGGCGGATTACGATGTTGTCGAATGCTCGGTGGCCTCAACCGTAAAGGAAATCGCCCCCTATGCGTTCAAGAGCGCGGGCGTTACCGACGTCTATCTCCCGAACGGACTTGAAACTATAGGTCAATACGCTTTCGACGGCGCTTCGAAGCTCATTGACATAACAATTCCGTCATCCGTAAAAACAATAGGCTTCGGAGCATTTAGGGATTGCGCGAAGCTGACAAGGGCGGTTATTTTCGAAGGACTCGAGACTATACCCTCGGAATGCTTCTTGACGTGCAAAAAACTCGAAAGCGTAACTATCCCCGATTCCGTCACAAGAATCGAAAGAGGCGCCTTTACGGGCTGTGCACTCAAGGAGATAAAGATATCTAAGAATCTGACAAATATCGTCGTCCCCGGCTATACCTTCGCAGGATGCCCCGCGGCGGTCACGGTAGACGCAGACAACCCGAGCTACAGTGCAGACGAGCGCGGAGTGCTCTATAACAAAGACAAGTCGCTCCTGCTCCACTGTCCGAACTTTGAAAAGGCATTTACTTTCGACATAAGCTGCGGCATAGAGCAATATGCGTTCTCCAGCTGCTCGAACCTCACGGACGTGACCTTCTCCTTTGCAATCAAAAAAATCCCGTTCGGCGCGTTCAGGAATTGCAGCTCGCTCAAAATAACCACCGTTCCCGACACGGTCAGGATGATAGATTCTGTGGCATTCTCAGGCTGCGCCATGACAAACTTCTATCTCCCCGACTCTGTCGAATACTTGGGAGACAGCGTTTTTGAGCGCACACCGCTGACACATTTTGAGTTCAACGACAAAATAGATACCTTCAAGAACATATTCCCGATATGCAAAAATCTCAGGACGGTCGTTCTCGGCAAGGGCATAAAGAAAATAGAGTCCGGTGCGCTCGGCGGCACGAGCAAGATAGACACGATATACTACCGCGGCAGCAAAAGCGACTGGGAAAAGATAAATGTCACCGACGTTGCCTCGGCGCTCAAAAATATCAAGATTGTCTATAACTACGGTCAGACGAGCGGCGTATGCGGCGACAACCTCACATGGAGCTTCCAGCCCGACCTCTATCAGATAACGGTCGAGGGCAGCGGCGACATGTATTCCTATGACAATGTCGCAGACTACACCTGGAGCAGCAACGCCAATTTGGTCACGGGAGTTGTGTTCGGCAACGGAGTGACCTCCGTGGGCAAGAATGCGTTCAACGGATTCCCGTATCTGACGGAAGTTCTGCTCGGAAGCGATGTAAAAAATATAAACTCCCTCGCATTCGCAAACTGCGGCGACCTCATGACGGTTGCGATTACCGCCGAGGGCGACACGGAAATAGAGTACGATGCGTTTGACGGTCACAACGAAAAATTCCTGCTCATATGCGACGAGAAAAACACCGCCGCGCAGGCTTTCGCCCTTGATAATGAGATGCCGCTTGTGACAGTAAGCTACGACGAGGAGAAGAAGGTTATAAACTTCAAGGGCACGCTCACCGTTTTTGACGGCGTCGCCGGAAGATACCTCGCCTACTACGCGTCGAGATACCCCGACGCCATGTATCTCCACTTCGACATTCTGACCTTCGACGGAATCAAGACGGCAGACTCTACAGACGGCAAGAGATTCGAGTGCGTCGATCCCGACTCCGAGTACCTCACCTTCAAGGATATCTATGTGAAGATAAGCGTTATGAAGGACGGCGAGGAAAAGGACGTCACCTTCGGCGAAATGCTTGAAAGATACGAAAACGGCGACTATGACGCTTTCTATGCCGAAATAGAGAACGACAAGGGCACGGATAAATCGCTCGTTGTCAAGGCTTTCCAAGCAATCTTCAAGCCGATTCTTAAAATCACGTCATCTATAATTAATTTTATAAAGAAGCTGTTTAAATAACACAGACGAGCCGCTCTGCAAAACTCGCAGGGCGGCTCTTTTTGCGTTTCGTTCGCGCTTATTATTGATTTTCTTCCCGCGAAATGATATTATAAAGGGCAACAGATTTTCGGAGATGAGTTTTGTGTTCATTCTGACGCTCGGCGAAAGCGATCCGTTTTTCAACCTGTCGGCTGAGGAATACTTTCTCTGCGAAAAGGACGAAGATTTTTTCCTGCTCTGGCAAAACGAGCCGTGCATTGTAATCGGCAGAAATCAGAACGCGGCGGACGAGATAAACGGTGATTATGTCCGCACCCGCTCGCTACCCGTTGTTCGACGGATGACCGGCGGCGGGGCTGTCTATCACGATACGGGCAACCTCAATTTTTCGTTCATTATAAACGGCGAAGCGGACAGAGTTGAACTGTGCCGACCCGTTATAGATGTTCTGCGTTCCATCGGCGTTGTGGCGGAGATATCCGGGCGAAACGACATTCTTGTCGGCGGCAGAAAAATCTCCGGCACGGCGATGTGCTCGCACGGCGGCAGGTCGCTGTTTCACGGCACGCTGCTGATAAGCGCCGACCTTGAGGCTATGTCCGAGGCGCTGAAGCCGGACGAAACCAAGCTGATGGGGCACGGAGTGAAATCGGTCAGAAGCCGCGTTGCGAATCTGTCGGAATACACGGAAGAAGTCAGACCCGATATTATCGGCGCGATGCTGGCTGGATATATGACGGAGCGCGGCGGAGAAATATATGAACTCGGCGAAAGCGATATAGAAGCCATTGAGAAGCTTCGGGACAGTAAATATTCGACCGACGAATGGAACTGCGGCGCCGAGCAGCTTCAAAAATCCGAGCGATCCCGTCTTAGCTGCGGAACGGTTTATATAAAAAAGAAAAATATCTGCGGGCGGATAGAAGATATACGCATTTTCGGCGATTTCATGAACAGCGGAGATATTTCAAAGCTCGAAGCGCGGCTTTGCGGGGCGGAGTTCCGGCGCGAAGAAATAATATCGGTGCTCGAAGAAGCCCGGGTGGAAAAATATATTCCGAATCTGACCGCAGACGAGCTTGCGGACATCATAATGAAAAGCGAGTGATACACATGGAGAGACTCAAAAGGGCTGCTGCAATACATGATATTTCGGGCTTCGGCAAATGCTCGCTGACAGTCGCGCTGCCGATAATCTCCGCTATGGGCATTGAAGTGGCGGCCATACCCACGGCCGTGCTCTCTACGCAGACGGGCGGGCTCGAGGGCTTCACCTACCGCGACCTCACGGCAGATATGCGCCCGATAGCGGCACACTGGAAAAAGCTCGGAATAAAATTTGACGCGATATACAGCGGCTTTCTCGGCTCTGTTGAACAGATAGACATAGTAACGGATTTCATCGATGACTTCAAAGAGAAAAACACCGTTGTGCTTGTCGACCCCGCTATGGCGGACGGCGGCAGTATGTACTCGGTGTTCAACATGGACTTTGCAAGGCAGATGACGCGCCTTTGCGCAAAGGCGGACATAATCGTTCCGAATTTTACGGAGGCCGCGTTCATGCTCGGCGAGGAATATCGCCCCGCCCCATACACAAAGGAATTTGTCGAATCGACGCTCAAAAGGCTCTCCGAGCTCGGGCCGTCAAAGGTGGTTCTGACGGGCGTTGCATTCGACAAAAAACAGGTCGGCTCGGCTACCTACGACCGCCTGACAGATAAAATAAGCTACGCGCTTTCGGACACGGTGGACGGATATTTTCACGGCACGGGCGATGTGTTCGCGAGCGCGCTGCTCGGCGCATACGTGAACGGATTGAGCCTCGCCGAGAGCGCGAGGATAGCCGTTGACTACACCCACGGCTGCATCGTGAGAACGAAAGAAGCGGGCACGGATCTTCGCTACGGCGTTGATTTTGAGCACGGAATACCCGATCTGCTCCGGCAGACAGGAATAATATAAATAAAGAAAAGGCAAAGAGGAGAGGAAGAAATGAGCTACGCAGACGAGGTATTTATCGCCAACTGCAAGGATATACTCGAAAACGGCACATGGGACACGGACTACAACGTTCGCCCGCACTGGGAGGACGGCACGAGCGCGCACACGATAAAGAAATTCGGCATCGTCAACCGCTACGACCTTTCAAAGGAGTTCCCGGCGATGACGCTCAGAAAGACCTTTATCAAGAGCGCAACGGACGAGCTGCTCTGGATATGGCAGAAGAAATCTAACAATGTCAACGACTTCAAGGGTCACGTCTGGGACGCTTGGGCCAATGAAGACGGCAGCATCGGCAAGGCATACGGCTATCAGCTCGGAGTCAAGCACCACTACCCCGAGGGCGAGTTTGATCAGGTTGACAGGGTTCTCTATGACCTCAAGCACAACCCGCTCAGCCGCCGCATACTGACAAACATATACGTCCACGCAGACCTGAGCGAGATGAATCTCTATCCCTGCGCCTACAGCATGACTTTCAATGTCACTGGCAAGAAGCTCAACGCGATACTCAACCAGCGCTCGCAGGATATGCTCACGGCAAACAGCTGGAACGTCTGCCAATATGCGACGCTCGTTCACATGATAGCGCAGGTCTCGGGACTTGAGCCGGGCGAGTTCGTCCATGTCATAGCCGACGCGCACATATATGACAGGCACGTTCCGATAGTTGAGGAGCTTATAAAGCGCGAGCCATACGACGCGCCGAAATTCGTCCTCGACAAGTCGATAACAGATTTCTACAAGTTCACGCCCGACAGCGTGCATTTTGAGGACTACAAATATCACGAGTTCACCGAGAAGATACCCGTTGCGATATAAGGAGCGAAGATGAAAGCAATAGTTTGTGCCGACATAAACTGGGGCATCGGCAAGGGCACGGGAATGCTCTTCCACATCCCCGCCGACCTCAAGTTTTTAAAAGAAAAGACCATGGGCAGCACTGTTATCATGGGACGCACGACGTTTCTCTCCCTGCCGGGGCCGAAGGCTCTGCCGGGCAGGAAGAATATAGTGCTGACGCGAGACGAAAATTGGAGCGCCGAGAATGTCACGGTGTGCCACGGCATTGACGAGCTCGCGGGCATTATTGAAAATAACGAGAATATATTCCTCATGGGCGGAGAGGCGGTCTACAACGAGCTGATCGACTCATGCGATGAAGCGTATGTAACGCGCGTGAATGCGGACGGAAAGGCGGAGAAGTTCTTCCCCGACCTCGACGCCCGCGCAGGCTGGAGGCTCGTCGAGCGCTCTGCCGCGCAGGAGAGCAACGGATATGTTTTCACGTTTGACAGATATGTAAAAAAATAAGAGACAAAAAGAACCGGGATTGGTATTTCGCCAACCCCGGTTTTGTTTTATTCCGCCGGTTCGAGCTCCGGCTCGTTTTCTTCTATATCGCCCGCGAGACCTAATTTCTGTTCGAGCTTCGACTTTTTCTTATATGTCTCGTTCCACTCCTGCTGAGTGAACTCATAGCCGTATGCAAGGAAGAGATCCTCGCCGCGCTTCTCCTGCTTTGAATAGCGCGCTTTCTTGAGCAGGACTACAATCCCCACGCCGAGCAGCGAGCCGACGAGCGCCGCCGCGAACGAGAGCAGAATAACCTTCGCTCCCCCGCCGGCATAGAGCGGAGGCAGCAGCCCCGCAAAGGCATCGTATTTATCGGTGACAACGATTGTGGAAGTGCGGAGAAGTCCGTATTTCCGGGCATAGTCAGTCAAGAACGACTCGTTGCAGATACCGAACGCCGCAGCGAGGATACCAGTGAGCGTTGTACCGCCGATGAGTGCGAAAGGCGTTGTCTGCGGCTCTCTGACGCAATAGACCATCGGCGACATCGCCATGAGCCTGACATTCTGGAACACCTCGTTAATGAAGCCCGTGTTGAGCAGGTTTTCATCATAGACGACCATCGGCCAAGACTTGAATTTCTTGCCGACGAAGAGATAAATCATGCATATCCACGATGGGGTTATCATCGCCGCAGAGAACACGGTGAGCAGTCTTGCGCTCTCCATTGAGCCCGCCAGCACGCCCTTGAATATCTCATCGAACACCGCGAGCGAGAGCGGACCGCCGACATCGAAACCGAGTGCGAAGCCTATCACGGCGCCTTTGAGAATAATATTGGCGGAGGAGGCGACTATTCCGGCGAGCTTATGCGCAAGCAGGGTCATCGGCAGGGCGTAGGCATAGTTCATAACGAAGAACACCGCGAAAGCGGAAAGCCCGATAACAACGAGCGAATCGCCGAGCAGGGTCATATTTTTAAGCTGCGGGCGGAATGTGCATATCAGCTCCTCGCGCTTTGCTTCGTCTTTTATTTTTGAATGGGCAAGCTTCAACAGCAGACCGAACGCCCATTCTATAACGACGACACAGACCTTGTGCAGGAAAGTCACGCACACTGTACTCAGCAACGCTATCAAATAATAGCCCATGAAGCCGATAACAGACGAGCCGCCTACTGTTTCAACGCCCGCGACCTGGGTGCAGAAGAGACCGAAATACACGGCGAGAACGCCCGAGACGAGAGCGGAGAAAAATCCGCCCGCGTAATACGCCATGCATATCGACATGCCTATGCCGAAAAGCTGGACGGACATATACGAGACCCAATAGAGCCCGTCGAGCAGGGACGGAAAAACTTTTCCGAGAATAAGTATTATGAACGCGAATATCGCGGCGAAGAGCATGAACGGGAACAGCGCGGTCGAGGTCTTGACCGCAGCGCGCCTGAGCTGATATTTTTCAAACAGCGGCGCTTTCAGATACTCCCCCGCGCTTTTGTACGGATTTTCTGTGTTATACATCTTTACCCTCCTGCTTGTTTTTTCTAATCATAGCATTATATTGGCGATATTGCAACATATTCACTTATTTTATCGCATCTTTTTGTATATATTTTAAAAATTTCTTGCAATATGCACAATTGGAAGCCGGGACATTTGGGGATATTGACAGCGGGAAAAATATAACTATTTTGTTGACAAACGCCGAAAAGGATGATAATATACAACTGAGCTATTTGAGATAGCTCAGTTAGCTAACTTTTTAATACGGAGGACAAATCGTGATTATACTCGATTTCCACTCAAAAACACCTATCTACGAACAGATCGAGGAGCAGGTGATGCTCATGGTCAGGCGCGGCGTGTACAAGCCACACGACCGTCTGCCCTCCACCCGCTCTTTAGCTTCCGAGCTCAAGCTCAACGTGAACACCGTAAAGCGCGCGTTTCAGGAGCTTGAGGCAAAGGGCGTGACCTATTCCCAACCCGGGCGCGGAGTCTTTATCAGCGAAAACGCGGCGGACAACAGCCGCGTGCGTGAGCAGGCTCTTTCGGCGCTCTCGGCCGCTCTGCGCTCGGCGAAGGCAAACGGGCTGAGCGAAGCGGATATTGAGGAGCTTCTAAAGCAGGTCTACGCCGAAAACAAATGAAAGGAGCAAAGAGGCAAACGCCATGATTGAATTCAGAAACGTCACCAAAAGCTACGGCGATTTTACCGCCGTTGAGGACATATCCTTCTCCGCCTGTGACTCGTCCGTCTGCGGTCTGATCGGCTACAACGGCACGGGCAAGACAACGCTTATAAAATGCGCCGCAGGGCTCTATAAGCCGGACTCCGGCAAGGTGCTTATAGACGGCGAATCCACCTACAATTCCGATGAGGTGCGCTCGCGGCTGTTTTTCGTGCCGGACGATCTCTTCTTCCCCGTCGGCTCGACCCCGAACAGCGCGGCTCGCTTCTACAAAGACTACTACCCGGAGTTTTCGTTCGGCAACTTCGAGCGTATGCTAAAGCTCTTTGAGCTTGACGGCGACGCGAAAATACGCGGATTTTCAAAAGGAATGCAGCGCCAGACGGAGATAGCGTTAGCGCTCGCCTCGTCGCCAAAGGTCCTGCTGCTCGATGAATGCCTCGACGGGCTTGACATCGCTAAAAAGGACATCTGCAAGCAGCTTTTCATGGACTACATGGCTCAGAGCGGCTGCACCATGCTCATCTCGTCCCACGCGATAGCAGACCTTCAAAACCTCTGCGACAGGATAGTGCTGATATCCGGCAAGCGTATGCAGATGAACTGCTGCACGGACGATATCCCCTCTACCTGGCGCAAATTCAGGCTTCAGTTTGACTTTGAGCCGACGCGCTCGATATTCGGGAATATCGACATCAAAAAGCTCGACATCGATGGCAGGAGCGCCGTTGTGACCGTCTGCGGACACATCGACGACGCAAGGGCAAAGCTCGGCGCATTGGAGCCGCTGTTCATCGACGAGTTCCCGATGGAGCTTGAAGAAATATTCTTACAGGAAACGGAGGACAAGAGCGATGAAATCTCAAAAGTCTTTGAATAATATTGCTTCCGCCGACTTAAAGCGCAGCTTTGCTTCAAATCTCGTCATACCCGCGCTGACCTTTCTCGCATTCACTGTGCAGGCGGCAGTATGCGCATATTTTCAGTTCAAACAGAAAGAAAAGGTCTTTTTCACATGGTTCAGGAACTCGCCCGACTCGCTTGTTTTCATCTCATTCTGCGTTGTTCTCGTCGGCGCGATACAGGCGGCATATACTCTGCGGTTCATCAACATAAAGAATCAGTCAAACGTGTGGTTCAGCTTCAATCTCAGCCGCTCGACGCTCTTTAAAAACCGCTGTGTTTCTTCGCTGACGCTCCTCGGCGCGGCGATAATAATACCCGGGATAATCAGCGCGATAATATGCTGCGCGTCCGGCTGCTCCGCCGCAAAAGTTCTCCCGGTCATATTCTATCAGTATGCCGGATTTTTGACGATGATATTCGCGGGCTTTGCAATAGGCGCGCTGACGGCGTCGCTCACGGGCAGCGTTGCGGAGAGCATATTTTATTCTGTAGTGCTCATTCTCGCCCTGCCGCTTCTCTCGACTGCTTGGGACGCCCTTTCTTCGGTATTTCTGCGCGGCAGAACGGCAGTCTCCGGCGCGAACTACGCCGACGGCATGGACATGCAATATTACTATTTCGCCTTCTCTCTCCGGCGCGGCGGACGCGGGATAATGGCATTCTGCCCGTTCACGCTGTTCCGCGTTCCCGGGACAAGCAGAGCGGATGTGATGAACTTGAAGCTGCGCGGATTCGGCCCTATCGACTTCGGTTTCTGCAAGGACGGCTCATCTCTGCCCGGGATAGACGCATGGCTTCCGATACTGCTTTGGATAGTTTTGACCGCAGTATTGATCGTGCTCGCGCAGCGGATGTTCGGCAAAAAGAAGCTTGAAGAGCTCGGAGTTCCGGCGGCGAGCCGTGTGCTCACAGCGCTTACCTCGGCGATAATAGTGTTCTGCGGATTTTCCGTTCCCGCATGGGTTTTGAAAACCACTATCCCCTCCGTTAATACTGCTCTTGCCGCGCTTTTGGGCGCCGCCGTCATGCTCGCGGCATATTTTGCCTACACATTCATTGCGCACAGGAATTTGAAAGCGGTTCGCAAAAATCTCTGGCAGTTTGCAATGCCGGTCGGCGCAACGGCGATAATCACCGCAATATTCCTGACCGGCGGATTCGGCTACACCGCGCGCGTTCCCGAGGAGGAAGAGATAGAGTATGTCACGGTGTCGATGCCGTTCAGCTTTGAGAGCGGAATGGCGCAAAACGGCAGTATACTCCGCACCGTCAAGGGCACTGCAACGGTTCTCAAGCCCTATACAAACTGCATAACTCTCTCGACGGAAAAGGACATAAACACGGTGCTCTCCATCCACAAGCTCATAACGAACGAGAAGAAGAGCGACGAAAAGACAAACACCCAGTTCTCCGTCAAATATTATTTCAAGAACGGCAGGAGTATGGAGCGCACTTTCACGAATATAAGCGAAAAAGACCTCAACTCATATTTCGCCGTTGCCGACACAGACGGGGTAAAGGAACAGCAATATCTTTTCCTCGCCGCCTCCGATACAGAGCGCGAAAAGCTCGAAAGCGAAGACGTAAAAGCTCCGAATATGTCGAACCTGCAAGGCTATTTCTTATTTCGAAACTACGGCAATCCGCTGCGCAATAAGGATGGCGTTCTAATAGCGAGCAAGGACGGCAGCTTCTGCCGCGAGCTGAGCTCGGATGAGCTTGATAAGCTCGGCAAATGCATATGGAGCGACATATCGAAGAAAAAATATACGGATATTCTTCGCGGCAGCGAAAAGGAAGTAGCATATATTTATCTTAACGACAACGCCACGGACTACGGCGGTCTATATGAAGAAAATGTTGAGGGCAGGTCTGTTCTTGCGGCTATCACGGGCGACATGACCGAGACGCTGAAGTTTATCAAAGAACACGGCATGACGGACGCGCTCGGGCAAAAGCGCGAAGTCAAGAGCGTCAATATTTACGACTGCCGCCGCATCATTTTGCAGGCGCAGGAGATAAACAAAAGCGGAAAATACGGCGGCACCGCGATAAACCCGATTTTTATTATGAGCACGATGTTCAACACGAAAGAAATAAAGTTGGTGACCAAAGCTTTCGGCGACATGGATGACTGCTTCATAAAGAGCGTTACAAATCAAAAGCAGTCAGACGAGCTGTTCGCTCTCGCTCAAGGACAGTGTTACACCTCTCTCGGCGGCTATATCGCGCAGATAACATTCACCGACGGCTACAATCAGACGATGTACATTCCCGAAAGCGATGCGCCGGGATATATAAAATAACGAGAAAAGCGGCAGGGCTTCAAAAGTCTCCTGCCGTTTTTTCGTTCCCGGGCGACAAAAATGCCGCTTGACAACAATTTGCCGTTTTGATAAAATTCTATATATAATACAGCAAAGGCGGTTATTAAAGTGAAAAAATTCATCTCCGTTTTACTTGCGCTCATTCTTATTTGCGGTTCGGCTTTTACGGCCGGCGTATATGCACAGGAGGACAAAAGCGAAATTTGCTTCGCCGTCGTCTCCGATGTTCACTATGTCACGCCCGCAAAAACGGCGACCTCCACCCCTTATAATGAGGGCGTTGAAACCACCTTCAAATCGGGCAAGGACTCGCTTTATAACCAGAGCGGCTTTATCATCGACGAGTTTTTGGATCAGTGCGCAAAAAATCCCGAGTGTCGGTTTGTTCTGATAACCGGCGACATTGCAACGCACGGCAGAGATTTTGCCTCCGAGCATGAGGCCGTTGCCGCGAAGTTCAGAAAGTTTGAACAGGAGACCGGAAAGCAGGTTTATGTTATAAACGGCAACCACGACAGCGCCCTCAACTGCGCCGTAGGCCGCGAGGATTTTATTTCCATATATCACGAGTTCGGATACGACAAGGCGGTTTCCGTTGACGAGAACACCTGCTCCTACAGCGTCAATCTCAACGACGAATATACTCTCGTCGCGCTCGATACCTGCGATGAAAGATACAGGGTTGTGCCGAACAATGACCTTTCGAGAATGAACTGGGCGGTTACGCAGATCAGAAACGCGAAGCGCGAGGGCCGAAAAGTGATAATGATAATGCACCACAATCTTTTGGAGCATAACCCCTATCAGAAGGTCCTCGAAAAGAACTATGTTGTCGATACTCCGTATTCGTTCGCGGGTCTGCTTGCGGACTTGGGCGTAAAGCTCGTGTTCTCCGGTCATACGCACATAACCAGCGCAACCTCCTACACGAGCTTCTTGGGCAATACGATATACGATTTTTCAATGCCGAGCCTCGGTAACTTCCCCGCGGAATACAAGCTGTTCAAAATGACCGACAGCGAAATAAAATACGAGACGAAGAAAATCGAGCATATCGACGCGGATAAGCTCGCCGAAGTTTGCAAGGGCTACAGCAAAAAAGATATCGCCCTTATGAAGAACGATTTTCAGCAGTACACCTGGAACAGGTCGCACGCCGTTTATTCTAAAAAAATCCGCAAGGATATTTCGCCCGAAACCGTAGGCATCGGGGAATCGAGCGCGCTTTACGGCAAGCTCAAGCTCGTCACGGACGGATTGAGAGAGCTGTCGGACACCCCGATCTACGGCGAAAACGGTATTCAGGCTATGGCGGCGGCATACGGGCTCGAGATTCCGAACAGCAGCTATTCGACTCTCAACGAGGCGCTGACAACGGCCTATCTCACCTACAAGAGCGGCAGGAGAATTTACTCGCAGGATTCCGATGATTTCAAGCTCATAGTGAAGCTCATCGCCTTCTCTATCCGCAAATCCGCGGCAGAGGCGGCAGACGGCGATGTGCTGTTTGACGCCAACGCATTTCTCAGAGAGCTCGGTTACAGCGGAACCGTAGCCGACAATATACTCAAAGAATTCAGCAAAAAATACGGCTTTGCAACACCCGAGGAAAAGGCGGCGCTCTCTCTTGCGTTTGCTCTTTTCGGCGGATTTTGCAGCGATACGGACGGGGTCGATAACCGCGACGGAACCATCCCCGGCTACGGAGTGAAAGAGGCCGCACAAAATCGGTTTGCAGCGGCATTCAAAAAGATTTTAATAAAAATTATCGAGATAATCAAAAAATTCTACCCGATTTTCAACCAGTTTTTTGAAAAGGTAAATCAAAACTACCCGTCAAACGGGTGGTTTGAACAGGGGCTATAAGCCCCGATACTAACCCGCACCTCAAGGTGCGGGCTTTCTCTTCGTTCAAGCCTTATTGTATTTGCCTCTTTGGCACACCCCTAAAGGGGTTATTGCGCAAACGGATCCTCGTACTCTTTTACGCTTAATTTATCTAATGCTATATCTGCCTTTTCTTGCTCTTGGATATATTTCTTTATTGTTGATTCATTCAAACCAACCGTTGATACATAATATCCTTCTGCCCAAAAGTGCCGATTTCCGAACTTATACTTTAGATTTGCGTGTTTATCAAACATCATAAGCGCACTTTTCCTTTTTAAGTATCCCATAAAACTTGACACACTTGTTTTTGGTGGTATACTTACTAGCAGATGCACATGATCCGGCATCATATGCCCTTCTATTATCTCTACACCCTTATACTTGCAAAGCGTTCTTATTATTTCCTGCAAGTCTTTTCTGTACTGGTTATATATTACCTTTCTCCTGTACTTGGGTACTATTACTATGTGATATTTGCATAACCATTTCGTGTGAGATAAACTGTTATATTGATCTGCCATAAAAATTCTCCTTTCTTCTACAATAGGCTTGAACATCCTTATTGTACCTGTTTGGAGAATTTTTTGGTATAACCTTTGTCTCTCTCCCGCATAGCGGGTGGTTATTTGTTTCGCACTTCGTGCTCAACTGCCTAAAGGCGCTAAATGAGAAAAAACGGCAGGAACTTTTTTACGGTTCCTGCCGTTTTTGTTATACATATTCTGCTGTCATCTGAACTGTTCCGGTGAAGCGGTCGAAGTCTATCATTATATAGTTGCCGCCGTTTTCGAAATTGAACTCGCGTTCGAATCTGCCGTCGGCGTCGGGCGTATATTCGATCACTTTTCCGTTCATTCTCAGGCGTATTACCGCGCTTCCGGACTCGGTTTTGATATAAGCTTTCACTTTTATCAGCTTGTCGCGCGCCGATGCGCCGCCGAACACGGTATCGCGTCCGGTCTCGTTCTCACACTGCGCGGTGTAGCTGCCGGTGAACCAGTCCCTGCCGTTGTTCTCGCGTTTACCGATGAGCCTGGCGCTGTTCGTGACATCGGACATTCTGAACGCGCCGCGCAGATCGTCAAAGTATCTGTCCGCGCGTTTGAGCTGCATACTGCCGCGGCTCATGCACGCCGTGAGCGAGAGCATTAGAGCAAGAGTCAGCAGAACAGCCGCTGCTCTTTTCATTATTCTCTCTCCTTTGCGCCGCTGACTATCTTATAATAGGCGTTGGAGGTGACGCGGTAAATAAGAGTATAGAACAGCGCGAACACGACGAAGCACACAAGAGTTGTCACGGCGAAGAGGACGGGGTTGTTGAAGTTAAATGCGAGCAATATTCTGCGGATTATTATGGACGCAAATATCATATGCAGACCCGCTCCCGCGAGAGGCAGGAAGAATACCGTGAGCAGCTGAGAATTGATGCTCTTTCTTATCTCTTTCTTCGTCATGCCGACCTTCTGCATTATCTCAAAGCGCGACTGATCTTCGTAGCCCTCCGAAACCTGCTTATAGTAGATTATCAGCACAGCCGCGAAGATGAACACGACCGAGAGCATGACGCCGAGATAGAACAGCGAGCCGAAGGCAGAATAATAATCATCCCTGCCGGCATTGCGGCTGTCTATCGAGAATGTCATCATATTGCCGTAAGACGACATTACCGGTTTTGTCGCGTCGATATAGTCATTGCACAGCGCTCTCTCGCCGGCGGTGTCGAGTTCGGTATCGAAAAATCTGAAATACTTATAGTTGACGGTGCGCACCCCGTTGTGGTTTTCGGGCTTTGCAAAATCCGTGGCCGCGCTTTTGAAGTCGGGCACGAAAATATATATCGAGGACGCGATATTTACGGCGGAGTCGCCGTCAATGAGGAAGCTGTCGACTGTCTTTTTGACTTTGTAGGTCTTGCCGTCGCCGAGAGTCACGGTGTCATATTTATACTTCATTCTGTAGCCATAGACTATGACCTCATCAGGCGCGAGGGTTTCGTTCGTGCCCATGACGGCGTTGTAGTCCTCTATCGGCACGACATCGAAGCAGATATACGCATTCGAGTTTGAACCGATTGTTACGCCCGTGCCGCCTGCGATCAGCTTGCCGCCGTCGGAAATCGTGCCGACAGTCACAACGGATCTGTAGGACGCAAAATTTGAGGCGTTCGCCTTATGCGAAGCGGCAAGGGAATCGACGCCTGCGGCGACTTTTTCGATATTGCCGTCATCGAGTCCGTCGATAGTATCAAAGCCTGTCGAGAGCACGATATCGCGCGGATAGCGGGTGTTGACGCTGTCCTCAGTGCCGAAGAGCAGGCAGGTGGTCGAGGATATCATGACGAGCACCATTGTTGCGAGCACGCAGACGGACGCGAGTCCCGCGCCGTTTCTCTTCATTCTGTAGGTCATCGAAGAGACGGAGATGAAATGATTCGGCTTATAATAATAGGTCTTGCGCTTTTGCAGGAAGCGGCAGAGAAGCACCGAGCCGAATATCATCAGAAGATAAGTGCCTATGATGACCATTATGACCGCGATGAAAAACACAAGTATCGCGCTCAGGGGCTCTGTTATCACAACGGCGGTAATATATGCGCCGATGAGCAAAACTGCGCCGATGATGCCGAGAAGCGGGTTAGCTTTCGGCGGCTTCTCGCCGAGGTTTTCACTCCTTATCAAAGTCACCGCGCTCGCGCCCATTATCTGGCGCACGGAGTTGATAAAGAGGAGCAGGAAGATAACGGCGAAAACGCCGACAGTCAGCAATATTGCAGTCGGAGAGACATGGAAAACATAGCTGATATCAGTGCCGCCTATCGCCTTGACGAGTCCGAGTTCGGCGAGCTTCGAGAGCGCGACGCCGAGCACAAGACCGCAGAAGAGCGATATGGCAGAAGTTATCAGGCTCTCCCAAAAGAGCAGGATGCTGATATTCTTTTTGTCCATGCCGAGGATGTTATAGAGTCCGAACTCTTTCTTCCTGCGTCGGATAAGAAACGAATTTGTATAGAAAAGAAAGATGCAGGCGAATATGGCGATGACCCAGCCGCCGAGCATGAGCACGATGTTGACCGTACCCTCGCCGAACGTGCCCTTGAGCGACTCGCCGTAGCGCAGGAAGATGACGATATAATACATCATTATCATGCCTATCTGCGTCAAGATATACGGCAGATAGAGGCGCTTATTCTTCCTTATCCCGTCAAACGCGAGGCGCGGATAGAAAAACTTTTTCATTTGCGCTCACCGCCTGTCGCAAGCAGAGTCAGGGTCTCGGATATCTTCTGATAGAGCTGGCTGTCGGTATCGGCGCCGCGATAGATCTGATGGAACACCTCGCCGTCCTTTATGAAAAGCACGCGCTTTGCGGAGGAAGCCGCCTTGACGGAGTGCGTGACCATAAGAATAGTCTGACCGAGGGCGTTGACCTCGGTAAACAGGCGCAGCAGTTCATCGGTGGACTTTGAATCGAGCGCGCCAGTCGGCTCATCGGCGAGAATCATGCGTGGCTCGGTTATCAGCGCACGGGCGACAGCCGCCCTCTGCTTCTGGCCGCCGGATATCTCATAGGGATATTTCTTGAGCAGCTCCGTTATGCCGAGACGCTTTGCTATCGGTTCGAGGCGGGAATGCATCTCATCGTAGCTCTTGCCCGCGAGGACGAGCGGAAGATAGATATTATCTTCGACCGTGAAAGTATCGAGAAGATTGAAATCCTGGAACACGAAGCCGAGGTTGTCTCTGCGGAAAGCGCAGACAGCGGAGTCCTTTATCTTTGAAAGATCCCTGCCGTCAATCATAACGCTGCCGGAAGTGGGTCTGTCAAGAGCCGCAAGAATATTGAGCAGAGTGGTCTTGCCGGAGCCGGATTCGCCCATTATAGCGACATACTCGCCCTCTGACACGCTGAAGTTAACATTTTTAAGAGCCTCGACCTTATTGCCGCCGAGACGGGTTGAATAGACTTTTTTGAGTCCGTTGACTTCCAAAATACTCACTGTAGTTGACCTCCTGTCATTTTGTGACTCTATTATAGCCGAAAAGGGAAATGCGCCTCCATAGAAAAGGCTTACATTTCCCCTTTCAAATCTTACGATTTTGTAAGAAGTTATTCTTTCATCAGCCTGTACTGCCCGAGATCGAGGCGAACCGTTGTCCCCTCGCCTATCGTCGAAGAAATCGAGATATCAATACCGAGGTTTTGACATATGCGGCGGCAGAGATAAAGCCCGAGCCCGCTCGCACGACGATCGGTTCTGCCGTTGCATCCGGTATAGCCTTTATCAAACACGCGCGGCAGATCCTCCGGCGCGATGCCTATTCCGGTATCTTTGATACAAAGGACTTTTCCCTCGGAATAAATCCTTATGCTCCCCTCGCGGGTATATTTGAGCGCGTTTGAGAGCAGCTGCTCGACGACGAACGCGAACCATTTTTCGTCCGTAACGGCTTGAATATCAACGCTGTCATATTCGAGGCGGATCCTGCGGTCTATAAATTCCGAGGCGAATTTTTTCACCGAGCTTCTGATTATTTCATCTATATCCTGCCGAGCAAAAACATAGTCGCTGTAATCCGAGCCGAGACGCACAAAGACGAGCACCATCTCGACATACTGCTCTATACGCGACAGTTCGGATGCGAGTCTGCGCGCTTCGGGCACATCCTCTTTCTGAAGAGTCAGACGCATCGCCGCTATCGGCGTTTTTATCTGGTGCGCCCAGACGGTGTAGTAATCGACGGTGTCGCGTATGCGGCTGTCCGTCTGCGCCGTTATCTCCGCTATTTTTTCCTTGAGCACGGATATCAGCTGCTGATAGTCGGAATCAACTATCCCCTCCGGCTCGGGCAAAGCAGATATAAGTTCAGTGTTCCTGCGGTGAAGCTCTTCGAAAAACTTGTGGCGGCGATACGCTTTTGTAATATCATAGGCGGCGAACACCGCGCCGAAAAGCAGGCACAGGGCGCACGGATATATGACCGCGCGCACGGGCAGACGGTAGACCCAAAAAGAAAACGCGAATATGCAGGCGAAAAGCAGAAGCATCAAGAGCCGCTTCCACCGCTCCTTGAGATAACCCTTGAAAAAGCTCATAACCCCTCCGAAATCAAGCTATTATATACCCTACGCCGAACTTTGTGGCGATAAAATCCTTGAGTCCCGCCGCGTCAAGCTTCTTTCTAAGGCGGTTGACATTGACGGTGAGTGTATTTTCATCGACGAACGAATCCGTCTCCCAAAGGCGTTCCATCAGCTTTTCGCGGCTGACCACCTTGCCTTTATTTTCCATCAGGCAGAGCAGAATACGATATTCATTTTTGGTCAGCGTTATCTTTTCATCGCCGAAAACGAGAGAATTTTCACCCGTATCAAGCAATGCGCCGCGATGCTCGAGCACCGGAACATTGGCGCCGAAATCGTAAGTACGGCGCAGAAGAGCCTGGATTTTCGCCATGAGGACGCTGCCGTCAAACGGCTTCGAGATAAAATCATCCGCTCCGAGGTTCATCGCCATGACGATATTCATATTATCCGACGCCGATGAGACGAAGATTATCGGCACCTTTGAGACGCGTCGAATCTCACTGCACCAGTGATAGCCGTCAAAGAACGGCAGCATGATATCGAGCAGGACTATATGCGGCGAAAACTCGGCGAACTCGTGCATGACATTGCTGAAATCCTGCACGATATGCGTCTGAAGATTCCACGCCTGTGCCTGCGCCGCGACGGCGTTCGCTATCCCTGGATCATCCTCAACGATAAAGAGCCTGTACATACCGCACCTCCGAAAACTGTTTCATAAAAATCAACGGACGAATCCGACCGAAAACTTCGGCTGTATATAAAATAATTATACGGCATCCGCCGCCGCGTTTCAAGAAAAACAGTATCGCAAATGAACTTCGGCGCATAGAATATACAGAAAAAACTTTGGAGGTGCCAAATGAACAACAATCAAAACCGCTGCGGCTGCGGCGGACAGCCGACAGTCATGGACATTGACCGCGAGACGAAAGAGAACACAAATTTCCGAAAAGAGGCATGGACGGGCGAGCATCTGCAGGTAACGCTGATGTGCATACCCACAAACTGCGACATCGGCGCGGAGATCCACGAGGACACAGATCAGCTCGTCTGCATCGTGCAGGGCTGCGCGACAATAAGCTTCGGCGCGACGAAATGTTCCATGTGCGGCGGTCAGAGGGCAAACGGCGGCGACGCCTGCCTCATCCCCGCCGGAACCTGGCACAATATAACAAACAGCGGAAGCATCCCGCTCAAGGTATATTCCGTATACGCTCCGCCGCACCACGCGGCAGGAACAGTCCAGCGCACCAAGACCTGCGACTGCTGAAAATAAAATAGATACAGGCGCCGTGACTCTGGTGGATCACGGCGCCCGTATCGTTGAGGAAGTGGAGATAAAAAAGATAATATGGAAATTCCAAAACGCAGGTTGGGGTTTCTGCGTTTTGCGTGGATGGTGAAATCAGCGAAGTATTACTTTCTGCTTATTCTCGCCCGGCAGTCGAAATCATCCGACCTCTACTGCCGAAAAGTCATAGTACAGATCCATCGGGCGATTATCGTCGAGCAGGAGAATGCTGTTATCCTCGAGCAGGAGGTTATCTCCCGCATACTTCATGATGAAGTCTATACCGTAGTTGACAGCCTGTTCTTCATTCTCGGCATAAATAAATCCGCTGACGGGGTTGACGGTGTCATCGCATGCGCCTATCTCGCTGCCGTCCTCTCCGATTTTCTTGCATCGGCATTCAAGCACATAGCGCGAGCCGATATCCGGAAGTCCGTCGTATTCTTTCAGCATTACTATCCGTCCCTTGAATTTATCTGCAGGTGCGTTTTGCCGCCTGCCGTATGCCTCCGCGCTTCCGGCGGTCAGGCAGCAGACGGAAAAATCCGCCCGCTTCCCGCCGTATAGGAGTATAGGAGGTAGTTGACTTCATTTATGTACTTCGCTTGAGTACGCCATAATTTTAACGCATTGCAAGCAAAAAGTGTTGATTTTTCAAAAAGTGATGTTAAAATGGGCAAAAACGATATATTTCGGGCAGTTATTTTTCTATATAGCAAACATGCAACATATTTTGACAGATTGTTGCGTATAATTATCAGTGCCAAAAGAACATTTTATTTGTACGGCATAATAACACAGTTAAAAAAGTGTAAGAACATACCTTATAAGTCCGCCGCGGTGTGAGGTTATATGAAAACATCCGCGCGGTCTGTTGAAATATTTTTTATGCTCAGGCACTGTCATTATAAATAAAGAAAGCAGGCAAGGTGTGTACCCTGCCCGCTTTCTTTTATATAGGAGTTATGTAGGAGATAGATTTCAAATTCATGCTCTTTTCAGAGGTCAACACTATTTTAGCGCATTTGCCGCCGGAAGTGTGAATTTTTGCAAAAGTGATGCGATTTTGGGCGAAAACGATGTTTTTCGTGAGTTTAATTTGCCGAGGTCGCAAAACTCAATTCAAGCGGTGACCGGCAAGCAGTAAAAAATAATCGCTGATGACATTTTTTATTTTTCTGTTTGCTTTTTCGACAAAATGTGGTATAATATTTGCGGGAGCGTGATTCTTTTGATAGATATACTTGTCTGCGATGACAGCGCGGAAATAGTTGAACAGGTTAAAAAACTGCTGTGTGCATGGGAAAAAGTGAACACTGTCAGCTTCAATATAGACTGCCGTCAGTCGGGAAAATTCATTCTCGAAAACAAGCACAAATATGACATCGCTTTCATTGATATCGAGATGCCCGAAATGAGCGGACTCGAACTCGCGGTCGAGCTCAAGAAGCAGAACCCGGATGTACTCATCATCGTTCTGACCTCGTTCCAGCGATATCTCGACGACGCGATGCGCATCCATGTTTTCAGATATCTCTCGAAGCCCGTCGATGTCAACCGCTTCAACAAGAACCTCTTTGACGCCGTTCAGGAATACCGCACGCTGAGCAAGACGATAATTCTCGAGACTCACGACATAGTCAAGAAGATAAAGACAAAAGACATTCTCTATATTGAAAACAGGCGCTACGGCGCACTTCTCGTGACAAAAGACGCCGAATATGCGACGGGAGTCAGACTAAAAGACTGGATAGCCAAAACCGGTCAGCCGGACTGCTTTGTCTATTCCCACGCGAGCTACATAGTCAATCTGCAAAACGTCATCGACTTTTCAAAAGACAGCGTCACGCTCAGAAAAGGCGACGGCGAAACGGTAAGCGTATATATGTCCCAGCGCAAATACCCCGCCTTCAGAAAGGCATTTTTTAACTTTGCGGGAGGTATATGATGGACACTGTGTGTAAATTGATTGCCTGCGCTTTCGGACAATTTGCCGCGTACTGCTATTTTTCAAGGCGGTTTGAAACAAAATGTCCGATTGCCGCAGTCTGTGGATTCTTTGCGGCGGCTGCTGCCGTACAATTCGCCGTAAGCTTCGCGGGGCTTGCCGCGCTCAACATAACACTGCTCTTTATCAGCAATCTCTGCGCCGCGCTCATAATATACCGTGCAGGAATAAAGCAGACGCTGATCCATTGCTTACTGCTCGAAGTTCTTGCCGCGATGTCGGCATTTATAATAATGTTCGGTCTGCCGAAAATTATCGGCCATGAGCCGCCCGGGAACGGAATGATATTGCTTGGCATATCGGCGAGCGCGCTGTATTTTACATTCGCTTATGCCGTATCAAGGCATAACGACAATATGATTGCCTATTACGTACTGGTGTCCCTGCTCTCGCTGGTCTGCGCCGCAATGATTGCAGGCTTCGCATTTTTCCCGGGGAGCAATCTGATTTTGACGCTGATATCGGTCGTTCTGCCGTTGGCGATATCCGCCGTCTGCCTTGCGCACAGAAAGTTAGTCTGCAAAATCACAAACTCAACCGAATCGCTTCTCGAAGAACAGCGTCAGGAACTGAACACGGAATACTATGCAGAGCTTGAGCATCAATACGACCTGCGCGACATTATTATTCACGACATAAAGGGGCAGCTGCGCACGATAAAGCAGCTCTCACAAAACGGAGAAAACGACCGCATAAAAAGCTACATCGACTCGATATACAACAGCGGCGCGATGGGCGCGGTGAAGCAGTTCAGCAGCAACAAGCTCGCGAATGTTATAATCAGCAGATACGCGCATCTGTGCGCAAATTCGGAGATAAAATTCAACTGCGATGTGCGCAGCATCGATTTTTCTTTTCTTTCGGACAGCGACCTCACAATATTACTCGACAACATCCTCAACGGGGCATACAAATCCGCCGAAAAATCAGAAGAGCGCTTTATCGACATGAGCATCGGCAGCTTCAACGAGGCATATGTCGTGCTCAACGTCCGCCACAGCGTGGACGGCTCGCCGGACATAAAGAACAGCGAGAGGGCGGCGCGCATAAGCAAGATAATTCAAAAATACGGCGGACAGGCATCGTTCGACTGCGCGGACGAGAGAATATTCGCGGCGAAGATAATGTTCAAGTCGTCGATCGCCAATATGAAATAAAATTAAAAGGGCTGCTTTCCGGGCAGTCCTTTTTCGCTGTTATTCTTTAATTGTATTGAACTTATATTGACGCAAGAGTATAATTAATATATATTTTCAATTAACATCAATCCTAAAAAGGAAGGTGCGAAAAATGAAAGAAGTGAAATCCCCAAAGAAGCCTCTGATATTCTACTACGGCATTGCGCTGCTCGTCATTGTGCTGTTCAATGTTATTGTGTCTCCCCTGCTCGTCAAGGCACGAGTGACGGAAGTCGACTACGGCACATTCATGAGCATGATCGAGCAGAAGAAAATCGGCAATGTCGAGGTCGAGGACGATCAGATAATCTTCACCGACAAGGACGACGCGAAGAAAATCTACAAGACCGGCGCGATGAACGACCCGACGCTGACTCAGCGGCTATACGACTCCGGCGCGAAGTTCTCAAAGGATATTGAGACGACGACTTCGCCGTTGGTGAGTTTCCTGCTGACTTTTGTGCTCCCGCTGATAATCTTCATCGGACTCGGCCAGTATATGGGCAAGAAGCTGATGGAACAGGCGGGCGGCAAAAACTCCATGGCGTTCGGCTTCGGCAAGAGCAACGCGAAGGTCTATGTCCCGTCAACCCAGGGCATACATTTCAGCGACGTTGCGGGTGAAGACGAGGCGAAAGAGAGCCTTTCGGAGATAGTTGACTATCTCCACAATCCGAAGAAATATTCCGACGTCGGCGCGTCGATGCCCAAGGGCGTTCTGCTCGTCGGCCCTCCCGGAACGGGTAAAACAATGCTCGCAAAGGCTGTTGCGGGCGAAGCGAATGTGCCGTTTTTCTCGATGTCCGGTTCGGAATTCGTCGAGATGTTCGTCGGCATGGGTGCTTCAAAGGTCAGGGATCTTTTCAGCCAGGCAAAAGAGAAAGCCCCCTGCATAGTGTTCATCGATGAGATCGATGCCATCGGCAAGAAGCGCGACGGTCAGTTCAGCTCCAACGACGAGCGCGAGCAGACCCTCAACCAGCTGCTCACAGAGATGGACGGTTTCCAGGAAAATATCGGCGTTATCATATTAGCGGCGACAAACCGCCCGGAGACGCTCGATCCCGCGCTCACCCGCCCCGGCCGTTTCGACAGGCGCGTACCCGTTGAGCTGCCCGACCTTGCGGGACGTGAGGCAATACTGAGAGTCCACGCAAAGAAGATAAAGACGGCAGACGACGTCAACTTCCACACGATAGCAAGAATGGCATCCGGCGCATCGGGCGCGGAGCTTGCGAATATTATAAATGAGGCTGCTCTTCGTGCGGTCAGAAACAACCGCACGGTAGTCACCGAGGCGGATCTTGAAGAGAGCATTGAGACGGTCATTGCGGGATATCAGAAGAAGAACGCGGTGCTCTCGGACAGCGAAAAGAAGGTTGTCGCCTATCACGAGATAGGTCACGCGCTCGTTGCGGCGATGCAGTCGCACTCGGCGCCCGTGCAGAAGATAACGATAATTCCCCGCACCTCCGGCGCGCTCGGCTACACGATGCAGGTCGACCAGGGCGACAAATACCTGCTGACAAAGCAGGAGCTTGAAAACAAGATTGCGACATTTACGGGCGGACGCGCCGCTGAAGAGCTCGTTTTCGGCGAGATAACGACAGGCGCATCGAACGACATCGAGCAGGCGACAAAGCTTGCCCGCGCGATGATAACCCGCTACGGCATGAGCGAAGATTTTGACATGGTGGCTCTCGAGACGGTTTCGAACCAGTATCTCGGCGGCGACGCTTCGCTCGCCTGCTCTGCGGACACGCAGAACGAAATAGACTGCAAGGTCGTTGAACTAGTAAAGCGCCAGCACGAGAAGGCTTCGAAAATTCTCGCGGACAACCGCAGAAAGCTCGACGAGCTGGCAAAATATCTCTATGAAAAAGAGACTATCACGGGAGAGGAATTCATGTCCATTCTCGATAAAGGAGGCGAAAAGGAATGAAAAGGCGTTCCGGCTTCGGATGGATGGAGCTCATAATCGGCATTGCGCTCGCGGCGCTCGGAATATTCACTTTTGTCTATCCCGACAATGCGGTGACGACCCTCGTTATTATCTACGGCATAATCGCCATAATAACCGGCATTGCGGATGTTGTGCTCTATGTTCGCGTTGACAAGCATCTCGGCTTCGGCCCGACTGTATCGCTCATTTCGGGCATACTCAGCGTCATGGCGGGCGTCATGCTGCTCGTCTATCCCAACGCGGGCAAATGGGTGCTCTCGCTCCTGTTCCCGATATGGTTCATCGCGCACTGTCTCTCGAGGCTCTCGCACCTGAACACGATTCGGTTCATCGCGGGCAATTTCGTCTACTGGTTCACGATGATTGTCAACATCATCGGGCTTGTGCTCGGCGTTGTGATGATATTCAGCCCGAACATCTCGGTTGCGGCGGTTGCTTACATCGTCGGAGCATACCTCGTGCTGTTCGGCATCGACTGCATCATACTTGCGTTCAGCCGCATCGGCGAGGGCAAACAATACTGATAAAACAAAAAGCAAGGTCAAGCGTAGTTTTGACCTTGCTTTTTTCTGCTTTCCAAACAGTGCCGCCGACGGCGGCATGGGGTCGTCGAGTCGCCGACCCCTACAAAGAATCTCAAATTCAACATTGAGCCATATTGATAAAAGCGCCGGAGGCGGGAAGATTCCCTGTCTCCGGCGTTTTTATTTTATTCAGTCGGTCACGGACACGATATTTATCAGCACCTCGACCATCTTCGGCAATGCATCGACAGGTATCGCCTCATAGATGCTGTGGAAATTCATGCCGCCGGTCGAGAGGTTCGGGCACGGCAGACCCTCAAACGAGAGACGTGCGCCGTCCGTTCCGCCGCGTATCGGCACTATTTCAGGCTCAACGCCCGCGTCTCGCATAGCTTTTTCGGCGCGCTCGACGATATCCATATGCTTCTCGATTATCTCTAACATATTATAATAGCTGTCTTTTATATTCAGCTCGAAAGTGCCCTCGCCATACTTTTCGTTCAAAAATCCGACGGTATCGGCAACGAACTTCTTGCGGCGCTCGAAGTTATTCTTGTCGTGGTCGCGGATTATCATATGCGCGCTCGCCTCGGTCTCGTTGCCGGCGATACGCGCCAAATGATAGAAACCCTCGCGTCCCTCAGTATGCGCCGGGGTCTCCCACGCAGGGAGCATATTGACAAACTCCGCGAGATACAGCGCGGCATTTTTCATCTTGTTCTTGGCGGTTCCGGGATGGGTGTTGACTCCGTGAACCGTGATATCAGCGGCCGCGGCGTTGAAGTTTTCGCACTCGATGCCGCCGACCTCGCCGCCGTCAACAGTATAGGCAAAATCGGCGTTGAAGCGCTCAAAGTCGAAGTGATCCGCACCGCAGCCTATCTCCTCGTCGGGAGTGAAGCAGATGCTCAGCGCACCGTGGCGGATATTTTTATTTGCGTTGATTTCGGCGCACAGGGCGACTATCTCGGCAACGCCGGCTTTGTCGTCCGCGCCGAGCAGAGTCGTGTGGTCGGTAACTATAAGCTCGCGCCCGATATATTCATCGCCGACCATTGGGGCGTTCGTGCCGTCAAATTTGATTATCTGCGGCTTGACGTTCGCGCCGCTGACATCGGGCGAAGTGTCCATATGCGAGACGAGCCCTATCTTCGGGCAATTTTCGCAGCCATCGGACGCAGGGATATGCCCATAGACATAGCCCATTTCGTCGCGCATGGCGTCGGTGACTCCCGCGCCGCGAAGCTCCTCGACGAGATAATCGGCAAGGACGAACTGGGTCGCGGTCGAGGGCACGGTATCGCTCGACTCGTCGGAAGTGGTTTCGAATGTCACATATTTCAGAAATCTTTCGGTAACGGTCATTTTTATCATCTCCGTTTTTTTGTCGGTTCAATGATAGCACAATCGGCGGAATTTGGCAACAGAGCGGTGAAATTTGGAGGAATATCGGTGTGTTTTGGGGCGTGAAATTTCAATCGTAAAGCCGATGTGATTTTGTATCGGCTGCGCCGACAGCGGACAGCCGCAAGGGCTGTCCCTACGGTATTAAAATTAAATATTCGTGAAGGTTATGTGCCGCTAATGCGGCATCGGTGCGTCGAGGTCGCCGCACCCTACAAGATGCATGTATTTTGCCGTCGAACGATATCCGCCCTACTGCATCGCATTCACATAGTCACTCCAAATACAGAAAAACTGATACCTAAAAACAGGCAAAGCGAAAACTGCCCGTGCCACTTGCGTGACACGGGCAGCGTTCAGTTACGCTTTGACTTTGGGATTACAGCTTAACCCTCAACATAAGCATACTGGAAGTACCAGTAGCCATAGGGGCTGTGCCATGTACCCTTGAGGGTCGGGCTCTGCAGCCAGAAGTCGTTGTAGTATGCAACGGGGATGCAAGCATAATCCTCGGACATGATCTTCTCAGCCTCGTGGAGAGCATCAAAGTGAGCCTTGGAATCGGCAACCTTGGACTTATCAATAGCGGCGTCGAAAGCCTTGCTGTTGTATTTGCCATCGTTGTTGCCGTTGGACGAATAGAACAGCTCGATCATATTGGAAGCGTCGTTGTAGTCCATGACCCAACCGTTACGGGCCATCTCGTAGTTACCGGCGCGGCGCTGAGGAGTGAAGGACGACCAGTCAACAACATCGATCTTCATGGTGATGCCAAGCTCCTTCTTGTAGACCTGCTGAAGATACTCAGCAACAGCCTTGTGGTAACCGATATCATTGGTCGAATAAGTGATGGTCGGGAAGCCCTTACCGTCGGGATAGCCTGCCTCTGCGAGAGCCTTCTTAGCCTCGGCGAGGTTAGCCTGATAGTCCTTGCTGATATAGGTGCTGCCGCCGTTTGCTGCGATAGCGTTGTCAAGGAACATGCCGTCGCCGCTGTCAACGATGCTGGGTCCGACATAGTTGTAAGCCGGGCTGTAGGTACCCTGCATGATGGTGTTGGCAACATACTCACGGTCAATAGCAAGGCTGAGAGCCTTACGGACATTGACATTGTTGAAGGGAGCCTTATTAAGATTCATGCTGAGGTAATAAGTGCCGAGGATCGGATCGACATAGAAGTCGCCGCCGTCGGTTGACTTCTTGAGGCTCGGGATTTCCTCGGTGGGAACATCCTTTATCATGAGAGCCTGGCCGCTGGTATAAGCGGCATAAGAAGCGGCAGAATCCTCGAGAAGGAGGAAAGTAAGCTGCTCGGTAACGATCTTGCTGTTGTCCCAGCCACCCTTATAGTTGGGGTTCTTCTTGCATATGATCTTCTCGCCGGGAGTCCACTCGGAGATCATGTAGGGGCCGTTGCAGACATAGGTCTCGGGCTTGGTTGCCCATTTGTCGCCGTTCTTTTCAACGGTAGCCTTCTGAACGGGGCTCATGGTGCCGAAAGCAACGATCTTATCGAAATAAGAGCAGGGATATGCAAGCTTGATGGTAAGGGTCTTGCCATCCTCGCTCGCCTTGACGTTGAGCTTGTCAATGTCGGGCTTTGTGGTCTTCTTGCCGTTCTTATCGGGATTGCCGATAGCATCCTGATAGCCTTCGATCATGCCGACAACAGTCTCGCCGTAGGGTGCGCCGACATCGGGATTGGCAATTCTCTTCATGGTGTACTCAAAGTCCTTGGCGTTGAGCTCGGTGCCGTCGGACCACTTCAGGCCGTCACGCATGGTGAAGGTCCAAGTAAGACCGTCAGGGCTGACGGTGTAGGACTCAGCCTGTCCGGGCTGAACCTTGTTGTCCTGGTCGATGATAAGCAGTGTCTCAAACAGAGTGATGAGCATGTTGCCGCCATCGACTGCACTGTTGAGTGCCGGATCGAGAGTTTCCGGGTTGGGACCGATCTGAACAGTGATTCCCTTCTCTGACTTCTTGCAGGAGCCCAGAACTGCGACAGCAGAAAGTGCGAGCACCAGAGCAAGGAACAGAGATACGATTCTCTTGATCTTCATTGATACATCTCCTCTACAAATTTTTGCGGCTTTGCCGCTTTATATCCATTGCGCTCTTCGGCGCAACAAACACCGTTATTTTCAGTCCGCGACCTTGTCGAGGTGGTGGCACGCGGCGAAATGACCGGGGCTGACCTCTTTGAGCTGCGGGCACTCGTTGGCGCACTGCTCGTCCGCATAGGGGCAGCGGGTGCGGAAGCGGCAGCCGCTCGGAGGATTCAGCGGGCTCGGGACATCGCCCTCGAGCGGAATGCGCTTTGCGGCGCGCGCCGTCTTGGGATCCGCCTCGGGGATAGCCGAGATAAGGCTTCTGGTATAGGGATGGACGCTGTGCGCAATCAGCTCGAAGCTGTCCGCAAGCTCCACGAGTTTGCCGAGATACATGACGCCGATGCGGTTCGAGATATGGCGAACGACGCTCAGGTCATGGGCGATAAACAGATAGGTCAGTCCGAGCTCTTTCTGAAGATCCTCGAACATATTGACGACCTGCGCCTGAATGGAGACATCGAGCGCGGAGACCGGCTCATCGCAAACGATGAACTCGGGATCGACCGCAAGCGCTCTCGCGATACCGACTCGCTGGCGCTGACCGCCGGAGAACTCATGCGGATAGCGGTTTGCGTGCTCGCTGTTGAGTCCGACGCGCTCAAGAAGGGAGATTATCTTCTCTCTTCTCTCCGCCTTGTTGGCGGCGAGATGGTGGATATCGATGGGCTCACCTACGATATCGCCTATCGTCATGCGCGGATCAAGGCTCGCATAGGGGTCCTGGAAAACCATCTGCATCTTGCGTCTGAAGGGCAGCATATTGACCGCCACTTTGTTTTCCTTATCGAAAATCACTTTTCCGTCATAGATTATCTTGCCGTCCGTGGGCTCATAGAGTCTGAGCAGAGTACGACCGACGGTAGTTTTGCCGCAGCCGGACTCGCCGACGAGACCGAGCGTCTCTCCCTTATTGATAAAGAACGAGACATCATCGACTGCCTGGACGAATTTTTTGTGCTTTCCTCTGCCGCCTGCCGGGAAATACTGCTGCAGGTGCTGCACTTCAACGAGCTTTTCATTCTCACTCACAGCTTGTCTCCCCCTTTTCAAATTCTTCTTTCTGAAGCAGCCAGCAGTGGCTGTAATGCGTATCGCTAAGCTCCGTCTTGGGCGGCATCTCGCGCAGGCATATCTTCATGCAGTTTGCGCAGCGCGGCGCGAACGGGCAGCCTGCGGGAGGATTCAGCAGGTCGACCGGCTGACCCTCGATAGGCACAAGGCGCTCTATCTCCTGAGCGCTGAGCTTGGGAATAGAATTGATGAGTCCTTTGGTGTATTCATGCTTGGGCTCATAGAATATCTCATCTGCCGTGCCGTACTCAACGATGTGACCGGCATACATGACGGCGATTCTCTCGCACATGCTGGCGACGACGCCGAGGTCATGGGTTATCATTATGATGCTCATGCCGAGCTTCTGTCTGAGTTCCTGCATAAGCTCGAGTATCTGAGCCTGAATGGTAACGTCGAGAGCCGTTGTGGGCTCGTCGGCTATGAGCAGTTTGGGCTCGCACGCGAGGGCTATTGCTATCATGACTCGCTGACGCATACCGCCGGAGAGCTCATGGGGATACTGCTTGAGGCGCTTTGTGGGCTCGTTGATGCCGACAAGCTCGAGCAGCTCCTTCGCGCGGTCATATGCCTCTTTTTTGCTCTTGCCCGTATGCAGACGGATAACCTCGGTTATCTGATTGCCGATAGTATAGACAGGGTTGAGGCTCGTCATGGGATCCTGGAAGATTATCGAGACCTCGTTGCCCCTGATTTTGCGCATTTCTTTTTCGCTCATCTTTTCGATCTGATGACCGTTGAAATATATCGTACCGCCGATGAGCTTGCCGGGATAGGCGGTAAGACCCATTATTGAATAAGCCGTGACGGATTTGCCCGAGCCGGACTCGCCGACTATGCCGAGCACCTCGCCCTCGTTCATGGAGAAGGACACGCCGTTAAGCGCCTTGACCTCGCCCGCGGGGGTGAAGAACGAGAGTTTTTCGTCTTTTATTTCCAGAAGTTTTTCGCTCAAAATTCTCGCCCTCCTTGTCAGTTTTTCAGCTTCGGGTCAAACGCATCGCGCAGTCCGTCGCCGAAGAGGTTGAATGCGAGAATGATGACGCTGATAAGTATTGCCGGCAAAAACAGCAGATGCGGATAAGTGTTCATGCCCTTGACCGCATCGGTTGCGAGGGAGCCGAGCGACGGCATGGGAGCCGCAACGCCGAGTCCGAGGAAGCTCAGATAGCTCTCGGTGAATATAGCCGAGGGGATCTGAAGAGTTGTGGTAACGATAAGGGTGCCGATGCAGTTTGTGAGCAGGTGCTTTCTGATTATGCGCGAGCTGCTTGCGCCGAGAGCGCGCGCCGCCGTGACATATTCGGACTCCTTGAGCACAAGAATCTGCGAGCGCGTGATACGCGCCATGCCGACCCAATAGAGCAGAACGAACACGAGGAATATCGCGATAAGGTTCGGTCCGACCGTGTTCATCCAGCCAAATCCGGGCTGTTCGGCGAGATCCTCAAGCCTCGGTTTCAAGGCGAGCGAGAGCACTATTATCAAAAGAACATCGGGTATTGTATAGAGAATATCGGTGATTCTCATCATTATTATATCGACCCAGCCGCCGGCAAATCCGGCGACGGCGCCGAAAATCGAGCCGACTATCAAAACGAGCGCCGCGCAGATAAGACCGACGGTAAGGCTTATGCGCGTGCCCATCATAAGGCGGACTGCGAAGTCTCTGCCGAGCTTATCGGTGCCGCAGATATGCGGGAAAACCTTTTCGCCCGCGTCGATTTGCGCCTGCTCTGTCTGGCTGTATTCAAAAGGTTTGAGATTCTCGCTGTACTTAATCTGCTGCTCGTAGCTATACGGCCAAAAAGCAGGCATAACATAAGCGAAAAACATTATTATAAGGATGAAAACGAGGCTTATCATCGCTATCTTGTTCTTGCGCAGGCGGCGCATACCGTCCGCCCAGAAGTTGACGCTGTCGCGCATGACGACGAGGCTCTCTTTTTCATCGTTTGTTGCCGGGATAAAATCATCTGCATTCAGGTGCAGACTCGGAAATTTTTTCTTCATCGTTTCTCTCCTGCCGCTCCCTTACTTGAGTTTAATACGGGGGTCTATGATCTTATAGAGGATATCAACTATAACATTCGCCGCAATTATAAGAGTGGCAAGAACTATTGTAGTTCCCATTATCAGCGTATAGTCTTTTTGGTTTATCGCCGAGACGAAATCGCGGCCGAGACCGGGAATGGTGAATATCTTCTCCACGACGAACGATCCGGTCATAAGACCCGCCAGCATGGGGCCGACATAAGTAACAACGGGAAGGATGGCGTTTCGCAGGGCGTGCTTGAAGAGAACCTTGAAGTTCGACAGACCCTTTGCCCTCGCGGTGCGGATATAGTCCTGACCCATAACATCGAGCAGGCTCGAGCGCATGAGGCGCGTTATATATGCAGTCGGATAAATCGACAGCGCCGTTACCGGCATTATATATGATGCCAACGAGTTTAGTCCTATCGTCGGCAATATGTTCAGCTTGCTTCCGAACGTATATAGCAGAATAACGCTGCTTATAAAGCTCGGTATGGCTATTCCGCAGGTCGCAAGCACGATAATAATATTATCGGCGAATTTTCCTCTGTTATAGGCCGAGACACAGCCCAGCGGGATACCGACGAGCAACGATACGAGCACGGCGACGCCCGCAAGACGCGCCGAAATCGGAAATTTCGAGGAAATTATTTCGTTTACCGAACGTCCGCGCTGTTTAAGGCTCGGGCCCATATCTCCCTTGAGAAGATCGGACATATATGTCAAATAACGCTGCCCTAGGGGCTTGTCCAGTCCGAATTTTGCTTCAAGCGCTCTCTGCGCCGCCTCACTCATAGACTTCTCAGCCGTGAACGGACCGCCCGGTACCAGATTCATCAGAAGAAAAGTCAGTGTTGCAACAATGAATATGCACAGCAGACCCATTGCAACACGCTTGATGATATACTTCGCCAAGTATGCCAACTCCCTGTCGTCAAAGTATCGGGGCAAAAATTGTGCTCCGCCCCGTAGATAAAGCACCACAAACAACTAAAAGTGTTGAATTACAACTATTTATGACTGCTTAATATAGGACATATTAACATAATACAGCCGAAAATGCAAGCTTATACAGATTGAATTTATTGTCAAATACCCCTGAATGCCGTCAAAATTTTCGGCGGCTTTATATCTCGGTGTCCGCGATATTAGTTTTTTGCGCGCACGCGGCGCAAAGATTCCCGAAAGCGCGCTGTCAAGTCGTTTTGCAAAATTTATTCGCTTTACTTCAGCAGTGTATCGAGGTATCAGGCTACTGCTCTGCCGCATTAGTCGGAGATTGATTTTGCCATATAAATTTCAGATGTGATATTTGAGCACAGCAAAGGAGCATGGCAATATATGAATATTACAGCAAACGGAGCGCAGTAAAAAAACTGTGCTCCGCGAAAAAATATTCAAAAATTTACTGCATGACGGAAAGGATGAAGCATACAGCCGACACAGTAAACAGCACTGCGGAAAGGGCAGTTGTCATAACTCTGCTCTTTCTTGATGTATCTTCATTACCGCTTTCTTTGCTGATACCGACCATCATAAATTTGAACAGAATTGAGAGACCGAAAATCATTCCGGTCACAACATATGCTGTTCTAAGACCCGACTGATAAGACATAACATGCTGCGGATTCAAGAGACTTTCAAGTCTGATAAGTCCCAGCGGAATAGCCATCGTCAGACCGAAGCCAAACAGAATTTTAAGTCCGATAAGGTTGCTCATGTTCGGATATCCGCCGACTGCCGACTTTCCGGAAGCATCCTCAAGATTTCTCAAAACCGAGCCCACCTGACCGACGCTGTAAAGCTTGCCGTCAATAAGGTAGCCGTTGCCGAGCTTATCGTTTATGATAAAGTAATTTCTGGAATCCTGAAACCACACGGGCAGAGTGAACGGCACAAGTTTTCCTTTGACCTTTGCCAACGCCAACAAACGGTTATTATCATCGCGTCCGTTGCGGCGCAGCTGCTTACTCTCAAACGAGCCGAACTTTTCAATATCATCATAGTAAACCGACACTTTGTGCGACGGAATCGGCTTATAGAATGTCTTTGCATGATCCATAAACGCATCAAAGTACACTGCCTCAAAATGGTCTTCATAGAAAGTGAACTTCGACATGAAGATAATTTTGAGCGCGCTGACGCTTATAAAATATGTAAGCGCAGCCGCCACTGCAATGACGACGATGCGCTCCGGCGCCAGTCCTTTGAGAATGATGGACACGGCTTCGTAAATCAGCATCGCGGGAAACGCAAAGCCCACAAGGGCAAGCATCAGACTTCCCGCTTCAAACGGTCGGACAACTGTCTTTTTCATAGTGTTCTCCCTTTCAGTTTTTTACCAACTCTCTCTCCTTATCTGTATGAAAGAACGCGATATTGACCGTGAACTCCCTGTCAGCCTCGCTGTATGACCAATCGAACTCGCCGTTATATTTCCCCGCTATCGCCTTGATGCTCTTTGTTCCAAGACCGTGGAAGCCGCCGGAATTCTTCGAAGTCCTGAGCGATTTGCCGACGGACTGCGGCTTGCGGTCGCTGGAATTGACGCAGGAAAGCATATCAAATTCATTGACCCTGTTTATCGAAAGCTCTATCGTTTTCTTTTCAGAAACGCTCGCCGCCTCGACCGCATTGTCGAGGATATTGCTCAGAAGCGTTATCAGATCCGGCGCATCCATAAACGAGAGGTTCGCCGTTCTTATATTGTATTCGAAGCTTATCCCACTCGAATCGCAGATCGATTTATATTTGTTGAGCAGCAGATCGAGGAACTTGTTCTTCGTGTTGCCGAACATCGAATGGTATTTTATATCGCCGTAAATATTCTCGATATATTCGCTGACTGCGGGATCGTTCGCGAGTGCTTTTATGGCGATAAGATGATTTTTCTCGTCGTGCGTTATAGTCTTGAGCATCTCGTTCTGCTGATCGAGCAGGGCGTAATAAGTCTGGTCGGTGCGCAGTCTCTCCGCCTCGCGCTGGGTCTTATAGAGCTCGTCCATCTTGCACGAAGTGCGCCCGTAAAAGACGAAAGTCAGAAACGCCGACGCGATTATCGCGATTGACGCGACGGAAATTATAACGCTGATGTTCTTCGGCAATTCGTAGCGCACGGAGATCATCCAGAAAGTATAGAGAATAACTATCGACGCTATAGGATAAATCAGCAGGAACGCGGGGATGCGCACGCCCTTCTGACCGCGCAGATACAGTCCCGCATAAACAGCCGCTTTCGTCAGAACGAAGAGGACGGACTTGCTCAGGAGCACCATAAGCAGATAGATATAGACGCTCGACTGATACGCCTTTATATCACCGCCGCCGATTATCGCGAGCAGGCTTATGACTATAAACTCCGACGCAGTGTTCGACACCGCTATGAACAGCGCGCCGAGCGTTGCGCCTTTGATATTGCATTCAAAGAAGAGCTTTGCAAAGACGGAATCGATAACAAAGCAGAGCAGAATATTGACGACCGTCGAATTGACAAACAGGAACGCCGCATACGCCACGGCATAGAAGCCAAAGCCGACCGCCGTTGCGACAATTTTCTTGCCCTTGGTCGAAAACAGATCGTTAAAGAACTGAAAAACAATAAACAGTTCCATAGCGTGTGAAAGTGCAGAAACCAGATTCATTTAGATCATCGTCCCCCGAAATAGTTGAGAAAAAAGTGGCGGAACTCCGCCTGTTTTCTATAGGCTACAGGTATTTCGTACTTGCCGCAGAGCACAACGGTCGCGCGGGTGTAATCCGTTGCGTAATGGACATTGACTATATAGCTCTTATGCACGCGGAAGAATGACGGCGCAGCGAGCTTTGAATCCCAGAAGTCAATGCCGTTTTCCGAATTGTACTCCCCCTGGGTCGTCACGACCCGCGTAGAGCGTCCGGCTATCTCAACAAAAACAATATCTTTTGAGAAGACACACACGGCTTTTCCGCTCTCTTTCACAAGAAAGCTTATGCGCGCCCTGTCGATGAGTTTCAGCGCCTTTTCAACCCCCGCTCTGAGCCGCTTTGCGTCGAGCGGTTTGGATATATATCTGAAAACACGCAGATCCATGGCGTCGTCGATATAGTCATCATACGATGTGATAAAAAATATAATGATATTGCGGTTTCTCTTCTTCAGCCTTGCGGCAATCTCAAGCCCGTTATACGGGGTCATGCCGATATCGAGAAAAGCCATATCATATGTTTCCGCGCTGTCATGCAGCTGCGCACTGTCAGATATGAGATCGAACCGCGCATCGATATTCTTCTCCGCAAGGGTCGTGCGAACCACCGATTCGATCTTTTTTACATAAGCACTGTCGTCATCACAAATTGTGATCTTCACGAAATGCCACTCCTCGTTGACAATTATACCATATGAGAAAACTCAAGTCAAATAGTTTAAATCGTTAAATCGTTGAGTCATCTTTCTGATGTATGTAACAGTCAACAAGGCGCCAGACCATCCTCTGCTCCTCGACGGAAAGCGACGAGAGCATCTCCCCTATCTGCTCGGGAAGAGAATCGCTTATCACGCCGGAGAAGAAATAGTCCGCGTTGCAGTCGAGAGCCTTGCAGATGAGCATAAAGCTGTTGAGCTTCGGATAGCTCCTGCCGTTCTCTATATTGGATATCTGATTATCAGAGACTCCTATAAGCTCTGCCAGCTCGGACTGTTTCATTCCGAGCAGCTTCCTGCGCTGCATTATCCGCGCCCCAATAACGGCATTCTTCTTTTCATCATTCACTTTCATCACCCATGGAAAATGTTACCATTTGCCGCTTTTAATTGGAACAAACTGCCATTTACTAACACAATTATATTTGAAATACGCTGTTATTTTATGCCGTTGTTAAATAATATTAAGGATTTGTGCAGTTTTGACGCAAAAATATGCAGTATTGTTTGTTATATTGAATTTTATTGTTGACATGTTATCATGTAGTTGTCCCAAAAATACCAAAGAAAGGAAATGCCGGACTTAAATGGAACCGGCAGCAGGTGGACAAAATGAAAAACATAGCAAAGAAAGCGGCAGAGTCTGTTATCACTCTCGCCAAGACGAACGTCAAGGACGACATCAACTCGACCGGTTCGCCCTGGTCTTATCAGCCCCGTATGCCCAAGAGCGCGGAGATCTACAAGAACAAATGATTTATGATCTGTCAGTTCGCCTGACTTCTCGTCTCGGGAAGCGCGGGTATCTGCCAGACAGCGAGGAAGAGATCGTGGCCTACGGTCTCTTTTCGTTGTTATCAAAGCTGATGTACGCGGTCATCTGCCTGATACTGGGGCTGATTTTTTCGGTTCCGCTCGAGAGCATGATTTTCTACGCCGTATTCCTGTTCGTCAAGAAATACGGCGGCGGATTCCACGCCTCGACCGAGGGCAAGTGCATGATACTGTCGACGATAGAAATACTTTTGTCGATATGCTTCGTTTTCTTCGCCCTGCGCGAGTCCGCGGTTCTGAAATCCGGTGCGCTCGCATCGGCAGTGGCATACATTACAATATGCATCCTCTCCCCTGCGGCGGCGAAAGAGAAGCCGCTCGATAAAGCGGAGAAAATCCGCTATCGAGAGCGGTCGATAATCCGCGTTACGCTTACATTCGCAGCCATGACGGCGGCGTTCATCTTCGGCTATCCGAGGATATGCGCTCCGCTTTGCGCCGCGCTCCTGCTTGAGAGCGTTATGCTGACGGCAGGCAGGATATCGCTGAGATGATACAGCCGCGAAACGGCAGAAGAGTAAACACAAAAGCCATCTCTGAAAAAGGGATGGCTTTTGTGTTTTTAGTATATAAATTGAGCCGCCCCATTAAGGAACGGCTTTTTGTTTATTTTTCTTTTCCAATCGTCACGGTGCTCTGTCCCCTGTGGCGAATGAGCCTTTGGACGGTGAATGTGCCGTCGTTTTTGATATTTATAAGCTGGCCGCCCTTGAAAGGCACGACATAGATATTATGGTCGCACGATAGACCGTAGCTGAGCCTTATCCCGTGATATTCGGCGGAATAGTTGTTCATATGGTCGTGACCCGCGAAGCACGCGGCGGGAGTGTCAGCGTGTAATGATGGAATCCCTTTCAGCGCCAACAGAAATATATTTTATCTGCACGCCGATCCGCGCTTCTATGAAGTCGATATATTTTTTCGCCGCTTCGGGCAGTTCATCGAACGAGCGGCAGTCGGAGATATCCTCTTTCCAGCCGTCAAAATACTCATAGACGGGCTTTGCGTTATTGAGCGCGCTGCCGGTCGGGAAAGTATCGACGCGCTTTCCGTCTATTTCGTATGCGACGCAGACGGGGATTTTATCGAAATAAGAGAGAATGTCAAGCTTTGTCAGCGCGATTGCGGTCGCGCCCTGGACACGCGCTCCGTAGCGCGAGGCCACAGCATCAAAGCCGCCGACTCTTCTCGGTCTGCCGGTAGCCGCGCCGTATTCGTTGCCCGCCCGGCGAAGGATTTCGCCCTCTTCACCGAACAGTTCGCACACGAACGGACCCTCGCCAACGCAGGTCGAGTAGGCTTTCATAACGCCTATGCTCTCGTCAAGATGTAACTGCGGAATACCCGCGCCGATAGTCGAAAATGCGGCGATGCTGTTTGACGACGAGGTATACGGATAAATGCCGTAATCAATATCCCTGAGTGCGCCGAGCTGAGCTTCAAAGAGTATCTTTTTGCCCTCGTCAGCCGCTTTGCTCAAATATTCCGACGTGTCGCAGATATACGGGAGCAGCGGCTTGCCGTAGGTGCGAAGCCAGGTGAGCATTTTTTCGGCGTCGATAGGCTCGTGGTGATATCCGCCCTCGATAAGCAGGTTTTTCCACTCGACGATATCCCTGAGATGATCGGCGACGCCGTCTACGTCGCGCAGATCACCCATACGAATGGTCTTTTTCATATATTTGTCCGCATAGACGGGCGCGATTCCGCGGCGGGTCGAGCCGAATTTTTTATCGGAGAGTCTGTCCTCTTCGAGGCAGTCCTGTATCCTGTGATATGGCATGCAGATAGTTGCGCGGTCGCTGATTTTCAAGTTTTCCGGGGATATCTCTATCCCCTTTTCGCGCAGCCTGCCGATCTCGCCGACGAGGTGCTCGACATCAATAACCATTCCCGCGCCCATGACATTCACTGTGCCGTCGCGCAGAATGCCGGACGGGAGCAGATTGAGAATAAACGTGCCCTTTTCGTTGACGACGGTGTGACCCGCATTGTTTCCGCCCTGATAGCGCGAAACTATATCAAAATCCTGCGAAAGATAATCGACGATGCGTCCCTTGCCCTCGTCGCCCCAGTTGACACCGACTATCGCTGATAACATAATGATTGCTCCTTCTTTCGTTTGACTTGCCGCCATGCGGCGTGATTTCAGTTTTCGCTGTGTTTTGCGCCGTTTTCCGCGCTGAGAATAAGCTCTTCCTCTTCGCGGATGAACATCATGCCGAAGCTTATCAAAAGCAGTCCGCAGGATATCCAGATCGACTTCTCGCCGAGTCTCCCGGTAACAAAGCTGCCGACACCCGCGCCGACGGCAAAGACCAATATGACCGCGAAATATGTAAGCGCCTTTTTGAGTATCGCCTTATCCTTTGTGCGAAAATAGGCGCAGAGAGCCTCAGTGCCGCTTCGCATATTGCCGATGCACATCGTACTGGCATAGGCATGGCCGCGCACCTTATGGAATGTCTGCACCTGAAGCGCGCAGACGAACGAGACGAGCGCATTCGCGAGCGGATCGAGCTTCTGCGGCATGAATCCGACCGCAAACAGCAGAACTATCTCATCGATAAGAATCAGCTGCCGCCAGTGGATTTTCTCGCAGTTTTTGAACCGCATATGCACCACTTCCGCTATAGCGATGCCGATGATAAACGACACAACGGGGATGAGATATTTGATGACCCTGCTTCTGTCCGCGTCGACAAGGGCAGTGCTCATGAGCACGATGTTTCCCGTCTGCGCGTTTGCAAAGACCGAGCCGCGGCAGCAATAAGTATAGGCATCCTGAAATCCGCCGGAGAGTATTATGAACACCGCCGCGCGGAATTTGTCAGACATCTGTCCGTGAAATCCGTTTTTGAGTTTCATGCAGACACACGACCCTTGGATTTATCGGCAGTCAGCCTGTCTATGCTGACAAGCTTCGTGCAGAGTGCGAGCACGCGCACCGCGAGAGTTATCTCTTCGACCGTTGCAAACGACGGGGCGAGCCTTATATTTTTATCCTCCGGGTCGAGTCCGTGCGGATAAGTTGCCCCGGCGGGAGTGAACGTAACGCCGCAGTCGCCGCACATCTTCACGACCTTTCCGGCGCAGCCCGGCATGGTGTCAAACGAGAGAAAATATCCGCCCTTGGGCGTTGTCCACTCTGCGATGCCCAGGCCGCCCAGTTCTTCGTCCAGCACTTTATATACCGAATCGAACTTCGGCTTCAAAATGGCGGCGTGCTTTTTCATATGTGCTTTAAGTCCGGCGCTGTTTTTGAAATATCTCGCGTGCATCAGCTGGTTCATCTTATCCGGTCCGATTGTCGCGAATTTCAAAAAGCTCTTTATATCTATCAGATTGGCCGGACTCGCCGCGACCGCCGCAACGCCCGCGCCCGGGAAGGTTATCTTGCTCGTGGAGCAGAACTCATAGACCATATCGGCGCTGCCGGCTTTTTCGCATTCCTCGATTATATCCGGTATCTGCGCATTGTCGCCGTCAAAGGCGTGGACACAGTAGGCATTGTCCCAGAATATACGAAAATCCTCCGCCGCCGGCTTCAATGCGGCGAAGCGTCTGACTGTCTCGTCGCTGAACACGATTCCCGTTGGGTTCTGGTATTTCGGCACGCACCAGATACCTTTCACCTTTTCGTCCTTTATCAATTTTTCGACCTCGTCCATATCGGGACCCGTCGGCAGCATCGGCACGGGGACAAGCTCGAAGCCGAAATGCTCGGTTATTGCAAAATGGCGGTCATATCCGGGGACGGGACAGAGGAACTTGCGCCCTTCAACCTCCTGCCAGGGCTTCGCGCCGCAGATTCCGTCGGTCATGCCGTGGCTGACTATCTGATACATCATAGTAAGGCTGCTGTTCCCGCCGACAAGCGTATGCGACGAGTGCGTGCCCATCATATGCGCGAGCAGGCGCTTTGCCTCCGGGATTCCGTCAAGTCCGCCGTAGTTGCGGCAATCCTGCCCGCTCTCGGAGTCGAGGATGCTGCGGCTGTCGATAACATCGAGCATACCGAGCGACAAATCCAGCTGCTCCGCCGACGGCTTTCCGCGCGACAGATCGAGCGTCACGCCGTTTTTCAAAAGTTTTTGGAGCTCTTTCGCAGCTTTCTCTTTTTCTGCTGCCAGCTCTTCGCTGCTTGCTTTCAGATAATTCAAAGTAATTCTTCTTTCCAGGCTTTACTTTTTTTGACAAGTGTATTATAATCCAGTTGCAGATATGTGTAAAATCTATAATACATATATCAACGATATCTAAAACATATATCAGCGGAGGCTTATCATGAACATAAACTACGACTACTACCGAATCTTTTACTTCGTCGCAAAATACGGCAACATCTCACAGGCCGCGAAGCTGCTTTTGAACAACCAGCCCAATCTGACAAGGACGATAAAGAACCTCGAAAGCGAGCTCGGCTGCCCCCTGTTTTCGCGCACAAACCGCGGCATGCGCCTGACGCCGGAGGGTCAGAAGCTGTATGAGCACATCAAGGTCGCCATCGAGCACATCGAGGCGGGCGAAGAAGAGATAACCGAGAGCAAGAATTTGCAGACGGGCACGGTTTTCGTCGCGGCGAGCGAGGTCGCCCTGCGCTGCCTGCTTCTGCCAGTGCTCAAAAAATTTCGCATGCTCTATCCCGGGGTTCGCATACGCATCAGCAACCACTCGACCCCGCAGGCAATAGCCGCGCTCAAGGACGGAACGGCGGATATCGCAATCGTCACGACTCCGACCGTCCGCTCCGCCTCGCTGAGTGAAACCCCGCTTCGCTCCGTGCGCGAGGTGGCGATATGCTCGCCGGCATTCAAAGAGCTGCTCGGCAGAAAGATAAGCCTCGCCGATCTCGGTAACTATCCGCTGATATCTCTCGGCACGAGCACAAAATCATTCGAGTTTTATTCGGCGTTCTTCACCGAGCACGGTCTGCCGTACAGCCCTGACATCGAAGCGGCAACGGCAGATCAGATTCTCCCGATGGCGCAGGCGGATCTCGGAGTCGGATTCGTGCCCGAGGAGTTCGTAAATCCTTCCGACAACGTGCGGATAATCGACCTCGAAGAAGAGATACCCGAGCGCAGCATCTGCCTTATAAAAAGAAAAGAGCAGCCGCTGAGCGTGGCTGCAAAAGAACTTGAAAGAATGATAATAGAACTGGCGAGCGGAGAGTGAAAAGTGGATAGTGGTGAGTGGCAAGCAAAGAGTGGAGAGTGGAGAGTGAAGAGTGAAAAGTGAAAAGTGAAAAGTGAAAAAATAAAAATCGGCAAATATCTGATGATACTTGCCGATTTTTGGTGCGGATAACAGGGATCGAACCTGCATGGTTGCCCACCGGATCCTAAATCCGGCGCGTCTGCCAATTCCGCCATATCCGCATATGTGCCGTCCACGGAATACCCGGCTCGGCTTTTAACTGCTATATTATATCAGGGATAATAATTATTTTCAAGTTTTTCGTGTTCGGAGCTACAAAAAATAAAAAAAAGCTTGCTTTTTTGCGAGTTATCTGTTATCATATCATCTGTTACCGAGTAAAGAAGGAGGTGCGACACATGGCAAAATGCGAATATTGCGGTAAGGATGTGTCTTTCGGCATCAAGGTTTCCCATTCTCACAGACGTTCAAACAGAACCTGGAAGCCCAACATTAAAAGGGTCAAGGCTATAGTGAACGGCTCTCCCAAGAGAGTTTATGCATGTACTCGTTGCCTTCGTTCCGGCAAAGTTACACGCGCTGTCTGATGACCGAACAGATATTCACGGCACTGTTTTAAACGGTGCCGTAATTTTTTTGCCTTTTTATATTCACGCTCCGGCATCTTTTGGTGGCGGGTATAATACTATTATATATTCTGTACTCTCCTGACCGCTGACAAAGTTTATGACATAATTGTAAACTTTGGAAAAAGGTATTGATTTTTGGTACAAATGGGTTTAGAATATGAATTAGCACTCGGGGATGTAGAGTGCCAAAAGATTTTTAAGCTTGCATTTTTTATAATTCAGGAGGAATCGATATGAACATTAAACCGCTTGCAGACAGAGTTGTTGTCAAGCCTGTCGAGGTTGAAGAAACTACGAGCAGCGGCATTATCCTCGCCGCTTCCGCACAGGAGAAGCCCCAGGTCGCTGAGGTCGTTGCAGTGGGTCCCGGCGGACTCGTTGACGGCAAGGAAGTTGAGATGTACGTCAAGGTCGGCGACAGAGTCATAACCGGCAAATATTCCGGCACTGAGGTCAAGCTCAACAAAGAGGAATACACCATAGTCCGTCAGAGCGACATTCTCGCTATCGTAGAATAATCGGAGGTAATTCATCATGGCAAAACAGATCATTTACGGCGAGGAAGCCCGCAAGGCTCTCCAGGCCGGTATCGATAAGCTCGCTAACACAGTTAAAATCACGCTCGGCCCCAAGGGCAGAAACGTTGTGCTCGACAAGAAGTACGGTGCTCCCCTCATCACCAACGACGGTGTCACCATCGCCAAGGATGTTGAGCTCGAAGATCCCTTTGAGAACATGGGTGCTCAGCTGATAAAGGAAGTCGCCACAAAGACAAATGATGTCGCGGGCGACGGCACCACCACCGCTACCCTGCTCGCTCAGGCACTCGTCCGCGAGGGCATGAAGAACGTTGTTGCAGGCGCAAACCCGATGGTCATCAAGAAGGGCATCCAGAAGGCCGTTGACGCCGCTATCGAGGCTGTCAAGTCCCACTCTCAGCCTGTTAAGGGCACCGAGGACATCGCAAGAATAGCTACTATCTCCTCCGCTGACGAGGACATCGGCAGAATCATTGCCGACGCTATGGAGAAGGTCACCTCCGACGGCGTTATCACCGTTGAGGAGTCGAAGATTGCGCAGACCGAGGCAGAGGTTGTCGAGGGCATGCAGTTCGACAGAGGCTACATTTCCCCCTACATGGTAACCGACACCGACAAGATGGAAGCTGTCATTGACGACGCTCTCATTCTTATCACAGACAAGAAGATCGCAAGCATTCAGGATCTTCTTCCCCTGCTCGAGCAGATCATGCACGCAGGCGGAAAGCTTATCATCATTGCTGAGGACATCGAGGGCGAGGCTCTTTCGACCATCCTTGTAAACAAGCTTCGCGGCGTGTTCACCTGCGTGGGCATCAAGGCTCCCGGCTTCGGCGACAGACGCAAGGAGATGCTCCAAGATATCGCTATCCTCACCGGCGGCAAGGTCATCACCTCCGAACTCGGCCTTGAGCTCAAGGACACCCAGATTTCCGATCTCGGCCGCGCACGCCAGGTCAAGGTCTCCAAGGAGAACACCATCATTGTTGACGGCGCAGGCGACAAGGACGCTATTAAGTCCAGAGTCAACCAGATCCGCACCCAGATTGAGAACACCGCTTCCGACTATGACAGAGAGAAGCTTCAGGAGCGCCTTGCAAAGCTTGCAGGCGGCGTAGCGGTCATCAAGGTCGGCGCAGCTACCGAGACCGAGATGAAGGAGAAGAAGCTCCGCATCGAGGACGCTCTCGCAGCAACCAAGGCAGCTGTTGAAGAGGGTTCCGTTGCAGGCGGCGGCGTCGCACTGCTCAACGCTATCCCCGCAGTCAAGGCTCTGCTTGACAGCACCGAGGATTCCGACGAGAAGACCGGCGTGAAGATCGTTCTCAAGGCTCTTGAAGAGCCCGTTCGCCAGATCGCTTCCAACGCGGGACTTGAGGGTTCGGTTATCATCAACCACATCGTTGAGTCCGGCAAAATCGGCTACGGCTACAACTTCGCTTCCGACGGATATGTTGACATGTTCGAGGCAGGCGTTGTTGACCCGACAAAGGTCACCCGCTCCGCTCTGCAGAACGCCGCTTCCGTTGCGGCAATGGTTCTGACCACAGAGAGCCTTGTCACCGACAAGCCCGACCCGGCAGCAGACGCGGCAAACGCCGCAGCGATGGCTGCACAGGCCGGCGGCGGAATGTATTAATCCAAAGCTGAATAAATAATTTGAGCCGCTCGGGCAACCGGGCGGCTTGATTTTTTGTATTGTGCAGGTTGGGATTTGTCGCCGCAGCTGATGACACAGGCATTTGTCGTAACATTGCAAATCAACGCGATACTGTATGCAAAATACAAAAGTCCTCCTAACTCTTCTGTTAAAACCGCAATATTCCATCAAAAGCCGAGCTTACTGACAGCAGAACGATAGAATTCACGGTTCATCTGAAATAGAAAAACGGTCGGAGTTTTTGGCTCCGGCCGTTTTGTTTTGATTTTTATTTATTTGTTGCTCCACATGCCGTTTTTGACATTTTTTATTCTGACTGTCTCATCACCCAGACCGTAGAAGAGCTTGAAGCGAGTCTCCCACACGGTATCTTTAATCGGGTTGGGAGTCCAGACATATTGCCCAAACGGAAGATTTTCAACCGTAATAGTCTCTTCTCCCGTCTTGAGATCCTCACGAGCTTTGTTGACACGTCTTTGGTTATAGAAAGTAACAGTGCCGAAAACTCCGAAGAAGAAAAGCATCGCGAATGCCGTGACGCTGACGAGCACTCGGCGAACCGGAATCTGTATCTTGCTCACAGAAGCCGCTTTGGTGAGCGAATACATATCTGCGACAAGGCAGATCATCAGGACATATGCCGCAAATTCGCATCTGCTGCCGATGGGGGTAACTATAAGCAACGGAGCGAGAGTTGCGGGCACGCTGACATACCAGAACAAAAGTTTCGACTTTGCGATTCCCTTGCAAGGTACGACTATAACAAAGATTCCTATTGCGAGATAGTATATGACCGACAGCGCAGCGTTGAGCATACGGAATATCTTCGGATAGCTGATAGCCCCTATAAGCGACGCAAGCGACCAGACGCAAAAGCCGATTATAACAGCCAGCGAGATATAGCCGAACACAAGCTGAGCCTTGTTCTTTATCTTATCCTTGAAAGTCAGCCACAGCAGAACGCAAACAACGACAACGAAGATATTGAGCACAACGCTTGCAAGGAAAAAATCCTTTGTAATCGAGAGAACATTTTCAACAGCCCTCGAAATAAGACCGCCTACGGAAGTTGAAACGGTTCTGTAGCCGTCAGTACCCTCAGCGATGGCGTGATAGCTGCTGTTCGAGAACATCATTCCCGCTCCGGCTATTGCACCGGCGAGGAAGCCGAAATGCGCGAAATAGCACTTCTTGAAACGGACAACGCAGTAGATTATGATATAAATTCCAAGAAGAATATTATATATCGTCATCGGCTCCATTATCAGCGCACTGCAGAACGCGAGAACAAACAGCGGTATCGCCGCAGCCGGAGCGAACTTCGGCGTGTCCTTGCCGTATATGCGCGCGGTATAACAGATAAAGATGAGCGTCAGCGCGATTGAAGTGGCATAGTTTGAAAAGCCCGATGTCCAGACTATCGACTGTCTGAGCATATCCGTCGGCATGAGCAGAAGCGCAGCGCAGGCGATAAGAGGCGCGGTTCTGTTGCCGGATATTTTCTCTATCATATAGATGATGCCGACAATGAACAGCGACATGCACAACGCCTTGAGCACATTCGAGCGCGTCAATGCGAGGACAATAAGGTTTCCGACATATCTTCCGTTATAAGCCTCAAAGTGTGCGGCGAGACGGTCAAGACCTATCTGCGAGCCCCACGCCCAATCGTCGCCCGAATACGGGAACAGCAGACTGAGCAAAAATACGAATACAAATCCGATCGAGTAAAACACCAGACGCCGTTTTGCGCCGTTACTCATTTGTTTTGACATTTTCTATCCTCCTGATCGGTTATCACTGAATCGAACAATTCCGACGCATAGATTATACATTATCTGTTGTCCAAAAACAATAATATTGACATATTTTTTATATATTGACAAGCGCAGAGCGGGACTGATATACTTTCCCTGACGACAAACCGCAAAGGAGAAATGCTATGATAACACTCATTCCCTCACGCGAGCCGAATGCCGCACAGAAGGCGCAGATAGCCCGCAAATACGGAATGTTCATTCATTTCGGCATCAACACATTCAACAACACCGAGTGGTCAGACGGCACTCTGCCGCTCGATAGCTATGCGCCCGACGCGATAGACGCAGACAGCTGGGTCAGGCACGCATACGAGGCGGGCATGAACTATGTCATTCTCATAACAAAACACCACGACGGTTTCTGCCTTTTCGACACCGACACGACGGAATACTGCGTCAACAACACCAAAAATCCGACAGACGTTGTTGCCGAGGTCGCGAAAGCCTGTAAGAAATACGGAGTGAAGCTCGGACTCTATTATTCCCTTTGGGACAGGCACGAGTCCTGCTACAACGACGATGAAAAATACACCGAATATATGTGCTCACATCTGAGAACCCTGCTCGGCGGAAAATACGGCGAAGTATGCGAGCTGTGGCTCGACGGCGCATGGGGAAAAGATGGCAGCGCGGAGGACAGGTGGAATCTCGCGAAGATATATGATCTTGTGCACACTCTTCAGCCGGGATGTGTCATGGCGGTCAATATCACGATAGGCGAGCCCGGCGCAGTCGGAAACAACGACTATTACCGCCCCAAAAACTACAAAGAGGGTATGACGATGCGATATTTCCCGAGCGATTTCAGACTCTGGGATCCGCATTTCACGGGCAAAAACGACCCGAAGATATATTCACACGACGGCAAAGATTATTATCTCCCGTTTGAGGCAACGATCTGCATACGCAACATGGTCAACTGGTTCTGGGACGACGACTACACGAAAGATCCGCTCGTCGGCGCGGAATTCATCGCCGAAAAATACCGCCACCTCATCGGGCAGGAGAATGTGCTCGTAGTCAATGTTGCGCCCGACATCCACGGCAAGCAGGAGCCCGAGGACATAGCCTGCCTCAACGAGGCGGCAGCGCTGCTCGGAATAGCGAGAAAAATTTAATAATAGTGCCCGTTTTCGGGTGATATAAAGCACATAAATCCTATCCATAAAAACATGGATAGGATTTATGTTATTTTATAACCGTATCAATTGCTTTTCTGACATCGGCGGCGACGGAATCTATATCACGCGCGGCGTCGATGACGACGATATTATCTCTGTCCTTGAGCAGTTCAAACGCGCTGTAATACCGCTCGCGGATGGCATTTATCTGCTCCGGGTCGCGCTCAAAAATTTCGAGATATACGCGCCCGTTTTCTATTCTCTCATGGCAGCTCTCCGGGTCGACATCGAAGAAGATGCAGATATCCGGCTTGAGTATGCCCGGGCAGTTGAGGTTCATATCTATGACCCACTGCCTGTCCTCCCCCACCGCCTGATAGGCGATGGATGAATAATAATATCTGTCGCACACGACATCGATTCCCGCTTCAAGCGTCTTTTCTATGCCGTTGACGGGGTTCATGTTGTGCGCCACGCGGTCCGCGAGGAAGAGCGCGGCGAGCTCCGAAGATGTGCGCTGCCTTGCGCCGCTGAGCACATCTCTTATCATACCGCCGGTCACCGACTCGGTGGGCTCGGCGGTCGGATACACATTCCTGCCCTGCGACTTGAGATAAGCGCAAAGCAGAGCCGTCTGGGTGCCCTTGCCGGAGCCGTCAAGTCCCTCAACTACAATAAATTTTCCTCTCATAATACGCGGTAGTCCTCCGTGTAAATGAAGGTGCATTTGTCGAGCTGTTTGTCCGATACTTTTATCTTCGACGGGAAGCTCGACTTGACCGCCTTTGCCATGTCAATCTGCTCGCCGCAGAGAGTGGCTCTTGCATATTCAAACGCTGCCTCGGTCATTGAAGATGCGGTCAGATCGTCCCACACGATGAACTGGTTCTTCGTGCCGCCGTTCGCTCTTATCGCTGCTCTGACCTTGCTGAACACCTTGGACTTGTTGTCCCACTTCTTGCCGACCTCGATATCAAAAGCGGCAGTGTAGCCGTCATAGATGCTCGGGAAGCTTGTGCCCGCGACGATTATGCCGTTCGGGCAGGCGTTCTTTATAAGCTCCGCCTGAGAAGATATATCGGCGCAATAAGCCGCAATCTTTTTGCCCTCGAAATTCTTGAGCTGGCGGGCGATATCCTCTTTCATGAAACTCTGCGCGCCCTTTATGCCGAGAGCCTGCGAGACATCGTAGCAGTTGACAAATTTATATGTCATGCCGAGCTCCTCGCACTTCTTCTCAGCCGCTTCGCGCGACTCCTTGATGCTCGGGGTGCTCTGCTGAACGCCGGTGGCGTAATAGACAAAGACCTGCGCGCCGCGTCCGTGCGCCTCTTCGACCATCATCGCTGCGTCCTTGGCGGTGTCTATCGCAAGAATGGCATCGGCGGACTTCGCAAGAGTCTGGATATTCTCCTCGGGTGCAGTGCAGACGATGAGCTTATCGGGGGTCTTTGCCTTTGCCGCTCTGACTGCCGCGACGGCTCCGAGATTCGCTCTCGCGATAACTATCGCGCCGTAGCTCGCATCGGAGGCAATATCGTTGACGCGCTTATAGAAATCGAGAATGCCCGAAGTGCCGACGCGCGTGTCGGTATAGACAACGTGCTCAACATAGGAATATTCGCTTGCAAGCTGAGCCGCGCGCTGATATTCCTCGGGGTTCTGCGACAGAGTCGCCGTGATTATGGCGATCTTTTTGCCGGGCGCTTTGCCGCCGGCTCCGCCCGAGCACGCGCACATACCTATGGCGACTACCAGAATGAGCAGGAATGCCGCTGTGGCTTTGAAAGTCTTTTTCATATGATACACCTTATTTTTCCATGAACGCTTCGGCGATGCGCGCGGTGCTGTGCCCGTCGCAGGCGTCCATAAAATAGTTTCTGAAGGTTTCAATTTCCGCGCTGTCGAAGCCGGACTGTGCCTGCCTGACGGCGGAAATAATGCCCTCGGTGTCCCGGACTATAGGACCGGGAACGAAGTCCTCATATTTGTTATAGAAGCTGCGGTCGCGGTCATATTCTTCGAGATCGTAGGCAAAGAATATCATCGGACGGCTGAGCAGCGAATATTCAAAAATCACGGACGAATAGTCGCTTATCAGCATATCAGCAGCGCACATTGCGAGGTCGATTCGCACATCTTTTGAGATATCGAACACGAAATTCTTATATTTTTCGCGCTCTTCGGCGCTGAGCGAAAAGCGTTTCGCCGTCTGCGGATGGAGCTTATAGAGCAGGGCAAAATCCTCGGACAGCTCCGCGTTCATGCGCTCGATATCAAGCTTCAGATCCATATAGGACTTGAGAATCGAGTTGCCGCGAAATGTCGGAGCATAGAGGATTATCTTCCTGTCCCCTATCTGCGGGAATTTTTTGAGCATTTCCTCACGGGCGGACGAGACGAAATCGGGATTGAAATAAATATCCGTCCTTGGCACGCCGAGCGGTCTGATTATGCGCTCCGGGCAGTTGAACGCCTCGGCATAATACGGAATAATATTGCGAGCCGACACGGTGACTGCGGTATAGGTGTTGTGGATCGGATAGCGTTCGAGGCTCTTTCTGTCCGCGCCCCACTTGAGGTCGGCGGTCGAATAGCCCCATTTTTTGAACGCACCGCACGCATGCCAAAGCTGAATGACCTCGGTGCCCTTTCGCGGATGATTCGCGAACAGCGGGAAGAACGCATCCTCAACAAAGACGAGTTTGCTCGTCGCATACTCGCGCTGGAAGCGGATATTCTGCCTGAACTCCGCAGCCCTCGCGCTTATACTGCCCGTTCCCGCGGGAATGAGCATCTCGGTGCAGTGCATCCCGCGCGCCTCAAGCTCGCGCTTCATGCAGGACAGGTTGTCCGGAAGCGTTTTGCTGTTCGATGCGAGGAGCACCTTTTTTTCGTCTATCGGCTTTTTCGCCGCGCGCCTGTAGACCGCAGGCCAAATGCGGTAATAGAGCAGGTGGCGGCGCATATCGCCGAGTTTTTTTATCAGTCTTATAAGCAGTGACTTCATCTGTCGCTTTCTTCCTTAAAAATGCAGCTTGGAGTTGACTTCCTGCACGGTCTTTTCGTCGAGCTTCAACACCTTGCGGTCATATGTATACATTCCGTTGACCTCGAACTCGACGTCGCTGACCTGAGTATAAACAGTGGCGCAAAGTCCTTTCTTTATCAGCGGGATGACCTGCTTCTCGTGCAGCTTCTTATAAGCCGCGGAGAGCTTCTCCTTCGACCTGAACATGATATAGCCGAAGCTCTTCTGCTTGTTCCAGACGTGACCGTCGAGAATCATGCTGTATCCGCCGTATTCGCTTATGACGAACGGTCTGCCGTCAAGCTTCGGCATATGAATCGGCAGAATATATTTGTGCATGCTCTTGAGGTCGCAGCCCTTCTGATCGTACCAGCCGCTCGCGTGGTCAACGATTCTCGATGGATCGTATGCCTTGACGGCACCGCCGATCTCCTTCGCGTCGAACTGACCCCAGCCCTCGTTGAAGGGCACCCAGCAGCCGATGCAGGTGCAGTTATAGAGATTGTCTATCATCTCGAACAGCTCGCGGCGGTAGTCATCGCGCCACTCCTTTTCGCCGCGGCTGAACCAGTTATATTTATTATCCTTGACGCCGATGCCGATATTCGGTAGAACACCCGCGAGGATATTTCCGATATACTCGCCGCCGCTGACCATATCCTGCCAGACTATCATGCCGAGTCTGTCGCAGTGATAGTACCAACGCAGGGGCTCGACCTTGATATGCTTTCTGAGCATATTAAAGCCGAGGCGCTTCATCTCGGCGATATCGAATATCATCGCTTCGTCGTTGGGTGGAGTAAGACCGCCGTCGCTCCAATAGCCCTGATCGAGCAGGCCGCGCTGGAAATAGGGCTCGTTATTGAGCATAAGGCGCGGCAGACCCTGCTTATCCTTGCCGATGCTGAACTTTCTCATGCCGAAATAGCTCTTGACCGTATCAACAGCCTCGCCGTTTTTCTTCACGGTGAGTACAAGGTCATAGAGAGTCGGGCTCTCAGGGCTCCAGAGTTTCGCATCGGGCACGGGAAGATGCGCGTTGAGCTTCATCTCGCCGGAATACACCTGCTCGCCGCCGAGCGAAATCTCAGCCTCTATCGTGCAGCCGTCAAGTCCCTCGCCGGTGCAGGAGACGATTATCTCGCCCGCGTCGATATCGGGGGTCAGACGCACGCAGGTGATATGGCTCTGAGCCACGGGCTCAAGCCACACAGTCTGCCAGATTCCGGAGGTTCCGGTATACCAGAAGCCGACGGATTTGAGAACCTGCTTGCCGCGGTTCTGCCAGCCCTTGTCGGTCGGGTCATAGACCTTGACAACAAGTTCATTTTCGCCGTCGACAAGTTCGTCTGTTATATCAAAAGAGAACGGGCAATAGCCGCCGGTATGAGTGCCGACGGAGACACCGTTGACAAACACCTCGCACTGCCAATCGACAGCGCCGAAATGCAAAATGCAGCGCTTATTATCAAAGCGGCTGTCGAGAGTGAACCTCTTTCTGTACCAAAGGCGCTCGTCTGGCTGAAGCGCGCGCTGAACGCCGGAGAGCTGGCTCTCGATGGCGAAAGGCAGGATTATCTTGCCGCTGAAATCTTTCGGGCAGGCGTCGCCCGCCGGGGTTATCTCATAATCGCACTCACCATTGAGGCACATCCAATCCTCGCGCACAAGCTGTGGGCGGGGATACTCCGGAAGAGGACAGTTTTTGTCCACATCGTCAAAGAATCGGGTTTTCAGATCGTTCACTTACTCAACCTCCGCAATTTAATTAAAAAGTCACATAGTATTATACATTAATTTATGCGTTTTGTCTATAGATTTATTCTCTGTGCCACTTCACGCCCTGGGCGGTATCCTCGAGGACGATGCCCATTTCCTTGAGCTGATCTCTGATTCTGTCCGCCTCTGCCCAGTTTTTCTCCTTACGAGCGTTCGTGCGCGCCTCAATAAGAGCTTCAACATCGCTGTCGAGAGTCTCGGTCTTGCGGTTATAGACGAGTCCGAGCACACCGGTCAGCTCGTCGAACATGGCTATCGCACCCTCAACAAGCGCCTTTGAGGGGGTCTTGCCGACAACATTTGTATTGATATCGCGGACGAGCTCAAATATCGAAGCGATGGCGTCGGCGGTGTTGAGATCGTCGTCCATAGCGGAGATAAACTGCTCTCTGTATTTATCAAATCCGTCGATAATCGCCTTATCGCCGTCATGCTCTGCGTCGGCAGCGTTCTTGAGCTCGAAATCGAGCGAATCGCGGCAGGTATAGAGCCTGTTGAGCGCGGCGATGCACTGCTCGATGATATCGGTGCTGTAGTTTATCGGGCTTCTGTACTGGGCGGAGATGAGCAGATAGCGGATCGGCTCATAGCCGTATTTTTCGGCGACATCGCGCACGGTGAAGAAATTGCCGAGAGACTTCGACATCTTCACATTGTCAACGTTGATGTAGCCGTTGTGCATCCAATAGTGGGCGAACGGCTTGCCTGTGAAGCACTCGCTCTGGGCTATCTCATTCTCATGGTGCGGGAAGATGAGATCCTGACCGCCGCAGTGAATGTCAATGGTGTCGCCGAGATAGCGCCAGTTCATCGCGGAGCACTCGATATGCCAGCCGGGTCTGCCCTTGCCCCACGGGGAATCCCATGCGGGCTCGCCGGGTTTCGCGGCTTTCCAGACGGCGAAATCCATCGGCTCGCGCTTGACCTCGCCGACCATTATACGCGCGCCCGCCTCAAGATCCTCAAGCGGCTGATGCGAGAGCTTGCCGTAATCCTTGAACTTCTCGGTGCTGAAATAAACATCGCCCTGTGCCTCATAGGCATAGCCCTTTTCGATAAGGGTCGAGATTATCTGAATGATGGCGTCGATATTCTCGGTAGCCTTCGGATTTATCGTTGCGTGGCGGACATTGAGTCCGTCGGCATCGGTCCAGAACTCTTTTATATAGCGCTCGGAAATCTCGGAGAAATCAACATGCTCCTCGTTTGCGCGTCTGATTATTTTATCGTCAATATCCGTGAAATTCTGAACGAACTTCACATTGTAGCCGCGATATTCGAGATAGCGGCGCAGGATATCGAAGATGCACAGCGGGCGGGCGTTGCCGATGTGGATATAGTTATACACGGTCGGGCCGCAGGCGTACATCTTGATCTCGCCCGGAGTTATCGGGACGAGTTCTTCCTTTTTTCTTGTGAGAGTGTTATAGACTTTCATTTATATCTTCCTTTCAGTCAATTTACTGTGTGTTTTCCTGCTCCTCAAGCTGTTTTCTCAGCTGGGAGACCTGATGTTCGAGCCTGCAGAGCTCCTGCGCGACCGGGTCGGGTATATGCACCTGGTCGAGGTCGTCGACCCTGACTCCGTTGCGGCGAACGATATGAGCCGGAACGCCGACGGCGGTACAGTCTGGAGGAATCTCATCGAGAACCACCGCGCCCGCGGCGATATTCGAGTTATCGCCGACTTTGAACGGGCCGAGCACCTTTGCGCCCGCGCCGATCATGACATTGTTGCCGATAGTCGGATGGCGTTTGCCGGTATCCTTGCCGGTACCGCCTAGGGTCACGCCCTGATATATCATAACATCGTCGCCTATAACGGCGGTCTCGCCGATAACGACGCCGGTGCCGTGGTCGATGAAAAAGCGCCTGCCGATGGTCGCCGCCGGGTGTATCTCTATCCCGGTTTTACGCGCCGCCCGCTGCGATATCCAGCGTGCGAGGAAGAACATCCTGCGGCGATAGCACCAATTGGCTCTGCGGTGCATTCTTATAGCTTTAAGACCCGGATAGAGGAAGAAGATTTCGAGCGCGCTTCTCGCGGCGGGGTCGCGCCGTTTGAAGGTGCTTATATCCTCCCTGAGCCTGTCAAACATAAATATCAACTCCTTGAGCTCGGATAAAATTGCTGCCGCAATGCGGCGTGGGGTGTTTGGAGTGCATATGCGTTATTAAGTCTGTGCATTTTCGCGGGCGGATTATATCCGCCCCTACAGCCGCTCAATATACAAATAACATACAAAAAGCCTCCGTTATCCTTGCGGACAACGGAGGCGCTTGAACGCGGTTCCACTCCTGTTTATATCTCTGCGCGCAAATACGCGCCCGGCCGATAACGGTGCCTTCCGCGCAGGGATACTGTTGTTCCCCCTGCGTGCTGACGGGTGCATTTCGCCTTCATACGGCAAGGAGCTTTCTCAGCTTCGGGCTCCCTCTCTTTTGCCGCGAATATCCGGCTACTTCTCCCGGTAAACGCATGTTATTTTTTGGTTTTTGTCAGCCGATATGACTCGCATATCTACTAATCATTATATTGAAATCACTTGGAAAAGTCAATAAGTTTTTTGCTGTCCACAAAATATGTGATGCCCGAAACGACCGTCAGAACGGCGGTTATCCAGAGCATGATATTCGACACTCTCGCGAGAGTGAACCAGCCGGCGTTTGCAAAAATATCAAACGTCGCGTCAAGCTCGGCAAGGAGCATGATAACAATAGTGAACACCATCTGGCTGACGGTTTTCGCTTTGCCCCAATAGTTTGCGGGGATAACAATGCCCTGCGCCGTGGCGATAAGGCGGACGCCTGCGACGGCGAACTCGCGGGTGAGGACTATCATGACGATCCAGATGCTGCACCAGCCCTCGCGCATGAATGCGAGCAGAGCGGCAGTGGTGAGCATTTTATCGGCGAGCGGATCGAGAAGCTTGCCGAAAACGGTGATGAGATTATTTTTTCGTGCAATCTTGCCGTCGAGCATATCGGTCAGTGACGCGACTGCAAAAACGGCGAGCGCGACTATGTAATGATAAGGGAACTCAATAAGCATCAGCGCAAGATAAATAGGCGCGAGGAACATTCTTATGAGCGTCAGTTTATTGGGCAGATTCAGCTTTTGCATTTCAATTCCCCTTTCCGGGTTTATTTTACTGTTCTTCCGAGCAGATCATATTCGTTAACGCCGAGTATCTCGACATCGACGAACTCGCCTTCTTTTATGAAATCGGGCGAAGTGAAGATTATCTTGCCGTCGATATCGGGCGCGTCCATATATGAGCGACCCGAGTAGCTGTCGGTATAATCATCGTAGCTCTCGGTGAGCACGCGCAGGGTCTTGCCGATCATATTGTTGTTCTTTTCGGTCATTATCTCATACTGATCCTGCATGATGACCTCGGCGCGGCGGGATTTGACATCGTCGTCGACCTGATTCTCCATCTTCGCGGCGGGAGTGCCCTCCTGCGGGGAATATTCGAAGCAGCCGAGGCGCTCAAACTCCTCCTCGTTGACGAACTCGGCAAGAGTCTCAAACTCGTCATCGCCCTCGCCGGGGAAACCGACTATAAACGTCGTGCGGATAGCAATATCCGGCATGCGCTCGCGCAGTTTTCTTATGACCTCGCGGGTCTCTTCCGCGGTGCTGTGACGGTTCATCGCCTTGAGGATTTTATCATCCGCGTGCTGGAGCGGCAGGTCTATATAATGGAGCACCTTGGGCTGGGAAGCCATGGTGTCGATAAGCTCGTCGGTTATCTTATCGGGATAGCAATAGAGCAGGCGTATCCACTCGATGCCGTCGATTTCGCAGAGCAGATTCAGCAGATGGGCGAGTCTGTATTCGCCGTAGAGATCAATGCCGTAGGACGAGACATCCTGCGCGATAAGCACGAGCTCTTTGACGCCCCCATTCGCAAGGGTCTTCGCCTCTTCGACTATACTCTCCTCGTCGCGGCTGCGGAAAGGTCCGCGGATGGACGGGATGGCGCAATAGGTGCAGCAGTTCGAGCATCCCTCGGCTATCTTGAGATACGCCCAGTAATCGGGAGTAGTGAGCACGCGCTCACCGCACATGGGGAGCTCTTTTTTGTCGGGGAAAACATTGGTCTGCTTGCCGTCGAGAACTTCGTCGACTATCTTGTCGATATCGCCGTTTGCGCCGATGCCGACGACCGCATCAACCTCGGGAATCTCCTGAAGTATCTCGTCGCGGTAGCGCTCGGCGAGGCATCCGGTGACAATGACCGCGCGGACGAGTCCGTCTTTTTTGAGGCCGACCATCTCCAGAATTGTGTCGATAGCCTCCTGCTTGGCGGAGTCGATAAACGCGCAGGTGTTGACTATAACTGCGTCGAGGCGCTCGAAATTGTCCGCATTTTCAAATCCGGCGTTCTGAAGCTTTGCAAGCATCAGCTCACCGTCGACCTGATTCTTCGGGCAGCCGAGCGACACGAATAAAACTCTTCTTTTCTTCATCAAACAGTTCTTCCTTTCGCTTGATAACAGAAATTATACACTATTTTTTCCTTTTCTTATCTTCTAACAGGAAAATTGATCGTCCGTATCTTCATATTCCTCGTCCATCGCGCGCATTGCCGAACGGATATCGGAGTAGCCATAGCCGAGGCGGGTCAGGGCGTTGAAAGTTCGCCGCCTGCCCTTTTCATCGGAAAATTTGCCGGCGAATTTGGTCTCCAGCAGATTTTTTATCCGCTCAACGTCGTCGCCGTCGAGCTCTTCGGCACATTCGCTCGCCGTCTCGCGCGATATTCCGCGCTGTCTGAGTTCCTGTTCGATGCGCTTTTTGCCCATGCCGCGCCGCTCATAGAGCTCCTGCGCGAGGGTGTGGGCGTAGCGCTCGTCGTTGACATAGCCCATCTCTTCAAGGCGTTCGACCGCTTCGCGCGCAAACTCCGCGCCGGAGCGGCGGGCAACTTTTCGCTGGAGCTCCTTTGACGAATGGTCGCGCCGCGAGAGAATATCGACAGCCGCGTTAAATGCACGGCAGGAGCCTGCCGCCTCGCAAAAGGCGGCAAACTCCGCATCGTCAATTTCATCGCCGGAGCGTATATTCTGACTCGCCCAGAAATCCCGGGTAACGGTCAGACGGTATTCCCCGTCAACAAGTATATGTATTTTTTGTCCCCTGCCCTGCTGTGCCGTTATCTTCATCAATCGTCGTCATCAACAACGATGTCAAGCTTCGCCTTTGCGCCGGAACGGCTCGTGGGCTTCTTGGGCATCGCGGCGGGTGCAGGCTCGGCGGCAGGCGCGGGCTTCTCCGCAGGCTTTGCGGCGGCTCTTGCGGCGTTGTTCTCCGCCATAAGACGCTCGCGGACCTGTGCTTCAAGTTCCGCCATGAAGTCGGGATGCTCGCTGATATAATTCTTGACATTGTCTCTGCCCTGACCGAGGCGGTTCTCGTTATAAGAGAACCACGCGCCGCTCTTATGGATAATATCATATTTGACGGCGAGGTCGAGTATTTCGCCGACCTTGGATATGCCCTTGCCGTACATGATATCGAACTCAGCCTCTTTAAAGGGCGGAGCGACTTTATTCTTGACTATCTTAGCCCTTGTGCGCGAGCCGATGAACTCGTTGCCGGGGCCTTTGAGCTGCTCTATCTTGCGGACATCGATACGGATAGAAGCATAGAACTTCAGCGCGCGTCCGCCTGTTGTGACCTCGGGGTTGCCATAGACAACGCCGACCTTTTCACGCAGCTGGTTTATGAAAATTATAATAGTATTCGACTTTGAAATCGCGCCCGCGAGCTTTCTGAGAGCCTGCGACATAAGGCGCGCGTGGAGACCGACGTGGGAGTCGCCCATATCGCCCTCGATCTCCGAACGCGGAACAAGAGCCGCAACGGAATCGACGACTATAACATCGATAGCGCCCGAACGGGTCAGAGCTTCGGTTATCTCGAGCGCCTGCTCGCCGTTGTCCGGCTGAGAGACGAGAAGAGAGTCGACATCAACGCCGAGATTCGCGGCATACACGGGATCGAGCGCGTGCTCGGCATCAATGAACGCAGCCTCGCCGCCCATTCTCTGAGCCTCGGCGACAACATGGAGCGCGAGAGTGGTTTTACCGGACGACTCGGGGCCGTATATCTCGATTATTCTGCCGCGCGGAAGTCCGCCGATGCCGGTGGCGGCGTCGAGTGTAACAGAGCCGGTCGAGATAGCCTCGACATTCATTGCCGTGTTCTGACCGAGTCTCATTATCGAGCCTTTGCCGAAATTTTTCTCTATCTGCGATATCGCAGTTTCAAGCGCTTTCTGTTTATCTGCCATACTGTTCCGTCCTTTCGGGGAGCTGAAATTTTGTTCGTACAAATGTTCTGTTCTTATTCTACATCATACCCCTGCAAAATGCAAGGGTATTTTGAAAATTATTTTGATCTTGCAAGAAAAGCGATGTTTATGGCGTGGTCGCCGACACGCTCGAAGTCGGTTATGGTGTTGAGATAGAGCATACCAGCTTCGGTGTTGCACTCCTTGCGGTTGAGGCGGAAGATATGCGAATCCTGGCATTCGAGGGTCAGGTCGTCGATATGCTCTTCGAGGTCTGAGAGTTCCTTTGCCTCGTTGTCGCTGAGCGACTGGTTATCAAACGCCGCCATCGAACGCTCAAGCAATGTAACAACACTGCCGCAGAGCTGGTTGAGCTCCTCCCTCGCGGGGTCGGAGAACTTGAGCCCCTCGCCGATATTGTGCTGAGCCGCTTCGGCGAGGTTTATCGCATGGTCGCCGACGCGCTCGATATCGTTTATCGCGTGGAAGACGCGGGCGATATAATCCGAGTCGCTGTCGGTTATATCAAGAGCGTTGAGCTTGACGAGATACGAGGTTATATGATGGTTGAGGTAGTTTATGATCTCTTCGTTTTCCATGACCTTGTCGAGATCTTTGTCGCTGCGGTTTATGAGCGCGTGGGCGCTTGTCTCAAAGTTATCGCGCGCGAGCTTCGCCATGCGGGCGACCTCCTTGCTGACCTGCATGACAGCGAAGGGAGGCGTATTGAGCAGGCGGTCGTCGATGAACTTGCAGTGCATCTCGCTCTCGCTGTCGTCCTTGCCGGGAACGAGCAGGCAGGAGAGCTTGACGAGAACTTTCGCGAACGGGAACATAACAACGGTCGAGACGATATTGAATACGATATGCGATATGGCTATCTGCGCCATCGGGTCGGGCGACAGTTTCTCTATCCACTCGACATAGGGAGTGAGCAGGGCGATAAGAATGAATATGCCCGTGCCGATAAGATTGAAGAGCAGGTGGATAACTGCGGCACGCTTTGAATTTTTCTTCGCACCGACGGTCGAGAAGAGCGCCGTGAGGCAGGTTCCGATATTCTGACCGAAGAGGACGAAAACGGAAAACTTGAGCGGCACGAGTCCCTGCATGGCGAGAGTCTGGAGCACGCCGACGGAAGCCGAGGAGCTCTGGAGCACGGCGGTCATGACTATGCCGAGGATAATACCGAACAGCGGACGCAGCGGCGACTCCGAGACGGTGACGATAAAGTTCATGAAGCCTGCGCTATCTCTGAGCGGAGCCATGGAATCGGACATCATATCGATGCCGAGGAAGAGCAGACCGAAGCCTGTGAATATTGCGCCGAGGTTCTTGACAACGGTCTTTTTCGACGCGAGCATCAGAATAACGCCGACAAGCACTGCCGCCGCCGCGACACTCGAAAAGTTCAGCGCGATAAGCAGTGATGTGACGGTAGTACCGATATTCGCGCCCATTATGACGCCGACCGCCTGTGCGAGCGACATCATGCCTGCGTTGACGAAGCCGACGACCATGACGGTCGTTGCGGTTGACGACTGGATTATCGCCGTGACGACAAAGCCGACGAGCACTGCGAGGAAGCGGTTTCCGGTAAGCACTTCGAGCATTCTCTTGAGCTTGGCGCCGGCTGCGTTTTCGAGTCCGTCGCCCATCGTCCTGATGCCGAATAGGAACAGACCGAGTCCGCCCGCCATCGACAGAATATTAGCTACGCTCATATTTCAGTCCCCTTATTTCAGTTTTCCTGTCCATTTTCATTTTCCTGTTTATGAGACTCAAAGAAAGCCAAAATCTCACAGATATATCTTATCAGCTATTCCTGCAAATGTAAACCGCAAAAACAAATTAAAGCGGCGGAACACGGGTTTATCATCCGTATTCTGCCGCTTTTTGATATCAAATTTTCGTCTTTCTGCGTTTTGTAAAAATTGTCAGCACGGTTAAAAGCGCCGGGAAAAATATGGCGCAGAGTATGCCTTTTTTGAGATCGTCGCCGAATGCGCTCGCCATCATTCCGGCAAAAGTGGGGCCGGAAGAGCAGCCGAGATCGCCGCCGAGCGCCAGAAGAGCGAACATCGCCGTTCCGCCGCCCTTTATCCCCGCGGACGCCTTGCTGAACGTTCCCGGCCACATGATACCGACCGAGAAGCCGCACAGCGCGACTCCGACAAGCCCGAGCACAGCGGAGGAGCTGAGCGCAATGAGCAGATAAGACGCCATGCACAGCGCGCCGCTGAAAATCATCATGCCGTCGAGATCGATTTTGTCGCCGAATTTGCCGTATATCATACGCGACACGCCCATAAGCACGGAGAAGAGCATGGGGCCGGCGAGGTCGCCGACTGTCTTTGAGACGCCGAGACCCTTTTCCGCAAAGGTCGAAGCCCACTGGCTGACCGCCTGCTCGCTCGCGCCGGAGCAGAGTATCAGAAGCATGAACACCCAGAACATCCTGTTGCCGAGCAGCTCTTTGAATGAAAGTCCCTTCTCCCCTTCTTCAATGAGCGGAGCTATCGGAACGCGGATAAAGTTCAGGGCGTTGACTATCGGCACGACCGCCCAGATAAGGGCGAGATACTTCCAGTTAGCCGTTGTGAATATCGAGAAATAGAGCGTTGAGAGGCCGACGACGGCGACGCTGCCCCAGCAATAGAACGAGTGGAGCAGGCTCATCATCTTCTCTTTGTTATCCGTCGGGCACGCCTCGACTATCGGGCTGACTATAACTTCGAGCAGTCCGCCGCCGACAGCATAGAGCACGACGGAAATGAGCAGACCGACAAACGGCGAAGGCAAAACATCCGGCAAAACGGTCAATGAAACAAGTCCCGCCGCCGCGAACACATGAGCCATAATTGCCGCCGCGCGGTAGCCTATCTTATCTATAAAGAACGCGGAGAGCAGGTCGATTATGAGCTGGAGAATAAAATTGACGGTTATCAGCGCGGTTATCTTTGAAAGCTCGATGCCGTAGCTCTTGTTAAAAGTCAGAAACAGCAGGGGTACAAAGTTGTTGACAATCGACTGGACGACATAGCCCGCAAAGCAGGCGTTGACGGTCGATTTATAGTTTTTCTTCATGAAGCCGCCTTCCTTCTGCGGCGCGGGATAATGAACTCGCGCACGAGCATTATCACCGACAGAGTCAGCGGGAATATGACGGCGCAGAGTATGCCTTTTTTGAGGTCATCGCCGAAGAAGCTCGCCATCATTCCGGCAAAGGTCGGACCCGCCGAGCAGCCGATATCGCCGCCGAGGCAGAGAATAGCATACATCGCCGTTCCGCCGCCGTGGAGTGCGGAGGACATCTTGCCTATCGTGCCCGGCCAGAGGATACCGGCAGACAGTCCGCACACGGCGACGCCGACAAGCCCGAGAATTGGCGAAGAGGTCAGCGAAATGAGAAAATAAGAAGCCGTGCAGACGCAGCCGCTCAGGAGCATCATTGAATCGAGATTTATTCTGTTGCCGAACTTGCCGTACATAAAGCGCGACACGCCCATAAGGATCGAGAAGAGCATGGGACCCGCCAGATCGCCGACGGTCTTTGTGAGCCCGAGCGCCTTTTCAGCGAAAGTCGAAGCCCACTGGCTGACCGCCTGCTCGCTCGAGCCTGCGCAGAGGATAAGCACCATGAATATCCAAAACGCCTTTGTTTTGAGCATATCCTTTATCGAGAGCTTCTCCTCGTCCTCGCCGACGACGGGCGCTATAGGCACGCGGGTGAACATAACGGCGTTGACTATCGGGAGAATTGCCCATATCAGCGACATTATCTTCCAGTTCGCCGTCGAGAACAGGGCGAAGAACAGGGTCGATATACCGACTGCCGCGACGCTACCCCAGCAATAAAACGAATGGAGCAGGCAGAGCAGCTGATTGGAATTTGTTGACGGGCAGGAGTTGACTATCGGGTTTATCGTGATATCCAAAAGACCCGCTCCGACTGCGTAGCAGAACACGGAGATAAGCAGTCCCGCGAAAGCCGAAGGCAGTATCTCCGGCAGGATCGTCATGAAGATAAGACCCGTCGCGCACATCGCATGGGCGAGCACCGTCGAAGCGCGGTAGCCGATGCGGTCAACGAACAGCACGGCGGTCAGATCGACGAATATCTGAATAAAAAAGTTCGCGGTGATCAAAACGGTTATCTTGGAAAGCTCGATGCCGTACTGCGCCTGGAATGTCAAAAACAGCAGCGGCGCGAAATTGTTGACGACCGCCTGAACGACGAACGCCGTAAAGCTCGCCGCGACGGTATGTTTATATCCTATCCTTTTCATTTTCGTTCCCCCAACAGAGAATTGCACACAGGTGTCGGCTTATCTCATTAACCATTTGGATTTTCAAACACAACACAAAAGGCATTTTAGCACAAAGCGGAAGTTAAATCCATAGATTTTGAAAAAAGGGCAAGGTGCTCAAAAATTGCAGAAATGCGGCGGCGCGGCACATAAAGTTGACGAAAAATTGCAGCCGATTCAGGGCGAAAAATTGTAGAATTCGATTTTGGGCAAAAGTAAAAAGCCTTGAAACAATCAAGTTTCAAGGCTTTTTATGGAGCTGCTAACCAGATTCGAACTGGTGACCTCATCCTTACCAAGGATGTGCTCTGCCACCTGAGCCATAGCAGCGAATGGCGACCCGGAACGGTCTCGAACCGTCGACCTCTAGCGTGACAGGCTAGCGCTCTAACCAACTGAGCTACCGGGCCAATTTGTCGGCTCTCACCGAACGCACATTATAATAACATAAGATTCCGGGTTTTGCAATACCTAATTTTAATTTTTTTGCGCTTCGTGCTGTTTTTTGACACGCTTTATAGGATATTGTGATTTTTTATCAAGAAAAGCTGTTGACTTACGCCTTATCGCTCCCGTTGGCAAATCTTGCGTAGCGGCGCATCGGCAGAGCACACGCCGCGACGCCTATCACGCCGAGAATAATCCAAAAAACAACCGTCGCCGTCCAGCCGAATTTTTCGGACACCGCGCCGAAGCCGTAGGTCGATATCGCGCTGCCTATATATGTGCAGCAGTTGAATATCCCGCCGACCGTCGATGCGCGCCCGAATTTCGCAAAGTGCACCGGTATGAGCGTCATAAGCAGATGGTTCATGGCGGCTATTATTGTAGTAAACAGCGCCAGGAGTATCACGCAAATGGCGATAGGATATTTGCCGACAAAGACTATGCCCGTCAGCGGTATCAGCGTCATGGCGAAGCCGAACGCCGACGTTGCGGCCTCGTTGAGCCTGAACACCTTCTCATAAAGCTTCGTTCCTATCCACGCGCCGCTGAGATTGATTATCGGCATAATCGCCGACAGCAGCAGCGAAAACGATGCGGAGACGTCATATTTTTCGGTAATAAGCGTGGGCACCCACGAGCTGACTCCGTCCTTCAGCATACCCTGGACGAGCACGCCGACGCATATGACCGACGCGCCGGAAATCATAAAGAGCTTGCCGAGAGAGATTTTTTCGCCGGTATTCTCATAGACGGGAAGCGACGGCTTCTCCCCTTTTCCGAGGATTTTCGAGGTCTTTTTCGCGCATATGCACCAAAAGACCAGCACGCAGGTTATTATTCCGGCGGGGATATAAAACGCAAAATGCCACGACGCGAATTTTATCGCCGCCGCAGATATCACATAGGAGAGCAGGCTGCCTATCGGGAACGACGACGCTATGTGCAGACACGCACGGCTGCGCTGCTCCTCCGGCAGGACGGTGGCTATTATATAGAGCACGGGTGTCCAGAGCATGGACTGAACTATTCCGTTAAGTCCCCAGATAATGCTCATGGTGATATAGCTCGACGAGCACAGCGGCATTATAATATTGGCGCACACCGTCCCGGCGAGCCCTGCGCCTATCATTTTATAGGGAGACACGCGGTCTCCGAGTATTCCGCTGAATATCTGACCCGCTCCGTAACAGAAGAAATAGACCGTGCCGATAAATCCGGCATGGGGCTTTGAAAACACCCCGTCGGCAACTATGGCGGTCAGCGCGGCGGTGTAGTTTATTCTGCCGAGATACGAGGCACAATAAGCCGCCCAGCAGGCAACAAAAAGCAGCGTGCCCGCCGAAAGTATTTTTTCTTTGTCCTTGCGCTGTTCCATGACTCTCTCCAAAACCGTGATGAGGCAATTATAACACTCCGTTACTTCTTGTCAACGGTCTTTTTGTCGCAACTTGTTGAGTTTGGAAATATTATGTGATATACTTAACAATGTATGAGGCAACATATTTCAACGGCTTACAGGAGAGGCAAATGAAATCCATCAAAGAAATTTACAGAATCGGACGCGGCCCGTCAAGCTCGCACACCATGGGACCCGAGTCCGCCGCCAAGATGTTTATAAACGAGTTCCCGTCGGCGGGCAGGTATGAAGCGGTTCTCTACGGCTCACTCGCAAAGACAGGAAAAGGTCACGGCACGGACAGAGTTCTGCGCGAGACTTTCGCGCCCCGCGTGCTCGACATAAAATTCGACATGACGACGACCGACATCCCACACCCCAACACGCTCGACTTCACGGCGTTTGACAAGGACGGAAACATCATCGGCAAGCGCAGAGTCTGCAGCGTCGGCGGCGGTGCGATAGAGATAGAGGGCAGAAAGGACGCAGAGCCACCCGAAGTCTACCCATTCAAGAATTTTGCGGAGATAAAAGAATACTGCAAAAAAGAAAATATCCGAATCCCCGACTTGGTTGAAAGATTCGAGGGCAAAGGAATCTGGCATTATCTCGACCGCGTGTGGATCGTCATGAACAGCTGCATCAAGCGCGGACTTGCCGCCGAGGGCGAGCTGCCCGGCGGACTCGGCATAATGAGAAAGGCTTATATGCTCAACAACCGCCGCCACATGGACGAGAGCCCGGAGACGCGCGAGAACAGGCTCGTTTGCGCCTACGCCTACGCAGTCAGCGAAGAGAACGCCTCCTGCGGCGAGATAGTAACTGCCCCGACCTGCGGTGCGTGCGGAGTTCTGCCCGCAGTTTTGCGATACACGGCGGACAGGCGCGGATTCTCCGAAAATGAAATTCGCAGAGCCATTGCGACCGCCGGAATCATCGGCAACGTCATCAAGACGAACGCCTCGATAAGCGGCGCGGAGTGCGGATGCCAGGCGGAGATAGGCTCGGCATGTTCAATGGCGTCGGCTGCGCTCGCGGAGCTCTACGGCATGGACACGGATCAGATAGAATACGCCGCAGAAGTCGCAATGGAACACCATCTCGGACTCACCTGCGACCCGGTCATGGGGCTCGTTCAGGTGCCTTGCATCGAGCGCAACGCAGTCGCCGCGATGAGGGCGATAAACGCAGTGAGCCTTGCAAACTTTTTGACATACACAAGAAAGATATCGTTCGATCTGATAGTCGAGACGATGTATCAGACGGGCAAGGATCTTTCAAAAATATACCGCGAGACGAGCGAGGGCGGACTCGCCAAGCTCTATAAACCCGCACAGAAAAACGAATCCACGGAGGAAATAAAATGAGCAAGCAGTTAAGACAGCCTGCAGCGGGCGACACCGTTGCAACGATAAAGACAAACAAGGGCGACATAAAAGTCGTCCTCTTCCCCGACGCCGCGCCCAAGGCGGTCGAAAATTTCACGACCCATGCGGACAACGGCTACTATGACGGAGTTATCTTCCACCGCGTTATCCCGGATTTCATGATCCAGGGCGGCGACCCGCTCGGCAAGGGTATCGGCGGCGAGAGCATCTGGGGCAGACCGTTCAAGGACGAGTTCAGCCGCGACTACCACAACCTCAGAGGTGCTCTGTGCATGGCGAACGCGGGACCGAACACGAACGGCAGCCAGTTCTTTATCGTTCAGGCTCCGTCTGTTGACGAGCGTTTTATCCCGCAGATGGAACGCCTGCCCGATATGTTCACGGACGAGTCTATTGAGGACTACAAGGCAGTCGGCGGAACTCCGTGGCTCGATTTCAGACACACCGTGTTCGGTCAGGTGTTCGAGGGCATGGACGTTGTCGACGCGATAGCCTCGGTTGACCGCGATTCTTCGGACAAGCCGCTCGAGGATGTCGTTATAAATTCCGTCGAAACACAGACGCTTTGATTTTTGCTCTTTACTTTCAAATTTTAGTGTGCTAAAATATATACATGTACGCGGAGCCAAACCCAATATGACCGCGAAAAGGAGTAACTTTGATGAACGGCAAGCTGAAAGACAGCAACGTTGATTTTCTGTTCAAAGCGGTTCTCGCCCTCGAGAATATCGACGAGTGCTATGATTTTTTTGAGGATCTCTGCACCGTGACCGAGCTCAAGGCTCTTTCGCAGCGCATAGTTGTTGCGAAGATGCTCAGCGACAAGCAGGTTTACAGCGAGATAGTCAGCAAGACCGGCGCAAGCACCGCCACGATAAGCCGCGTCAACCGCTCGCTCAACTACGGCTGCGACGGATACGAGAAGATATTCGAGCGCATCGACGCCGCAGAGGCCGAGAAGAAAGACTGATAATGAGCGAATATTCATTCTTTGCCCGTTTTTATGACGAGCTGACGCAAAATGTTGATTACGAGAGAAGAGCAGAGCATTTTTCTGCTCTTCTGCTTTCATATGGGATAAAAAGCGGAACGGTTCTCGACCTCGCCTGCGGCACGGGCACCCTGACTTCGCTGATATCCGCGCGCGGATACGACATGATCGGCGTTGACTCAAGCCCCGATATGCTTTCCCAGGCTCAGAACAGGGCTTTTGAAGAGGGGCAGAATATTCTGTTTCTCTGCCAGCAGATGCAGACTCTCGACCTTTTCGGAAAAATCGACGCCGCGCTCTGCACGCTCGACAGCATCAATCATCTGACCGAACCCGAGGATGTCAGAGAGACATTCCGCCGACTCGGCACATTCATCCGCCCGGGCGGGATGTTCATATTCGACGTGAACACGATATACAAGCACCGCGAGATTCTCGCAGACAACTCGTTCGTCTACGAATACCCGGATGTTTTCTGCGTCTGGCAGAACAGTCTCGACGAGGAGACGGACACGGTGGACATCATGCTCGACTTTTTCGAAGAAAACGAGGACGGGACATACGAGCGCACGAGCGAAGATTTCAGCGAGCGCGCATATAGCCTCGACGAGCTTTCAAAATGGCTCGGCGACGCGGGATTTGACATTGAAAACATATATGACGGCATGACAAATGAACCCGTCAGAGAAGATTCCGAGCGCGCGGTGCTTGCCGCGAGGCGCAGGAAATAACAGGAGGACAAAAATATGGGCAAGCTTATACGCTGCATTTCCGAGGACGGCACGCTGACAGTTATGGCTGCCGACACAACGGATATAGTAAACAGGGCGCAGGAAATTCACGGCACGTCCGCCGTTATTTCGGCGGCTCTCGGCAGGCTGCTGACGGCGGCGAGCCTCATGGGCAGCGCGCTCAAAGGAGCGGACGATTCCGTCACGCTCAGGATAAACGGAAACGGCCCTGCGGGCACCGTGCTCGCGGCGTCGGACAGCCACGGCAACGTCAGAGGATACGCTGTGAACTCCGTTGTTGAGCTGCCGCTCAACGACAAGGGCAAGTTGGATGTTTCCGGCGCAGTCGGCAAGGACGGCTTTTTGACCGTTATAAAAGACCTCGGACTCAAGGAGCCTTATGTCGGTCAGGTGCAGATAGTCAGCGGCGAAATCGCTGAGGACATCACGAATTATTTCGCAACGAGCGAGCAGATACCGACCGTCTGCGCGCTGGGCGTGCTCGTCAACCCCGATCTCACGATAAGAAAGGCGGGCGGATTTATAATCCAGCTGCTTCCGACCGCCGACGACACGATTATAGACAAGGTCGAGAAGTGCATCAGCGACATCGAGCCTGTGACAACGATGCTTGACAAGGGGCTCTCCCCCGAGACCATCTGCCGCACCGTGCTCCCCGCTTTCAAGCTCGATGTGCTCGACACGTCGGAGCCGGAATACCGCTGCAACTGCTCGCGCGAGCGCGTCTCCCGCGCGCTGATAAGCATGGGCAGAGATGAACTCGAAAAGCTCAAGGAGGACGAAAAGACCGAGGTCTGCTGCCAATTCTGCGACAAGAAATATGTGTTTACGCCCGCAGACATCGACAGGCTGCTTGAAGAGAGCAAGGGAAAAGAGGATAAATAAATAACGAAAGCCTCCGCGAGCAACAATGCTTGCGGAGGCTTTTATGATTATTTTAATACGGATAAGGCACAAGGTCTTTTAGAGTCACGGCGGTATCGGAATCAACGAGGATTTCTGTATCCTCCGGGCTGCCGAGCTGCATCATAAACTCACGGCAGGCTCCGCACGGAGGCAGTATCTCTCCCGTTTTTGTTACCGCAATGACCTTTTTCGCGGCATACTCCCCGTAAGATATCATCGTCGACAGCGCGTTTCGCTCCGCGCACATACCCAGCGAGCAATCGGTGTCGATACACACGCCCGTATACACATTTCCGTTCTCTGTCAGCACGGCGGCGCCCACCCCGCCGGAGCACATCTGCTCCGATATCACTTTCGGCACTGCGACAGCAAGCGCGGCGGCATATAATTTTTCCCATTCCGTTGTCATAGAATCACCCTTTCGTTTTACTGCGCATTTTGCTTTGCGGTGTTGATAGAGGAGATGAGGAGCTTTCTTATGGTGCCGCATTGAGCATACAGTGCCTTCGCCGACTCAGGTTCGATAACACCGGATTTCACAAACAATTCGAGCCAATATTCGGTCTCGTAGCACTCTTTGAGCGAAATCTGAAGTTTGGCAACAAAATCAGACCTGCTCTGCGCATAATTCGCCTCATGAATGTTTGCACCTATTGAGGTTGCGGAGCGTTCAAGCTGATTAACTAACGAATGATGACCCTTTATGCCGTCACACATTTTGACAACATTCACCGAAAAATCCACAGACAAACTGCGAAGCTTTGATTCTGCCATACAGATACCACCTTTTTATTCAGAATACTACAAAATCTCTGAATTATCAAGCGAAATCGCTCGCTAAGCTCGCGGTGAAATAATTCACTTCGTGAATTGTGATATTTGACGCTTCGCGTCAAGTGAAATGAAATAAATCCCTCACCGCCGCAGCGATTTCACACGCCGCAGGC